>Ga0307416_100000187_pt1 | contig 33440 bp, 54 predicted proteins | sample DK1Cmetagenome_2_FD_203821 | JGI IMG/M metagenome (GOLD analysis project Ga0307416, IMG submission 203821) | Maize rhizosphere microbial communities from greenhouse at UC Davis, California, United States - DK15-C-3 | ecosystem: Host-associated > Plants > Roots > Rhizosphere > Soil | place...
TGCTCGACCTTCATGTCAAGCAGGGGCTTACCATCCCCGCCGACTTCGCTCCGCTGAGTGTCGCAGCATGAACGCGCAGACATCGATTGTCGCGGGTGGGCCACTGAACTGGCGCGACCAGCCGGTCATCACCGACCACCAGCTTTACCAGATGGAACGGCGTGTCACGGCTGCGGAATGGCACGCCCGCCGCTCGCTCTATCCCACATGGGCCGCATGGCACCACGCCGCTTGCTGCGCCCTGGAAGATATCGATCTCCGCTATGAGGAAGGCCAGCGCCAACAGCGCAATGCTTTCTGGGCGGAGTATGACCGGAGGAAGCGCGCATGAGCGTTGGACACAATTCCCCGCCGCCGTTCGAAGCATACAGCCTTCATATCGAAGAGTTGATCGAGAACGCCAAGCAGTTCCTGGATGGTGAACCGATCGCCAGTCAGGGGCAGGCTGATGAAGTCGGCAAGCTGCTCGACATGATCCGCACCGCCAAGAAGGACGCGGACAAGGAACGCGCTGCCGAGAAGAAACCGCACGACGACGCGGCGAAGGAAGTGCAGGCGAAATGGAAGCCGCTGATTGATCGCTGCGATATTGCGACCGACACGGCCAAGAAGGCGCTTGTGCCGTGGCTGGAGCATCTGGAGGCCGAACAGCGTGCCGCCGCCGCCAAGGCCCGCGAGGAAGCGGAGGCCGCCCGCATCGCTGCACTGGAAGCCGAACGCGCCGCCACGCAGGCAACCGATCTGGAAAGCGCCGAACGCGTCGAACTGGCGCGCAAGGAAGCCGCCATTGCCGAGAAAGCCGCGAACAAGGCGGACAAGGCGAAGGCTCATGCAACAGGCGGAAGCCGGGCTATTGGGCTGCGGTCCTACTGGATTGCAACCCTGGTCGATCCGGTCGCGGCGCTGAAGCACTACAAGCAGGCCCAGCCGGAACTACTGAAGGCTTGGCTGCTGGAGCAGGCGCAAAAGGACGCCAACGCGGGCAAGCGGGAGATCCCTGGCTTTGCCATCAATGAAGATAGGCGGGCGGCATGAACATGTTTGACGCCCTGTCCCGCCCGTTTGACGCAGACGCTATAAGCTGGCGCGCTCAGCAGGTTTCGACCAAGAACCCCGATGCGCCAAAGGCAATGGCGCTGGCATATATCGACGCTCGCGACGTCATGCGCCGCCTGGATGAAGTCTGCGGCCCCGCCAACTGGCAATGCGACTATCCCCACGCAAACGGTAAGACCATCTGCCGTATCGGCATCAAGATTGATGGCGAATGGGTCTGGAAGTCAAACGGCGCAGGCGATACCGACATTGAAGCCGAAAAGGGCGCTATCAGCGACGCTTTCAAGCGGGCCGCCGTATTGTGGGGCATCGGGCGCTATCTCTATGATCTGCGCACCCCTTGGGCGGCCTGTGAACTTCGCAACGGCAAATGGGCGAAGTGGACGGACCAAGGCCTGAATGAGCTTCGCCGGGTCGCTGCATCCGCTGTTGCCCCCGTTCTCCCAAGGCAGGAGCCTCTTGTCACCGAAGAGCAGTTGGTGCGCCTCCAGAACGCCGCCGATGACGTGCAGGCAGACCTACAAGCCTTCTGCAAATTCATGGGTGTGACGAGCCTCAAAACCATCCCGCAGTCCCGCTTCGATGAAGCCATGACCGCACTCTCCAAGAAGAAGAAAGCTGCCTGATATGATCGAACGTCTCGACGCCCTCACCGTCCGCGAAAGCAAAGGGAAGAGCTTTTTCACTAAGGTCGGCGCAGCCTTCCCGAACAAGGACGGCAAGGGCTGGACCGTCCTGCTCGACGCCATGCCCGCGCCAGTTGAAGGCCAGTTCAAGATCATGCTGCGCGAGCCGCTGCCGAAGGACGGTCAACGCGGCGGTGGTCAGCAGTCGGGCGGATATGCCGGTGATCTGGATGATGAAACGCCGTTCTGATGCTGATGCGGCGCACCCCCATTGCGAAGAAGCGGGCAACACCCCGCCGCAATGAGGGGCGCGTGCAGCACCGCAGGGTGAAGGCGAAGCAGCGTTTCGCGACCGATCATGTGAAGCGGTATTGGGAAACGCTGGAGCGCAAATGCGTGGCGTGCGGGCGAACGGATGCGACGGTGATCCATCACATCCTCGCCCCGATGGCCGAGAAGGTGCGCAGGCGAGACCACCGCTTTGTTGTGATCCTCTGCCCCGATCGCTGCCACAATTTTCACCCTGACAGCATCCATGGGCTGGGCAGCGAGGCGAAGTTTCTGGCCACCCATGGAATCGATCTGATCGCCATAGCGCGAACCAACTGGAGCAATTTCAATGGCTGATGAAGCGATCGATCGCGCCATCGATGAAGCTGAACGCCTGTTCGTCAAGGCAGGCCAATCCAAGGTAGCCGCCGAAGCGATGGACCTTCGCCGCAAACGCGTCCGCGCCGCGCTGGTCGTCAAATACAAGGCGGACGGCAACGCACAGGGCATGAGCGAGCAGATGGCCGAAGCAGACCCTGTTTACGAGTTAGCCTGCGCCGATTGGGAAAGCGCCGCGATGGATGCGGAAACCCTGCGCGCCCAGGCTGAAGCAAAGCGCCTGCGGTTCGAAGCGTGGCGCACACAAGCGGCCACCCGCCGCGCTGAAATGAACCTTCGATAAAGGGAGACCACCCATGTTCATACGAAAGTCCGTTCATACCGCAGCGATGGCAAAGCTTGCGAAGGCGAATGTGGATCTGGAGCAGGACGCGCAGAGAGAACGCGAGACTGCGGGCCGCCTGATCCAGCGCAACCGGGAATTGCAGACGCAACTTCTCGCAGCCCGCGCCGAAGCAGAAGCCAACAAGGTGGATGCGGAAGCGGTTAAGGAGGGGGGCAAGGACGAGGGCGCGACCTATGTCCTGTCATCGCTCGCCAGCGCTCTTCACGTTGAAGACTGGTCGATCCAGAACGGCAGCGAAGAATGGGAAGGCGACGTGTGGGCAACCATGTTCCGCATCCTGGTCGATGCTGGCGTGGTCGAGGAAGATTATCATCAGGTGGCGACGTTCGCAGAAATCGCAGTGATCCGCGCCGAGCGTGACGAACTCCTGCCCGACGCGCTGAAGCATCGCGAACGCCTCCAGCGGGATCGGGAATATCACGCCGCCCGCCGCGCTCTACCCGCCTAACCCCCTCACGGCATCCGCAGCCAATCTCTGCCCAGCGGACGGTCCAAGGATCGAAAGGGCAGATGGAGCGTCCGAAATGGAAGCAACCAACCGCCAAGCCGAGCGCGAACGCTGGGGCCGCATTCACATCGCGGGCGACCGCAACCCGCCGATCTTCCTTCCTGACCGCCGCGTCCGCCGCTCTGTCGGCACCGCTACCAGTATCAGGAAGTCGGGCAAGCAGGCTGCGATTTATGAGTGACCAGCGCCGCGAGGTCACATTGAGCATCAGTACCTTCGTCCTGGCATGCTCGATCGCGCTGTCGCAATGTTCAATTTCGCACGATGTAGATCGCTTGGCGGACACGGCTGATGCGCAGATGTGCATTGAGGGCGTCCGCGCTGGCGTAGGGGCTGAGAAACTGCCTAGCGCATGCTCCAAGATAGCGGCGAACCGCCCATGACCAAAATCCCCAACGAGACGGTCGCCCTGATCCGCAAGCTGAAGCTGGAGCCGTGCCCGCATTGCAAAGGCTTCCTGACCAACAAGGCGATAGCGCGCCGTCTGGGGCTGAACCCTGGGACAGTGCGGAACATCACTGGCGGAAGCAATCCGCGCAGTGGGGCAGGGGAGCGGCGGGGATGAACGACAACCAGCCAGAGCCGCCGATGAACAACTGCATGGAATGCGAGGCGCCGACGCCGAACCGCTGGCTCATCTGCGATGCGTGCGGCCCCAAGGGATATGGCCGCCCCTTTTCCGATGATGTCCAGCCCACCGATCCAGAAAGGAACCCCTTATGAGGGTCGAACTCGAATATGACGAACAGCTTCTGGCGAACGCGCTGGAATCGGACGCTACCGGCGCATTCATCCATCTGGACCAGACCATGTTCCTTGCCTCCATCGCGGTCAGCATGAAGCGGATCGCGGACACATTGGGCAGCATGGTGGCGGAGGATGATTTCCCGCCGGCGGCCGACCACACCGCCCCGGTGCCGCCTGTGCCGCCCGTCGGCATCTGCCCGACATGCCAGCAGCCGGTCGCGTCCTGCGACTGCCTTCCGTTCTGAGGGGATGACGATGGCCAACAATACCACCGGGCAAGAGCGGGCGCTGAGAGAGGCGCTTGAGCCGTTCGCGAAGGTCGCAGACGAGTATCACGATAGCGAGGACGATAGCTTCGAGGTCTGGCAGGATGCTGGCCCCATCCGCACCATCCGCGCGTCTTTTAAGTTGGAGAATTACCGCCGCGCTCGCGCCGCCCTCGCCCTCCCCCATCAACCGGCGACCGACGAAGGCCGCTACCGTGACGCGCTGGAGCAAATCCAGCAGGCGACAATTGACGGCAAGGTCTGTGACGATGTGGCGTGGTTCGACAAGTTTACGACGCTGCACGACTTCATCGAAGAAACGCTGCGCCCGTCCGCACCCGCTGCTGTTGGCGACCTGTTTCCATCCACCCCCACATCCCAGCCACCCGCAGCAGAAACGAGGCTGAGAGCAATTGAGCAGGCTGCTTGTCGCGTTCTTGACGCCATCGACACTTGTCGCAATTCGCACACCGAAGAGCATCAGGTAACAGCGGGCGCGGAACTGGACGAGGCGACCGAAAACATGCGCGCCTCCCTCACGCAACCCGAACCCACAGCCCAGCAAGGGGGTGAGGAAGAGGGCAACGATTATCCTAAGTGTCCCGTCTGTGGTGCGCCCGCAGGCATGGATTGCCGCACCATTCAAGGGCGCATACCGCCGCACTCTGAAAGGCTGTCAGCCCAGCAAGCGGCGGGGGAGGCGGTGGCTTGGATGCTGCGCGAGCGCAAGACCGGCCAGTTCTATTGGGATGATGAGATTTGCATCTGGTCGCACCCCGATGACGCGGAAGAACACGCAACCGAAAACTTCAGCGATCCAGATGCTTACGAGGTCACACCCCTCTACGCCGCACCCCAGCCCGAAGCCCCAGCAGAGGTTCAGCAGGGGGTGGTGCTTGATGCGAACGATCAGGAACTGGTTGCGCTTCTTCGCCGTGAAGGACTGCACAGCAATGTCTGGTTTGCCGAGAGCCTATTGAAAGCTGCTAACCTGATCCAGCGCTTGGCCCTCGCTACCCCGCAGCAGGGGCAGGAGGTGGAGGCGATAGCGAAGGTCATTGCCAAAGCATATAACCCCGGTCTGTTTGACGGCGACGAGACAGAGAGGCTTCGTGCTGCATCACCGCATAACGTGCACCATGCGCAGGCGGTCGAAATGACCTTGGCGCGTAAGGCGGCGCAAGCGGTTATCGGGCTTCCCTCCACCCCCACAGCAGCAGGAGAGAGCCAGTGAGCGAGGAACTGAAACCCTGCGCCCATTGTGGCGAGCCTGCCGAGATGGATATGTATAGCCCTTTCCGGCACTATCGCACCGGCGAACCCCTGACCCAAGTTTCGGTCTACTGCACCGGCTGTTCTGCGAACGTCTCTTGGTATCCCGGCGACCTTAGCCTGTCACGCGAGGAAACCGTCGAGCATGTCACAGAGCTTTGGAACGCTCGCGCGTCCCTCCCGGCAGCGGCATCCGTCGAGGCGGGGGAGATCATCGAAATGTGTGCGAAGGCGGTCGATGGCGAGCGGTTGGTGGATCATACCGATCACCCGGAGGACTTGGCCTACAATCGTGCTATTGATGACGCGATAACCGCCATCCGAACCCTCACCGCCAAGGGGAAGGATCAGGCCGATGGGTGACATCATCCAAGCGGATCGCGAAGCTGCTGCCAGGCTTTATCCCCTAGTCTCCCGTGCGCCAACTGACACAATCCCCAAGGCCATGATCAAGGGCGACATGGACGACAGCCATGTTGTCCAAGCCCTCGCCACTCACCGCCGCGCTGCTGTGGCTGAACTGGTGGAGGCCGCTGCCAAGATCGCGGAGGAGCAGCTTGTTGAGATTTACGACGATAGCCCGGAAATCGATACCGTCTGCAATACTGTTGTGCGCGAGATTGCTTCGAACATCCGCTCCCTCTCCCGCCATCAGGCAGGACTAGGGAAGGGGGATGATCATGGGTAGCATGATTGAGAAGATTGCTGCTGCAATAGAAAGCGCCGAACTCGGCTACAGCCTCCGACTGACGAGGCTTGTCGAGGGGACGTCAGAATATACGCTGACCTATTCCGATGGCGAGACGCACAAGTTTGAGGACATCGATGATGGGTATGAGCATATCAGGCAACGCCGCAGAAAGGTGCAGTCTGCGGCAGTTCTGCAAGCCCTCATGACGCCGACGCCGGGGATGGTTGAAGCCGGTCGTGCTGCGTGGCTTGAAAGCGCTTCGGATTACACCCGGCTGCATGAGAGCATATCCGCTGCTTTTTCCGCCATGATCCGCGCTGCTTTGGAGGAGGGAAGCTGATGACCGCGCCCGCACGTATCAAGAAATCCGAGGTGGATCAGGTCGCCAGCTTTGTGAAGCGCACCGCCTTGGAAAAGGGTAGGGTGATTTTCGATCTAGCGAACAGCCGAATCGAAGTCATTATCGGGGACGCTGGCGAGTCTTCGCCTGCAGGAAACCCATGGGATGAAGATGACAAGGCGTAGCTGGCTACCAGATGGAGTGACTGAATATAAGGACCGGCACGGCAAGCCCCGCTACCGGTTCCGCAAGGTTGGATACCACACTCACCATTTTAAAGCACAGCCTGGCTCCGCTGAGTTCATGTCAGAGTATGCAGCGGCGAAAGAAGCGAAGGTCGAGAAAGCGGCCATCAGCACCCGCGCCGTTATCCCCGGTTCTATCGATGACCTGTGCATCCGCTATTACGGTTCGCCGGCATGGAAGAAGATGGCCGACAACAGCAAGGCCACCTATCGCGGCATCATTGAACGATTCCGCGATAGGCGCAAGCAATCGGGGCGGCGCTACGGGGATCTTCCTGCAGCATCCATGACGACCGCGCATATCGATGAGATACTTGGCGGCATGTCTTCGACTCCTGCAGCCGCCAACAATCTGCGCAAGGTGCTGAAGCGCATCTTCAAAATCGCGGTGAAGGCTGGCCTACGTTCAGATAACCCCGTAACCGAGACGGACACATACAAGAGCGGCAAGGGCTTCCACACATGGGAAGAGGAAGAGATCGAGCAATACCGCGCCAAGCATCCGGCCGGGACCATGGCGCGCCTTGCTCTGGAACTGGCGCTAAACACCGCCGCTCGCCGCTGCAATGTCGCACGGCTTGAGCGCGACCAGTTGAAGGATGGCCTGTTCTATATCGAGCATGTGAAGGGCAATGATCCGACCATCGTAGAGTGCCTGGATGAAACGAAGGAAGCGATCGATGCCATGCCGGTGGCTGGCCTGCAATTCTTTCTACTCACTAGCTTTGGCAAGCCGTTCTCCGTCGCCGGCTTCGGCAACAAGGTGCGCGAATGGTGCGATGCTGCAGGACTGCCACATTGTTCCCTTCATGGCCTCCGAAAGGCGATGAGCCGCCGTCTGGCAGAGGCTGGATCAACCGACGCCGAAGGGCGCGCCATCACTGGGCACAAGAAAAATCAGACATTCGCCTACTACGCCGCAAAGGCCAATCGGAAGAATTTGGCGGCTGCAGGCGTGGCGAACCTCAAGAACAAGGGCTTGGCGAACCGCCCTAAAGGCGGCGATAAAAGCTAGGAAAACCGGGCGTTTCAGCTTGACAGGTGGCGGACAGGGTGGGACTGTAAGAACCGCCACTTTTCAAAGTCGAATGTGTGGCGAACCAGCCCGTTTGACTCACGGAAACCCAATGAGTCGCAAATCGGTTGGCGAACTCAAACGGGCCGAAGAAGCTGCGACAACAGCCCTCCGGCCCTAGGCATAACGATGAGGTGACATCGCATGACTGATACCATCCATATCATCCTTCCCGCGCGCGATGAAAGCGTGCTGTCCGACATGCTTGTCAGAATCACGAAAGAGATCGAGGACCGCGAACATGGCGGCCCCGATGGCTACGGCCTTGGCGGCGCTTATGGCTATGGCGCTGACTACGATAGCGATGTGTTCATGATGCACCGCTATTGCTGGTGCGAGGCCGAGGATTGCCCATGGTGCGGAGGCTGCTTCTGTCCTTCCAATGATTGGGTCGGCAATCCCGGATCAAACATCGTTGGCGGCAAGTGCCAGTGGTGCCGAGGCGTCCACAGGTTCGCGGAGCATGGCGCGCTACCGCCCAATGACCCGCCGCATCAGACTGCCCCGAACTTCTGGCACAAGCCCAGCGGGATGCGGGTCTGGTGGTATAAGTATATCGGCAGGGGCATGGATACCCACAGCCTGCCCGATGATCTTACGCCAATCCTGCAAGAATGCCTCGCGGATATAGCCTCCCACCTCTCCCTCCATCGAAAGGACAATAGCCATGGCTGAGATAGATCTAGAGGCGTTGGCGGATCGCGTGGAAAAGCTGGAGGGGCCGAGCGCCGAGATTGACCGCACGATTGCTGAAGCGGCCTATGAAGGACGTTGGCCAATGGCGTTCTATGGCGGCCCGATTAATTATGATCCGGCGCTCTGGATCGAGCGGTATAGCTTCTGCCCGACCAGTTCGCTTGATGACGCGCTGGCAATTGTTCCGGACGGCCTGATCTGGGGCATCGCCAATTGTGGAATAAAGAATGATCAGCCTGACTTGAGCCGTGCAACTGCGACGTGCGGAAAGCTTGACGATACCGTTGCACCGATCGAAGCTGCCACGCCAGCCATTGCCCTAACCGCCGCCGCTCTCCGCGCCCGCCTTATGGAAGGGGAGGGGGAGAAGTGATTCTGGCGTTCCCCTTCGGGTCGCGCTTTCGTCCTTCGGATTGAGCCACTTTGTGTCTCGCCGCTTCGCGCTCCAATCGCTAACGTGATGGCATCATGACTGACTGGCAACCGATTGAAACTGCGCCCAAGGATGGCACACCGATCCTTGGCGCATCCCGCGCAAACGCATACATTGTCGAGGGCACCACCATTGCATGGCACAACGGCGCATGGTGCGGAGATTTCGGGGCCGAGGGATGGGTGCCCCTGCGCGGCCCTTTTACCCATTGGAAGCCGTTTCCAGCCCTTACCCCGGATGATGGAGAGGTGAAGAACGATGCCTGAGTGGTTACAACTGCTCGCCGCGATGTCCGGCAGTTTCGCGTTCCTGCGGCTGTTTGGCGAACATGAGGTGAAGGGTGAGGTTTAAGCCCAAAGACTTACGAGAACGAGTTGCGCAGCGGCTTGCTGCTGCTGACGGCTTCGAAACCGCCGACATGATCAGAAAGCGCTTACCTCTCGCGGACGAAATCATTTCGATGATCGATGCAGAGCGATGCAAGTAGGGCATTCCCCCGCTGCGGTGGATGGGGTATAAGGGCTTACCCGACCGGATAGGCTACCGCCAATGGCGATAGGTTATGACCCGGAAGGCACTGGCCCCTCGCAAGGGCAGATGCAGAGCCGAACAGCCGAGGCGATCCGGTCAGGCAATGCAGCGGCGGGTGAAAGCCCCGCGCTTCTGGCTACCAATGGTGGCGCAGGATCGAGTGGGCGGTGGATGCCGTCAGGTGTTGGGTTTAGTCCCGAAGTCCGCCGCCCCTTGACCGACTCGCGGACAGCCAGCGAACATGCGGCATGGACCAGACCGAAATCTACCACCGCGACAATGACCCCGCCATGCAGGAATACCACGCCCTGGTGAAGCAGATCGAAGCGGGTTATCCTATGCACCCGCAAGAGGTTCAGGACGTGATCGATGCGCTGAACGAGGCAGGGTATCCGTCTCAGGCTATCCTGCTGGCGGGGATGAAGATCAATTGGGATCGCTAGACCAGTCACGTAAATAAGCGATCGCATTCCGGCAATCGCGGCCGGCACTCAGCACGTCCACAAGAAACTGCGCAACTTCCTTGTCCGTATTGCCCGCAGGTGGCGCAGGCTCAGCAGCGCAGGTCAGGCGCTCCGGTGGTGGCGTGATCCGCTCAACGCGAACGTCGCTCCCGCAGCTTGGCAAGAACGCCAGAAACGGCAGGGCCAGCATCATTGCCCGGTTGCGCATCTTTCACGATCTCCTGTAGTTCAGCTATCTCTTCCCCGGTTTTGGCCCGTCGCGTCATGTCGGCAAGGTTCGCGGCTCGCTCGACCTTCTGGGCCGCCTGCTGGACCTTCAGGGACGCTTCCAGGTTCGCGTTGGCCGATGATAGCCTTCCCGCGCTTTTGCCTTCACAGTAGGCCAGAGGGGCACACAGGAGGGCACCTAGGATAAAGGCTGCCGCGATGCGCCAATAGTCTCCCACGATGCCCCTAGCGAAACCTATGAGGTTCACAGCAGATATTCCTTGGCATAGTCATCCGCCGCCAGCTTGCCGGTCATCTCCCTCTCAATCACTTCTTTGATGAAGGCGCAAAAGAGCGTCGGTCCCATGAATGGCTGATCGTCGGGCATCTTGAAGCCGCAGCTATAAGTGCCGTCGCTATATATGCCGATCGAGACATGGCCGATCAGTTCGGAACCTTCCTGCGACATTTCAGCAAGGATGCGGCCTGATCGCGCCGCCATCGCGAGATAGCTACTATGCTCGTAGCTGGTGTCGATGATCTTGACTGGATCAGTCATTGCCCCATCTTCTCTATCTGCATGGCCTTATCCGAACTGCCCTTGCTCGACCCCAGCCAGAAACCAACGGCCAACATGGTTATGTTTTTCAGCGTCTCTTCGATGCCAATGCTCCAATGGGATACGATCGCATAACCGAAGTAGCCGATGATGACGGCGGTGAGGATCATGCGAGGGAGGTCTTTGGCGGTCATTGCCCGATCCGATTTGAAATCCAGCCATAAACGAATGATTCTTGTGACGGATTGCCCTCCGCTATCTCGACATAGCGGGCGCACTGGAGGCCATCGATCGCTTTGCGCAGCACTTCCCCGCCAGCCGTGCCGCGCTTCGCCATGTAGGCCTTCAAGGCCGCCAGACTGACCGGCCCGACATTCCCGTCCACCGGCAGATCAGGATAATCCACCGCGCCACGGTTCAGCACGTTCAGGGCGCGCTGGAGGAACTTCCCGGCCGTTGCTGGCCCCATGTTCACCGCCGTGTCGAACAGTTCGTCACCGATCGCCGGGCAGATCGCCGCAACCTGATCGAACTTCGGGCCGGTCCAATAGCGCGTCTTGTAGATGTTGACCGCAGCGGAGCGGGGTAGGGTGCGCATGTCGGCCAGAAAACCATAGGCACGGGCCACCTGCTGCGTGATGCCGTAGTTCGTCGGGCCGCCGCGATCGTTCGGATGGTCGCTGTAGCCGCCTTCGCGCCGGATCACGTCGTCAATCATTGCGTCAATGCTCATGCCGCCCTCCCGGTTTGATCGCGTCAATCGGCTCCCCCAGGGTTTTGACCGTGGGCATGGACACCGCCATCTGCGTTCCGCCGACGATCGCTGCGCAGACATTTGCCAGTTCGTGGGCCGCCAGCCTCACCGCCCTGATTGCGTCGATCTTCTCCTTTTGCGTCGGCCCCGCTGTCATTTTCCGATCCTACTCTCTAGGTGCTGGATCGTGACGGTCAGGGCTGACAGGGCGGACGCCAAAGCCTTGTCGCTTTCCGTCCGGTCCCGGTCGATCTGCTTGCGGGTGTCATCCCCGCGTGTTTTCTCCCAGATCAGATAGCCTATCATCAGTCCGAGTGGCCCGAATTGCCCGAATGCCGTCCACATCTCAGCCGTCACTATTCCACGCCCCCGCGTTCATGTTGATCCACGGGTTACCCCGACCCTTGGCGTTTTCGCCGTTTTCTTGAATCCTGCATCAGCCATCACGGGCCAACATTGTTCGCGACAACCGAGTTCGCTCCCGGTGTTCCGATGATCCCGGCCCCGCAGCCCTTCCAATTGTTTAGCGCCACGGTGTTGTAATCGCTGCCCGTGATGATGTTGACGCCGGTTTCGCTTATACTGTTGTCCGCCGGGCCAGTGCACATACGATTGTTCACGATCGAGTTGGAGCCACTGAGATTGCTGCCGGTCGGAGCGTTGATGGTCACGTCAGCGCCGCCAACATTCGCTGCATCGCATCCATAGAGATTGACCCCCATCAACGTGATCTGCCAACCGCTGTTGCTGACACAAGACGCTTGGGCGCCGCTGATCTGGCCGCCGATGATCGAGATATCACCCGTCGAAGTGTAGTCGGTGTTTGCGATATCGACGCCGCCGTTGCAGCCAGACGTGGCGGGTGTGGATGTTGAAGTCATCGGGAAACAGGCGACATACAGATTTTGGAAATGCCAGCTTTGTGTGTCTCGCATCTGGACGCAGTTGGCCCCGGCGCACTCCGTTTCAAGGTCATAGACGAACGAGTTGCCGGGGCAGGCGCTAATGGCTGTAGCCAGCAAAGGGGCGGATACGCCAGGGTTCGTGCAATCCACTTTGAGCGCGGTTGAAGCGTTTTGCATCGCAACCTGATTGATGCGCAGCGTCTGCGACAGGCCGTGATTCCAAATGCCGGTATACCACTGATGCCCGGTCTGGGCGGGTGCGCCGAACACAATTACGCGAGACATTTGGACAAGATCTTGCCGGGTCTGCTGGCCGGTCGCGTCGGGCAGTGCGCCAGATCCCATATACTCAAAAACCCCGGTGCTGTCCTGTAGCGCCTGATCCACCGAAATATTGTCGATCACGGGGTTCATGCCGGAGATTTTCTTGATGAAAATGAAAGGCGAGAGAACCTTTATCCGCTCGAACACCATGTCCCGGCCGTAGCTGGCGCGGATCAAAGGTTGCAGGCAGGACGTGGTGCCGTAGAAATTGCCGCCCGTCAGTGTATTGTTGAACAGGTAAACATCGCTCACGCCGCCACCATAGATGTAATTCTGCGTGGCGTCGGAATAGAAGTCGATGACAGGTTGCGTGCAGTTATTGTCTGACACGATCGTGGTAGCGCTTCCACCCGTTCCGTAGCCCTGCCCTCGAATGCGGAGGCCGGGACAGGTGGAGGGGATCGAGACGTGCTTCAGATAATATTTGCCACGGGCGAGGATCAGTTCGCCACCAGTAGGCCCAGCCGGGCTGTTGGCTGCATCGCAAGCGTAATCGATGGCCGCCTGTACGCACGCACTATTGTCGTTCGCAACCGTGCCGGTAAGTTGGCTGTAGGGGCAGAACCTTGGAGATACCTGCACCGGAGAACCGCTGGTTACAAAAACGGATTTGAATGTTGCCTCCCCTGTCGTCCCGTTGACGGAATAAGTGCCGCCAGTAGGCTCGCCACCAGAGTAGGTCGATGTGGCCGAGCCAATGCCGCCATTCTTCCCCGTTTTCGGGCCAGTCTGCGCCATGACAGGTGAGACGCCAAAAGCAATAATTGCCGCTATGGCAATGATCTTATTAAGCAACTTTCAATACTCCACCGGAGAGATACAGGCGGCCAGAGCCGGGAGAAGGGATAGTGTCGCCATCAGCCTCATCGGGGAGGTTGAAGGTGATTGCGCCAGACAGGATCGCAGCGAGAGCGGCCTCAAGCTCCCCAAACCAGTCCTTCGCCGTACCATTGTCGGAGAGGATGTCGCCGGGAGAGGTGCCCATGCTGGTTGCTGCCGCATCCGTGCCGAGCGCTGAAGCATTCGCCTTTCCGCCAATCGCAACCGAAGCGTCATAAGCGCTATCCGCCGTTTCCTTCAGATTGGCGAAATTGTCGTCCAGTTCCTGATGGGTGAGCGGCGCCCCCTTTGTGCCGCGCAGGGTAATGTCCGTCATGGATCAGACCCCCACCGCGATCCATGGGATGGCATAGGTATTGTTTTCAGAGTTGTAGATCTGGAAGCCGCTCGTCGTGGCGGTGCCGCTGATATAGCCGGTGTTTTCGTTGGCCGAGGCGTTCACCTTATTCATCGCCGAAACGGCGGGAATGGAGAAGCTTGTGAAGGCCACCGGGTAGGTGACGGTGAGCGACGAATCCTGACCGACCGTGGCAACGCCCCATGCAATCATGAAGGTGTCAGTCGTACCCGGTAGATTGAACTTGATGTAGCCGGGAGAGCCGAGAGAGAATGCGACGATGCCAAGGGCGCCGATCGCATCAAGTGCGGCGGCGGCTGTGGTTGCGCCAGTTCCGCCCTTGGCAACCGGGACTGTGCTTTCCGTAGCCACGCTCCCCAGCCCAAGGGCCGTTCGCGCATCTGCCGCCGTTGTCGACCCGGTTCCGCCCGACGAAATCCCCAAAGCAGAAGCGCCGGAAAGGAAATTCTGGAGCGTGGCCGAGAAGGACTGGCGGATCAGCGCCATCAGGCTGCGGATCGCGTTGTCAACATTGCTCACCGGCATCCCGGTATTCACGTTGATGCCGTCCACGGTCGTGTTGCTCGATGCCGTACTGGACCAGTCGAAAAGCGATCCCATGGGCTATGTTCTCCGGACGCAAAAAAGGCCCGCAGATCGCGAGCCTTGAGGGTGGGTTGGCAGGGAAGGGCAGTTAGGTTAGGTTGGCGGGCTTATGAGACGCGCCACTATGACGTTATTCGCTTTCACCGCTTTGCTTGCGGCATGTGACAAGCCTGCGCCAGATCCGCGCTCAAGCGAGCGGATTGAGGAACTGACGGTAGACGTTTATCAGTTAAAGGCGGACGTTCGTCAGCTGCAGGATGATGTGAAGTTCAACCACAAATACGCGCGCGAAACACAAAAGCAGGTGAGCGAGCGATGAGGCCGATAGCCAGCGAAGATTTTTGGACGGCCTTCGCCTTCGTGTTCCTAGCGGGCCTTTGGTATCTAGCGCTGGTCTAGATATTGACTTTGTTGGCCGAACAGGCCTGCCGCGATCAGCCTCTGCAATTCAGGCGTTACAACCTCAGGCTTGGGTAGACCACCGCCGTTGCGCGCGATTAGTTCCGCAAGATCAGCATTCCTAATTGCCATACTCTCCGCAGTCTTCCTCCCGAGCAGGCCGGCCGTTGTAGCGGCTGTGCCCACGGTCGCCGCACCAACTGGCCCAGCGACCATAGCGCCAAGGGATGCGGGGGCGACCGTGCCAAGTCCGAAGGATACCGGCCCCGTAGGCGCAAGTTTCCCCACACCTCGCGCAATATTCGACGCGGGAGTGCCGCGAGAAACGGCCATGATGGCGTCTTGAAGGGCTTGGCTCGAAGCGCGATCCTTCCCCTTCACTATGTCCCGGTCAAGACCGCGAAACTCAGTGCGCAGAGCGTTTTCCATGCCTGACTGGCTGAACTGCGAAGCCCTAGCCTCCGCCAAGTCCTTCGCACGCTGCACCTTCTGCGCGTTGAGATAGCGGCTGGCTATATTCCGGGCCTGCGGGAGTTCCGGAGCAAGTGGGTTGGCCCACTGGTCGAACTCATCCAGCATATTGCCAGCAAGGCGCCGCTCGTCGGGAGATGCGGTGGGCGGAAGATCGCCAAGCACGCGACGAACCGTCTGCATCTGCGTCGGGTTCATCTGCTGGTTGGCATAGTCGCTAACGAGACTGTACCCCTCCTTCACGTTGGGCATAACCTCAGTCAGACGGCCGACAGGACTTATCCTGCCCTCATCCTTCAGAAGCCCTGTCAACGTCTGCTGCAACTGCTGCGTCTGCTGCGGGGATGCGACGACGCCATTATGCTCAGCCTGTTGATAGAGGCGCGCAGCCTGGTCCTTCAACTGCGGGACGGTCGGGACCGCCTCCTCGATCGCTTGTTGGCCAATCCGGCGAATGTTGTTGATTGCCCCAGCCGCAGGGATGCTCCCGCCGATGAACTCGCCAGCCATTTCCGCGTATGGGTTACCAGGCGCGACACGCTGCGCGGTGGCAGCGCCAACACCACCTGAAAGGCCAGAGGCCAGCATGGAGGCCAGTTGCCCACTCGTGCGCGCCGTCGCCCCAGCCGGGATAACGGCACCGCCCACACCTTGCCCGGTGCGGCGAATGAACTGATTCGTAGACGACTGGCTGGGACGCCCAACCGCGCCGACGCGGTTCAACTGGTCGATAATCCAGTTGCTGCCCATGATCGGCTTGTCCGAAACGCTCAGGTTCGTGTTAGCGGCAGCATTGATACCCTTCGCACCCAAACTGATGATCTGGTTCATGATGTCAACAGGGGCGCCTACCGCGTTGGCAATGCCCTCATTGAGGCCAGAAAGCCCCTGCGAGATCGGGCTGTCCTCATAACTACCCTGTGGGGAATTCACCTGAACCGGATCGGTCCCGCCAGCGCGGTAATAGTTCTCCGCCGCCTTGATCTGGTCGGGCGGGACGACATTCTTACCCCCGTCCTGCGCACGTTCAAGCGCGCTTGACAATTGCATCGCTTGCTCGTCCTTGAACCCGCGCCGGCGCAATTGGTCATATCTCTGAAAGAAGGGCTCTCCTGGGAATCCGCCCACAACGTCATCGGCGCTCACGCCCTGCCGTTCTGCCCTGCGTTGGTAATCTGCCCGCGCAACCCCGTAAGTCTTGGCAAGGGCCGCGACCTTGCGGTTCATTTCCATCCGAAGGCCTTCAGCAGCCTTGGGGGGAAGACCGCGAGCGTCGTCAAAGCCGAACGCCTTCTTGATCTGCTCCGCCTTAGCATCCCAGAAACCGGCGGTATTCGCCGCTGTATCGCCTTCCGCCTCACGAACAGCTGACCCTGGGTCCATGATCTTTGCATAGGCATAGATAAGGGAGTTGTCGCCCTGCGGGTTAGGCGCCGTCTGAAGTCCAGCCATAAGCTGGGGGAGAACAACGTTATATTCCTTGACGCGCTGGTCACCTGTGAAGTCATTGCGCAACTTGTCGCCACGCTCGAATGGGCGGTCTTGCACTTGCTGCTGCGCGCGCACGCTATCCGCTGCCGCCTTAGGGGCGGCATAGGGCAGCGTTGCCGCCTTCTCGGCGTTGCTAAGCCCTTGGCCCTGTACCTGCCCCGGCAGCGTGGGGTTTCCTGGTGAGATTTGCACCGGCTGCGGCACAGGCTGCGCGTTCAAGCGCTGGAGGACGCGGGGGTCGGTAACTTCAGGCATTAGCGACCCTCCGGGTTATCGTACCATTTGCCGTTGATCTGGTAATAGGTCTGGCCGTCAACGATCTGCGTCACGGGTGTATTTGTCGGCTGTCCATAGCCACGCGGCACGCGATAGGTGCCCTGCGGTCCGCTGACGGCGATGGGGTTTTGGACGTCCTTGAACGCGGCATAAGCTCGCTTTTGGTCGTCAGGCAGACCGTTGTACCATTGCAGCAGCTTGGCGTCCGCCGGCAGTTCTGCGGGACCGAGATTCGCGGCCTTATACTGTTGCTGATAAATCCAATCATCCAGCGTGGCCTTGCGCTCTGCCTGCCGCTCCGCAAGCCGCTGTCGGCCTTGCTCGTCGCGCTGCTGCTGATCCACCACACCCGCCCAATAGGTGGGCTGCGCGCCTCCAGCGGCGGCCAGCGCATCAAAGATGCTGCCCATGATATCGTTGGCTGTGCCGCGCCCTTTGGGCTTCACGCCAGCCACAGGCGCCATATCGACAAAACCTGCGCCGGGGTTAGGCATCTGCGCCGGTTGCATCGCCTCGTTCATCAGCGGCGCGGTCAGATAGGAGGCGAGCGACATTGGTTCAGCACCCGGCACGGACAGGCCCGCTACTTTCGGCGGCTGCATCGCTGGATTGTTCTTCATCAGGTCGGCCAGTGCCATCGGCTGCTGTTCCTTTCTTCCATCCACCGCCATGTGCCAGTGCGGGCCGGTCGCGTGGACCGAGGGGTGGTTCACTTCGTCGATGGCTTCACGGACGTTCCAGCCGTCCTGCGCTACCCGATTGCGATAATCATCGAACGTCATGCCGGGAATCGGCGCGACGTCCCAAGCCATGCCAACATTATGGAAGCTCTTGGGATTGGCCCGCCCTAGCGCACTGTCGGGGTCACGCTTCCCTGATGTGATCCGAACGCCGGGGAAGGTTTGGCTCAGATAGTCCCCGAAGCCCATCAGAGCAGTCCGTAGTGGACCGTTTTGTAGCCCTCAACGTTCGCGCCCATGGCCCAAGGCCGCAGGCGCGCCACTTCGTCAGCCATCACCCCGCGTTCACGGCGATCGAAGATGTCGTAGTCATAGACGCCCAGCCCATCCTCAAGCTCACCCACCTTGAAGATGTTCGACTTAAGGCGCGGATCGGAGAAGGCTCCCGCCTGTGCCGCAGCAGCCCCCGCTTGGGCGAGTGGCCCAAGGACACCGTTACTCGTCTTCTGCACGCCACCCGAGAACAGCGCCGACAAGGACGAGGCAAGATTGTTCGTACCCGTGTAAGGGAGTTCAGCCCCCACACCCGCCGCCTGCAACAGCGCCGCGAGAGATTGGTTGCTGGCATCATTGACCGCGCCCGCCGCCGCGCCCTGATTGGCCCGCTCGCGATTGTAGGCGTCGGCAAGAATGGCGCCATTGGAGTCGGCCAGTTCCCTCGTCAGCACCCCGTCATGCGCACCTGAGCCATAGCGGCCCGCCATGGAGAATTGCGAATTGACCTGTCCTGTCACATCGCGCGCATTGCGGTCCAACACGCTTTGCAGGCCGGGATTGCTCGTAGGGTCCAGATATTTGCCGCTGATCACATCGCTGAAATAGTCCTGGCTCGCGCCGACATTCGGTTGCCAGCCCTGAAAGATGGTGGACAGGCCGGGAACCGTGCCGGTGACGGTCTTTGTCAGGTCGGCAAGGCTACCTTGGTTCTGGTTGAACACGTTCTGGACGCTGCCGGCCGCAGCCGTGGCAAAGGGCTGCGCCCACTTCTGCGCGCTTCCGCTGGTCGATTTGCTGCCACCGCTCAAGCCCATACTACAGTTCCTTGCGCAATTCAGTTTGCCAGTGGCCGTATCCATGCGGCCCCATGATCTTTTCCCAGCCCTTGCGGCTTGCGATCGTCACGAACAGCGCGCCGATCTCCCGCGCCCATGCTTCCACTTCGCGGATTGTCTTGTTGACCAGCGTGTCCATGTCCCCCGCCGCGATCTCGACGTGCACTTCGAAAGCGCCGGTCGGGAATTGCTTGATGCTGGTCAGCAGACAGGCGGATTGTTCGCCCCAGACGTGAAAATGACCGCTCCAGACTTGCGCATCCACCCATTCGATCGTGTGCGTGCGGCTATCCAGCGCCCCCGAAAACGCATCGCGAAAGCGGAGGTAGGGCGGCGGGATCATATGATGCGATAAGTGAAATGGAAGAAAACCGCGTGGTTCGCCGTTGATTGTGCAAAAAAATCCAACTGCGCCCTGTCGTTTGTAACATCGCCGGTAATGCTGCCAGGCTCTACAAACAGCCTCGCGCACGCCGTCCCCGCGCATTCATTGTTATTGGCGAGGTTGGACGCGATAGGCAGTGATATCCCGGCCTGCGTCAATGTGGAGATGGTGGTTGGATCAACGTCCAACTTCCCGGATACCGTAACGGTGTCGCCTACCCGCATATATTGGCAGGAATAAACGGTTGTGGCATCCAGGTTCGCCACATTGGTGAGCGTTGGCGTGTATGTTCCTGAATAGAGGTTTCCGCTTGCCCCACTGATCGTCGGGCTGGTCAGGCTTGGCGTGGCAATCGTCGGGCTGGTGCCGAATACAAGTGCGCCAGACCCGGTTTCATCCGTAACCGCGCTCGCAAGATTGGCCGAGTTGGGCGTGGCTAGAAAGGTTGCAATCCCAGACCCAAGGCCAGAAACCCCGGAAGCTATAGGGAGGCCAGTGCAGTTGGTCAGAGTGCCGCTCGCAGGTGTTCCCAAGGCTGGCGTCACCAAGGTTGGACTTGTGGAGAGAACAACCGAGCCTGAACCTGTTGACGATGACACGCCGGTCCCGCCATTGGCTACCGCCAGCGTCCCCGCCATGGAGATCGTTCCCGATGTCGTGACCGGGCCGCCGCTGAAGGTGAGGCCCGTTGACCCACCGGACACATTGACGCTCGTGACCGTGCCCGTCGTTGAACTTGTCCCGGCCCCTATGGCCGTCCGCCATGCCGCCGCATCCACGCTATCGACAATGCCCAGCGTGAAGGGTGAGGGGGTGTCGCCGCCTGCATAAGCGGCAAGCTTGACGCTATAGGCTTGAACGTCCGTCCCGATGACGAGGCCGAGGCCAGCCCTTGCGGTTGCCTGCGTCGTTCCACCCGTTCCGCCATTGGCAACGCTCAGTGTGCCGGAAAGCGTGAAGGTGCCCGCCGTGGTAATGGGTGAGCCGGAGAAGGAAAGTCCTGTCGTGCCGCCCGATGCGGCAACACTGGTCACGGTCCCCGGCGATGAAGGCGCGCCGTAGTTCATCCATGCCGAGCCGTTCCACGTCCGCGAATAACCCAGCGCGCTGTCGAAATAGGTAAAGCTCGGACTTGGGTCCGCTGGCTCCGTCTCAAATGTCGGGATCGGATATCCTTGAAGCAGCCGGTTAACCCGCGCCGCGACAATCCGCATCCAATCAGGAACCGATGCCCAGGCGGACGGAATGGCGGTGACGCTCATTGCCTTGCGCCTCCCGCCGCCTGCACGAAATCAATGCTCTGGACGTAGCTCCAGGTCGCATCCTCCTGAAAGATCAGGCGCGGTTGCACATAGCGTCCACTCGCGCGAATGGGCATATCGCCGTTGTTACGGATGCTGTTGGATTGATAGACCGTCGCGCTGTCACCAAGCCTGCGCCGTGCTTCGATCTCCATCCGCACGCCCGAAGTCGCATCAGTATCCAACCGAGCCGAGCGAATGCGAATATCGCGCCCCTTGGCCGGCTCCATGATTGCCGGCGCGATAAGGGCCTCAAGCGTGGTTGACGCGCCGAAGCTTCCCAGCGTCCCGTCATAGGCAACGATCATCAGAAATGGATCGCCGCCCTGCCAGATTGGGTCATCCAAAGACCCTGGGACCGTCTCTATCCCGCTGGGATAGAGGGATTCGATCTGCTCCAGCGTGAAGGATTGATCCGCGCCGGTCGAAACAGCGAAGAAATCCCCCTCCACGTCGCTCCAGCGGTCCAGTTCCCAATTATAGCACCACAGCCGGCGCGGCATCGCCCAGATCACCAGCTTGCGGATCGGGTCAACCGCAACCGATACCTGGCTTTCAATGTCCGCGACCGAATATTGGTTGAAGAAGGTCTTATCGACCTTGTTCGCGCCAATCATCTGGATTTGGCCATCGGTGAACGCCATGAACCCGCGCTGCGCGATGAAATAGACCGTGCGGCCTACCTGCGCTATCGAGTTTGGAGCGATACAACCCACGCCCTGGCTGATCTTGTCAAACTGGAAGATGAAGGGAACGCCGACATATTGTCCGCGCCAGATTTGCTCGCGCTGGAAGACAAGTAGATATTCACCCCCCGCAAGCCCGGTGACTTCGCCGCCATCGGGAATGACCTGAATGTCCGACTGGTCCGTTCCCACGGTCCAGCCTTCCGCATTGTTGATGGCCGACCAGTAGACCGTCGAGTTGGCGCTATCGACGCCCGATATAACCACGAAATCCTTGACGGTCGTGATGTAGCGTCCGTTCGGCGGTGTGCCGCCCAAGAGCGCCGCAGTCCCCGCACTGATGTCATATTTGACCGGCTCAGCACCCTCCACGCCGATGACCAAATCACCGAACTGGGCGAACTGCCACGGGCTGGAATAGGTATCCACATACTCCGCGTCCCAGGTCGTGCCGTTATAGCCGTAGAGGCCGGCTCCAGCGCCCGCCAGCAACTTGACCGTTCCATCCACGCCGATGAACGCCTTGCCGCCGGCGTACGTCTCTGGAAGCGCCGTGGTGACCGCCGAATATGCCTTGACTGGCTCATAACCCAAAGGCGAGGCGAAGACGTTGCGCGCGTGGACAAGGCCATCATGGCCGAACAGCGGTTGATCAGGGAGCCATTCGCCCAGCTTCATGCGGCGATCTCCCAATCGCCCGCAGGCTCAGCGCTCAGCGTCCATTCCTCGTCCGCGACATAATCATCGTCGGCGTAATAGGAGGCGGCATAGGTTCGCTCGTTCGCTTGAGCAACCCACGAACCAGAGGAAGGGGTGACGGCGACCCACGGCATCAGAAATACTCCGCTGCTACCGCATCAACCAGATTGCCGCGCTTCCTGCGGGCCTCGTGCGCGTTGATCTCGGCAATCATGCCCTCAACCGCGCTGTTGATCAGCGGAAGGCGATCGTCGTTCCAGCCCCGGAATTCCGCCTGAAGCAGCGATCCCATCAGGTAGAGGTCGGGATGCTGCTCCAGCAGCCAATTGGTGGTGTTGACCGACGTAAGCGGCGTCAGCGTCCGCAAATAGGCCATTGCCACCGTGTAGGACGTGTCAGGCGCAGGGCCGAGGTTGATCACCCCGCCGAAGATTGCAAAATTCTCGGGGCGGCCCGGATTCGCCTCGTGCCATTTGGTCTGGAAATCGTCGGCCGAAAGCTGGGCGAGCGGCGCATAGTCGTCAATGCGCAGAGACATCGCGCCCTTGTAATCGGACGGAACCGGGATAGAGTCGTCAGCCGCGATCGTGGCCGTGCCTTCCATATCCAGGCTGTTCAGGCGCCGGTTGAAGGACGCTTCCGCAAGCTGGATGAACTCGGGCGCGTAATCGCTAAGCCCTGTATCGTTCATCCGGTCGCAGATCGCATCCACAAGCGTGGAATAACTGTCGATCGCCATTAGGAGGCTTTCCTGCGGCGCTGTTTTGACAAGGAGCCACCCTTGACCCCATCACCGTCATGGTCGAGCGGGCGAACCCTCTCAAATTCGATATTGTTGGAAAGGCGGCGGATAGCTTCCCCATCGGACACTTCGGACGGCTCATGGCCGTGGAAGGTGACGCCATAGAGAGTGATAGCCTCACTCCCGTTGGTGTATCGCCCGATGAAGCGAAAGCGCACCGCCGCCTCCATCGTCAGTCTACCATCACGTAAAAAACGACGACCTTGAGAATGCCGGTGCCACCAGCATTGGCCGCCGCATTGACCAGGCCGGAGATATATGTCTCCGCCGCGAACTTCTTGAAGCCCGCGTCCTGGATGATGTTGACGAACGGGTAGTAGATCCCGGCCACCGGGCGGAACTGCGCGACGGCGTCACCGTCCATCACGCCGAAGTTGCCGAAGCCGTCCGTATCGGCCGCGTCCGTCCCGTTGGCCTCCCATCCGATATCCAGGTCGAATGCTTCGGTACCGGTGTCGATATCCGCGCCCTGCAAGAAACCGCCGATCACGGTGGCGCCCGCAGGAACCTTGCAGAAGCGAATAACGTCATTCTGCGAGGGGTTGGCGGCCAGATTGTAGACGCCCCATGCGACATGGAGCAGATTTGCCGGGCCAGGCGAGCCGACCGGATAGGTTGCAGCGGCATGAGAGCCAGTCAAAGTAGCCATGCGTTTATTTCCTTCTGAAAAGGGAAGGGCGAACCGAAGCTCGCCCTATGGAAGTCAGCCGATTTCAGCCGCCGAAGTGATCGACGGGGTTGCGGCTCCGGTCGTGGCGAAATAGCCCGTGACCACGCCGTGGTCCTTCAGATCGTCGGTATCACCCGTGCCGGTTCCGAAGATGATCTTGCGGACACCATAGATGCCGCTGACTTCGACGCCGTACTTGTCGCCATAGTCGAACTCTTCGGTGCGGGTCTTCCAGCGCCGTGCCCAGGCGATTGCCAGAGCCTGCGCTCCGCACAGATAGACCGGCGTTACTTCCGCCGTGCCGCTCGCGCCGATGTTCGGGTAGATCGGGATATCATCCACTTCCTTGACGATGGCCCCGTTCCACGCGATATCCCCGCCTTCGAACAGTTTGGACGCCTCCATCTGGACGACGGTGTTCGCCAGAACTTCGGTGTCGATGCTGTCACGCAGGTTCTTGAAGGCGTGCGGGTTGGCATAGACGATGTAATAGCGCTTGCCGTTGCCCGGATCGCGCATCGGCCGGATTTTCGGGCTTGCCGTCTTCGCCTTCAGGATCATCCCATCCAGCGCGGTCACGTTGAACAGGTCGTTCGTGGTGTCGAGTTGGGCAAGGTCCGCTGAAAGATCGGTGCCAGAACCCACGCCCGCGCCGAAATATACGCGGTCGACATTGTCCACCAGCCACGCATCGCCAATAGCGGCAGTGCGCGACAGGAAGGTCGTGCCGTTGAGCGAACCCAGCGCCGTGATGATCAGGTCACGCGTATCCTTGCTCGACCAGGTCAGAAGCGAGGTCCGTCCCGCATCACGCAGCGAGATGGCGGACTTCTGTTCGCTCATTTCCGCAACACGGACAGCGTTGCGGCGCTTGTCGACATAGATGCGCATCGAGCGGGAGGCGAGGTCTTCCTCATTGCCTTCCAGAACGGTGGTGCCGGTCGTTGCGGCGTTGGTCAGGTCGTTGACAAGGGCGATGGTGATGGAATCACCAGCCTTCTTGCTCAGGTCTTCCTTGACCTGAATCACCGATGCTTCATCAGTGCCCATGACAGCCTTGAAGCCGTCAAGGAACTGGTTGTACTGGACGAAGAACTTGTCTTCCCATTGCTGGACGACAAGGCCGGTTGCCGGAGTGGTATCCGCCATGTGAAATATCCTTCTGAGGGAGGGTCGGCGTCATCGCGACGCGGGAACCTGAGGGGTGAAGTTACCTCCGGAAAATGTCGTCCAGGGATGTTGGGCCAGCCCATGCCGGACCAGACCGCGAGCCTTTCGACTGTTCATTTGCCAGAGAAGTAGGGACTTGGGGCTTGTTCATGCCGAGTTCCGCCATGATCTTCTCGCGCATCTCTGCCTCGATCTGATCGCGCGCCGGGCCAGTTTGCCCGTAGCTCTTGGCCTCCAGTATCCGTTGAGCGGCATTGTAGGCATATTCTGCCGGGTTCGCTGCCGCCTTCAGTTCCTGGAGAAGGAAGGGGTTCTGCTGAACCGCTGCCTTGAAATGCTCGACCTTCTCATCATAATCGGCCCATTTCTGACGCGCGATGTCCTCCGCTACGTTCACACGCATCGTCAGCATCTGCATTTCGTTCTGGGGTTGAAGCCGTTGCATTACCTGCTGGGCGATAATCTCCAGCGGGTCTTGCTCTTGCTGTTGGCCCTGTCCCTGCTGCTGCGCGAAATAGGCTTCATATTGCTGCAAACGCTCGGCGGCCTGGCGATATTCATTCTCCAGCGCCTGACGCTTGGCCCGTTCGTCCTTGAGGGCTGCGATCGGAATATGAGACTGCTCTGGTTCGGAAGGCGGCGGCCCTTCCTGCGGCACAGATTCCTGCGCTTCGCCCGCATCTTTCGGCGCGAACCTGCCCGCTTCATCACGCGGCTGCCCTATCGTTTCAGGCGGCGTTGCGTCATCTGCTGGCGTATTGTTGCCGAAAATATCCTCCAGTGGCGTGTCTTCGTGTCCCATGATGCCCTCATCTTCGACCGCTTCGGCGTCGTCCCGTCATCGCCCAAGAAGGTGGCGGCCCTGTCATCGCCCGTTCGCGTCGGCGGCACGCATGGCGAACCATCCCCCGAAGAGGATGGTCGCAATCTCGTAGTGGCTAGATCATCCCTGCCAGCGCGGCAGGTTCGGCTTGTTCAGCTTGGCGTAGAGCGCGGCGGATGGAGAGACGCACCAAACGCCGCCGCTACCATCCTTTTCGCCATGCTCAACGCGCAAATGCTTGGGGTGCATATAATCAGTGTGCGTTGCCTTCATGCCGCCACTCCTGCCTGCGCGGCCCACATGTCCGCTGCGATCCCGGCGCGCTTGGCTTCGGCGCTGGCGATATTCTCCACCGCCTCGCTTTCGGTCTTCTGCACCTCGGCCTGGGCGCCGCGCATCTGCAACTGTTGCATCATCTGCTGTTCCGGCGACGGCTGGGCCTGCTGCTGCTTCATCTTCTCGACAACCGCGAGCAGCTTGTCCTTATCCCGCAGCGACGACGCCATGACCAGCAGTTCGATCGCTTCAGGCGGCAATTGCGTCATGCCTGGCAGCATCTTCGAAAGCATGTCGAACTGCTCGGCCGCGACCGTGGGCGTATCCATACCTTCATCAATGATGATATCGACGTTCATCTCCGCGACGTTGTTCTCAACACCAACCGGGGCCTGTGCCATCGGATCACGAGCGAGAAACGCCAGCTTCATTTCCGCCTGCGGATCATCCCCAAGCCGTTCCTTGGCAACATCCAGCATCGTCTGCGGCTTGTTGAGGCCTACCCACCGGAGATTGCGCTCGTCGTCGGTGACCCTGATCCACCGCTGTTCGCGCCAATATTGCTTGATGCGCGCCCAGATGGAGCGATAGACAGCGAGCGACAGTTGACGCAGCCTGTCCATAAGCAGCGCCACTTCAACCATGCCGCCCTGCTGCTGGGCAAGGAGGGCGCGGCCGGAAGCATCATTCTCATTCTTGCCGGCAAGAGCGGCATTCGGCCCGAGCAAGTCAATCTCCGCCTTGGCTTCCTGCAACATCTGGAAGTTGGCGGCGGCCATATCGCCCGTTGGCAATACCTCAACATCGCCTTGCTCACCGAAGATAACGCCATCGGGCTTGGCAAGTTCGCGCTTCACCTCTGATGCGCTCATCTCACCCAGGGCGGCGCGGCTCATGCGGAACTGACGCGAGTTGATGAGGTGCAGACCTTTCGACCGGCGCTTGTTCACCTCATCCTGCGGGCTGATCATCGCCCGCACTTCGCCATATCGGTTGTTGTCGCGGTCCACATAGGCCGAAATCGCCTTGATCGGGCATTCCGGCGCGCCGTCCACATCGAGATAGGGCGAAGGCTGCGGATCAATGAGGGCACCCGCCTTTGTGTAGACGCAATAGGTCCACTGGCCACCTTCGAGATAGTATTCCTCGTTCACCCGAACGCGCTTGCGCGTATAATCAGCCCACAGATTGCTCTTGGGCCGGTCATCATAGGTCTGGCTGTCACGAGCCTGCGACCATGTTGCGTCTATCGCGTCTTCCCGGCCTGGGAATTTGCGCTTGGCCTCCGCCACATCCATCCATGTGACGACACCCATGTAGGAGGCGTCGGAGAAATCCACGCGGCGCGAATAGGGATCGAAGTAGAAGCGATCCCATGGGATCTGCGTTAGCGCAGGATCAATCGCGTCCTTGGTCTGCGCGACCCCGACCATGATCGCCGCCGTGCCCTCGACAATGATATTCTCATAAGCGTCGGAGCGCTTTGCGTCCCAATCCTGATCATCGCAGACATAGCGCAGCGCATCGGTTGCGGCCTGCGCCGAGCCGTCGTCACCAGGCGTCCGAGGAAATGCCTTGGGGTCTTTGCGGGTCTGCGCCTCAAGTCCCTTGAGGTAATTGACCTTGCGCTGGATGCGGTTGAACACGACAGGCGGCTGGCCACGCTTGGTGAGCGCCTTGATCTCGTTTTCAGTGAGCTGCTTGCCGTCATAATAATCACGGTCACGCTCGGACTTTCCCCGCGCCTCAGAACCGCTGTTCTCCGCCTCCTCGAAGCGACGGACCATCCATGTCACGTCATGTGCAGGGGCGCTTACAGCGTCTTCCATGCGCCCTCCTCTTCGTTGCGGTTGGATGCTCGGTCCCAGCGGTCGCGGGGCTTGGATGCTTGTTCGGCTTGCGGCTTATAGCCGCTGCGGCGAAGCTCCTCCAAAGCGTAGCGGAGCGCGTCGATTGTGTGGTTGTCCTTGTCATCGAACTCCGACAGCACCTCTTCGGTGTGCGGATCGATGCAGTAGCTATAGTCTCGCAATTCCTGCCGCACATGAGCGCAGCGCGGATGCACGATGATGTCAAATGACTGGAGGAACTTAACCCCATCCTCCAGCGATCCAGGCCCTTTCACGGCTCCGGTGATCGCAAAACCCATGCGGCGCATGTAGCTGACCGTTTCCGGCCGCGAACTGTCCGCCCTGATCAACCCCTTTTTTGCACCTGGGATACCGGGGAACCGCTTGGGATTGGACCACCGGGGATCATCGCCGGCAAACAGCGCGGGCGTGTGATCAATGTCGCACTCGACCTGCACCGCCTCGTAATCCACGTAGAGCTTGCGCCCCTCAACATGGCAGCGAACCAGTGCCGTAGGATCCTGTGCGAAACCCCAATCCGCTCCGAAGCGGTGAATCGTGCCCTTGGGAGCTTCAAATTCCTTTACGGTCCAGTTCTTCAGGATGCGCGCGTTGCTGTTCGCGCTGTACTCGCCATCCCAGATATGCCGCGCGCCTTCCGCGTCTCTTTCGCGGTCGTCGTCCATGTCCGCCTTAAGTTCGGGCGGGAACCATGGATTGTCGCACCAGTTCACTTCAATCACGATCGAATCTAGCGGAGGCTTCGCACCTCGCAACAAAACGTCAACCGGATCATCCGGCTTGCTTGGGTTCCATGTGAACCACAATTCCGAACCAGGCGCGCGGATGGTCGGGCGAAGCAGATTCAGGCTGCGTTGGCTGAGGCTCTGAGCCTCCTCGCACCATGCAATGTCAAAACCCTCCAGCGACTTGATGCTGTCGGCCGTGTGATTTTGCATCCCTTGAAAGATGATGATCCCACCCCCCGGCGTTCGGATCTCCGCTTCCAATATCTCAAACAGGTGGGCCACGCCGAGCTTGCGTATCTTGTCCTCAACCAGCAACTTGACCGAGTTCTTCAAGCTCTTCTGCACTTCGCGGACACAGGCAGCGCGTGTGCCAGGCTTCAGGATGCAGCGCTCAACCAGCATCTCCGCGAAGAAGTGCGACTTCCCCGAACCGCGCCCGCCATGTGCGCCCTTGTAGCGTGACCGCTGAAGGAATGGCGCGAACTTACGTGGCGTCTGGATTTGAAGGGTCAACGATGACACGCCGAACCTCCTGCACCTGCATCTTTATGGGAGCGTCGCCTTCATCGCCGCCGACATGACGCACCTTGTCGCTGAAGGCGTTGGAGAGCTTGCCCAGATACCAGCGATCAGCATCGAAGGCCAACCGGCCCAAGGATGCGTCGGTAGCCTTCTTGGCCGCTGCTACAGCCTTCTCGGCAATGACATGCATTCCAGCTTCGCGCGCGCGTGTAACTGCGGCGTCGAAATCCGCGTCATCCAACTGCCAACGCTGCACCGTCCTTCGGTCAGGCATCGCGTCATCGGCGCAGATGGTTGAAAGGCTTTCACCTTCCGTCAGCCGTTCAAGGATGGATTCGGACACTGCATCCTTGAATGCGCTGTCCATTGCTGATCTCCAGAAACGAAAAAGGGCCGCCCGAAAGCAGCCCTCGCAAGTGGCAATTCGCCACGATGGTTCTTTGTATGCCTTCGTGCGTCCAATCCGTCAAGCGGCTATCCGCATGAAAAGCGCTAGGGAATCGAGCGTCTGCCTGATCTGCTTCACGGTGCGGTTGTACTGGTTCCCTCCGTATCGCGGCAGATCGTCATGGATCAGGAAGCGATCCATGAAGCCGCGCATGTCGAATGGTATCTGCTCGCGGCATTGACGCAGGAAGCTGCGGGCGCGGACCTGGCTTTCGGTGCGGGCAAGGCCATAGCTGCATTCGCCTACCGTTGTCCGCTCGCCATAGGCCGCCACCACGCTGGGAGACATAGCGGCGCGAGCATGGGTATTACGGTATACGTCCCCGGCGTACCATTGGTGCCATGTGATCTGCCCGTTATTGTGCAGGCGATCGAGCATGGATGAACGGAAGCGACGAACGCGGTTTATGGCCTGCTCGTTCGGATCAATCTCGGCCGCATTCACATATTCGGAAATATCCCCCTTAGCCAGCCTTTCCGGCGTTGCGTCCACATGCGGGACAAATGCGACTGCGACCTTTTTTCTACGACGGCGTGTCATGATCGCTCCCTCTTGGTGTTCATGGGTGGGGTGTCCGTCAGCACAGGGTTGTTACACCGTCGCCAGAGGCGAGGATGGTGCCGCCCTTGCATTCCACCACTGTCGGCATGACCCACCGTTCCGCACTCGTCGGTGATGGCCAGATTGCAGGCTGCTGATCGCGAAGGCGCCGGTTGATCTCCCTCAGATCGATCGGCTTGATTGCGGGAACCGTGTGATCGCCGCTCGGCTTTAGCGGCGGCGTCACCTTCACGAATACGGTAGCCAGATGCTCCCGGATCGATTGCCATTGCTCGGCGGTAGGCGGCGCTTCGTTCAGTTCCGCGAACCCTTGCAGCCAGTATGCGAATTGCTGTGCGTCCATGTCAGTTATCTCCTGCGAACGTTGATCCAATAATACCGCCCCACCTCATCCCGTAGGTGGAGGCGGCGACTTTCCCTTGTTGCTTCGATGCGAGAGCGGTCTGAAGCGAGGAGGAAGCAGATGTAGGCTGTGAGCGGGGATTGATGGGACATGTCATGCGGCATTCCTTTTCAAAATCTGGTCGATCAGGCTGCCTGTGTCCGCGGTGATCCGGCTCGCTTCAGCCTTCCGATTTTCCGCGGCCTCGCGAACCGGCTTGTCGAAAAATGCCAATGACCGCGGCGACGTGCGCAGGTTGGCGCAGCGTTGGGTCAGGGTTTCGCGGATCAGGTCAGGGTCGGCGCCTGCTTCGATCCATCCTTCGACTGTGGTTAGCGCGGCCTTGTGCTTGTCGAAATTGCAACCGGGGTCTGGCGGAGCCATCGAAGCGATGTTGCACAAGTCTATCATCAACTCGGACACGCCCGCGCGCGGAGAAGCGTTAGCTTCTTGTGAAGGTGAAGGTCTGCCGTTTCGTTGATCGTTCGTTGCAACGCCCGTTGAACGACCGTTGCCTTCCCGTTGCGCTTTCCGTTGCGCTTTCCGTGCAGCGGCAGAGGCTTTACCAGCGGAACGGCGTTGCTCGACCATGGCTTCGGCTTTGCCAATCTCGCGGTCGATGCGGGCGTGGCGGTAGGCGTCTGCGGCCTTGACGAAAAACTCCAGAATGACGCCGCGGGCGGCCTTCCATTCCTTCGCATTAAGGCCTGCGATGCGGGCAAGTCTGGTTTCGTCCAGAGGTAGAGCGCCCTCATGCGTCCATGCGTGCATGATCAGAAGGAAGTATGCGCCATGCTCGACGGTGGAGAGGTGCATGGTGTCCTTCAGGTAATCGGACACATAGAGCGGCATCCATGCTGAGGTTTCCTTGCTCATTGTATCGACCCCCGCACGGCTTGGTAGGCGCCAAAGAACCGCCCCGTAGCGCTCCCGCCTGGGCCATTGCGGCGCTTGGCAACAATGAAGTCGATCTGGCCCGCGCACTTGTCCATGGCGGCCTGCCAGTCGATGAATTTTGGGTCATTCTCAGGCGGCTTGCCCTGCCGCAGATAATATTCGTCGCGGTACAGGAAAACGACCGCGTCGGCGTCCTGCTCGATCTGGCCGCTGTCGCGTAGGTCCGAAAGCATCGGGCGCTTGTCAGGCCGGCTCTCCACGCTGCGGTTAAGCTGGGCAAGGGCGAGGATGCCGACATCATATTGCTTGGCGATGGCCTTAAGCCCGCGGGAAACCTCTGACACTGCAAGGTTCATATTGTCCGTGCGGAAGTCGGGGCGGAGAAGCTGGAGATAGTCCACCATGACCAGTTCAAGCCTTTGCCCCGCGGCCTCCATGCGGCGCTTGTATCGGCGCACGATCATGTTGAGGCGGCCGATCGTCAGCGACGAGGCGTCGACCAGATGCAGCGGCATACCGCGGAACACGCGGGCAGCCTCATAGACGCGGCGGCGGGCGTTATCTGAGGTGAACCGGCCATCACGGATCGCCTCATAAGGGATGCCCGCGGCACCGTCGAATATCACATCGCTGGTAGCGCGCTGCATCAATTCCAGACGGTTCATTTCCAGGCTGACAAACAGGACACCATGACCATTCGCCGCGGCGCCCAATGCATAAGACAAAGCCGCAGACGTCTTTCCCATCCCAGGGCGGCCGGCGAGAATATCGAGGTGGTGAGGCTTGATCGGTCCCAACACCTCATCCAGGCATTCGATCTGCCCGCCGCTGGTGACGCCGTTGGTCGGCTCATTATATGCGGCCAGCATTTCATCGAACGCCGCGGCCGCGGACACCTGCACGATGCCGTCGCCATGGCCAGATATGCTGGATAGCGCGCCATCCGCGGCGCTCACCACTTCCTCGTTCGTGGCATCCATGCTGGCGGCAAGCATCGCGGCGTGCGTAAGCCCGTCAATCAGCTTGCGGCGCTTCGCCATGGTGACGATTTGGTCAATCCCCGCGGCCGCGGTCATGAGGATGCTGGTGTCACCGGTCAGGGTCAGAAGATAGCCCATGCCGCCCAACTCGGCCAACGCAGGATCATCGGAGAAATACGGCTTGATCGTTACCGCGGTAACAGTACGTCCTCCGGCAGCTTCCTTGACGATGGCAGAGAACAGGCGGCCATGCAGGGGTTCGAAGAAGTCATCCGGTTCTAGCTTGTCCGCGGCGCGATCTATCCAGCGATTATCGATCAGCATCGCGCCGATGATGGCCGCCTCCGCTTCGACATTGCGAACCGGTTCAATCTTCTGCCCTTCAATCAACGTCCGTTCTCCAATGCAAGGAAGGCGCGCTGAAACCGGGTCATGGCGCGGGCGGTGGCTTCAATATGCCCGCGGTCGGTCAGCCGCGGCGAACCAGGCGTCAGTTGGCGGGCGAGTGCTGCATATTCATCCCACAAGCGCTCGACCTCAGTGGGCGAATGGAGGCGGACGATGTTGCTCATGCGGCCCTCTTCTTTCGCGCCTTGCGCTTGCGCGGCGGATAGATCGTGATGACGGTGCCGGGGTGGCTAGCCTCAACCAACTTCTTCTTCAGATTGAAGACTGGCGTGGTGACGCCCTTCACATCTTCCACGACACGGCAATCAGCGGTCCACCAGGCGAAGTCCGCCTTGTATTTGCAGACCGTTCTGCCGTTGATGATGACTGGGAAAACAGGCTGCTGCTCCAGACGATGGATCGCGCCAGAAGCCTCCAGCACGTGCAAGTCATTGCAGCGCGCAGCTTCGGCCTTGCTGTCATGGGTATGACCATGCAGGCAGTCAGTCTTGATGGCGCGATATTTCGTCATCAGATGTCGAATCCCAACTGCATGCCGAGGGCGGCGGCATAGGTGGCCAGCAGTGCTTCGGCTTCCTGGCGGGCGTTCTTCTCCATCTTGCGGAGGCGAACAATCTTGCGCATCGTCTTCGGATCGTAGCCGTTGGCCTTGCTCTCCAAATAGACATCCTTGATGTCGTCGCTCAGACCCTTCTTTTCGCTTTCCAGCCGTTCGATGCGCTCGATGAACAGGCGCAACTGATCCGACGCTACGTTATCGCTCATGCGTGCTTTTCCTTACTGATGAACCGCCCCAGGCAATCGCGCGCTGGGCCGGAGTGAATGCGGGCCATGTTCTCCCGACAAATGCGGGCCAGGCGGCGCTTGGCCAGCCAGCGGTTGAGGGCACGGATCACGGCCGCCTC
>Ga0307416_100000189_pt1 | contig 32999 bp, 25 predicted proteins | sample DK1Cmetagenome_2_FD_203821 | JGI IMG/M metagenome (GOLD analysis project Ga0307416, IMG submission 203821) | Maize rhizosphere microbial communities from greenhouse at UC Davis, California, United States - DK15-C-3 | ecosystem: Host-associated > Plants > Roots > Rhizosphere > Soil | place...
CCAGCGCAAGTAGTTGGTGTACCGCTGATGGAGGTACTTCAGGCTGAGCAAGTCGTCGTACAGGTTGCCGAAGAGCTTGCGCCCCTTGGCGTTTTCCGTGACGAGGCGCTCGATCTTGAGGAGGCGCGAACGCACCTCCCGCTCCGTCAGGCCGTCGAGCCCGAGCCGGAACTCGGCCGCGAGGGCGCCGACGGGGTCGTCACGATCGAGATCGAGGCGGTCGTACTCCGCGCAGCTGGCGTCGAACAGTCGGCGCAGCCAGCCGATGCGATCGGTCCGGAGCGCGCCGTGTCCGGGCGCGTCGAAGAAGGGGGCGTCGGTGTCCGGCACGAGCTTGTCGTGCAGGACGAAGGGTAAGATCTGGCGCACGTCCTCCAAGTCCACCACCCGGTTTCCTCGGAAGTACGCCATCGCTTTGGCGTAATGCAGAAGGGTCAGCAGCGCGCGCACCGAGAGGCCGTTCTTCGTCTGGGCGCCTGGATCCTTCAGCCGGTCGCGGCCGGTGTCTTGCGCGACGAGCGTGTGCCAGTCGGCGCCGGCCAGGCGCGCGGTGTCCTTGGTCTTGTACTCGAACTGCTCCGCCGCCACCTCGCACAGCTCGAACTGACTCGCGAAGAACTCCAGCCGGCGGCGAACGTCGAGGGGGAACTCGACCGAGACGATCTCGTCCTGAAGTCGGTCCACCTCGGCCTCGTCGAACACGATTTCCCGGGGGACGACCTCCTCGGGGCGAATGTTCTCCTCGACGCGGGTAAGCAGATCGCCCAGGAAGCGCGAGTTGAACGCGAGGGCTTGTACGACGACGTCGATGCGGTCGCGCAGCGCCTCGATCACCTGGTATGTGCCGCCCCCCTGCTCGTCGTTGGCGGTGAGGAACCACGCCGACTCGGGGCACTCGTAGATCTGGTCGAGGACCTCGGCGTAATTGTCCCCCATCACCGTGAGCAGGGCGCTCTGGGTTCGCGTCGGAATCCGGTTGTATTCGTCGACGATCTTGACCCGCATGCTCAGCCACTTGCGCCAGGAGATTCGGATGTCGTCGAGACGCTGCGCGTTCACCAGATCGGCCGGCAGGGGGTTGCCGAGAAGGTCGGCGATGGTCATCTGCGGGTGACCGTGCTGCATGGCCCGCCTCACGTCGCGCACCGGGTAGCCGGCGAGCACTCCCATGAGCACCGCGCTCGCCGTCTTGCCGCGCCCGGGGCCGCCCACGAACAGACACTTCCGCCGCGTCGCGAATGTGAGCAGTGGGAGGAGGACGAAGCTGGAGTAGCTCTGTGCCGACGGCAGCGTGAGCCGGACCTGGCTGTCGCCCACCAGGAACGACGCGGGCGGCTGGTCGTTGTACTCGACGTCGTAGTGCGGGCTGATGATCGCCGTATTCACGATCCAGAAGTAGGCCTGCCTCAACTTCTCGTCGAGCGGCCTCCGGGCACCGTCCGACGACGTCGTATCCCCGCCCACGGGCCCGCGGTAGAGGTCCGCGACGTCGAAGGTGTGTGCCGCCACCGGGGTGTGCGGATTCGTCGGCGCCTCGGACAGGCGCTGGAAGATGCCGGGTCGAGTCATCGGTCGTTTGGCGGCGGAGCGGGACGGGCGTGCCCGCCACTGGCCAGAGACGAGGCGGCGGCACCAGACCAAGTATTGGCGGGCGGGGCGCGCCCCGCCAGCGGCGGGGGCGCTCGTCCGGGGCGCTCATTGACGCGTCGTCCGCCCGGCGGGTAGACTGCGGCACCCAGGGGAGGATATGCCTGCCAAACCGACGCTCGAAGATTCGCTGGCGCTGATGCGCGACCTGCGCGCCCGCTGCGATTGGGACGCCGCGCAGACGCACGAGTCGCTCCGGCCGTACCTGATCGAGGAGGCGCACGAGGTGGACGACGCGCTGCGCAGCGGCGACGACCTGCTGCTGCGCGAGGAGCTCGGAGACTTGCTGCTGCAGGTGCTCTTCCACTCCGTGATCGCCGAGGAGCGCGCGGCGTTCGACCTCCACGACGTGGCGGCATCGCTCATCGCCAAGATGCGCCGCCGACACCCGCACCTGTACGACGGCGGCGAGCGGCAGGCGTGGGAGCACCTGAAGGCGAAGAAGCGCACGTCGATCGCCGAGGGGCTCCCCGTCGACCTGCCGGCGCTGCACCGCGCCCACCGGTTGCAGGACCGGGCGGCCGGCGTGGGGTTCGACTGGCCCGACGTGGACGGGCCGGCAGCCAAAGTGGAGGAGGAGCTCGGGGAGGTACGCGAGGCCCTGCGCGCGTCGCCGCCGGCGCGGACCGAGCACGGCGCCCCGGTGCTCGACGACCGGCACGCGCAGCTCGAGGCGGAGCTGGGGGACCTGTTGTTCGCCGTGGTGAACCTCTGCCGCAAGGCGGGCGTCCACGCCTCGCTCGCCCTCGACAAGGCGAACGCGAAGTTCGCACGGCGCTTCGCGGAAGTGGAGCAGCTCGCCGGCGCGCGCGGCCTCGACGTGAAGGATGCCGGCCTCGACGCGCTCGACGCGCTGTGGGACGAGGTGAAGAGGGAGGAGTGGCGAGTGAAGAGTGGCGAGTAGCAGCCGATCCCGTCACCCACCACTCGCCACTCGCCACCAACCACTCAACGCGCCCCATGCACGCTCCCTATTACACACCGGCGGGCACGCCGATGATCGGCGAGCTCGCGGGGTACGAGGCGCACCTCAACCGCATCAACAATCAGGTCGACGTGCTCACCGCCGGCCTCACCGACGCCCAGATCAACTGGCGTCCCGCGCCGCACCGTTGGTCGATTGGCGAGAACCTCGACCACCTGACCGCCTTCAACCAGCAGTGCATGCCGGCCATCGACGACGCCATCGGCTACGGCCGATCACGCTCGTTGTACGCCGAGGGGCCGTTCCGCTACGGGGTGGTCGACCGACTGGTGTCGTGGGCGATGGAGCCGCCGGTGCGGGTGCGACTGAGGACGGCGGCCTCCCTGACGCCGGCCGAGCGCCGTTCCGCCGCGGCCTCGCTCAAGGCGTTCCTCGCGACGCAGGACGAGATCCGAGCGCGGATCCAGCAGGCCAACGGGCTCGACCTGGCGACGATCAAGGTCCGGTCGCCCTTCATCCGCCAACTCGCGCTCTCGCTGGGCGCGGCGTTCGGCGTCCTCCTCGCGCACGAGCGCCGCCACGTGTGGCAGGCGCAGCGCGTCAGAGCGACTCCGGGCTTCCCGGGGTAGAAATACAGGGAGGAGGGAGGAGGGAGTAGGGAGTAGGTCTACTCCCTACTCCCTCCTCCCTCCTCCCTACTCCCTACTCCCTGCTGTTTCACGGATACAGCCGATTCATCATCCGCGGGAACGGGATGGTCTCGCGGACGTGGGGGAGGCCGCAGATCCACGCCACCGTGCGCTCGAGGCCAAGGCCGAAGCCCGCGTGCGGAAAGGTGCCGTACTTGCGCAGATCGAGATACCATGAATAGGCGTCGACGGGCAGCCCTTCTTCCTGAATGCGACGCAGGAGCTTGTCGTAGTCGTCTTCGCGCTGCGACCCGCCGATGATCTCCCCGTAGCCCTCCGGCGCCAGACAGTCGTCGCACAGCACGGTGCGGGGGTCGGCCGGGTTCTCCTTCATGTAGAACGCCTTCGCCTCCTTGGGGTAGTTACAGACGAAGACCGGCCGGTCGTACTCCTCGACGATGAGCGCCTCGTCCTCAGCCCCGAGGTCGTCGCCCCACTGGATCGCGCTCCCCTTGCCCTGGAGCAGCGGCACCGCGTCGCTGTAGACCAGCCGGGGGAACGGCGGCACCACGCGCTCGAGCTTCGACGTGTCGCGCTCCAGCTCGGCCAGCTCGCGCGGGCGGCGGTCCAGGCAGCGCCGCACCAGGTACGAGACGAAGTCCTCCTGCAGTCGCATGTTGTCGTCCGAGTCGTTGAACGCCACCTCGGGCTCGATCATCCAGAACTCGGTCAAGTGCCGCCGGGTCTTGCTCTTTTCGGCGCGGAACGTCGGCCCGAACGTGTAGATCCGCCCGAGGGACGCGGCGAGCGCCTCGCCGTAGAGCTGCCCCGTTTGCGCGAGGTAGGCCGTACCCTCGTCGAAGTACTCCGTAGAGAACAGGCCGCTCCGCTCGCCGATGGCGGCCGTGAGGATCGGCGTGTCGACCCGGACGAAGTCGCGCTCGTAGAAGAAGTCGTGGATCGCCTGCTCGATCTCGTGGCGGATGCGCAGGATCGCTGCCTGCCGCGGGCTGCGGACCCACAAATGCCGGTTGTCCAACAGAAAGTCGACCCCGTGCTCCTTGGGCTGCACGGGGTAGTCGATAGGGCTCGCACCGAGGATCTCGAGCTCGGAGACGCCCAGCTCGTATCCCCCGGGGGCGCGCTTGTCCTCGCGCACGTCTCCCGTCACCCGCACCGCGGACTCTTGCGTCAATTCGCCGAAGCGCGACCACGATTCGGGGCTCACCGCGTTCTTCACCACGACAGTTTGCAGGATGCCACTTCCGTCGCGCAGCACGGCGAAGCCAATTTTGCCCGAGGACCGAACGTGGGTGACCCACCCGCGGACCGAGACGGTCTGCCCGGCATGGCCATGGAGCTCGGAGATGCGAACTGAGGGGAATGTCATTGATTGATCGTCGGTTACGCGGCTGTCCGGGGTGGCTCGGCAACCTAGGCGGGCCCGTCGCGCGAGTCAACCGAACTACGCGAACCGACCGAACCGGCCGAAGGGTCGCGGCGGTGGCAGGCGCGCTCGGGCTAGCCGCGTGCGCCACGTCGCTGCGGGACGTGCCGCGCGACGGCGCGTCGGTGCGCGAGTACCTAGGAGACCCCTCGCGCGCGCCCGCGGCGCTCGAAGCGATCGACTCCGCGCCCGCGCTCGTCTGGCGCGCGAACGCCGGTCGGGGCACGGTGGGAGCACTCGCCGTCGGGGAGCGCGTGACCGCGGTCGCGACGGTCGACCGGTGGGTGTACGCCCTCGACACGCGGACGGGCCGCGCCTTCTGGCGCTACAAGGGCCCATCCCCATACGGTGCGGGGCCGGTGATGGACGCGGGCCACGTCTATGCGGCGTCCGAGGGCCTCGACGGGAAGCTCACCGCCATCCGCCTGGCGAATGGAAAGCGGCGGTGGGAGGCCCGCATCGGGGACGTCGGCGGGCCTCTGGCCGTGCGCGACAGCACGGTGTACGGGGCTACGCAGAGCGGCACCGCGTTCGCCTACGCCGCCTCGACCGGGCGCCGGCGCTGGTCCCGGCTCGCGGGGGCGAGCCGCTCGGGCCCCCTCGTCGTCGGGAGATGGGTCGCCTTGGCGACCCTCACTGACACGCTGGTGGTGCTCGATGCCGCCACGGGTACGGTCGTCTCGCGGGCCTCGCTCCCGGCAAGCACCGTTGCGCCCCTGGCCCGCCTCGACGACTCGACCGTCGTGATGGCGTCCCCGAGCGGCTCGGTGCTCGCCCTGGCGCTGCCGTCCGGCCGGGTTCGGTGGGAGGTCACCACCGGCGCCCCGGTGTTCGGAGTTCCGGCCGTGGCGCTGGATACGGTGTACGCCCTCACGAACCGGTGTACGGTGTGGGCGATCCCGGCGAACGCGCCCACCCGCCCAGACACCGCGGCGATCGGATGCGTGACCGAGGCGGGACCCACAGTCGTCCGTGGCGGCGTACTGGTTGCAACGATAGGTGGCGAGGTGATCTATTATGATCGGGCCGCCGATCGGCGGGTCTGGACGCGCACCGTCCGTGGTGAGCTGCGCCACCCACCGGCAGTCCGAAACGGCCAGATCTTGATCGCCCCCATTCTCGGTCCCGTGGTGAGCTTCCGATGAGGCTCCGCACTCTGGCGCTGCTGACGTCCCTGACCCTTGCCGCGCTCCCCGTTGCGACCCTCTCGCTGCCTGCCCAGACGCCGATCCGGCAGGGGCGGCCGGGCTGGACGCCCGTACGCATTGCGAAGTGGGCCCTCCTCGGCCTGGCCGGCGGGTTCGCGGGCTACGCCCTCGCCCATAGCACGCGGGCCGAGGACGCCTACGCTGCCTTACGCGGGCTCTGCAACCGCGAGCCCGATCGGTGCCGGCTGGAGGGCGGACGCTATCCGGACCCGGAGGCGGAGCGGCTGTACACGACCGCCACCCGCGACGACCGGCAGGCGCAGGTCGGGATCTTCGGCGGGCAGGTGGCGTTGCTGGGGAGTGCGGCGCTATTCATCTACGACCTCCGCAACGGGCGAGGGCCGGTGAACATTCCCTACCCGTCCTCGGCGTACACGCCAGCGCGGCGGTCACCCGGTTATGCCGTCGGGCTGCGGCTATCCTTTTAGCATGACGCTCCGCCTAGCATGACGCTCCGCGCCAGGCTCGCGCTCGGCATCGTGGCCATCGCGGCCGTGCTCGTCTTTCCGTTGTTCCTGACGCTCCAGTCGCTCGAGCGTCTGCACGACGCGACCGTGGAGCTGCGCGAGCAGGAGTTCGCGGCGTCGCTCCTGCTGGCGCGGATCCGCACCGGCTTCGACGACTTGCGCCGCGGCGAGGACCTACTCGTCGTCATCCGGGACAGCACAGGCGCCCCGCGGATGCTCGAGGCCGTGGAAACCATGCGCGCGGCGTCGGACTCGCTGAGTCGGGTGCTCCCTGGTGACATCGCGCAGAACGTCGCGACCGGGATGCGCGACGTCGCGGCCTTCGCCCCACTCGAGATCTCACTGGTGAAGGCGGACAGTTTCGCCCGGGCCGACACGCTGTCGATCACCGGGATGCGTCCGTCGCTGAGCCGGCTCGATCGCACGCTCGCCGACGCCGAGCTCGCCCTCCGCGAGCGGACGCGCGACCAAGTGGCGCGGGCGGAGGCGGACACCGAGCAGGCGTGGTCATTCGCGGCGTCGTCGCTCGCGCTCGCCCTCGTTCTGGCCACGGCGATCGCCGTCTGGCTGACCCGGACGATCAGCCGCCCCGTGGAGGATCTCGAGCAAGGGATGCAGGCCGTGGCCGGCGGCGAGTTCAGTCACCGATTGCGCGTGACCCCGGACCGGCGCGACGAGTTCGGCCGCCTCGCCGCGAGCTACTCGACGATGGCGCGGCAGCTTCGGGAGCTGGACAAGCTCAAGGCCGAATTCGTGTCAGTGGCCTCGCACGAGATCAAGACACCACTCAACGTGATCCTGGGCTACCTCAGCCTGCTCGATGAAGGGGTTTACGGGCAGTTAACGCCGAAGCAGCGCGAGGTACTGCGGACCATCGAGACGCAATGTCAGTCGCTCAACCGGCTGGTGAAGCAGCTCCTCGACGTCAGTCGCTTCGAGGCAGGCGGCGGCAAGCTGGAGCCGCGGCGCGTGGACCTCTGCGCGTTCCTCGATGACCTCGAGAGCGCGTTCCAGGTGCTGGCGCACCAGCGCGGCGTCGAGTTCGAGGTCACGGTGGGCAAGGACCTCCCGCGCGAGGTCTTCTGGGACGAGGACCGGATCAACGAAGTGCTCGGGAACCTCCTGTCGAACGCCTTCAAGTTCACCGACCGGTTCGGTCGGGTCGAGCTCGCCGTTCACGCCGTGCCCGCGGGCGTGCAAATGGACGTGCGGGACACGGGAGCCGGAATCCCCGCCGCGCAGCTCCCGCACATCTTCCAGAAGTTCTACCAGGCCGACAATCAGGCCGCCGCCGCCGCGAAAGGGACGGGGCTCGGTCTGGCGATCGCCAAGGAGATCGTCGAGGCGCACCGCGGAACGATCAGCGTCGACAGCACGCCCGGTGTGGGCACGACGTTCTCGATCGTGCTACCGGCCCGGGCGACGCCCGCGCGCCGGACGACGCCCCCGCGACTCGTCCCGGAGCGCGTCGGATGAGGCGGGGACCGCGCGCCGCGGCGATCTCGCTGGCCATCGCCGGAGCCGCCGCCGGCGGCGCGTGCGTGAGCCCGACGCCGCGAATCCGCGAGCAGCGGCCGGCGGCGCAGCGGAACTGGCCGGCCGCGCTGTCGGCGGCGCAGCGGGCGGCAGACGAAGGGCGGTACGTGGACGCCGACCGGGAGCTGGTGCTCTTCAGCAAGCTCCACGCGGGAACGCCGGAGGCGCAGGAGAGCGTCTTCTGGCGCGCGCTCTACAAGCTCGACCCGCGCAACGGCGTCGGCGGGACCACCGAGGTGGTGACGCTCGTCGACACCCTCCTGCTCGCGCGAGGGACCCAGCCCCGACGCGCCGAGGCCGTCGTCGTACGCCGCACTGCGCTGCTGCTCGACTCCTTGCGGCGCGAAGCCGACGAGCGCGACACGGTGATCGTGCGGGACACGGGACGCGCCGTGGCGCGTGAACGAGAGCTCGAGGAGCAGATCAAGACGCTGCAGGATTCCCTGAACGCGACGATCGCCGAGCTGGAGCGGATTCGGAAGCGCCTCGCGGCACCGAGACCATAACGGCGGGGACGAGGGACGAGGGACGAGGGACGAGAGCAGCGGAGCCTCGTCCCTCGTCCCTCGTCCCCGCCCTCTCACCCCACCCGGAACAGCTCCAGGCTCCGCGCGTACCGCTCGCCCATCACTTTGCGCAGCGGGGCGTGGTCGGGGTGCTCGAGGTCGGGGTCGCGCTCCAAGAGGTGCGACGCGGCTTGGCGGGCGATGTCGTTCAGCGTTTCGTCGCGAAGGGGGTCCGCGATGCGGAACGTCGCCACGCCGCTCTGGCGCTCGCCGAACAGGTCACCCATCCCGCGCAGGCGCAGGTCGGCGCGCGCGATCTCGAAGCCGTCGTCGGTGCCGACGAAGATGCCGAGCCGCTCGGCGGCCTCCTGACTCACGTCGCCGAGAAGAATGCAGTAGCTCGCGTCGGCCCCGCGTCCGACGCGCCCGCGCAGCTGATGCAGCTGCGACAAGCCGAAGCGCTCGGGGTGTTCGATCAGCATCACCGTGGCGTTCGCCACGTCGATCCCGACCTCGATCACCGTGGTCGACACCAGGATGTCCAGCTCGCCGGCGAGGAAGCGGCGCATCACGGCGTCCTTCTCGTCGGCCGGCAGGCGGCCGTGCAGCAGTCCCACCCGGCGGTGCGCGAACGTCGACTCGGCGAGCGAGGCGTGCATCGTCGTCGCGGCTTTCATGTCGGTCTTCTCCGATTCCTCGATGACCGGGTAGACGATGTACGCCTGCCGCCCCTTCTCGACCTCGCGGTCGACGAACTGCAGCACGCGCGCCCGCGACGACTCGGGGCGGAGCGCGGTGGTGATCGGGAGACGGCCCGGCGGGCGCTCGTCGAGCACGCTGACGTCCAGGTCGCCGTACAGCGTCAGCGCGAGCGAGCGCGGGATCGGCGTGGCGCTCATGAGGAGCACGTCGGGGCTCTCGCCCTTGGCCCCCAGCGCCTTGCGCTGCTCGACGCCGAACCGGTGCTGCTCGTCGATCGCCACGAAGCCCAGCTTCCCGAACACCGCACTCTCCTGCACGAGGGCGTGCGTGCCCACGGCGAGCAGCGGCGCCGGCCGAGCCAGGAGCTCGGCCGCCGCGCGCCGCTCGCGGGCCGCCAGGCTCCCGGTCACGAGCACCGGACGGATGGCGAGCGGCTCGAGCATGCGAGACATCGTGCGCGCGTGCTGCTCGGCGAGCAGCTCGGTGGGGGCCATCACGGCCGCCTGGTAGCCGTTCTCCATCGCCAGCAACGCGGCGAAGAGCGCAACGATCGTCTTGCCGCTGCCCACGTCTCCCTGCAGGAGTCGGTGCATGCGTCGGTTGCTGCACATGTCGGCGACGATCTCACGCGTCGCGCGCACCTGGGCGCCGGTGAGCTCGAACGGGAGCGCGCGGCGCAGCGCACTGGTCAGCTCGCGTCGGTTCTCGAAGGCGATCCCGTGCCGCCGCTCGCGGGCGAGGGCGTTCGCGCGGCGGTGGAGGATCTGCACGAAGAGGAGCTCCTCGTACGCGAGCCGGGCGCGCCCCTCCATGGCCTGCGCGATGGACGTCGGCCGGTGCACCATCCGCAGCGCGTCGGGGAGCGGCGGCACCTGGGCCGGCGCGCGAACGTCGAGCGGGAGATATTCCGAGACGAGCGGGAGCAGCGCGTCGAGGTGCGCGTCGATCAGACCTCGAATGACCTTGAACGACAAACCCTCGGTGGCGGGGTAGACGGCCAGCACCCGTCCGCCGGCGGTCTCGTCGTCGTCGTCGCCGAGGTTGACGAACTCCCGAGGCTGGAGCTGGCGCCCGTGAAAGAAGCGGACCGCGCCCGAGAGGAGGAGCACGTCGCCCTTGCTGATCGTACGATCGAGGTACGGCTGGCCCGGCCACGACGCCTCGATCATCCCCGTGGCGTCGCGGACCACCGCCTGGAAGATGCGGAGCCCCTTGCGCGTCGGGATGATGCCCTTGGAGATGACGCGGCCGATCACCGTGGCGTCCATGCCCGGCTCGAGCGCGGCGATGCGCGAGACGGTGCTGGCGTCCTCGTAGCGGTGCGGAACGTGGTACAGGAGGTCGCCCGCGGTGGCGATGCCGAGGCGCGCGAGGGCCTCGGCGCGGCGCGGGCCGACGCCCTTCAGGTAAGTGACCGGAGTATCGAGGGTCAGCCGAGGGCCCGTTGGCGGGCGTCGGACGTCGCGAGACACAAGTGGTCGCCGATCGCTGATCGCTCGCTGCCCGTCTCATTCCGCGAAAACTTCCTTGGCAAAAGCGGCGGCGTCGAACGGCTCGAGGTCGGTCGCCTTCTCGCCGGTGCCGAGGAACTTGACGGGAACGTCGAGCGCCTCGTGCACGGCGAGGACGATGCCCCCGCGGGCCGTACCGTCCACCTTCGTCACGACGAGCCCGGTGATCGGGACGGCGTCGGCAAAGGTCCGCGCCTGGGCGATGGCGTTCTGGCCGATGGTGCCGTCGAGGACGAGCAGCGTCTCGTGCGGCGCCTCGGGGAGCCGCTTCTTGATGACGCGGGCGACCTTCTTCAGCTCCTCCATCAGGTTGCTGCTCGTGTGCAGGCGTCCCGCGGTGTCGACGATCACGACGTCGGCGCCACGGGTCATGGCCGCGTCGATGGCGTCGAACGCCACCGCGGCCGGGTCGCTGCCAGGCCGGCCGCCCACGAATTCGGCTTCGACGCGTTCCGCCCAGAGCCGCAGTTGGTCGATGGCGCCGGCTCGGAAGGTGTCGGCGGCGGCCACGATCACGCGCTGTCGTTGCGCGCGGAGTCGGGCGGCGAGCTTGCCGATGAAGGTCGTCTTTCCCGCCCCGTTGACGCCGATGACGAGGATGACCGTCGGACCGGCGGCGGCGACGTTCAACCGGGCGTCGCTGTTGCCCGCCTCGAGCGACTGCCGCACGCCGAGCCTAAGCGCGTCAAGAAACTCGTCTTCGGTCCTGATGAGCCCCTGCTTGGCAAGGCGGTCGACTTCCGAGACGAGCTCCATGGTCGTCGTCACGCCGAAGTCCGCGCCGAGCAGGATTTCCTCCACCTTCTCGAGCGACCCCGGGTTGACGCCGCCGTGCGCGAGCACGCCGACGTCCATGAGGGCGACGTCCTTGATCTTCTGCCAGAGTGAGCGCCTGGGGGCTTCCCCCTCGCGGCGGGACAGCAGGGCCATGAAAGAACCGGGAGTCGGGAGTCGGGAGTCGGGAGTCGGGAGTCGGGAACACCGACCGCCGACTGCGGGGTGCCAGCACCTCAACCGGCTGACACGCACGAATCTTCGCCTGAAAGCTACTCACCCCCGCGGTGTGCAGACTACCGGTCCGGTGCTCGGACTGGCGGTCAGCTGCGGCTCTTGGCTCCCGACTCCCGGTAGTTCTATCGCAGCCCCAGCCGCCGGCGGGCGAGCCACTCGGCGCAGAGGAGCGCGAGGGCGAGGGCGTATACCCAGCTCACGGACCTCAGGCGCGGTGGGTCGGCCAGGGTTGGGCCGGAGCCGATGCGGCCCGGGCGAACAGTGGCGGGCCGCGGGATCCACTCGCGCGACGGATTGACTGCGAGCACGACGCTCCCGCCGCGAATGCGCACGTCGTAGATCGCGGCCGCGAGGGGGGCGCTCTCCGCGATCGTAGCACCGGGCGCGAAGCGCAGCGTGACCGAATCCGCGCTCCGCGGAGCCCCGCGGCGCACGAGCGTCGCCACCACGACGGTGTCGCCGGCGCCGCCGCGCCGCCACCGCACCACCTCGCCGGCCCGCACGAGCGGATCGGCGGGGAGTGCCGCGCGCACGTCGGTGCGCTCGGCGGCGAGCCAGTCGAACAGGCTCCCCCACAGCGTGGCGTACGCGTCCGCGCTGGCCCCGCCGCGGAACTGCCAGCGCCACAGGCCGGCCGCGGCGACGAGCACCGACCGGCGGACACCCTCGACGCCCACGACGGCTACGCGGCGCTCGCCGCGCCGGCCCTGCCGGACCTCCAGGCCTTCCCAACTTCCCCGGGCCGCGACAGGACCGACGGCCACCGGAGGAAGACTATCCCAGGGAATTCCCGTCAGCGCGGCGGCGACCGGCGACGGGGGGGCGCCGACGGCGTACCAGTCCGCGGCCACGTCCGGCGCGGGCGGGACGAGCAACGCCAGCGCGCCGGCGGTCACCTGGCGAGGGGACCCGAGCACGAGCGAGTCACCGTGGAGGATGAGCAGCGGCGCGGCGCGGGCCACGCGTCGCACCTCCGCTTCGGTGACCGGGGCCAGGGAGCCCTCGACGCGCCAGACGCCGGGCGCGATGCGCAGGTAGCCGCGCGTCGGCAGCGAGAGCGCGCCGCGCAACACCTCGAGCGCGTAGCGCGCGTCGTAGTCGGGCGACGTCGACACGAACACGGCGCCGGCGGCGGCGGAGACGTCGAGCGTCGTCGTCAGCGTGTCGTTGCGCGGCTCGGCGTCGCGGGCGGCGAACACGGCGCGGACGAGCGTCTCGCCGTCGCCGTCGGGCACGCGCGCCCGAAACCCCACGGCGCGCTCGGCGTACGCGCCCAACGCCTCGACGGTCGCCGTCGCCACGCGTCGCGCACCCACGTAGAGCTCGACCGTGCCGGCCGGGGCGCCCGCGGCGCCGGCAGCGAGGCGGGCCCGCACCTCGATGCTGTCGCCGCCCACCGCGGCCCGCGGGGCATCGAGCGCGCTGAGCGCGCCGTCGGGGCGAGCCGGCCGCTCGACGACCTCGACGCGCGAGCCGGGCGGCAACGAAGCGAGCGCCGCGGGATCATCGAGCTCCCCGTCGGTGATGACGACGAGCGGGCGACCGGCGGCGAGCGCGCGCTCGACCGCCGGCCGCACCGCGCTCGCCAGGTCCGGCGGGGATCCCGGCGGGGCGGACGCCGGGCGCACCGAGTCGCCGAAGAGGAAGCTCGAGTCGACGCCGGCGCGGCGCAGTCGCGCCGCCGCGCTCCGCCATGCGGTAGTGTCGCTGGCCCGCAGCCAGCTCGCCGAGGCGTCGAGGGCGCCGAACGGCGCGACCGCGCGCCGGGGGCCGAGCTGCACGTCGAGCAGTAGCGCGACGACCGTGGCAACGGCCGCCGCCCGAAGAGCCGCCGGGAGCACGGACCGGCCAGGCGCGGTCCCGTATTGGAGCAGCGCCATCGCGACCCCGGCCGCGATCGCCGCGAGCCAGGAAGTCATGACGGCGCTTCCCGGTGGCGAGCCGGAGCGGCGCTCCGCCCCAGGCCTGGCCTAATCCGCGCGCCTCGTGGGCGGTGCGAGCGGGCCGCTCCGCCGGCCGTCGAGCGTGGCGAGGTGTACGGCGTCCGCGCGTTCGCCGAGGGAGGCGAGGAGCAGCGTTTTGACGGTCTCGAAGGTGCCGCGCTCGCGCGCGGGAATTGGCTCGCCGCTCCGGTTCCGCAGCGCCACCCGCGGGTCGCGCTGCACGCCGCCCACGAGCACCTCGAAGTGCAGGTGTGGCGCCGTCGCCAGGCCCGTCATGCCGACCCGGGCGATGGTCTGACCGATGGTCACCCGGGCGCCGCGGCGGGTGCCGCGGGCAAAGCTGCGCAGGTGGCCGTAGCGAGTCACGTAGCCGTTGCGGTGGCGCACTTCGACGACGTTGCCGTAGCCGCTCTTCCGACCCGCGAAGATCACCACCCCGTCGCCGATCGACCGGACCGGCGTCCCGAGCCGCGCCGCGTAGTCGGTGCCCTTGTGGGCGCGCCAAACACCGAGGATCGGGTGGCGCCGCATCCCGAACCCGCTCGACACCCGCCGGAAGGCGAGTGGGGCGCGCAGGAACTGCGCCCGGAGCGACTTCCCGTCCTGGTCGAAGTACTGGCCGCCGGCCCCAGTGCTCGTGTAGCGCACGGCCTGGAGCGCTCGGCCCGAGAGCAGGAATCTGGCGGCCAGCACGCGTCCGAGCCGCGCCGACCCGTCGGGGGCGGTAACGCGTTCGACCAGCACGCCGACGCTATCGCCGGGCTGCAAGTCGCGGCTCATGTCGACGCGGTACTCGAAGATGTCGGCGACAGTCCAGACGAGCTCCGCCCGCAGCTCGCGTTGCAGTTCGCCCTCGGCCCCGTCCAGGGCGTCGTAGAGCGTGGACGTGATCCGGCCGCTCACCGCGACCGTGTCGGTCCGCGACGGGAGTCGCAGCTCGCGGCCCTCCCATCCGCCGGCCGTCCGCCGCAAGTGCACCAACCGGTCGGAGGCGAGGCGCAGCACCACCTGCGACGGCAGGGAGTCGGTGCTCAAGCCACCCACTGTGACGGTCACCCCGGCCGGCACCCGCGTGGGGATCGCGTCGGAGGCGCGGAGCGCGTCGAGCACGGAGGCCGCCGGCAGCCCACTCCGCTCGAGAAGGGTGGCGAGCGCCTCGCCCTTGCCGAGTGTGAGCGTCTGCTCGCTCCATCGCGGTCCTGTGAACGCGAGCGGCCGGTCCGCCCCGAGACGGGCGGCCGGCGTTGGCGTCGGGACCGGAGGCGTGAAGCGCAGGGCGGCCGCAGCGAGGGCAGCGACGCCGACGTACGGCGCGCCGCGGCGCAGGGCCCGCCTACGGGCGGGCGGCTCGGTCAATCCATCTGCCTCCGGATGAACGTCGGAATCTCCATGTCACTGAGATCCTGACTCGCCCGCTCGGCCGGCGGGAAGCCGCCCGGCTGCGGGAAGCGACTCGGCGCCGGGGCCGGCGGTTGACGCGGGCCCTCGCCCGACGGCGGGTTGGGAGCGAAGCGCGGCGGGGGCGCCACCGTGCGGGCCGGACGCTGCGCCGGGAACGGGATCACTGGGGCGCCTTTCGCGACGGGGGCCGGCTCGGGCGCGCCTTGCACCGCCCGATCGAACCCCGTGGCGATGACCGTGACGCGGACCTCCCCCTGCATCGCGGGCTCGTGGACGGCGCCGAAGATGATCTCGGCCTCGTCGCCGACCGCGTCGTGAATGATCTCGTTGATCTGGTGGACCTCGCCGAGCGTGAGGTCCTGCCCGCCGGTGATGTTCACGAGCACGCCCATCGCGCCGGAGATCGAGACGTTGTCGAGCAGCGGGCTGCTGATGGCATGCTGGGCCGCCTCCATCGCCCTGTTCTCGCCGCGGCCAATGCCGGTGCCCATGAGCGCCGCGCCGCCGCTGTGCATGACCGTGCGGACGTCGGCGAAGTCGACGTTCACCAACCCGGTCACGCTGATCAGCGACGAGATGCCCTGCGTCGCGTGGAGGAGGACCTCGTCCGCCTTCTTGAGTGCGTCCTGGAACGGAATGCCTTTACCGACGACGGCGAGGAGGCGCTCGTTGGGCACGACGATCATCGTGTCCACGTTCTTGCGCATCTCCTGGATGCCCAGCTCCGCCTGCCGCATCCGCTTCCGGCCCTCGAACAGGAACGGCCGCGTGACGATCCCCACGGTCAGGGCGCCGGACTCGCGGGCGAGCTCGCAGACCACCGGGGCGGCGCCCGTGCCGGTGCCGCCGCCCATGCCGCAGGTGACGAAGACGAGGTCCGCGCCACTGATCGCGCGCGTGACCTCGTCGCGGTTCTCCTCGATGGCCTGCTTGCCGATCTCTGGGCGGGCGCCGGCGCCGAGCCCACGCGTGAGCTTCTTCCCGATCTGGATCTTGACGTCGGACTTCGAGTTCAGGAGCGCCTGCGCGTCCGTGTTGACCGAAATGAATTCGACCCCGTCGAGGCGCTCTTCGATCATGCGGTTGACGGCGTTGCCGCCGCCCCCCCCGACGCCCACGACCTTCATGCGGGCGTTCTGGGACGCGCTCTCTTCGAACTCAAAGATCATTGTGGGGGCGACTCCACTACTGCGTGGTGGGGACAGAGGCTGGCGGGCGAGAGACCACGCCCGCTCGTGCTGTGCAGGTCGCGCGGCGCCGGCGAATTCGCTCGGCACGCACGATCATTTCGCCGCGGCAATATAACGCAATTTTCGGCGCCAGCCACACTCGCATGCGATCTCACAACGCCCAATTTTGCGTGCCACTCTGCGTGCCACGTTGCATGCCGCTTTGCATGTCACTTTGCGTGCCGCTCGGCGCCCAGGTTACGCGCCGTTTTCCACACGCGCGAGGAGCCGTGAGTAGCGCGGACAGCATGATGACGCGCGAGCGCGGCGCGCGTAACACACGTCATGGCGCATCCCGCGTGCCACGTTTTTCCGGCGACCGGGCCGCCAAAAAGTCACGCGCGGCAGCCCCCGGTGGAGAGCCGCCGCGCGTACCGGCGCGGGCATGGCGAGCCGCCGCGCGCGCCGGATGAATCACGGGATCGATCAGAAGAAGTCCTGCAGCCAGGTCTTGACGCGCTGTGCGATGCGATCGACGCCCGGGGCGCCGATCGGCAGCCGCCGGCCGGCGACCGCCGGGCTGCCGAGCGCCACCCGGTGTGCGCCGTATTGGGCGAGTCCCACCACCGTGGCGAAGCGCGGCGCGTCGACCGAATCGCTCAGGCCGCCAATGTTCTCCGACGGCGATCCGACGCGAACCCCCGTCCCAAAAACGTCCGTCGCCAGGTCGGCGATCCCCTGCACCGCCGCGGCCCCCCCGGTGAGCACGATGCCCGCGCTCAAACGGCTCGCGTAGCCGGCGCTCTGCAGCTCCCGCTGCACCAGGTCGAAGATCTCGTCGGTGCGCTGGTGAATGATGTGGGCGAGGAGCTCGCGCGGAATCTGCCGGTCGCCTTGCGCCACCGTGCTCGGAAGCTCGATCACCTCCGACGGGTCGACGAGCGGCTCGTACGCGCAGCCGTAGCGCTCCTTGAGCCGCTCGGCGTCCTGCTGGGTGACGCCGAGGCCGTGCACGATGTCGTTCGTGACGTTGTTGCCGCCGAAGTTGAGCGTGCCGAGGTGGCGGATCTTGCCCTCGTGGAACACGGCGATGTCCGTCGTGCCCGCCCCCATCTCGACCAGCGCGACTCCGAGCTCCTTCTCGTCCTCGGTGAGGACGCTCAGCGCGCTCGCTAGCGGCTCGAGCACCAGCTCGCGCACTCGGTAGCCCGCCCGCTCGACCGCCTTGCGCAGATTCATCGCCGGCGAGCTGCCGATCGTGACGAGGTACATCTCCGTCTCCAGGCGCATGCCGATCATCCCGACGGGGTCGCGGATCCCCTGGTTCTTGTCGACGGTGTACTCCTGGGGGATGGCGTGCAGCAGCTCGCGGTCGTGCCCGATGGCCTGGGCGCGCGCGACCTCGTTCGCCCGGTCCACGTCGGCCTGCGAGATCTCGTCGCCGTTCACGGCAACGATCCCCGTGCTCGTCATCGCCTGGACGTGCTCGCCGGCGATGCCGGCGTAGACCTGCTCGACTCGCACGCCGGCCATCCGCTCCGCGTCCTGCATCGCCTTGCGGATCGAGCGCGTGGTCTCCTCGATGTCGGACACCACTCCCCGCCGCAGCCCCGTGGTCCGCGCCTGCCCCACCCCGAGGACCCTGACACTCGGGTGCCGCGGCAAATCGCCGACCACCTCCGCGATGATCGCGGTCGTCTTCGCCGACCCGATGTCGAGGCCCGCGACGAGGCGTTCCAAATTCATTGCAGTCTGGCGATCACTTGGTCTCGGTAACGGAGGTCGAGCTCGGCGACGCGGGCCTGCCGGCGCGTGAGGTCGTTCTCCACGGGGTAGATCTCGGCGAGCCGCTGCGGCGTGACGTCCGCCATCGCGCGCACCGGCCAGCGGTCGAGCACGACGACGAGCTCTCGCTTCCCGGACCGCCGCACCTCACTGATGCGGGCGAACAGCGCCGGCTCGGCGCGCCGCACCTCCGCGAGGAGCCGCAGAACGCCAGTGTCCGGCGCGGCGACGACGGGCACGTCGACGTCGACGCGACTCGGGTCGAGCGGGAGCGCCCGGCCACCCGCGTCGTACGCGCGGAGGCCGCCGCGGCCCGGCACGAGCGCCACCGGCAGATTCTCCGTCACTCGGACGACGAGCGTCCCCGGAAGCTTGCGCCGGACGTCGACCGCACCGACCTGCGGGTGCGCCGCCACCCGCTGCTCCAACGGTGCGAGGTCCGCCCAGATCGAGGCCGCCGTGTCCACGCGCAGCCGCGCGAGCACCTCGGCTACATCAATGTAGTGCGCGCCCTCGATCTCGACGTTCCGCACCCGGAAGAACGCGAGTCGGGTGAGCGCGGCGCGCCCCCACCAGGGAGCGCCCGCGGCCGCGAGGACGAGCAGCGCCGCGGCCGCACCGCGCCCCCACCGGCGGCGCCCGCGCGACGCCTCCGTCATCGGGCGGCGGTCAGGCGCTCGAGCAGCTCGGGGCCGGTCTTCGTGATGTCTCCGGCTCCGATCGTGAAGACGACATCCCCCTCCCGCACGGCACGCGCCAGTGCCTCGGCGAGGGCGTCGCGCTCGCCGAGCCAGCGCACGGCGCGACCGGCACGCCGCGCGGCGTCGGCGATGAGCTCCGCGGTCACGCCCTCGATCGGCCGCTCGCGCGCCGGGTAGATCGCGGTCAGGAACACGTCGTCGGCGAGGGCGAGTGCGCCCCCGAACTCCTCGGCGAAGTCGCGCGTCCGGGAGAACAGGTGCGGCTGGAACGCGGCGACGATCCGGCGTCCCGGGTAGGCGGCCCGCGCGGCCTCCAGCGTCGCGCGGATCTCGGTCGGGTGGTGAGCGTAGTCGTCGACCACGGCGACCCCCCGCGCCTCGCCGAGCCGCTGGAACCGCCGCTCGACACCCCGAAAGCCCGTGAGCCCCGCCCGCATGCCGTCGAGCGTCGCGCCAAGCGCGAGCCCGCTCGCCACCGCGGCGAGCGCGTTGCGCACGTTGTGTAGTCCCGGCACCGCGAGACGCACCTCTCCGAGCGGCTCGCCGTCGAACGCGACGTCGAACGCGGTCGTCCCGTTCTCGCTCCGCACACCCCCCGCGAGAAGCCGGGCGTCGTCGCTCCCCGCCGCCCGCCCCCCGACCCCCGCCGCGGCACTGTACCGAATCACCTCGGCACTGCTCGGCGTCGCCAGCGTGTTCGCTCCTTCGTCGTCGGCGCACAGCGCCACGTAGCGGGCGGGTGCCAGGAACTGCGCGAACGTCTCCCGGATGTCGTTCAGGTCGGCGTAGATGTCGAGGTGATCGGCCTCGACGTTCGTCACGACCGCCACTGTCGGCGTGAGCGCGAGGAACGAGCGGTCATACTCGTCGGCCTCGACGACGTACAGGGAGTCGCCCCCGCGCCGGAGATTCCCCGCCCACGCGCCGACGCGACCGCCCACCACCCCGGTCGGCTCGAGCCCGGCCGTAGTGAGGGCCTCGGTGGTCATCACGGTCGTGGTCGTCTTGCCGTGCGTGCCGGCGATCGCCACCAGGGCCCCGCCGCTCACTGCCTCGCCAAGCGCCTCGGCCCGGCGCACCACCGGAATACCCAGCTCGCGGGCGCGGGCGATCTCCGCGTGGTCGCGCGGCATCGCCGACGTGACGACGAGCGCGCGCGCCCCGTCGACGTGCGCCGGGTCGTGGCCGGCCCGAACGTCGATGCCCAGGCGGCGCAGGTCGTCGCCGCTCCCCGGGTTGGCGTCGCATCCGGTGACGGCCACGCCGCGGCGCACGAAGAGCTCGGCCAGCGCGCTCATCCCCGCGCCCGCGATGCCCACGAAGTGGACGGGGCGTCGATCGGAGGGGTCGATGAGTGGCATGAGGAGGTGGCAATATAACGCGGCGGCCAGCTTCCTCAACGACCCGTTCGGCCGGCCTCGCCTAGCTGAGGCCGGCCAGCCTAAGTACGCGCCGCGCAATCACCTCGGCCGCGTCGGGGCGGGCTCGCGCCCGCGCGGCGCCGGCGAGCGCGTCGAGCCGCGACGGCTCACGCAAGAGGCCGCCAAGCACCGCGTCGAGCCGTTCCGGGGTAAACTCCGCCTGCGCGATGTCGACCGCGGCACCGGCGCCCGCGAGCGCGCGCGCGTTGGCGGTCTGGTGGTCGGCCGCCGCGGTCGGCAGGGGGATGAGGATCATGGGTACCCCCCACGCGCAGAGCTCGGCGGTGGCCATCGCGCCGGCGCGGGACACAGCGACGTCGGTGGCGGCGTAAGCGTCGGCGATCGGCGAGAGGTACGGTCGAACGCGAACCCGCTCGCCTTCCCGATGCTTGAACTCGTCGAAGTTGAGCTTCCCCGTTCCCCAGATCACGCCCACGCCCTCGGGCACGCCGCGCGCGAGCCAGCCGTCCACGACGGCGTTGATCCCGCGCGCCCCCTGACTCCCGCCCACCACCAGCACCACGTGCCGAACGTCGCCGCCGAAGGCCCAGGCACGGCGCGCGGCGGCGCGGTCTGGCAGCGGCGAGGGCGGCGGCTCGATGGGATTGCCGGTGTCCACGTAGGTGACGCGCGCGCCGTGGTGAAGCGTGCGCTCCGCCTCGGGGAAGCCGAGGTAGACCTCGCGGGCGTAGCGGCTGAAGAAGCGCGTGGTCATCCCGGGATGACTGTTCTGCTCCTGCAACGCGATCGGCACCCGCCGCGCCGCCGCGAACGCGAGCAGCGCGCCGGCGGCGTACCCACCCGTGCCGACGACGACCGCCGGCGGCTGCGATTCGGCGATGCGGGCGATGCTGCGCCACGCACCGGACACGCCCGCCACCGTCCGCCAGTTCTCCCACACCCGCGAGCGGTAGAGCGGGTGCAGGTCGAGCAGCTCGTAGGGAAACCCGGCCTGCGGCAGCACCTCGCGCTCGATACCGCGCCGCGCCCCGACGAAGAACGGGTCGGCCCGCGGCTCGATCCGCACGACGGCGCGCGCGATGGCCAGCCCGGGGTAGAGGTGCCCGCCGGTGCCACCACCGCCGAAGAGGATGCGCATCTAGAACTGCGGCTCTCGGCGCTCGGCCCTCGGCTCTCGGCTGACTGCGGGAACGGCGGGAGGACGTCCCGAGTGCCGAGGGGCTCCCGACACCGCGCGGGACGAGAGCCGAGAGCCGAGCGCCGAGAGCGGCATCACTCCACGCCCGTCGCCGGTGCAGCCGCGCCCTCACCCACGACCCGCTCGCGCGTGCTGCCGATGTTGACGAGGATGCCGGTCATCAGGAGCGAGAGCACGAGGTTCGACCGGCCGTACGAAATGAACGGCAGCGTGAGCCCGGTGGTGGGCAGCAGGCCAATCACGACGCCGATGTGCAGGTAGGCCGTGATCACGGTCGTGGCAGTCAAGCCCGTGGCGACGAGCGAGAGGAAAGGCGAGCGCGCCTGCCGCGCGATGCGGAATCCGAGCACCGCGTAGGCGGCGAACGCCACGACGAGTGCGGTCAACCCCACGAATCCCCACTCCTCGCCGATATTGCTGCCGATGAAGTCGTTGAACGGGAACGGCAGGAAGCCGTACTGCTGGCGCCCTTCGCCGAACCCGACCCCGAGGAGCCGCCCCGAGCCGACGGCGATCAGCGACTGCTTGAGCTGATAGCTCACTTGCTCGGGCGCCGAGCCCGGGTCGAGGAACGACGCCATGCGGAGCACCACGTACTGGAGCCGCTGCGCCTCGTGCCAGAGGAGCGGGACGCTCAACACGCCGAGTGCGATGAAGTGACCGATGCGCACGCCGCCGGCGAACAGGATGATCGACATCAGCAGCACGTAGAGCATCGCCACCGAAAGGTCGGGCTCGAGCGCCGCGAGCGCCGCCAGGCTGCCGATGACCACGAGACAGGGGAGCACGCCCTTCGAGAGGCGGCGGAGCTGTTCGGGACCCTTCTTGACGACGAGCATCGACGTCCAGACGATCACCGCCAGCTTGCCGAGCTCCGACGGCTGCAGCGAGCCGCCGAGCAGGAAGCGCCGCGATCCGTGGATGCGGGGCGCGATGCTCGTCGTGAACGGCAGCACGGTGAGGAGCATCATCAGGAGCGTGACGCCCATCAGCGGCCAGGCCCACCGGTTCCACCGCTCGGCGTCGAGCTTGGCCGCGACGGCGAACAGCACGAAGCCGGCGGCGACGCCCGTGAGCTGTCGGAACAGGTAGAACGCGCTGCCGCGGTCGTCCTGCATCGCGACGATGGCGCTGGCACTGTACAGCACGGCGAGACCGAAGGCGAGCAGCGCGCCGACGACGAGCACGAGCGCCCGCGCCTCGATGCCCATCCGCCACCGCTCCCGCACCTGGGCCGCCGCGGCAGGCGCCGTCTTGCCCACCGGTGGCCGGTACGCACCCGCGAGGGGACTCCGCGCGAACGGGCCCGCACCGGTCGCGGCGCGACGTGGCGCCGTGGCGGCGCTCATGAGCGACCTCCCGCTGCCAGGCGCCGGAACTCGGCGCCTCGCTCCTCGTAATTGCGGAACATGTCGTAACTGGAGCAGGCTGGTGAGAGCAGCACCGCGTCGCCGGGGCGCGCGAGCTCGCGGGCGCGCGCGACGACGTCGGGGAAAGACGAGCCGAGCCGCTCGACGGGCACGAGCCCACCGAGATCTCTCTCGACGATCGGTGCGGCCTCGCCGTAAGCGAGCACGGCCTTGCCGAAGCGCCAGAACGGCTCGGCGAGCGCGGTATACGGCTCTCCCTTGTGTCGCCCGCCGAGGAGCAGGACGTAGGGCCGCGTCATCCCCTCCAAGGCGACGAGGGTCGAGCTGACGTTGGTGGCCTTGGAGTCGTTGATCCACTCGACGCCGCCGAACTCGCCGACCGGCTCGAGCCGGTGCTCGAGTGCGCGGAAAGTGCGCAGGGCCTCGGCGACCCTGCGGCGCGCCTCGGGCGTGCCGTGCGCGTCGTCGGCGACCGCGACTGCGAGCGCGGCGGCGAGCGCGTTGGCGACGTTGTGGTCGCCGAGCAGCGGGAAGCTCGCGCGGCCGAGCAACTCCTCACCGCGGAGGAGCAGCATGTCGGAGCCGGCGCGGCGGTGGTTGCCCGGCTCGTAGTAGGCGTCGGGCGCCCCGTACGGCCGATGGCTGTCGTGCCGAACGCTGAACCGGAAGACGCGGCCGGGCACGTCGTGCACCATCGCCTCGACCGCAAGGTCGTCCCCGTTCACCACCCAACGTGACGCCGGGTGCGCGTTCGCAAACAGCCGCGCCTTGTCGGCGTAGTACTCCTCGACGCCTGCGTACCGGTCCAGGTGGTCGGGGCTCAGGTTCGTCAGCACGCCGACCGTTGGGTTGACGCTCGGCGTATCGTGGAGCTGAAACGACGACATCTCGAGCGCGACCCAGTCCGGCCGGCGGTCGGAGAGCGCGACCTGGGCGAGCGGGGTGCCGATGTTGCCGGCGTCGAGTGCCTCGTGCCCGAGGGCGCGGAGCAGATGCCCCACGAGCGCGGTGGTGGTCGTCTTGCCATTCGTGCCGGTGACGGCGATGTACTTGAGGCCCGGCAGGTAGTGCAGCGCGACCTCGAGCTCGCCCACCACCGGAACCCCACCCGCGCGCGCCGCCGCGAGTGGGGGCGCCTCCGGCGGCACCCCGGGGCTGGCGACCACGAGCGCCGCACGCCCGATCCGCTCGAGGTCGTGGTAGCCGACGTCCACGGCGACGCCGAGGCGCCCGAGGTCGGCCGCCGCGCGCAGCGCGGCGTCGCCCTTCCCCGCGTCCGACGCGTACACGCGGTGTCCGTCGCGGGCCAGGAGGGCGGCCGCGCTGCCGCCGCTCTTGCCCAGTCCCACCACCGCGATCTCACCAGGCGCGCGATCGCGGAAGATCGCCGCGTTCATCGCAACTTGAGGGTGCTGAGGGCGAGGAACGCGCAGAGAATGCCGAGGATCCAGAAGCGCACCACCACTTGCGTCTCGGGCCACCCTTTCATCTCGAAGTGGTGGTGCAGCGGGGCGCGCAGAAAGACTCGATGGGCCTTGGCGTACTCGACGCCGTAGCGGCGCCGACGGTACTTGAACACGGTGCGCTGCAGGATGACGGACAGCGTCTCGGCCACGAACACGCCGCCGATGATCAGCAGCAGGAACTCCGACTTGAGGAGGATGGCCACGGCGCCGAGCGCGCCGCCCAAGGCGAGCGAGCCCGTGTCGCCCATGAACACCTGCGCCGGGTGGCAGTTGTACCATAAGAACCCGACGACGGCCCCGAAGAGCGCCGTGCAGAACACCGTCAGCTCCCCGGCCCCACGCAGGTAGAAGATCTGCAGGTAGTCGCTCGTGTCGAAGCGGCCGATCACGTAGGCGAAGAGCGCGAAGGTGACCGCGGCGATCCCGGTGAGGCCGGCCGCGAGCCCATCGAGACCGTCCGTCAGGTTCACGGCGTTGCTCGTGCCCGTGAGAATGAACGTGACGAACGCCACGTAGAGCACGGGCGTCGTGAACACGACCAGGATGTACTTGAAGAACGGCAGCGTCGTCGACGCGCCCTGGAGCGTGGACACGGGATGCCGCCACAGATACCAGCCGAGGAAGAGCCCGAGCGAGACCTGGCCGGCGAGCTTGTAGCGCTCCACCAGCCCCTCGTTCTTCCGCCCCTCACGCTTCTGCTTGAGTTTGAGGTAGTCGTCGAGGAACCCGATCGCACCCATCCAGGCGGTGACGAGGAGCGCGAGCAGGACGTAGCGGTTGTTCAGCCTCGCCCAGAGCAGCGTCGGGATGAGCGTCGACGCGAGGATGATGAGCCCGCCCATCGTCGGCGTGCTCCCCTTCCCCGCGTGCGAGTCCGGCGTGCCCTCGCGCACCACTTGGTGGACGGCCATCGCCCGCAGCCGCCGCAGAATCGCCGGCCCCACGAGGAACGCCACCACCAGCGCCGTCACCGCCGCGCCGGCCGCGCGGAAGGTGATGTAGTTGAACAGCCGGAAGACGTCGAAGTAGCGGGTGAGCGGGACGAGGAAGTAGTAAAGCACTAGTGGGGAGTGGGGAGTGGCGGGTGGCGCGTCAGGGCGAAGTTAGGGGTCACAGGCGCGGAGCGCGACGAACCTGACGGTCACCCACTCGCCACTGGTCCCTCATCACTCGCCCCTCCGGCCGCCGCCCAGGCGGCGATGTGCGGCACCATCCGCTCCAGATGCATGCCGCGCGAGGCCTTGAGCAGGATCACGGCGTCCGGCTCGAGCCGCGGCGCGAGCGCGGCCCATAGCTCGTCCACGTCGGGGGCGGTGACCACGCGCGCGTCGCCGACGGCGACGCGCGCGAGCGCGGCGGCGAAGTCGCCTACGCCCGCCACCAGGTCGATGGGCGCGGCGAGCGCGGCCCGGGCGACGTCGTCGTGCATCCGGTCGGCGTGGGCGCCGAGCTCGCGCATCGTCCCGAGCACGGCCACGCGCTGGCGGCCGCCGCCGGCGCCCGCGAGCAGCTCGAGCGCCGCGCGCGCCGAGGCGGGGTTCGCGTTGTATGCGTCGTTCACCAGCGTCGCCCGGCCGAGCTGCTCCCAGGCGACGCGCATCGAGGGGAGCGGCATCGCCGCAATCCCGCGGGCCGCGTCGGCCGTCGCGACGCCGCACTCGCGGGCCGCGGCGAGGGCGAGCATCGTGTTGCGCAGGTTGTGGGCGCCGCGCACGGGCGGGCGCACGGTGACCCCGTCGATCTCGATCGCGCCGACGCCTTCCGGGTCGATCGTCCAGCGGGCGGGCCGCACGTCGCCCGCGTCGAGCCCCGCGGTGATCACTCGGCCGGCCTTCCCGCGCGCCGCCTCGGCCACCTCCGGCTGAGACGCCGGGGTGATCGCGAGGGCCACGCCCTCGAACACGGTGGCCTCCTCACGGAGCACGCCGGCCAGGTCGCCGAGCCCCTCGAGGTGCTCCTCGCCGATCGACGTCACGAGCGCCACGTCGGGCTCGCCGATCGCGCGGAGGAGGGCGATCTCGCCCGGCATGTTCGTCCCCATCTCGACGACGGCCACGTCGGCCTTGTCAGGCAGGGCGAGGAGGGTGAGCGGCACGCCGACCTGGTTGTTCAGGTTTCCCTTCGAGGCGTGCACGGCGAGCACGCTGCCGAGCGCCGCCGCGAGGAGGTCCTTGGTGCTCGTCTTGCCATTCGAGCCGGCCACGGCGATCACCCGCTTGCCCCACGCGCGTCGGCGGTAGCGACCGAGGCGGCCGAGCGCAGTGAGCGTGTCGGACACGGCGTACACCGGAACGCCGAGACCCGCCGCGCGCTCCGGCCGGGAGACCACCACCGCGGCCGCGCCCTTTGCGGCCGCCTCGGCCAGGAAGTCGTGGGCGTCGAAGCGCTCGCCCGCGAGCGCCACGAAGAGGTCGCCCGGCCCGACCGTGCGCGTGTCGGTCGAGACGCCGCGGAGCTCGCGCGAGCCGCGGGGCACCGCGCCGGTGGTGACGCCCTCCAGCGCGTCGGCCACGCGGTCGAGCGTCCAGAAGGTGCGGCCGGTGGACCGGGCCGGGGCGTCGCTCGCGAGCGAGCGCGGGGGAGCTTCGGCGCTCATGGCTGGCCGGTTCCGTGGTTCGAGGTGCTCGAGGTGCTCGACGCGCTCAAGTCAGCGGCGCTCGCGGTGAGCTCGCGGACGATGACCTTCTCGTCGAATGGGTAGCTGGTGGTGCCGCGAATCTGGTAGGTCTCGTGCCCCTTGCCGGCAAGAACGATGACGTCGTCCGGCTCCGCCGCCGCGAGGGCGTGGCGGATCGCGTCGCGCCGGTCCTCGATCCGCTCGTAGCTCGCGCCGCGCATGCCGGCCACGATGTCGTCGAGGATGCGCTCCGGGTCCTCCGTGCGCGGATTGTCGCTCGTGACGATGGCCAAGTCCGCCTTCGCGGCCGCGACCTCGCCCATGAGCGGCCGCTTCCCGGGGTCGCGGTCGCCGCCGGCGCCGAAGACGACGATCAGCCGCCGCGTGGCGAACGGGCGCACGGCGTCGAGCGCCCGCGCCAGCGCGTCGGGCGTGTGCGCGTAGTCGCGCAGCACCGTGGGGCGCTCGTGCAGGATCTCGAGCCGCCCGGGCACCTGCGGCACCGACGACAAACGGTCGGCGATGGTTCGCGCCTCCACGCCGAGCGCGTGCGCCGCGGCCGCCGCGCCCACCGCGTTGGCGATGTTGAACTCGCCGATCAGCGGGAGCCGCACCTGCTCGCCACGTCCCTCCGGCACGCGCAGCGCCCACTCGCTGCCGCGCGGCGTCGGCACTACGCGCAGCGCGGAGACGTCGGCCGCGCGGCCGCCGCCCGAGAAGCGCACTGTGCGAGGAGCCGGCGGGAGCGCGCCCCACGCCGGGTCGTCGGCGTTCACCACCGCCGCGCCGTTCGGCTTGAGGTACGCCACGAGCCGCGCCTTCGCCGCGAAGTACGCGTCCATGCTGCCGTGGTAGTCGAGGTGATCGCGCGTCACGTTCGTGAACACCGCGGCGTCGAACGCGAGCCCCTCCACGCGGTGCTGATCGAGACTGTGCGACGACACCTCCATCGCGACGATGCGCACGCCGCCGTCCACGAGCGCGCGCAGCACCCGCTGCAATTCGACCGGGCCCGGCGTCGTCAGCCCCTGGCCGCCCGGCACGGGCGTCCCCTCGCTGCCGAGCAGCACCCCGAGCGTGCCGATCGACGCCGCGCGCCCCCCGGCGCCGTCGAGCACGTGGCGGAGGATGCCCACCGTGGTGGTCTTCCCGTTGGTGCCGGTGACGGCGACCAGGCTGACCGTGCGGGCCGGCTCGCCATACGCCGCCGCGGCGGCGACCGCCGCCGCGCGCCGCCCCGCGCGCACCACGAGCGCCGGCAGCGCGGTGCGCGCCGGATCTTCGACGATGACGACCGCAGCGCCCCGCTCCTCGGCCGCGGCCAGGAAGTCGTGGCCGTCGCGCACGGCACCGCGCACAGCGACGAAGAGCCCGCCCGGCCCTACTTGCCGGCTATCGTCGGCGATCCCGCGGGCGTGCTCCGGGATCGCGCCCCGGCGCGCCACGAGCAGGCCGGCCTGCTCGAGCGCGGCGGCCACGGTGGCCACCGAGAACACGGGCACCGGGGCCGTCACCGCTGCCGCGAGAGCCGGACGACGGCGCCCGGTCGGGCGAGGGCGCCGGCGGCGGGGGCCGTCGCGTCGGCGGTCGGCGCGTATCCCTGAGCGAGCTGCACGCGGAAGCCCGCGCCGTGCAGCGTGCGGACCGCAGTCCGGATCGGAAGGCCGCGGACCTCGGGCACCGCCTGCAACGTGGTGACCCGCGGCTTGGCCTTCGGCAAGTGGGCGAGACTCAGCACCACAGGGCCTCGGGGCGTGGCCGCCTTTGGCGCCGGCGCCGGGACAATCGCCGGCTCCGCGGCCGCCGACTGGGCGCGAGCGAGTCGCTCGGTGCCGCTGGCCGAGTGGGCGGCCGCACTGTCGGGCGAGAGCCGGGAGCGCGGACGTTCGTGGCGCGCCAGCGCCGTGCGGTCGAGTGCCGCATCGCGCGCCGCGATCGCCGCCTCGAGCACGACCTTAGAGACGGGGGCCGCGGTCTTGCCGCCGTAATAGGCGCCTTGCGGGTTGTCGAGCTTGACGAGGATCACGAACTGCGGCTCCTGGGCCGGAAACAGGCCCACGAAGCTCGCGGTGTATGCTTTGGCGACGTAGCCGCGTCCCGGCGCGGTGCGGCGCGCGGTGCCGGTCTTGCCCGCCACGTCGAACGTTGCGAGGTCCGCGTCCACGGCGGTGCCGCGCTCCACGGTCCCGACGAGCAGCTCGCGCATCTGCGCGGCGAGCTCCGGCGTCATGACCCGCCGCACCACGCGCCGGCGGTGCTTGAAGAGCGGCCGGCCGTCCGGCGATCGGACTTCCTTCACGAGCGCCGGCTCGAGCAGCTCTCCGCCGTTCGCGATCGCCGCGTAGGCGGTGGCGAGTTGGAGCGGCGTGACCGTCACCTCGTAACCCATGGCCATGGACGCCGCCGTCGGCGCGGACCACGCCCCCGGCGGCTTGAGGACTCCCGCCGCCTCCGACGGGTACGGTACGCCGGTGGGCATGCCGAACCCGAGGTCGCGCAGCGTCTCGAATTCCTCGCGGGGCGAGAGCCGCTCGGCGAACTGCACGATCCCGATATTGCTCGACTGGTGGATCACCTCGGCGAGTGACATGCGCGAGGCCTTGTGCGAGTCGGTGATGCGACGGCCGCGATAGTTCCATTCGCCGTCGTGCGTGTTCACGACTTCGTCGACGCGCGCGCGGCCGCCCGCCAGCAGCGCGGCCGCGATGAACGGCTTGAGCGTCGAGCCGGGCTCGAAGGGCTCGGTGAGCGCCGTGGCCGCCGACGTCCGGCCGGGCCGGCGGCTCGCCATCGCCAGCACCGCGCCCGTGTGCGGGTCGAGCACGACGACGTCCCCGCCTTCGGCCCCCATGCGCTCGGCCGCCTCGCCGAGCGCACGCTCGGCGATCTCCTGCAGCGCGGAGTTGATCGTCAGTACCACGGTATTCCCGGCGCGGGCGGCGACGCCCGGCGCCGTGGGCGACTCGAAGCTCCGGCCGCGCGCGTCGCGCACGACCGCCGCGGCACCCTTCACGCCGCGAAGGAAGGTGTCGAGGGCGAGCTCCACGCCGTCCACCGGTGCACCGTCACCGTCGACGCGGCCGACGATGCGCCGCGTGCCCTCGGACGTCGTCGTGACACGCTCGCCGACCGCCACGGCATACACGCCGCGCGTGGCGACGAGGCCGGCGACGTCGGTCGGCAGGTACCGACCCGGCAGCGTCACCCAGACGCGCTTGACGTCGGTCGCGCGGCGGACCCACGGCGCCGGCACGCCCGCCTTGGCGAGCGCCTTCGCCAGGGCGCCGCGATCCTTCACCTCGCGCGGCGCGACGCTCAGCTTCACCAGCTCGCGACTCTGCACGAGCGGCAGCTCGCGGGCGTCGAGGATGTCGCCGCGGGGGGCGGGCACCTCGGCGGCCGTCACGTGCTGCCGCGCGGCCCGGTCCGCCCACAGCCGCCCCTGCCAGAGCTGGACGTGCCCAGCGCGAACGAGCAGCGCCGCGGCAAACGACGCCAGCGCGATGTGGATGATGCCGATGCGGCTAACGTGCGGCGTCGGCACGAGCGGGTCTCGGAATGATCACTACCTGACTGTCGTTCGGCACATGCATGTGAAGCCGCTGCTCCGCCACTTCCGCCAACCTGCCGCGCCCCGCCAGCGCGCGGATCTCGCTCTCGAGCTTGGCCCGCTCGGCGACGAGTTGCGTCCGCTCGCGGTCCAAGACGCGGATCTCGCGTGATTGGGCGATGCCGTAGCTGCGCCGCCAGACTACCCCCGCCGCCACGAGCACGAAGGCCACCAAGGCGAGCGCGATCCTGGAGCGACCGCGGCGTGCCCGCCCTACTCTGCGCTTCGCCACGCGCGGAGGCGGGCGCTGCGCGCCCGTGGATTGCGGGCCACCTCGTCCCCGGACGCCGTGACGGGCTTCCGCGTCACGAGCTCGCCGAGCGCGCGCCCACCGCACGTGCACACGGGCTGGCGCGGCGGACACGTGCAGGCGGTGCTCCACTCACGCATGGCGTGCTTCACGAGGCGGTCCTCGCCCGAGTGGTAGGCGATGACGGCGAGGGTGCCGCCGGGCACCAGCCGGTCGCGCAGCATCGGTAGAGCTCGCTCGAGGCCGGCGAGCTCTTCGTTGACGGCGATGCGGACGGCTTGAAAGAGCCGCGCGAAGTCGGCGGGGCCGGTGCGCGCGCCGAGCGCGCCGCGGATGGCGCCGACCAGGTCGTCGCTCGTCGCGAATGGGCGGTTCGCCCGCCGCCGCACCACCTCGCGCGCCAGCCGTGGGGCGCGGGGCTCGTCGCCGAGCTCGCGGAAGACGCGGGCGAGGTCGCGCTCGTCGGCCTCGTTGAGCAAGTCGGCCGCGGTTGCCGCCGCGTCGCCGCCCATGCGCATGTCGAGCGCGGCGCCCTCTCGAAACGAGAAGCCGCGCCCCAGGTCGTCGATCTGATGGGACGAGATGCCAAGGTCGAGAAGTATGCCGTCGAACCGCGCGTCCGCGAGAGCGTCCGCGCGGTCGAGCTGTGCGTAATTGACGCAGTACGCGCGGAAGCGTCCCGCCCGCTCGAAGTCCGCGAGCCGAGCGCATGCGGCCGCGATCGCCTCGGGATCGCGATCGACGCCCACCACGTCGGCGCCGGCGTCGAGCAGCGCCGCGCTATGCCCGCCGCCACCGAGTGTACAGTCGAGTACACGGCGGGCGGCACCGAGCAGGCCGACTACTTCCGCCACGAGCACCGGAGCGTGATACGGGCTGTCCCACCGCCCGGCGGCCGTCTGCGGGGTCGTCATGTTAGCGGGGGGTGGGTGGCCGGTCAAGCACGAGTGGAGCGCGGTGACGGCGCCACGGCGCTGCGGCCGTGGCCAGTTTCTCGCAGAGGTGAGTGGCGCCATGCGCAAGAAGAAACATCTCGTCCTCGTGATTCACGGCGCACGCGCCGAGCAGCCCGCGCTGCGCGAGGTGGTGGAGCGCGTGCGCGGGCTGGGGCACAGCGTCGAGCCGCGCGTCACGTTCGAGCCGGGCGACGCCACCGGTTTCGCGTTGGATGCCGCCAGGCGAGGCGTGGACGCGGTCGTCGCGGTGGGCGGCGACGGCACGGCGAACGAGGTGGTGAACGGCCTCACCGGCAGCGACGTCCCGTTCGGGATCGTTCCCCTCGGTACCGCTAACGACTTCGCGCGCCAAGTCGGCATTCCGCCCGATCCTAACGACGCCATCGACGTCATTCTTCACCGCAGGCCTGTGCGCATCGACACCGCCGAGCTGAACGACCGGCGCTACTTAAACGTGTCCACGGGGGGCGTCGGAGCGGAAGCCACGGCGGAGACGCCGCTCGAGGCCAAGGAGGCGCTCGGGCTCCTGGCGTACTTCGTGACCGGGGTGAAGAAGCTGGTCGAGCTCTCGCCGCGCCGGGCGTTCTTCGGCGGGCCGGGCTTCGAGTACCGCGGCGACTTCCTGGTGTTCGCCGTCGGAAGCGGGCGCATGACGGGCGGGGGCACGCTGCTCACGCCGCGGGCGATGCTGACGGACGGTCTGCTCGACCTCTGCATCATCGAGGGCATGCCGCGCGCCGACTTCGCGCGGCTCGTCCTCAAGCTGCGCGGCGGCGATCACCTCGGCGAGCCAGGGGTGCACTACGTACAGCTCCCGAGCGTGCACGTCGAGGCGCAGGACCCGATCAGCGTCAACGTGGACGGCGAGTCGTCCGACCACTTCCGGCTGACGTATCGCGCCCGGCCCCGCGACCTGCACATCCATCTCACGCACCTGCCTGGCGAGGATGCGCCCGAGCACGCGCCGCCGCGGACTGCCGCGCAGTCGGGCGGCGATGGCGACCGACCCACGCCGGACGCGGGCAGCTCCGGCGGCGCGCACGTGCCCAGCGGCGCTACCGGCGCCTGAGCGCCGACCGACGCCGGCGCGCGGTGGGAGCGTCGGTAGGTCGAGACACGACGAGGCCCGCCGCCGGAACTTCGGCGGCGGGCCTCGTCGTGTCAGCGCCCGCGGGTGAGGGTCACCCCCGGCGCTTGCCCTTGCAGAGCGCTTTCTGCATCTGCTCCCCATACGGCGCGAGTTGCTGGAGCGCACCCATCGCCGCGGCGGCAGCGTCCTTGGCGAACTGTCCGCCCGGCGGGATGTTGATCTGCGCGCTCACGAGGTTCTCGTTCGCCTGGTTGGCGAGGTCGCAGCTCTTCTTCTCGCGGGCCTGGGTGAGATAGATCTGCCCGAGATTCAACTGCGAGACGCCCGTCAGGAACTTCGCCTGCGCCTTGGTCAGCGGCGCCGTCGCCAGGCTGTCGGCGAAGGTGAGGACCTGGACCGCCTTGTTGAATTCGTCGGGATTCTTGCTCGTGTTGGCCCTCTTGTAGATCTTGTTGCCGATGGCCAGCGCGAC
>Ga0307416_100000190_pt1 | contig 32729 bp, 26 predicted proteins | sample DK1Cmetagenome_2_FD_203821 | JGI IMG/M metagenome (GOLD analysis project Ga0307416, IMG submission 203821) | Maize rhizosphere microbial communities from greenhouse at UC Davis, California, United States - DK15-C-3 | ecosystem: Host-associated > Plants > Roots > Rhizosphere > Soil | place...
TCTGCAGCCAGCGTCCCGTCTTGAGCCCCACGATGTTGATGAGGACCGCGAGCCAGAGGGCCGTCATGGTCGCGAGCATGATGTACGTCCAGTCATCCATCAGTCCAGTGTCGCTTCGGCCTATGGCGTAGGTAGCGATCACGGCGGTCGACATGAGGAGGTTGGGGTAGTAAAGAATGTTGTTCACCCAGTAGCACCAACCGCACAGAAAGCCATGCCCCTCCCCGAAGGTCTGCTTCGTCCAGAAGTAGATTCCGCCCTCCTGGGGAAAGCGCGAGGAGAGATAGCTGACCGCCAGACCCTGGGGTATGAAGAAGAACAGTGCGGCCAGAACCCACATGCTGAGGGAGCTGGGACCCGCGGCAGCTGCAGTAGCCGTCCATCGGAGGCTCAATACCGCCACAATATTGAACAGGACCAGGTCCCGAAGGGTGAGCACGCGAGGTAGCTCTACCCGAGCCGAGCGAGCGGCGGCCTCAGGGGTCGCTGTGCTCATGCCAATTTATCTCTTGAGGTATAGACGTTTAGGATCGAGCACCTCTCGTAACAGGTGAAGCTCTTCGTTGCTGGGAGGAGGGACGTAATCGAGCGGCGTGCGGTTGCGAAGCGGCCAACAGACGCCGGCAGCCACCTCAGCGTGGTCTACGCCCGGATAGAGACCACCGAGGATCAGCTCGCCGGTTTCCGGATCGGCCTCGAGCACCCCCTTGTCGGTAATGACCCTCGTGGGTCCTGCCCCAGGGATGCCCAGTTTCCGGCGGCTCCCACCTCTGGCGCGGTGCCCGGGGCTCGTGATGAAGTCGACGTGTTCCGGAAAGACCCGCCGGTCTAGGCGGCTGATCACCACGGTGCGGCCGGCGTGAATCGCGATTTCCGCGGCGCCTCCACTCCCGGGCAGACGCACCGCCGGGTGGCTGTAGTCTCCGACGACGGTGGTGTTGATGTTCCCATAGCGGTCGATTTGGGCACCGCCCAATAATCCGACGTGAATCCGCCCATTCTGAAGGAAGCACTGAAAGACATCGGCCATGCTGCAGACCATCAGCGATCCGGTGACCAGCGCGGGATCGCCGATGGAAACCGGCAGCCGCTCGGGAACGGCTCCCACAGCGCCCGACTCGTAGATCAAGACCAGGCGAGGCGCGTGGGTGGCGCGGGCAAGATTGCAGGCCAGGTTCGGAAGTCCGATGCCGACGAACACTACTTCCCCGTCCTGCAGCTCCCGAGCGGCAACAGCGGTCATCATCTCGGCCGGCGTGTACCTCAGCTCCATAGAATCCGTTTACCCGGATTCCTCATCCCGAGCGTAGCGAGGGATCTACTCGACATGCTTCCGGAATTTTGAAGTAGATCCCGCGGTCGCTGTCGCTCCCTCGGGATGAGGTGCTGGTTCTGATCAGAACCCATAGTTCACCCCAGCACACACCCGAAGGCTTGCTCGGAGCCGTTCCAGACCGCCACTGCGCTCGACATATTCGGCGCGACTCGAGACGCCGTGCACGAAATCATCCAGGTATCGGCTGAGGGCGGCCGGGTCTCGTGAGATTGCTTCCCACGCTATGTAGAAATCATTGTCGCGATCGTAGTAGCCCTGCGCGTATGAAGGATGCGCTCCCCATGGCTCTACGACGACTGCGTCGACGATCAGGCCGGGAATGATGGTCCGGTTGGGATCGGCACGGATCTCCGCCTCATCCACCAGCTCCTCCACCACCACGATCACGCGTGATGAGGCGAACGCGGCCTCCTTCTGAACGCCGAGCAAGCCCCAGATCTGCGCGTTTCCTTCGGCATCGCATCGTTGCGCGTGCACGATCGTGACGTCCGGGTTCAGGGCTGGAACCGTGGCGAGCGTCTCGCCGGTATAGGGACAGGTGATGCTGCGGATCATGGAATTCGCGGCGGGCAGGTCCGTGCCCATGTAGTTGCGCATCGTCCAGAATGGCAGTCGGGCGGCGCCAGCACTCAATCGGGCCACCATCCCGAAATGCGAGTACTCCTCCAGTTCCAGAGTGCCCTTTTCCTCGACCGCTCTCCGGAATGCATGAAGTGAACCGGCTCCAGGGTTGCCCGCCCAGGAGAACACCAGCTTCCGGGCGCAGCCGGCCGCGATCATCTGGTCGTAGATGAGGTCGGGGGTAAGGCGGCAGAGTGTCAGGTTCCGGCGGCCCTGCCGGATGATCTCATGGCCGGCCGCAAAGCAGATCAGGTGGGTGAAGCCTTCGATGAGCACGGTGTCGCCGTCATGAACATGCGTGGCGATCGCGTCACGCATGCTGACGACTTTCGACGCTGCGGTCAATCGAGCTCGGCCAGGCAGGCGTCGATCATGTTCATGGCGGTGTCGACGTCGTCCTCATCGACCACGAGTGGCGGCGCCAGACGCAGAGTGCTCTTCCCTGCCCCCAGCAGCAGCAACCCCTGTCGGAACGCCCGCTGCACCAGGTCGTGAACAAGGTCACCCGCCGGCTCCCTTGTGGTTCGGTCCTTCACGAACTCGAGACCCACCATCAGACCCCGCCCGCGGACGTCCCCGATGCAGGCGTGCTTCTCCATCAGAGCTCTTGCGCGGCCGAGTAGCCGCTCACCCATCGCCGCAGCATTCGCCATGAGACCACCCTCAACCAGATCCAGCGTCGCCAGGGCGGCGGCACAGCTGACGGGGTTTCCGCCGAAGGTCGATCCATGGGCGCCGCTCTTCCAGGTGGTGACCGAATCCTTGGAGATCATTGCCCCGATCGGCATGCCGGAGCCGAGCCCCTTCGCGGTGAGCAGAATATCGGGCTCGATCCCCTCGTGATCGCAGGCGAACATTCTGCCGGTGCGGCCCACACCGGATTGAACCTCATCGGCCACGAGGAGGATGCCATACCGGTCGCACAGCTCACGGAGACTCGCCAGATACCCGGGGGGAGGCACGATATAGCCACCCTCACCCTGAACCGGCTCGACGAAGATCGCGGCTACATCGCTGGGATCGAGATGCCGGGTGAAGAGCTCCTTATCGATGACATCGATGCAGCCGCGGTTGCACGCGTCCTGATCGCTGCAGAACTGGCAGCGGTACCGATAGGCGAACGGTACGTGATGCACGTCCGGCAGCAGCGGCCCAAACCCGGCATGCTGGCGAGCCTTGCTGGAGGTGAGTGTCACGGCGCCCGTGGTGCGACCGTGAAAGGATCCGCGGAAAGCGATAATTGCGGTTCGTCCGGTGGCATGCCGCGCGAGCTTGATCGCCGCTTCAACCGCTTCGGTGCCCGAGTTGGTCAGGAACACTCGCTTCTTCGATGAACCAGGGGCGACCCTTGCCAGCCGCTCGCACAAAGCAGCCATGGATTCGTAATAGAAATCCGAACCGCAGATATGCAGGAAGCGATCGGCTGCTTCATGGACCGCCGCTATCACTTTCGGGTGGCCATGCCCTGTTGACGCCACGGCGATGCCGGCCATGAAGTCGAGGAAGCGGTTGCCGTCCACGTCCTCGACCATGACGCCCTTCCCGCGGGACACGACCAGCGGGTACTCCTTGATGTAGCAAGTTGAGGTCCATTCGGCATCGCGCGCCACAATCTCCCGTGCCCTGGGCCCCGGCGGAGGAACGACGATCCTGGGATACTCGCGCGCTGGCATACAGCTCCTTCTCAGCCTTCGATCACGGTTCGGCTCTGTTCACGCATGAACTGAGCAACATAGTACGGTCCGCATCCGCCCTTTCCTGTCGAGCCCGAGCCTTTCCAGCCGCAGAACGGCTGTGCCCCAGGCCAGGCGCCGGTGGTGGCCCCCGTGCGCTTGTTGGCGTAGCAGACGCCCGCTTCGACCTCGTCGAAGAAGCGCGACACGTCGGATGAGCTCCGGGCGAAGATCCCGGCGGTGAGGCCGTATTCTACGCGATTCGTTTCCGCGATTGCCTGGTCGAGGTCGGCCACCTCACCCACCGCCAGGAAGGGAACAAACAGCTCTTCCTCGAAGAGGGAGGAGCCGAGTGGCAGCTGCGCGATCGTCGGCACAACGAAGTGGCCTGATTCGAAGACCCCTCCGCGGAGCCGCTCTCCGCCGAGCAGTATGGTCCCCTCCCGTCGCCCCTGCTCTACAGCGCGTTCGAAGCGCCGCACCGAGCGATCGTTGATCACCGGGCCGAAGAAGACGTCCCGCTCTGACGGGTCACCGATCTTGATCGCACGGGTTCGCTCGAGCAGGCGGTCGAGAAATGGTTTCAGCGCTCCGCGCTCGACATATACTCTGGACGTCGCGCTGCACTTCTGATTTTGCAGGCTGAACGCGGAGCGCATCACTCCCTCGGCGGCCGCATCCAGGTCGGCGCTCGCGAGTACCACGGCAGCGTTCTTTCCACCCAGCTCGAGCAGGCATGGCTTGATCCACCGGCGGCTGAGGCCCGCGTGGATGCGCATCCCTACCGCCCTGGAACCGGTGAAGACCACCCCATCTACCCCGGAATGCTGCCAGAGAGGATCGCCGATCTCTTCGCGCCGACCGTTCAGAAGATTGAACACTCCCGGGGGTACACCAGCGTCCCGATAGATCTCGTACAGCTTGACACCCGTCCACGGGGTGTCCTCGGCAGGCTTGTACACGACAGCATTTCCAGCGGCGAGAGCCGCTGAGGACATACCTGCGGACAACGCCAGCGGAAAGTTGAACGGCGCAATGCAGGCAAACACCCCATAGGGCCGGAGCGTATCGGTGTTTCGCTCGATCGGAGTGATACGCGCCATGGAGCGCACGAACCCATCCGCATCCTCCACCTGCTGACTGTAGTAATCGATGAGGTCCGCTGATTCTTCAGCGTCGCCCATGGACTCCAGGCGACTCTTCCCCACCTCCAGACTCATCAGCGCAGCAAGCTCGTATTTCCGGTCCCGGATCATCGCAGCGGCGCGGCGGAGGATGGCGAGTCGCTGCCGCCACGGCGTCCGGCCCCATCCGGGCTGCGCGCCTCGGCTGTTTGTCACTGCCGCGTCTACATCCCCGCGGGTCGCGGCGACGAAGCGGCCCAGCACGAAGGCGGTAGCCGTCGGTGAACGATCGATCAGCGGCTCGGGTCGGTCCTCGACCGGCACGCCACCGATGTAGAACGGGTGACTTCTTCCCGCCTGCTCTTTCACGACATCTAAGGCGGCATCGAAAAGGCGGTGGAACTCTTCGAGATCCCCACTGGTCGAGGTGTAGGTGATCTTTGCTGGAGCACTCATCGGCGGGATTCCACCTGATTGACGGTCTGTTCGAGCGCGCGGGAAAGCAGCGTCACCATGTCCGCTACCTGATCCTCATCGATGATGAATGGAGGCGCCAACATGGCCAGGTCCCCAGTACCATCCCTGAGCTGGCCTGCGTTGGGCCAGACGATGAGGCCTAGATCCAGAGCGGCGCCGGCGAATGTCTCGGCGAATGCTGCTGCCCGAGGCACTGAGCTTCGGGTGTTCTTGTCTGCCACGAACTCGATGCCCGCGAGCAATCCCCTTCCCCGAATGTCACCGACGTACGGCAGGGAGCGCAGCTGTTGAAGCTGGGCGTGCAGTACCGCTCCCATCCTGGCACAACGCTCCACGAGGCGATTCTCAGTCAGGTACTTGATGGTGGCCACGCCGGCGGCACACAAAGTGGCGTGGTGAGAAAATGTCTGCGCATGCAGCAGGGCGCCTGAACGCTTCGCGATCACATCGATCAGCCGCTCTGGCGCGACGACAGCGGAGAGCGGCACGTATCCGCCCGCGATGCCCTTCCCCAGCACCATGATGTCCGGTACGATGCCGTACGATTCACAGGCCGACCAGGTTCCGGTCCGGCCTGCGCCGGTAAGGATCTCATCGGCGATCAGCAGCACGTCATGCCGGTTGCAGATGTCCCGCACTCGCCTCCAGTAACCTTCCCCCGGTACCGACACTCCGCTGGAGGAGCCGCCAACCGGTTCAGCCACGAGTGCAGCGATGCTGTCTGCACCCTCCCGAACGATGGCGTCTTCGATTGCGTCGCCGGTGCAGGCCCGGCACAGCGGAGGAACGCCCCGGCAGTTGCACCGGTACGGGTAAAATGCGGGTGCCCGCACGACGTCCACCAGCCACCCACGATAGGGAGTCTGGTACTGGGCCCTGGATGAGGCGGACAGTGCCAGCAGCGTGTTGCCGTGGTATGACGGCGACAGTGCGAGCACCCGGTGCTTGCTTCCTCGTCCCAATTCAAACCAGTACTGGCGAGCCAGCTTCATCGCCGCCTCGATCGCCTCGGATCCACTCGCGAGGGGATACACGAAATCCAGGTCACCAGGGCACCGGGCAGCCAGTTCGCGGGCGAACTCTTCTACGGCATCGTGCGTGAATGCCGTGCCGTTCACATAGGCGATGCGGGATGCCTGGCAGGCGAGCGCGTCGGCAATCTCAGTGACGCCGTGCCCGACGTTGACCACGTAGGCGCCTCCTGAGCCGTCCAGGTAGCGCCGGCCATCGTCAGCAAAGAGATAACAGCCCTCGCCCCGAACGATGCGCGGGTAGTCCCGGCTCAGCTTGCGATACAGGACGTGGGAAGAGGGATACCGTGGGCTCATTGGCTGATGGCGGAATGTCGGTGTTGAAGGGGCGTGCCGCCAGAGTCCGGCGGATCTAGCGCGTCGGCTGGCCCATATTCTGCATACTTATTGGCCTGACCGCGCCCCTCCCGGGCCGCTGCGGTACCCCCTTTCCACCGCTGGTCGGAACCATGCCATCTCCACTCGTCGTCGATGCGTTGCGTGAACAACTTGTCAGAGTCTTGGACTGGTACCGGCAGCAACGACCAGCCTATGCCTGGGGCGTTGTGCTGCACCACCGTAACGAAAGAGGCAGATTGCGGTTCGGTGCGATAACCCCCAGCGGAGAGAGCCTGCTGCTGAGCCAGGCCCTCCTGGCTGGACTGGCAGAAGGTCCCTGCTGGCTGGATGGAGCGGTGCGAGTCCGGTTGGCCTGCAGACAGGTGACCGCGCGGCACCCCTGGTTGGATTCGCTGGAGAGGCCCGACCGTCCGCCCCTGGTTGAAGCATTGGCAGTGTGCTTCGATCCGAATGCTTCGCAGGCGGAATGCGAGAGGTTCCAGACGATGGCCGGTACGCTTACCCCCGCGACCCTTCCCACAGAGCTGTTTCTCCTGACTCGAAAGCGACCCAGCGGCTGGCCAATCTAGTCGCCAGACGCCAGACATCAGTCGTCAGTTCTTAAACAGAGCCAATTGCACAGCCTGGAGCTCAGGGAAGCAAATCTCAGTCGAAATGTCCGCCGTGACCGGCGTCTAGCGTCTGGTGTCCGGCGTCTCCCTGACTCACTTCAAGAATAACAAATCCCGATACGTCGGCAGCGGCCAGAGATCCGCGGCCACCAGTGTCTCCAAGGTATCCACCGTTGCCCGCAACTCCGCCATGGCCGGCTTGAGCTCACGGCTTATCTGGCTCGCATGTTTCAACGGATCTGCATCGTGATGCGCTGAAGCCTGCTCCACGGCAGCGGTGGCGTTCCGAAGCCGAGTAACCAGCTCGACAAAGCTTCGTAGCGCCGCGACGGTGTCGGCGCAGTCTACCCCAACCGCCTTGGTGGACGCTACGGCTTCTGCGGTCCGCTGCTGGTGGCGAAGTGCTGCCGGCAGGATCTGTCCCCGCGCAATCGATACCATAGTCTCAGCCTCGATTGCGAGTTGCTTGATGTACTTCTCGATCGCGATATGGGTACGCGATTCGTGTTCCGCAGGAGTCAGCACTCCGTACTTCTTGAACAGCTCCGCATTCTTCTTGGCCCGAAGGACAGCAAATGCTTCCACCGAGTCTCTCAGATTCGGCAGCCCACGTCGATCGGCTTCCGCGTGCCAATCTTCCGAGTAGTTGTCACCGTCGAAGATCACCCGCTTGTGGTCGCTGATCAGCCGCTTGAGCACAGCGATAACTCCGAGCTGAAGCTTAGCTGGTGTCGGCTTCGCTCCAACTGCCTTCTCCAGTTCGCCGGCGACGTGATCCAGCGACTCGGCGACGATCGTATTCAGAACCGTGTTGGGCCATGCAATGCTGGCGCTCGAGCCAACAGCGCGGAATTCGAACTTGTTTCCAGTAAATGCGAAGGGAGAAGTCCGATTCCGGTCGCCCGAGTGGCGGGGCAGCATCGGGAGCGTCTTGGCGCCCAGATCCATGATTCCGCCTTGAATGGTCCGCTTGGGAAGTCCCGCCTCAACCTGCTCCAGGATGTCAGTCAGCATCTTTCCAAGAAAGACGGAGATGATCGCCGGCGGCGCCTCATTGGCGCCCAGTCGGTGGTCGTTTGCCGCAGAGGCGATGGAAGCGCGGAGCAGGTCCGCGTGGAGATCCACCGCCCGGATGGTGGCACAGAGGAACACCAGAAACTGCATGTTGGTGTGGGTCTCATCCTGAGGATCGAGCAGATTGACACCAGTGTCGGTGGACATCGACCAGTTGTTGTGCTTGCCCGAACCATTCACCCCGGCGAACGGCTTCTCATGCAGCAGAGCCTGCAAACCGTATCGCGGTGCCACCCGCTTCAACGTCTCCATCAGAAGCATCTGGTGGTCGCTCGCGATATGACTCGCCTCGAACAGCGGCGCAATTTCGTACTGACCCGGCGCTACCTCGTTGTGACGCGTCTTGACCGGCACGCCGAGGCGGTAGAGCTCTCGCTCGGATTCGGCCATGAAGGCGAGGACTCTCGGGGGAATTGTACCGAAGTAGTGATCCTCGAGCTGCTGTCCCTTGGGGGGCTTGGCGCCGAACAGAGTTCGCTCGCACGTGAGCAGATCGGGCCTGCGGTAGTAAAGCTCACGGTCGACCAGGAAGTACTCCTGCTCCGGTCCCACCGTGGTAACGATTCGGGACACCCCCTGATCAGTGCCGAAGATTTTCAGAATTCGCAGTGCCTGCCGTGAAAGCGCCTCGACCGATCGCAGCAGCGGGATCTTGGTGTCGAGGGCCTCACCGGTCCACGAGACGAAGGCGGTGGGAATGCAGAGGGTAACGTTGTTCTCTCCCCGCATGAGGAAGGCGGGGCTGGTGGCGTCCCATGCGGTGTACCCTCGGGCCTCGAAGGTCGCCCTGAGGCCGCCCGACGGAAAGCTCGAGGCGTCGGGCTCACCCTGTACCAGCTCAGAGCCTGAGAAGTTGAATACCACACCTCCACTGCCGTCGGGCCCGGCCAGACTATCGTGCTTCTCGGCCGTCAGTCCTGTGAGTGGCTGGAACCAGTGCGTATAGTGACTCGCTCCGTTCTCGATCGCCCAATCCTTCATCGAGGCGGCCACCACGTCCGCGACGGCAGGGTCGAGCGGCTCTCCATGGTCGATGGTACGAAGGAGGCTTCGGTACACCTCCTTGGGAAGCCGCTGTCGCATGGTGCTACGCGAGAATATGTCCGCGCCGAAGATGCTATCGACCCGTTCGGTCGTACCGGAACCGCCGTTCAAGGAGCGTACAGAGGTGGTCACAGGGGCTCTTGCCTCGTGCGTAGAGTATTAAAGGGTTGGTAGAGGTAAGGCGTCTTACGCCATTGCCGTCGGTGCTGCCAGGGCTTCGTCCAGATCGGAAATATCGGGATCCGCCAGCTCCGTGTAGACGGGGTGCGACAGATACCGCTCACCGAAATCACACACGATGGAGACGATCAGCTTGCCGGCGTTCTCCTTGCGGCCGGCTACCTGCAGGGCCGCCCACGTGATCGATCCGCTCGAGATACCGGCGAAAATAGCTTCCTCCCTGGCCAGCCGCCGCGCCGTAGCGATCGCATCATCGTTGCTGACGCGGACCACTTCATCATAAATCTTCGTATCCAGGATCGCCGGCACGAACCCGGCTCCTATGCCCTGCTGCTTGTGAGGCGAAGGTTGGCCGCCGGACAGAACGGGGCTCTCGTTCGGCTCGACCGCCACGATCCGAATACCAGGCTTGCGCTCCCGGAGGTATCGGCCCGCTCCAGTAATCGTTCCTCCGGTTCCGACTCCCGACACGAAAATATCTACCTTGCCCTCTGTGTCGGCCCAGATCTCGGGACCGGTAGTGCGGTAGTGAATGGCCGGATTCGCCGGGTTCTCGAACTGGCGCGGCATCCACGCGCGGTCGCCGAGTCGCGCCAGTATCTCTTCGGCACGCGCGATGGCACCCTTCATCCCCTTCGCGCCTTCGGTCAGCACGAACTTCGCTCCGAGCGCCCGCAACATGTGACGCCGTTCCTGGGTCATGGTATCGGGCATAGTGAAGATGCAGCGATATCCACGGACCGCCGCAACGTAGGCCAAGCCGATGCCCGTATTCCCGCTGGTCGGCTCCACGATGACCATGCCGGGCCGCAGGCGGCCGTTTTCGACTGCATCGTCGATCATCGCGGCCCCGATACGGTCCTTCACCGAGTTGTAGGGATTGTAGCCCTCGTGTTTCACCGCGACGCGTCCGGGCAATCCGGCTGCCATTCGATTCAGGCTGATCAGCGGCGTGTTGCCGAGCGTCTCGGCGACATTCTGATAGATCTTCCCATGCGGCATGATGCCCTCTCATCCTCGAGCTACGTGGATTCGCTCCCATCCCGTGAATAATACGCCCGATCCAAAAAAGCACCTCGTTCGGTCAGGCGCCAGCGATACTGCTGCAGGCTCCTGCCAGCTCAGCCAGGGCAGGAGCTCCCCATTCCCCTCGATCGTTGATTCGTTCGAGAAGACCCGAGGGAAGCGCATCAACACCAACCCGGGCGCCGCTGATGGCACCCGCCATCGCCGCCATGGTGTCGGTATCGCCACCAACGGCGATCGCGGTATGAATCGTCTCCCAATAGTCGTCGGGAGACCGGAGGAACGCGTACAGGCTCCAGAGCACGCTGGGAATGACGAACGCCGAGATGCCTTGCCAGGTCCGGCTGTGGCCGGGATCGAGGCCGGCCGCATGTACGTGTTGAGCGGCTTCCATTGGACGAAGTGTGACCCAGTCGGCAAGCCCTCTAATCGCCGCTGCCACAGAGCTATCAGTGCGGTCGGCGCAGGCGGCCAGATCCTCGATGAAATCACGAGGGTCGAGGGGCGCACGCCGAGCCGCTAACGCCACCGCCCTGCCGATGACAGCAGATCCCGCGGCACAGCGCGGATCGAGGTGGGTAATCCGCGCCTGATCCTCTGCCGCCCGGCACATCACCGTGTCATCGGCCAGGAGCAGGCCCAGCGGTCCTGCCCGCATGGCTGCGCCATTGCCGGCGTAGGGGGCTGGTGTGCCAGACGTCTGCCACGGCACTCCGTTCAGTAAACGCAGCGCCGCACCGCGGGTTCCCCGCCCTGCTCCAACTTCTCGCCGCTCGCTAAACAGCCGTGCGATCCGTGCCGCGAACACGGCCGGGTCCCAGCCGCGGGCCTGCTGGAAGCTCCTCAGCAGCTCCCGTGCGAGTTGGGTGTCGTCTGTGTACTGGCCAAAGGGGTACTGCGGATGGGACCGCTCACCGGCTCGGCCGGCGCGCAGCCATTCGTCTACATACGCCTGAGCAACGCTGGGCGGCTCGGACTCGACTACGAAGCCCAGTGCGTCTCCGAGAGCCTGGCCCAGGATCGATGCGGTGAGCCGCTCCGCGATCACCCCTCGACCGGTGGAACATCACGCCCGCAGTGCTTGCAGACCCGGGCGCGCGCCAGAATGGGTTCGGCACAGTAGGGGCACTCCCGCTCGACGCGTGGCTGGCCCGGCGCTGTTCCGCCACCGATGTGACCACCCCTTCGTTCTTCCTGCGCGATGATCTGGCTTTGGATCTGTCGGCGGAACTCCAGCGGGTCGGCGATCCCGGAAAATCTTTCCTGAGTACCGCCGGTTCCAGTGATCGTCACAGTGCCGAAGCCGAACATGCGCGCGATGATGCCCTGATCTACAGCGATTGCCTCGATCTTGCTGAGCAGCGTCTCGTCGGATTCGCGCTCGATGAAGCCGACCTTTCCGAGCACCCGCTTATCGGTCACGGCAAACTCCGAGGTCACATACCGAATCGCCGGTCCAATGGCGAGGAGCAGGCCGATGCCGGCGAGACCAAGCCCTGCGTATGAGTAGCTCGGATCGATGTACTGGAGCAGGATCCACAGCCCGATGCCGAGGAGCACGACGACGATGGAGGTGAGGAAAATGGTCCAGTGAAGGCGGGCGCGGTACACGATCCGTTCGCCGCCGAGCAGGTGGTCGTCGAGGTAGCTCATAGAGGGACAAGATAGTGCCAAGAAAAGAGCCCCGCACTTGCGGGGCTCCTGGTGCCGGTTGAATTACTTATTGTGTTACCCCTATGACTGAACGATCTCGAGCGGCCCTGCGGTCGTAGTGCAGACCGTCTCGCTCACGTCTCCGACTGCCTGCACCGCAAGTACTGCGGCGGTGATGTCCACGTCGCAGACCGTGACAAGAACGTTCGCAGCGACTGCTACATTCACGTCGTTGAGGATCGCGACGTCCCCGAGGCTGACATTGATCAGCCCCTCTTGACGCGAATTGTTCCCACCGCCACCAAAAGCCGGGTCCTCACCGGGCGTACCTTGCTCGACTGTGATCGGAAAGGCCGTACCCTGGCAGAACGTCTCGCTGCCGTCCGCGAACACCTGCTCCGCGAGAACGGCGAGCACGACGTCCACGTCACACACCGTCGCGATGACGTTCGCGGCGACAGCAAGGTTGACGTTGTTCAGAAGGTCGATGCTGCCAGTGCTGACGTTGACGAGTCCTTGCTGCCGCGAGTTGTTCGCGAACTGCGGTTCCACGGTCGCCGGGCCCGAAAGGTCTGACGGGCTCGATGGACTTGACGGGGAGCTATCGTCGCACGCTCCGACAGCAAAGGCTACAGTAACCGCCGCAAGGCCTGCGGTTATGCGATTTCGAATGGACATGGGAGATCACCTCATACTAGTTCGAAGGCGGGTAAGTTGCTCCTAGGCAACGACGAACAGGTACTGTCCCCGCGAAGGACCAGTAATACAGCACGAGGTGCTCAGCACCATCGGTGAGCCTCATCACTCATTTTGGATCTTTTTTTGCGTCGGTAGGACCTTCAGACCGCAAGTTTTTACACGTGACGCGCTTGCGCTTTCCAAGGGTCAGCATTGGCCGGGAAAAGGTCTCAGATATCGGGAATAGGGAGTGGGAACGGACAGGGTGGGATTCGAACCCACGATACCCTTGCGGGTATACCGGTTTTCGAGACCGACGCCTTCAGCCACTCGGCCACCTGTCCTAACAGCGGGGAAAGATAAAGGTGGTGGCGGTAAACGGTAAACGGTAAACGGGGCCTGCAACTGGAAAACTCCCGTTCACCGTTGACCGTTCACCGTTCCCCTCCGTATTCACCGCTCACCTTTCACTGCTCCATCGCCGTGTCGGACCTCGTGCTCAGCATTCTGGCCCTGTCCACCATGGTGATGAACTCCGCCCGGTAGCCTTCCGGGTCCTCCCCTCGAGCCTCTCGCGCCAGCGAGAGCACGAGATCATAGGTCGCGGTACCCTTCAATTCGGCATTGCGGAGCAGCATGCTGAAGGCTGCTACGGCCGAGGCAAACCGGAGGTCTGGTGACACCGCATTGCCTTCATCCACGATCGGGGTGGATAGTAACCGGCTCCTCGATCCGGTAGGCTCCTTGTACCGCAGCCGCACCGTCATCAACTCGGCGCTCTTGTGCGCCGACTGCCGTATGGCGACCTGTTGGTAGGTGAGGCTGTCGCTTCCGATAGCGACAGGGGTGGCGCCTACAGGCACCACTTCGTACAAGGCGGTAACGGTGTGTCCCGCCCCGATCTCACCAGCATCCTTCTTGTCATCAGCGAAGTCTTCCCGGTTCAGGAGCCGGTTCTCATAGCCGAGCAGCCGGTAGGCCTGGACCCGGGCTGGATTGAACTCGACCTGAATTTTCACGTCCTTCGCCACGGTGAAGAGGGTGCCGCCGAACTCCCGCACGAATACCTTCTTCGCTTCCCGGAAGCTGTCGATGTACGCGTAATGGCCGTTCCCCTTGTCCGCTATTTGCTCCATCTTGGTGTCCTTCAGATTCCCGGTACCAAACCCGAGCACGGTGAGAAAGGTTCCTTCCTCACGCCGAGTCTCGACCAGCCGGATCATCTCTGCATCAGAGCTCACGCCAACGTTGAAGTCACCGTCTGTTGCCAGAATCAGCCGATTGTTGCCCTCAGGCAGATAGTTATCACGTGCCACGTCGTAAGCCAGCTTGATGCCTGCCCCACCGGCCGTCGAGCCGCCGGCTTCCAGTCTGTCGATGGCCTCCAGGATCGTCGCCTTGTCCGCGCCGGACGTGGATGGGAGTACCAGACCCGCGTTCCCGGCATAGACCACGATGGCGACGCGATCCTGAGGGCGCAGCTCGTTGACCAGCGCCCGAAACGCCTGCTTCACGAGCGGCAGCTTGTCCCATGACTGCATGGACCCTGACACATCGATCAGGAACACGAGATTGCTGGGTGGCAGATCGCGGGTGGCAATCTTCTTCGCTTGCAGCCCAATCCGAACGAGGCGGTGCTCGGGCGCCCACGGGCAAGGGCCGACGTCGGTTGCTACGGCAAACGGATGTTTCCCCGTTCGATCCGGATAGGTGTAGCTGAAGTAATTCACCATCTCTTCGAGTCGGACGGCGTCGGCCGGGGGCATCGTCCCCTGGCTGAGAAAACGCCGGACGTTGCTATACGAGGCGGCATCCACATCGACTGAAAACGTCGACACGGGATTTGCCATTGCTGTGAGGAAACGGTTGTCTTCGATCCGTGCGTAGGCTTCGGTGTTGCCCGGCTCGCTCTGAACCCGCCACGGCTCAACTTTGAGTCCAGCCTGCAGCCTCAGCTTCCGATCCGCTCCGATCGCCGCTGGGGCGCCAGGATCTTGCTCGCGGTGAGCATTAGCGGCTGCAGCCCCAGTCGTAACCGTGAGCTCCTGCGTCTGTACAGCGGTCGGCTCGAGCGCAAAGTCCTGGGTGGTCGTCTTTCCGGTCCTGACGGTAATCGTCGCCTGCGCGGACTTATAGCCGATGAAGGCTGCCCGAATCTGCCGGGTCCCTTCGGGTACCGCCGGCAGATGATAAGCGCCAGCAGTATCGGCGAGAGCACTGAGTGCGGTTCCCACGATGAACACCTGCGCTTCCGCTATCGGGGCGCCGTTCTGATCTCTGACGTGCCCTGTAACTCGACCCGTACCGTGAGTTTGGATGGGTGGACTGGCTGCGCTGGTGGTCAGTGTAACGAGTAGAAACAGCAGGACGGCCGGAGCGAGCCGGATGGGAATGGGACGATGCACGCGCATGGGAGACTCCGAATGCAGGTGATTGCATCGGGCCGCCGGATTCGGCGGGTAGGATGTCTTCGGAGATGCGCGAGCGCGGCGAAGCCACACACGGCTGCATTGCAACGACGCAAGAACGATGAGGCGGGCGCGAAAGGATGATGGTGGAGGGACCGCGCATCAGCTGTGGAGCGTTCCTACCCTAGCCAGAAGTCTGGATGAGCAGTAACCTAAGGATTCCCCTCTGCTGGTTGTTGTCATGCACACTGTCCTTGTCGTCGAAGACGATCCTTCGCTACGCGCTCTGATGGTGCGTACTCTGTCCGCAAAGGGATACCGCGCGTTAGAAGCGAGCGACGGCATCGAAGCGCTCGAACGACTGGCGGCCGATCCCGACATTGAATTGGTCGTGAGCGACATCGTCATGCCACGGATGAACGGCGTCGAGCTGGCCCAGCAGTTGGCGGCCTCGGCACGCACTCGACTGCTCTTTGTCTCCGCGTTTGGTGAGGAGTACACGGAGCTTCCGGCACCCCTGTTGGAGAAGCCGTTCTCCCAGGCGACTCTCATAGCGCAGGTCGAGCGGCTCCTGGAGGTTCAGGCGTCGCCCTGAGTGCCCCTCGCCTGCCGACGCGTCTCTACGACCCCATGCGCTTGCTGAGAAAAAACCGCTTCAGAAGACCGCCGCACTCTTCGGCCATCAATCCGCCGACCACCTCCGGGCGGTGATTCAGCCTCGGGTTCCGAAGCAGATCGTAAACAGAGCCGGCCATGCCGTAGCGCTCATCGTAGGCCCCAAAAACGACCCGGCCGACCTTGGCCAGCACGATTGCGCCGGCACATTGGGCACACGGCTCCAGGGTGATGAACATCGTGGCGGTGAGGAGCCGATCCTCGCCCACCCTCAACAGTGCACGGTGAAGCGCCAGCATCTCCGCATGTGCGGTGGGATCGCGCCGCTGGATCGTTTCGTTGTGGGCCTCGCCCAGCACCTCCCCCTCGGCCACCACCACCGAGCCCACCGGCACTTCCTCGCGAACGGAGGCCGCCCGGGCCAGACGAAGGGCGGCCTCCATTCCCGCGAGATCACTCGGTGAGGGCGTTCCTCTACGCACCGGCCATCTCCGGCACGGCAGGCGGCTCCGCTACTGCCGCCTTGTCGAAGCGCAGAATTTCGCCGTCCCGCTCGACCCTGATGGTATCGCCCTCGTGGAAATTCCCTTCAAGCAGCTCGAGCGCGATCGGATTTTGGAGCAATCGCTGGATGACTCGCTTGAGCGGACGAGCTCCATACACCGGATCATACCCCTGAGCCGCAATGAGCATCTTGGCCTCAGGCGTGACATCGAGTGTGATATGCCGCTCAGCCAGCGTCTGACCGAGCCTCGCAAGCTGCAGGTCGACAATCTGGACCAGATCCTCCCGGTTCAGCTGCCGGAAGACGATGATGTCATCCACGCGGTTCAGGAACTCGGGACGGAAGTGGTTGCGAAGCTCATCGCGCACTCGCTCTTCCACTCTCTCCCAGCCTGTTCCATCGGACTGCACGCCGGCATCCACGATGTACTGACTGCCGATGTTCGAGGTCATGATGATCACGCTGTTCCGGAAATCCACCAGACGGCCCTGACTGTCAGTGAGCCTTCCGTCGTCCAAAATCTGGAGCAGCACATTGAAGACATCCGGATGCCCCTTCTCGATCTCGTCGAAGAGGATGACGCTGTACGGGCGGCGCCGTACCGCTTCGGTCAGCTGCCCGCCTTCCTCGTAACCGACATACCCTGGCGGGGCGCCGATCAGACGTGCCACCGAATGCTTCTCCATGTACTCGGACATGTCCAGCCGGATCATGGCCCGCTCATCATCGAACAGAAATTCCGCGAGGGCACGTGCGGTCTCCGTTTTCCCCACCCCGGTCGGTCCCAGGAAGATGAACGATCCCAGAGGACGGTTCGGGTCCTGCAAACCGGCACGGCTCCGCCGAACGGCATTGGCCACCGCTGTCACAGCAGGACGTTGGCCGATGACGCGCCGGGCGAGCTCGTCTTCCAGTCGGGTGAGCCGCTCGCGCTCGGACTCCATCATCTTGGAGACCGGAATGCCCGTCCATTTGGAAACAATCTCGGCGATGTCCTCGGCGTCAACCGCCTCCTTCAGATACATGGCACCGGCCTGAATCTCGTGCAGCCGCCGCTCATCTTCGGCCAATCGGCGCTCCAGCTCAGGTAGCCGGGAGTAGCGGAGCTCGGCGGCGCGCTGAAGGTCGCCGCGCCGGGTGGCTTGGTCGATCTCCGCACGTGCGCTCTCGATCTCCTGCTTCAGGCCCTGCATCTCCTGGAGCGCGGACTTTTCCGCCTGCCACTGGGCCTTCATCCCATTGGTCTTCTCGCGCAAAGTCGAGATCTCGCGCTCCAACGCTTCCCGGCGCTCGACCGCGGCCTTATCCCTCTCTTTCAGCAGTGCCTGCCGCTCGATCTCGAGCTGCACGATGCGACGCTCGACCTCGTCGATCTCCTGGGGCAGACTATCGATTTCTATGCGTAGCCTGCTCGCCGACTCATCGATCAGGTCGATGGCCTTGTCGGGCAGAAACCGGTCGCCGATGTATCGATCTGACAGCGTGGCGGCAGCGATGATCGCGTTGTCGGTGATCCTCACTCCGTGGTGGATCTCGTAGCGCTCCTTGAGGCCGCGCAGGATGGCAATCGTGTCCTGCACGGTCGGCTCGGGCACCATCACCGGCTGGAACCGGCGCTCGAGGGCAGGGTCCTTCTCGACATGCTTCCGGTATTCGTCGAGAGTCGTCGCCCCGATGACGTGCAGCTCACCCCGCGCAAGCGGCGGCTTCAGCATGTTGCTGGCGTCCATGGCGCCTTCAGCGGCGCCGGCCCCGACGATGGTGTGCAGCTCGTCGATGAACGTGATGTACTTGCCCTGGCTTTCGGTGAGCTCTTTGATCACGGCCTTGAGCCGCTCCTCGAACTCGCCCCGGAATTTGGCTCCGGCCAGCAGGGCCCCCACGTCGAGCGCCACCAGCTCCCGGCTCCGCAACGACTCGGGCACGTCACCATTAACGATCCGCTGGGCCAGACCTTCGACGATCGCCGTTTTTCCGACACCCGGCTCGCCAATCAGCACCGGGTTGTTCTTGGTACGCCGGGACAGCACCTGCATGCAGCGCCGAATTTCCTCGTCGCGCCCGATCACCGGGTCCAGCTTACCCTTCCGCGCTTCCTCGGTAAGGTTGCGCGTGTACTTCTCCAGCGCCTGATACTTTTCCTCTGGAGACTGATCGGTCACACGGTGGGACCCTCGAACGTCCTGAAGCGCGGCACGCAGATCATCAGCCGAGATATTCTGGGAGCCGAGCAGTGTGCGGAGAGCGGTCCCCTTCTCCTCGGCCATGGCAAGGAGGAGATGTTCCGTCGAGATATACTGGTCGCCCAGCTTCCTCGCCTCTGCATCCGCGCGATCGAAGATCCGCTGGACCTCACGACTGAAGCTTGGCTCTGCTCCTCCACCCGACTGGGTGGGAAAACGAGCGAGCTCTCGCTCCAGTTGATCGGCGAGGGATGTCAGGTTGAGTCCAGCCTTCTGGAGGAGAGGCCGGACGACACCTTCATCCTGCGCGAGAAGGGCAGACAGCAGATGGGCGTCGTTAACGACCGGGTTGCCGCGAGCTCGGGCGAGCTCTCCAGCATCTCGGAGCGCTTCCTGGGCCTTAATTGTCAATCTTTCTGGTCGGATCATTCCACCCTCACATAGCAAAGCCACCGGCGCGACAGGGCTCGATCGCCGGCAAAATCAGTCACCGACACCGGACAAGGCAAGCGTCGTACCCTCGAAAACTGCCGGTTTGGCAGAATCGATACCCTCCTGTCGCTACAGCCTGGCGAAGTCGCATACGGAAAGAGGCAGCCCGGGAGCCGCCTCTTTTTACCGTCATTTCCTGCTCGTGATTTTCTTCTGCGCGATCATCTTCCTGGTGAACCGCTCACCATCGACGGTGAGCTGGTAGTAGTACACCCCGGGGCTGGCCTCACGCTTTCCATCCAGGTACTGACCGTCCCAGTAGGCTCGGTATTCTCCGCAGCGCAGGCGAAGGCTGTCGAGGCGCTCGCTGGACCCAGTGGCCAGCGTCGGAATTGCGATGACCTGCACCAGCACGTTGTAAATCTTCAGACTGACGACCGGCTGATGACCCCTTGCGCATACCTCCCGGGAAATTTCGAACGGGATCGTCGTTGCCGGGAAAAACGGATTGGGGTAGTTCTCCTTCAGCTCGACCCTCGGAGGGGGCACATTGGCCTGTGCCGCGACCGGGGAGCCTGCCCCCACCAGAAGCCCGAGCCACCACCCCGGCCACGCCAAGCGGACCATGGGCGCTCCTCTTCAAACAAGATGTAAAAACGGTGGTGGGCACCTCCGGGAGACGGGATTTTGCGTACTCTCCTGCTAGCTCAAGATGGCCAGGCAAAGTCGGGAAGTCTAGGAGCGGCTTCGTAGGCGCCGGCCTTCTCCTACCCTAACTGTGATCCCCTTGCCATCCGCCCATTCGAGCAGGGGAATGAGGTATTTCCGGGTTATTCCGAGCCGGTCGCGTATGGCTGAAGGAACTATGTCTCCTTCCTGCCCCAGCTCGGTGAGGACCGAAGTAAACTGTTCCAGGGCTTCGCGGCTGTAGTACCGGTCCCGCTCAACCGCCTCTACCCGCCCGCGTGCCGCAGCCAGCCGCAGGACTGCCAGGACGTCCCGCCGGCCCGATGACCGCTCGAGCTCTGGCACCGACGGGGGTGTGAGGTTCGCCTCCAGGAGCAAACCCACGACGCGTTCGATTTCGGGGTCCCCCCCAACCACACGGGGGACAAACCCCGCCAGTGCGACGATTCCATCGATCCGACGCAGCCGTCCAGCGCGGCTGGAGTCGTCAAGAGCGGCCTCCACTACCAGATGCCCCGCTCCGATGGAATGACGCAGCGTCTCCAGGGGCATACCGGGTTCACTGATGTGCTGCCGGTGATACTCGCGCAGCACCGATAAGGCTCGGGCACTGGCCTCCTCGACCGATTCCTGTCTGACCCAGGTGTCTCCCAGGAGACGGGCGCCCGCCAGGTTCCTGGCTACCTCGGTAGCGGCTACACGAGGCAGACCCACGAGGAGGGGCAAGGTCTCCGTGGTGATCCCCTCGTGGTGGCGCAGCAGGGCCGCGGCCAAACGCTCGACAGGATCGTTCGAGGAGAGCCCGATAGCCCACTGGCTCCGCCGGCCCGGCGGGAAAGGATCGAGGACGCGACCACCACCAATCGTCGCCACCGGGCTGTAGGTTCGCAGCACGAAGCGATCCTCGGCCCGCGCCAGGGTCGGGCGCTCCAGCTTCAGCCGGGCCATGCCTCGCCCGCCCGGCTCGATGACACACTGAGGAAGCACCCGGGCCATGATTTCCGCTGTACCCAGGTGGACCCGCACTCGGGATCGGGATGTCAAAGGTTTGGGTGCGCCTGGCACCAAGCTGATCTCGACGTCCAAGGCGGAGGTCGATCTCCATGCGAGATCCTCGGTGACGAGCACGTCGCCCCGCCCAATGGCGTGGCGGTCGATTCCGGCAATGCCCACGGCAGTTCTGGCGCGTGGCGAGCTTCGGTCTACCGGCATTCCGTAACTCTCCAGCGAGCGGACTCGCCCCCGCAGTCCGGATGGGAAAGTCACCACCGTATCACCCACACGAAGCCGCCCCGACCACGCGGTGCCAGTTACGACGGTGCCCACACCAGCAAGCGAAAAGGTGCGGTCAATGGGCATCCTGAATGCATCGGCTGGGGGGCTGATCGAACCGGTTTCGGCGTAGGCTCGAAGACGATCTCTCAAACCTTCGATTCCCTCGCCGGTTCTGGCGGACACTGCTACTGGTGCTTCGAAGGCGATGGTAGACCTGGCAAGCCGCTCCACCAGCTCGGCTGTGACAAGCTGAAGCCAGTCAGGATCGGCCAGGTCTGTTTTCGAGATGACCGGCAGTCCCGCGGTGACTCCCAGCTGCTCCAGAATCGTGAGGTGTTCCTCGGTCTGCGGCATGATGCCCTCGTCTGCCGCAACGACCAGGAGCGCCAGATCGATTCCCGATGCTCCCGCCACCATCGTACGAATGAAATCTTCGTGTCCCGGAACATCTATCATGCCCGCGACGCGCCCATGCCCCAGATCCAGTGGAGCGAAGTTCAGCTCGATCGTGATCGCGCGCCGACGTTCCTCTGCCAGCCGGTCCACTGGTCTGCCCGTAAGGGAGGTGACCAGAGCGGATTTACCGTGGTCGATGTGACCAGCCGTTCCAATGATCACGTGGTTACCCAGGGGCGCTGGGACCAGAATTCCAGTCCCGGAAGCTCAGCGCCTTCGGCGAGATGATAGCGGATGTATCGAGCGAGCAGGCGGCGGTGGGCGGCGCCGTGTTTTTCGTCGAGCAGCGGGAGCGGAACTTCGGGGTTCAGCAGCGCAGCCAATCCCGCACGAGCCTGCTCGGGAAGCTGCGTCGCACCATAATGGGATGCGCACGTGGAGCAGAGCGCCCCGCCTTCACGGGTGCTGAAGGGGAGTGCCCCCGCTTCCGGCAGGGGCGTGCCGTCCACCACGCACTGGTCGAGGGCGGGCTCGAAGCCGAGCACACTGACCAACTGCCACAACAGTCGGTAGCCGAGTGCATCGACTCCTGAGCCTGGAGCATGTTCCAGTTCCTCCAGCGCGTGCCGTAGCAGGTCGAAGCTTTCGGGGTGCGGGTCCGGTGGCGCAAAGCGGAGCATCACTTCAGCCAGCGCACAGGCTACGGAGTATCGTTCCAGATCAGTCGCCAGGCCGACATGCAGACGCCTCAGGTCGAAGCCGGTGAGGAGATGAAGCTCTCGGTTCTCCTTCAGGACAAAATGTGCCTGGCCTTCGCTCAGAAGCTGGAGCGCAGCGCCAAAACGGCTTTTCGGTCGGAGAGCACCCTTAGCGATAACGCTTTGCACGCCGTGCTCCCGCGTGGCCAGCCGCACGATCTTGGACGTTTCGCTGTATCTCAAACTGGAGATCACGATGGCAGGTGTGGAAACCAGGGGCATGAAGCGGAATGTAGCCCCACGGAGAGGCTACATGTCGGAGCCGTCGGTCACTTCCACCCCGGCAGCCGGAACGCGTGCCAGCAACGCCTGAGAAGCACACTGACCAACTGTGACGGTTCGAATCTCACTGAAATCGTCGCGAAGTACATGCAGAACTCCGCGGCCCGAGCAGCCTGCCTCCAGTGCGTAGATGCGGCCCTGAGAGTCGACTGCCACCCCGGTGTTGGCGGGAATGACTACTCCATCGCCCTCACCACGGATTACCAGGCGTTCGGCACTATCGAACTCCATGAGCCCCTCGGTGCGTGAGCTGATCAGGAGCCGGTCTCCGTCGTCCGCCGTAAGGTCGCCCGGACCAAAGCCGAAGCCGCCGAAGCTGGCCACCTCTCGACGCTCCACTGGATCTACGATGGAGAGCCGGCCCTCGTCCACGCTGGGATCGCCTTCCTGGATGACGTAGAGCATGCCGTCTCCGGCGACGGTGCTGAAGCGAGCGTTTCCAGGCCCGACAAGGCTGATCGTCGCGACCGTCCCGGTCCCTCCGTTTGCAGGGTCGATGATGCTGATCGAGCTTTCACCGGCTGGCTTGCCGAGGGAATCGAGATTGGCATTCATGACGAGCACCCGGCCCCGGGTGAACGTCACGTGATGAGGTGTGTTCCCGACCGCGACGCTGACCGTATCCCCGGTTGCCAGGTCCACCCGGGTTACCGTATTCAGATTGGCATTGGACACGTAAGCAATCGAGTCGCTGACCAGGGCGGCGCCGGCAATGCCAGACCCAGGGGCCAGACGGATGGTATTCACCAGCATACCCTCACGCAGGTCCAGCACCGCCAGTGCGTCGCGCGCCCGCAAAGGCACCACCGCCGTGGCACCACGAGTCGCGACGCTCACCGGCTCCACGTCCGAGGCACCGAGCGGCACGGTCGAGACCTGGCTGGGAGACCCTACCGGAACGAGGCTGAGCGTTGCCGCGGTGGTGTTCAGGACGACGACGACTTCTTCCGGGGGCGGCAGAGGGGCGGAGGTTTCGGCGCAGGCGGCGCCTCCCAAGCCCACCACTGCGAGCAGTTGGTTTCGGAATGTGGCCATGCCGAAAGATCGGAGCAGGAGCACCTGATCGCCAGTGAGCCAAGGCCTAGAAGCGGAACTTTGCCCCACCGAACACTCCCCGGCGCCGTCCCGCGAACCCTACCACCGGCTCATACCATTCATTGAACAGATTCTCTACCCTCGCTACCGCTGACAACCCGGGCCTCCCGAGTGTTGCACGCAACAGCTCCACGTCAGCCGCGAGATTAACCATGATATATGCCGGGAGCCGCACGACGGCGGCAGGAAACTCCCTGAAATCGACATCGTCCCGGGCGCCGGTATAGGAAACCGATCCTCCCAGAGTAGCACGGCTCAGGACTCGTCCCCGGACGGTTATCTCGGCCGCATGTTGCGGACGTCGTATCAGGCGCGAGCCGGCAGCAAAGGATGCGGATGGCAACCCGGCGTCGTCGGTGGCCAGCGTACTCAGGTACGTATATGAAGCCGACGCGCTGGCGCTGCTTCCCGTATGGACTGAGACGCCGGTCTCCAGTCCTCGGGACCTGGCTGCCGCACCGTTGCGATAGGTCGGATCTCCGGGAGCACCGCTCGCATCATATACAACCATGTCCCTGAAGCGCTGATTGAAGTAGGTGGCCCAGACAGATAGGCGGCCTGCGACGAGATCCTGCTCGAGGCCGGCCTCCCAGCTGGTGGAGCGCTCCGGCCGCAGTGAAGAATCACCAACGACGAATGGAGCATCGCAGTACTGCTCGCAGAAAGTTGGCGCCTTGAACGACCGTCCGACCGATCCCCGAATTCTGGTGCCGGTGGTCAGCCGATACGCTGCTCCCGCGCGATAGGTGAAGAAGGTCCCGAAGGCGCTGTTGTCGTCCAGGCGCCCATTCAGATTGATAGCGAGCCCACCTGGCAGATCAACCAGGCCCTGGGCGTAGTATCCTAAGGTGGTGCGGTGGCGGTCGAAGGGTGTGTCAGGTGTGGTGGCGATCCCACCGAAGTTCGAAGTTGTTTCGCCCGACTGCCGCTCACTTTCCCGTTCCACCTGAACCCCGGCAGTAACGGTGACAACGTCTCCGATGAGAGCGTTCACACGGCCGTCCAGGCTGCCGCGATCCGCTCTCGAATCTCGGTGGGAAGCAAAGCCGAAGCCGAGCGTGTCGGAGGGGCCGTCCGGCACATCATCAAAGGTTCCGTCCGTGCGGTTGCCGCCTGCGATCAGGCGCACATCGACCCGCTCACCGAACCGGCGGCCGACGTCTGCTGCCAGCGATAACATCTCCTCCGTGCTCGCCTGGTTACTGTCGGACAGAATACCGGCGAAGTCTGTCGGAAACTGGTATCGGGTGTCCGTGAAGCGGGCGGAGACAGTCGCGTCCGTGCGGGAGTCGGGGACCGCCCCCACGGACGCACTCAACGCGGTGTTGCCGTAGTCACTGTTGAATCGGTAAATGCCGTCGGTGGAAAAACGGCTGGCGTCCGCGGAGTAGCCGAGCTTTGAGGTGCCTCCCAGAACAGCGCCGTGCCCGTTGAGGGTGCCGAAGGTTCCCGCCTCCCCGCCAGCCTCCACCGATAGTCCGGGCTGCCCCTGGCGAGTGAAGATCTGTACCACCCCGCTCACGGCATCAGACCCGTAGATGACGCTGCCGGGCCCCCGCAGGATCTCGATGCGATCAACGTTGTCAGTCGTCAGATTCGCCCAGTTGAAAGCTCCGCCCGGCTGATTCGCTGGGACGCCGTCAATGAGCACTTTGACGTAGTCACTCTCCCCTCCTCTGAGAAAGAGGGAGGTTACGCCGCCGAACGATCCGACCTGCACCACCGAAGCTCCGGGCACTTCGCGCAGTGCATCCTGAACGAAATGCACGCCGCGGATCCGCAGATCCTCACCCCTGATAGTGGTCACCGATGACACGACCCCGTCGGGTTCAGTCGGCAAGCGGGTCGGCGTAACCACCAGCTCCTCCAGCCGGGTCGTATCCTGGGGTTCCTGGGCGCGCGCTGAAGTCCATGCGCTCACGAGCGCGGCGACGGTCACGGTAACACGTGCAATCATGGATAATTCTCCTTTTCACCAGCTCGTAGCGGCACGACCTGCGGGGACCCGTCAGACCATACCCGTACGGCGACAGGCCACTCGAAAACTCGGGAAAGCGTCTCTCGGCTCAGCACTGTTGATGGCACACCTTCCGCCGCCACGACTCCCTGGTTCAGCAGGAGGATGCGGTCGGCAAATCGTGCCGCCAGGTTCAGGTGGTGGGTGATCACAAGCCCCGCCAGCCCACCATCTACGAGCTGGCGTATCAGCTCGAAGAGCTCCATCTCATGCCGGATGTCCAGCGAGGCAGTCGGCTCGTCCAGCACCAGCACCCGCGGCTCCTGGGCTAAGGCGCGAGCCACCCGAACCCGCTTCCACTCTCCACCGGAGAGGGTGTCGATCGGCCGCTCGGCCAGTTCGACGATATCGCAGCGCTCGAGGGCGGCACGCACTGCCGCTCGGTCAACCTCTCTTGGCTGGGCGAGCGGCCCCAGGTGAGCGTAGCGTCCAAGCATCACCGTCTCGGCCACGCTCAGGCGAAACACGGCTTCCTCCTGCTGCCCAACAACCCCGACGATGCGCGCCAGTTGCGGGCGGGACCACGAGCTCACCGGACGACCATGGACCAGCACCGATCCCTGCTCGAGCGGAAGCAGGCCCAGCATGGCGCGCACCAGCGTCGTCTTGCCGCTCCCATTGGGGCCGACAACCGCGACGAGCTCGGAGCTCCCCACCTGGCAGCTGACGCGATCGAGCGCAAGTGGCACGCGGCCGCGATACCGTACCGTGACCGACCTGGCATCGAGTATCACGCCAGGGTCCTCCGGAGCAGGAGCGCAAATAGCGGGACCCCGATCAGCGCAGTGACGACGCCTACGGGTAGCTCGAGCGGGCGAACGGCGACACGAGAGACGACGTCCGCCAGGACCAGAAAGCAGCCGCCCACCACAAACACCACCGGCAGCAGCGTTCGATGGATCGGACGGAACATCGTTCGGACCGCGTGCGGCACCACCAAGCCCACGAATCCGATGATGCCGCAAGTGGCGACGCTCGCCGCCGTCAGCAAAGCGGTGCACAAATAGATCAGGCGGCGCAGGCGGTCCACGTCGGCTCCGAGGTGCTGAGCCGGCTCATCACCCAGCGCAATCAGGTCGAGGGATCGCGCGTGAAACAGAAGCAGTGCGATTGGCAGCGACGCGTAGACGCTGAACACGCCCAATGCGCGCCATGATGCGGCACCGAAACCACCCAGCAGCCAGAGGAACGCATTGCGCACCCCGGGAGCGTCGGACAGGACCATGACCGCACTCATGAGCGCACCGGCGAATGCTCCAACCACGACGCCTGACAGCAACAGCACGTGCGGATCGAGCCTGCGACCGGAAACCAGGCTTAATCGATATACCAGTGCGACCGCGGCCAGCGCCCCAATAAAGGCAGCAATCGGCACGGCCCAGGCACCCCCGGCACGAGTCGCGATTGCAATGACCGCTCCCAGACCGGCGCCGCTCGACAGACCCAAGAGATATGGCTCAGCGAGCGGGTTCCTGATCATGGCCTGAAGGGCCGCGCCGCAGACGCCGAGGCTGCCTCCGACGAGAAACGCCAGCATCACCCGTGGAGCGCGCAGGTCTCGAACGATCGATGAGGCGTCAGAGCCGCCATTCCACAGTCCATCCCACACTGACCTGAGCGGAAGCGGCACCGCTCCGGCACTGAGACCGATGAGAAGGCAGGCGATGACCAACGCGACCAGACCGGCGCTGCGTGACACGCTCAGCTTCCTCCCTCCCGGAGCTTTGCGCTCAGCTGCCGGATCGCCATGGGCGACCTCGGACTCGGGCGGTTGAACTCGGAGCCGGTCACATGGAGGAATCGCTTTTCCCGGACGGCGGGGACTGCCCGCCACTCGGGTCGGGTTGCGAAAGCGGATGGACCTTCGGCCGTCGTGAAGATCAAGTCCGGATTGCGAGCCGCCACGGCCTCGATGCTGACGACGCCGTCGGTTCCTGCGACATCAGCGAACAGGTTCTCGCCGCCGGCGCGCTCGAGGAGCTCGTTGAGGAAGCTTCCGCGGCCGATCGTCATGGGCGGCTGCTCCCAGACCAGCAGCAGCACTTTCGGCCTGGGTCCCATACCTGGCTGCGTAGCCGATGTCAGGGCGGTATCGAATACTGCAGTGAGCGAGTCGGCGGCCTTCTCATTGCCGGTGAGCCTGCCGAGCACGCGAGCTATTCGTGGAACGCTGCTCAATGCGTCAGTATTGAGCCGCATGGCGGCAACACCAAGCTCGCGCAGCCGTCCGGCTACAGCGGCATTCTGTCCCGAGTTGTACAGAATGACGAGGTCCGGCCGCCGGGCGATTACTGCTTCGAGGTTGGGTTTGATCCCGTCGCCGAGGTTCGGAACCGATTTCACGGCGGATGGAAAGTCGCAATAGTTCGTACGGCCGACCACCGCGGGGCCGGCACCGATTGCAAAGAGAAGCTCAGTAGTGGCGGGGATGAGGGAGACCACGCGGCGAGCCGGTGCTGCGAGCCTGACGGTATCACCAGCATCGTCGACCACGGTGAAACGGCCTTCCGGTGCGGCGGTACTCCGGCAAGCCGCTGTCATCACCCCCAGGAGAATGGAAGCGAACCAGGGGATTGTTGAATGTGGTCGACGACCAAGACTGGAGATGATCATGCCCATCTTCCTGAATCGGAGGATGGGCGAGAGCGAGAGCCGAACCGGCTGTCGGGCGCGCCACCAACCCTCCCCCGAGGGCTTCATGGTGGCACGAACGGAGAGGTCTCCTGGCTTCGGGACTCCACTCGCCTTCCCGGTTTCCCAGTGGCGTTCTGAGTGGAGAGCCTGGCCGCAAGGGCCAGGTACCCGTTACAGTGGCGGGGCCGCGCCGGGGTTTCACCGGCTTCCGAGTATCCCCGTTCGTGTGTCTTCAGTTGTTCCGCAGCCGCTAGTCTATTGGCTCGGGCCTCGCGCCGCAAGAGAGCTTTCGAGCAAGCCCTTCAATCGAGCACGTTCCGCCTCATACTGGCGCCATTCGGCGACCGAGACTTCGGCCTCGCGACCCTGGTAACGCGCATCGAGACCGGCGACCCTCTCGAGGAGCTCGTCGGTCGAGATTCCCGGTGTCCTCCCACGTGTCAGGAAATACCAGCCCGCCACCGCGAGCGCTATCGCCACTGCGGCGACGAGGGCGCCGAGGATCCACTCCGGGGCTCGTGGACGTCCGGGAAGCACCACTCGCAGACGGCTCCCCGCCGGACCTTCACCGGTCCACCGGCGGAAGGAGCGACCCTGAAGCGTCTGACTGTCCGCGAAGACGAGAGTGCCACCGGTCACCACTGCGTCGGTCTCCTCCGTGAGAACGTTCAGCGTCGGCACCGGTTCCGTGAACGGAAGTTCCACGACTTGATGGCCCGCAGGCACAAGGTACTCCAGGGTCAGCTGCTTCTCGCCGGGCGCAATAGCCGCAGTGACAATCAGCGAGTCGCCCTGCCGCGTGACGGCCTCAGGTGATACGTCGCTTTCCCCGAGCTCCAGGCCCAGCGTCCCACGAGGGAGTAAGCCGATCCACGTCGGCCTGGAGCTGTCGGCCGCGATCCGGGTCCGCTGTCCGGCATTTCGGAGGACGATCAGGTCCAGAATGCTGCGGGAACCATCCTCGCCCGGGCGGGAAACGACGAGATGCCGGGCTTCTACCGAGATCGGCGCCGTGCTCGACGTGTCGTAAGCGATGATCCGGATGCCGGTGTCAGGCCGCGCGGGATTGGTGTGCACCGGCGGCGAGAAATATTCGATGCCACTGTGTCGGGCGCTCAGGAGGTAGATGGTGGACGTGTCGGCACGGAACCGGAAACGAAAGCGGCCTTGGCCATCCGTGTTGGTCGAGTCCAGCGGTCCCTGGAGCACCTGTCCCACCCGGTGCAGTACGACGCGGACGCCAGGCACAGGCGTAGAGTCGGGGCGCAGGACGCGGCCTTCGGCGAGTGTGGACTGGGCGGAAAGGACGGGAAGGACGGGAAGGACGGGAAGGAGGGACAGGGTGAGAACGCGTAAGGAGAATGCAAATCCGGGTGGTAGGTGAGTACCGAACCACCTTCCCGTCATTCCCGTCTTTCCCGCCTTTCCCGCACTACGGATTGAACTTTCCGAAGTCCTGGGGGTCCATCTTCTCCAGATAGTCCTTCAGCTTATCGGCCTCGAGGGACGGATTAGGCGAGGGTTCGTCTGTCTCGACGCCGCTTTGATCCAGCAACTGGTCGCTGGTGAAGATTGGTGCGCGCATACGAAGCGCCAGAGCAATACTGTCCGACGGGCGGGCGTCTACCTGAAAGACGTGGTCTTCCCGGCGGATCAGCAGCTCGGCAAAGTAGGTGTTCTCCTTGACTGAGCTGATCACCACCCGCCGCAGATCGCCCCCGAGTCCCACCAGGATTTGTTTGAGGAGGTCGTGCGTGAGGGGTCGCTGGGCCTTCATGCCCTGCAGCTCCATGGCGATCGCGCTCGCCTCCGCGGGACCGATCCAGATGGGCAGAACCCGGGTGCCGTCCTTCTCGCGAAGAATTACGACCGGCGTGTTGGTGGTGCGATCGAGGCCGAGATGCGCAACCATGACTTCGATCATGGATTCACCCGGCTACGTTCCCGCATCCCAACTCGCCAGGTACTTGACCTGCTCCGGCGTCAGAATGTCGATCGAGACTCCCATAGCCTGAAGCTTGAGCCGGGCGATCTCCTGGTCTATCGCTATGGGGAGACGATGAACGGCCTTGCTCATCTTTCCCGCCTCCTTCGCAAGCACTTCCGCCGCCAGCGCCTGATTCGCGAAGGACATGTCCATGACACTCGCGGGGTGGCCTTCGGCTGCGGCGAGGTTGATCAGCCGGCCCTCTCCGAGCACCATGACGCGACGTCCCTTCACCACGAACTCTTCGACCATGTCTCTCACGTACCGACGCGCGGTGGCGATTCCGGCGAGGCCTTCCAGGTCGAGCTCGACATTGAAGTGGCCCGAGTTGCAGACGATGGCGCCGTCTTTCATGGCGGAGAAGTGCTCGGGCCTGATGACGTGAAGGTTACCAGTCAGGGTGATGAACAGATCACCCACCGGAGCGGCCTCTGCCATGGTCATGACCTCAAATCCGTCCATCCGCGCTTCGAGCGCAGGCAGCGGATCGATTTCAGTCACGATAACATGTGCACCTGCGCCCCGCGCGCGGCTGGCCACGCCGCGGCCGCACCAGCCATACCCGGCAACCACCACGGTGCTTCCGGCGAGCAGCAGGTTGGTTGCGCGTACGACTCCGTCCAGCGTCGACTGGCCGGTGCCATAACGGTTATCGAACATGTGCTTCGTATTCGAATCGTTCACGGCTATGATGGGAAACTGCAGAATTCCCTCTTTTGCCATCGCCTTAAGGCGGATCACACCCGTGGTGGTCTCCTCGGTCGAGCCACGCACTGCCGCCACGAGGTCCTTCCGCTCCGACTGCGACAGGCTTTCGACCCACTGCCGGATGGGAGGAGCGAGGTCGTCCAACCGGTTCAGCGCGATCATGTGGAGCGCCCCGACTAGGTCGGCCCCGTCGTCCTGTGTCATCTCCGGGCCGAAGGCGAGCGCCTGAGCTATGTGGGTGTAGTAGGTCTTGTGGTCCTCGCCTTTGATGGCGAATACCCGAACCCCATGATCGCGAACGAGATGCGCGGCCACGTCATCCTGGGTCGAGAGCGGGTTGGACGCGCAGAGGGCAATCTCCGCTCCGGCCGCCCGTAGGGTGATCATGAGGTTGGCGGTCTCGGTGGTCACGTGGAGACAGGCCGAGAGCTTGACGCCCTTGAGTGGCTGCTCCTGGGCGAACCGCGCGCGAATCTGGCGCAGCACCGGCATCGACCGCTCGGCCCACTCGGTGCGTCGCTTACCCTCGTCGGCGAGCGCTAGATCTTTGACGTCGTATTTCGCCACAGCAGTCTGGACGGTCATGTGCTCCTCAACGGGCGGCCGACAGCAGATCTTTCACTCTGTCGGACTGCTCCCAGGTAAAGAAATCAACCTTCTTGCCATCGAATGTCCCGCTCTTCGCCTGCCGGCCGAAGTGTCCGTAGCTGGCAGTTGGTCTGTAAATTGGACGCTTCAGCTTGAGGGCGTCAATGATGCCCTTGGGTGTGAGGTCGAATACCTCGTTGACGATCTTCTCCAACGCGGTGTCCGGCAACTCCCCAGTCCCGAAAGTCTGCACCAGTACTGACACCGGCCTGGCGACGCCGATCGCGTACGCGAGCTGCACCTCACAGCGGCGAGCCAGCTTGGCGTCCACGATGTTCTTTGCCACCCATCGAGCGGCGTATGCCGCCGAGCGATCGACCTTTGATGGATCCTTGCCGCTGAACGCTCCACCACCGTGGCGAGCCATGCCGCCATACGTATCCACAATGATCTTGCGTCCGGTGAGGCCTGCGTCCCCGTGTGGCCCACCAATAACGAAGCGGCCGGTTGGGTTGATCAGAAATTTCGTTCTACTGAACTCGATGCCGGCGGCTTCCAGCACCGGCTTCACAACCTCCTCCACCACCGCCTCACGGATGGTGCCCTGGCCCAGCTGCCTGGAGCCATTGCGCTCCGCGTGCTGGGTAGACACGACCACTGTCCGTACCCCGATCGGCCGATCGTCCTCGTACTCGACCGAGACCTGGGACTTGCCGTCCGGCCGCAGCCAGTCGATTCGAGTGCCGTTGAGGCCTTTTCTCACGCTCGCTAGTCGCTCAGCGATGCGGTGCGCCAGGATGATCGGTAAGGGCATTCGCTCCCGCGTCTCGTTGCTGGCGTAGCCGAACATCATCCCCTGATCGCCGGCCCCCTGTTCCTTGCCGGAAGCGGAATCGACACCCATGGCGATGTCGGGAGACTGCCGGTCGATCGTGGTCAGCACGGCGCATGTACGACCATCGAAGCCATACGCGGCATCGGTGTACCCGATGGACGCCACGGTCTCACGTACCAGATCCGGAATGTGCACGTACGTGTCGGTAGTGATCTCTCCGGCAACGACTGCCATTCCCGTCGTCACGAGCGTCTCACACGCTACCCTGCCCGCGGGATCACGCGCGAGGATGGCGTCGAGCACCGCATCGGAAATCTGATCAGCCACCTTGTCCGGGTGACCCTCAGTTACCGATTCGGAGGTGAAGACGTGCCGCTTGGGGACGGACATGCGCTCTCGATTCACGGTGGTATAGTAAGCGGGGCGGCGGGGGCGCCGGGCCGCCCGCCCCCATAAG
>Ga0307416_100000191_pt1 | contig 32678 bp, 34 predicted proteins | sample DK1Cmetagenome_2_FD_203821 | JGI IMG/M metagenome (GOLD analysis project Ga0307416, IMG submission 203821) | Maize rhizosphere microbial communities from greenhouse at UC Davis, California, United States - DK15-C-3 | ecosystem: Host-associated > Plants > Roots > Rhizosphere > Soil | place...
CGGTGGCCACATTCGGCTCCCAGATTCCTGTGAAGTCGTCGGCGTCGCCGCAGCAGCCTTTCTTGGCCTCAGGTGTCGGCGTGGCTGAGACCTTGGCGACTGCACCGTTGACGGCGCGCTGGAACTCTGACTGTTCGCTGCCGTCTCGACGATCTACAGCCACGTCAGCAGTGAACTGCCCGTGCATCGTCTTGAGTGCCGTCATGACACCCTGGTGGCCCTGTTCGCCGTGGCGTACCAGCGCCATCACGGTTTGGATCATGGAGTCGTGGCGAGCCGCGGCCACCACACGGAATCAGCGCAGTGACCTTCTGGCTCGGCGTTATCCGTCCCTCCTGGTCGTCCTGGCCGATCGCATAGAGGCCTCGAGCGAGCACATGCAATGCGTTCCGTGGTGCGCGTAGTCGATCAACGCCTGCGCCATGCGCTGGTGCTGGGCTGGGTCTTGCTCGTGATCGTGATGGCGCTGGTACTGATTTGGCAGGTGATGTGGGGCGGGCCGCCGAAAGCACGACCGGACCGGGCACAGGTGTGAGGCACACTCAATGTTGGACGCCAACGCCACGCTGACGGTGCGTTATTCGGAGAATGAGCAGGCGGCCGCGACGTTTAAGACCTTCGGCTATCACCCGATCGGGGTGTGGTGTGACAACACCGCGGAGATGTGACGCTGATCGAGGCGAAGATCAAACGCGAGCGCAAGCGCCTTAAGCTCTCGTGGCGCCTCTGCCAAGCGCTGCCACATAGACCGCCCGCCGAAAGCGAGTGCTGCAGGCGCAGCGGCCGGGTCACGTCGCTCGTCGTGCCAGCGAGCGAGCTGCTCGAGGCGGGCCTCTTCCGCAGCACCCTGCCGATCGGCAAGCTCCCGGGCGCCGTCGGGGAGATCGTGCTCGTCGGTAACGAGCCGATGCTTGTCGTCGACCTTGATCTGCGCCCGATCCTCAGGGACCGACGTGCTCCTGTGGTCCCGGCAACCCGGGACGGCGGCAGCCGATCCAGCCGTCCCCACACCAGCGTGTCGATATCGCCGCCTGCTGTCTGGGCTGACCGTCGTCTCGCCCCAACCCGGTCAGCCGCCGCGATCGAGGCGTCGGGACGGAGAGCCCGTACCAGTACGGCGTGGAGGAAGATCAACAGGGCGCTGGCGAGGACTCGGGCCTAGGTCGGAAGCCGCGGCGTGCCAGCGCCTCAGACAGCTCGCCGGTGAGGCCCACCCGATCCGCCAGCATCCGCTCCGCAGCCGAGCCGACATAGCTCACCAGGCCGGCTCCGCCGCCGGTAACTGACAACCCCTGCGACCACGACGTGCGCTTCACCTGGAAATTGCTCCTTCGCATGGGAGACGAAGTCTTTGACAAACCCCTCATTCTCCCCATCAGGGGCACTTTTCAGTTGATCAACACAACCCAGTCAGCCGACGCATGAACGGTCGAGGCTAGGGAGGAAAAGCCCTATTACTGCGCCAGCCAGCAACGCTTGAAGGATTATTCACATCGAATGTGGAGCCATTGATGAAGTTATCTGGACCGAAAAAGCCCTGGTAAGAGCCTCTGGTATTATTGTTCCAATTGATGACAAAGAATATCTGATCCGGTCTTAGTTCCCCGGAGCCGCTTCCCTTAACTGAGCCATTACTGTGCGAAGCCTCTAGATCAAATTTCCCGTCCGGTCTCACCTGGTCTATGTCAATAACGACATGATGTCCCGTCGTCTGAATGGCTTCCCACAGTTGCGTGAGATTGCGCGCCATAACAACCCCTCCTGTTAGTGATTAATCCGTCTATTGTAGGATTCCGCGACGTCTGTGTGAAGTGTTGACTTGAGAGGGCGTGATGCCGTACTTCCTGATCGCTGCGAGCAATGCTCAACGCAAGACCAACCGCAACAGAAGCGTTGCGGCATGATCAGCCAGGCAAGCTGCGCAGCGCGGTGATGAGCTTCTTCGTGGACCATCCGGTCTGGCGTTCGAGCCATCGGGTGACCGCGAGGGCGGAGAACACGATGGTGGGGTGGGCCTCGATGGAGTCGCGTTTGTGGTGGTACCTGCTTCCCGACGACTGACCGGTTGCGCCGCCCGGAGCCGGGGTCAAGGCTGACGCAGGCCACCCGGAGGGCTTCGACACGGCGAGGACGGCGCCACACTCCTGAGTCGGGTTCAGGTCATGCCGCTTCCGGCCCGCCAACGTGATTGCATTTTCAGCGCGGACTACGCGGCCCCGGTTGTAAATCATTGATCCAGGCCGCGGCCCGGGCCCGGGCTTGAGCTTTGGTGGTGAAGTGCTCCAAGGAGCGCAACTCGAACTCCAGTGTCGAGTGCCAGGATTCGACCACGGTGAGAATCTCGGTGCCGTCGCCATACTATTTTGGTTGATCGTGGGTAGGCATAGTTAGAGGGTGTCGAGCCAGATGAGGATATCCGGGGCAGGGCGTAGGACGGGTTCGACGTCTGGCGGGCGGGTGTGATCCGCGGCACTGTTTGATGGTCATGTCGGCGTCGCTGTAGCCGAATCCAGCGATGTTCGGCATGCCAGCCGAGGACGACGGTTCACGGACCGACCCGCTCTTAGGGCTCGCTGCTCGTGGGGTCCATCGAGTACGAGCCCGACTTCGACGCCCTGTGCGCCCCGTCCACTCGAATCATCATGGCCGCCGGTGCGGAGCCGGAGGGAGAACTGGCGAACCGCAGATCACCGACGACCACGAGGTGAAGGACGACTGGGGGAACGGCTCCGATCGACCTACCAGATGACGCGGGTCCCACCGGCCCGGGAGGGCTCGTTGCACTACCACTTCACGCGTGGGCCATTGGCGTTCTTCATGATGGACTCGAGGTCCCCAGCGCGGCGTCGACGATGACTTTCCGATCTTCGACCCGCGGCAGTGGCGGGACTTCACCGCGTGGGCCTCGTCCGACGAGCCGCGCTCCGCCGACGGCGGGTGAGCAGCCGGAAGCGGTCGCCCAGCCGCGCTGCGATCTGTGCGGATCTGCCGGGCGCTGTGTCGCTGTAGGTTCAGGTGAGTCCTGACCGTCGCTAGGGCACATTTTCAGCGAATGGCCTGGCCGACCAGGTGCGAGCTGTCTCGATCGACACGCCGGTGCACGAACGCCCGCCGCGCCTGCGGCATAGCAGGGATCAGCCTGCACGGCCCTGACAGCAACCCTCCATGGCTACGTCGAATCGTCATCGCTGGGAACCGGATCGGCGACAGTGTGCCACGCAAAATCGGATGGATTGGGGTTCTGTGGAGTCCGGCCGAGAGTGTTACCCCCTTTTGCTCAGGCGGCCTATCGCCGAGCCTCTCTAACCAAAGTTGGCCATACCCGCGAACGTGGCGTGAAGCAGCCCCTAGGTTATAGCGGTGGCTGTCGAGCTGTTGCTGGGTGTCGGGTTGGCCGTTTCGAAGATGCTTCTTCGCGCTGCCGACGAGAGTGATGCCGCCGATGCACTCGACGACGCGCGTGAGGGTTGGGCAGTCCTGCGAGGATTCCGTCGGCAGGAAACCGCCTTGGGAAGGCTCATCACGGACGAGCTACAAAGGCAGCTAGGAGGTATCTCGGCTGAGATCGAAGGCGACTTGCGTGCTGCAGCCCAAGATGTCGCCGACCTTCTCAGCCATCTCGCCGGGGACGAGCATGCGGTGATCGCCGCCGCTACCTATCCTGACCAGTTTTTGGACTATGCGAAGAAGCATGGTGGCGATCAGAAACGGCGCTTGATCTCGGAGCCCGCGACGCTCGCGTTCGACCGGGTCCTTGAGGCAGCCAGCGCCGAGTTCACCCGCCTCGTCCCGTCCTCATCACGCTTCGTCCCAATGGCGCTCACCGACATCGTCCGCCAGCTTCCTACCATCGCCGAGGATGCTCGAGTGGCAGTGCACTACTCTCGACGGGCAGCCGACGGCGTTGATCGACTTGTGAGAGGTCAAGACCGGGACGTCGTAGACGCGTCTCGCGCCGCCACTGACGCCGGCACCAGACTCGGTCGACCAGTTCCCGATTGGGAACCAACCAAGCTGGGAGTGCATGCCACAATCGTCGTAGACGGTGTAACGGGGCTTACTCCTTACATTCTTCGCAGCCACGACACTAAACTGCGCCAGACCCTCGCCCAGCTACGGCAACCCGGTGCCCGCCCCCGCCTGGTGACCGTCGTCGGCACATCGTGCACGGGCAAGACTCGAACCCTCTACGAAGCTGTCAATCAGGTCTTGCCCGACTGGACTTTGGTCAAACCCCTTGACATCGACGAGCTGACCCGAATTCTCCAGGCCGGAATACCCGGTCACACAGTCGTTTGGCTCGACGAGCTCCAAAACTTTCTGACGATCCATGGTGTTGACGCCGCCCGCGCGATCCGCCAACTCCTCCACGACACGAACAGTCCCTCCATAGCGTTCTCGGCGACAATCTGGCCCACCAACCTCACTATTTTGGAGCAGCGGCCAAACCCTGCTGACGCCCAGACGGGGCTCGGCGAGATCAGCAACCTCCTTCGCGATACAGCCGCCGACCGACACGAGGTCCCCGACTCCTTAGATAGGGACGAACTCGTCGCGGTCAGCCGGGACGACCCACGCGTAGCTAAGGCCATCGAACACGCTGCCGACGGCCAGCTGATGCAGGTGCTCGCCGGTGGCACCCAGCTCGTCCACCGCGTTTATCCCGACCAGCGCCACATCGGCGACGTCTTCAGCCCAGCGGCCCGGGCGGTCACCCTTGCCGCCGCCGACCTACGGCGCATCGGCTATCCCAATCCACTGCCCCGCTGGGCCATCGCAGGTGCGGCTCCAGGCTACATAGCGCCCTCCGACCAGCGTCACCTAAATCCGACCAGCTGGATCCAAAACGCCCTCAACGAAGCCACCCAAGACGCCAGCCACCACCACAGCCACCGACTCGATATACACCAACGTGGCGTGCCCGCCCTCACCCGCGTCTGGCTCAACGACGCCATTACCGACATGGAGTACTACGAGCTACACGACTACCTTATTCAACACCACCTCATCGCACATCGTCATGCCCCGACCACCGCGAACATGTGGAGCACCCTCACCGCACCGAGCAATGTCGCGCAACTGGCCCCACACATCGCCACCGAGCTGGGCATGGATGCACAGCTCCGCGGCCTGTACTCGGAGACGATAAGTTTGTTCACCGTTGCAGCCGATAAGGGGGATACTGACGCCGAGGTCAGGCTCGCGGGCCTGCTCCTGAAGCGGGGTGACGAGGAAGGTCTGCAGGCCCGAGCCGACAAAGGAGACCGCTCGGCCGCACAGAGACTCGCATACCTGCTGGCGGACCGGCGTGACGAGGAAGGTCTGCGGGCCCGAGCCGACAAAGGCGAGGAACGAGCCCAGAGCGAACTCGCGCGCCTGCTGACGGAGCGGGGTGATGAGGAAGGTCTACGGGCTCGAGCCGACAAAGGCGAAGGCCCAGCTCAGAGCGAGCTCGCGCGCCTGCTGATGGAGCGGGGTGATGAGGAAGGTCTACGGGCCCGAGCCGACAAAGGCGAAGGCCCAGCCAGGAGCGAGCACGCGCGCCTGCTGTGGCACCGAAGTGACGAGGAAGGTCTGCGAGCCCGAGCCGACAATGGCGACCTCTCAGCCGCGCTAGACCTCGCAAGCCTGTTGGGGAACCGGGGTGATGAGGAAGGTCTGCGGGCCCTAGCCGACAAAGGCGACTTCTCGGCCGCGCACTGGCTCGCAAGCCTGTTGGCGAACCGGGGTGACGAGGAAGGTTTGCGGGCGCGAGCCGACAAAGGCGACTCCTCTGCCGCGCGAATGCTCACAAGCCTGTTGGCGAAGCGGGGTGACGAGGAAGGTCTGCGGACCCTAGCCGAGAAAAGCGAGGTTGCTCGATACGAGCTCGTGCACCTGCTGTCGAAGCGCGCTTACGAGGAAGATCTGCGGGCCCGCGCCGACAAAGGCGAAGTCCAGGCCCAAAGCCAGCTCGCGGGCCTGCTGGCGGCGCGGGGTGATGAGAACGGTCTGCGGGCCCGCGCCCAGAAAGGCGACCCCTTTGCCGCGCACCGGCTCGCGGGCCTGCTGTCGGAGCGGGACCAGGAACGTCTTCGGGCGCGAGCCGACATCGGCGAAGACCATGCACGAATTGAGCTTGCGATCCTGCTGGCGGAGCGGGGTGACGAGGAAGGCCTGCGGGCCCGCGCCGACAAAGGCGACTTCTCGGCCGGGCGCAGCCTCGTACACCTGCTGGCGGACCGGCGTGACGAGGAAGGTCTGCGAGCCCGAGCCGACCAAGGCGATCACTTTGCCGCGCTAATGCTCGCTAGCCTGTTGGCGGAGCGGGATGACGAGGAAGGTCTGCGTGCCCGAGCCGAGGAAAGCGAGGATGCTCAATACCGGCTCGTGGGCCTACTCACCAACCGAGCTGCCGTCAATGAACTCAGAGAACTCGTCCACGCCACCTATAGAGGTGCAGCCGAGGAACTGATCACGCTCTACGAGCGGGATCAACCTGACAGCAGCCATCTCGAACTGGATGTCAACGCGCAGCCCCGACCAATCATGCAGCCGCATCCACAGCAACAATGCAGCTAGCTGCGCGGCATTTCACGTTCGCCCCGTCACGGAGGCGGCCTGCGGCGGGCTGGAAACGGTAACCCGCCCGACCATGGCGCGTTGGACGGCACTCAACAGCAAGGGCTGCCCGAGGCGATCAACACCGTCCGGGAGTTGACCACCGTGCAGGCCTGCATCCCCACCTGATCCCCAACACCTTCCGGTATGCGTCACGAAGGTACTGGGACCAGTGGCGAGGACCGCGACCTGCACTAAGTTCTAGAACGCTGATTGATGGATTGGGGTTCCGTGGAGTCCGGCCGAGAGTGTCACCCGAAGGCGGGGGGATGACCTCGCGACCAGGAACATGACGTCGCTACCCTGGCTCGAGTAGAAGGCCGTACCCCCTTGCTCAGGCGGCCTGTCGGCCGAACTGGCGACCGATCACCCCGCACGGAGGCGAACCACGGGGTCTCCCGCAGCCTCAATAACGCTGAACAGGGGTCCAACGAGAGGCGCGCTGCCTCGACACAAGAGGTCACTGGTTCAAATCCAGTATCGCCCACCCCAAGTAAAGCGCTTCTCACTAGGTGAAAGACCAGTCAGGAGCGCTTGTCCATTTCCACGCCGTGCGACATCTGTGCGGTTGGCGGTGGGCTCCAAAACACGCAAGCGGCCCAGCAGTACGTCTAGGGATTCAGCAAACGTCGCGAGAATTAATTGACGATGATTCGGAGCGAGTGTCCCGTGCCTCGTCGTTCCGTTCAGCGGATAGAATCGGTGAGCGCGACTGATCGCTGAGAAGGCCGGCTAACACCGCGCCAGCGACGATCATAGCGGCGCCAAGGCCGATCACAGCGACAGCAACAGCCAGTTCATTGTCGACGATGATGCTTGCGACACCACAGCCGATTGCTGCGACACCACAGCCGATCATGCCGACCCCAAAAGCCAGCTTGTTGTCGACGATGACGGCGACCCCAACGCCGATTGCTGCGACGCCGCCACCGATCAAACCAATCGCAAGAACCAGCACGTGCCCCGCGCTCACCGCGCCAGCGCCGATCATTACGACGCCAAGACCGATCACAGCGACCCCACTAACTATTCGGTTGTCGACCATGTCTGCGACCCCAATGCCGATGGCGGCGACGCCAGCACAGATCGTGGCGACCCCAATAGCCAGATTGTTGTAGTCGAGGATGACTGCGATCCCCACGCCGATTGCGGCGACGCTAAGACCGATCACAGCGACCCCAAAAGCCAGCTTGTTGTCGACGATGAGTGCGAGCCCAGCGCCGATTGCGGCGACGCCAGCACAGATCACAGCAAACCCAAAAGCCAGATTGTGGTCGACAATGTCTGCAACGCCAAAGCCCATCATGGCGACGCCTAAGCCGATTATGGCGACGCAACCGATTCCAACTACGGAATTGCGATCTCGGCTGAGCAGAAGGACAGCGATTGCAGCCGCGCCGATCGGCGCAGAGATACTGATGCGCCACAGCCAACCCAGTTGATCTCCAAAAATCGAGAAGGCCGCAGTAAGCAGCACGTAAGCACTCGCGAGGGCTGGAAAGCCATAGCGGATCAATGGCCGTTGTGCCCGGGGCTCGCGGAGCCCCAACCAGATCGCCAGCGGAAGAAGAATCGCGCCCACCAACAGAATCGCTGCCCAGCCCCAGTCAGTCTGTAGCTGTTGCACAACAGCGCCCGTAAGGATCGCCAGCAACGCTGGCACCAGTGGTTTCAAGAAAGCTGGCGGCTGGCCTATGTTCACAGACCGATTGTTTCCACCATCGTCGTCCCGCATGGCCCGTCTCGCGCTGCGCGCTCCCACAATCAGACCGTTGACACGTTAATCACGGTTCCCCGCCATCCGCTGCATATCCCGTACTACACCGCGGATGGCACCAGCGACGGTGATTGGCAGATTGACCTGGCGATCAGGTGATGGCACGCACGTAGTCACACGCTGACCGCAGACAGGCCCCTAGGCTCCATGCCCGGGGGCCTTTCTGTTTTGCTTCACCGCTCTAGCCACGCTGACAGCTCCGACTGTTTCAGCGCCTCCGGCGTTGACGGGGCCAGGAAGTGCTTCGGCGCGTTTACAGGGGCTCTCAGAGCCCGGCCTTTCATAGCCTTCTCCCGACGCCGCCTCTCCAACTCGTCCAGCGGGCCGGTTCTAAGCGCGCTGACCTCGCACCAGAGTACTGGTTACAGCCCGACCCGTTGGATTTGTGTCCGATGCACGCGGCCGAGGTGCGGGTAACAAATGGCTGAGAACAAGACGCCGGCCAACCGTCGTCAGGAAAGTTCTGCGCAGACGTCTATCTGGTTCCCCTCCTGCTTCAGCACCACTGTAAAACCGGTCTTCGGATCAAATGACAGCACCAGGCGGCCATTAATTTGGGTGGTTGACGGTCCCGCCGGGACATCGGACGGGAAGAGGAGGATGCCAACGTTACCCGAGAACTCCAGGAGCTGCGTCCCATCAGACTGTGTGGTCACTCGAAGTGCCGTGCCACGCGACGGGAAGGTCAATGACTCACCCGTGTCGAGGTTCGTATAGGTCACTGCACCGCTCTTCCCCGCCAGCAGTACGATCGGGTTCCCGTTCGGGTCCGTAAAAGTCTTTCGCTCGGGAGGAAATGCACCGCCGTCAAGGCCCAACGGGAAATCGCAAGCCTCTCCTGCAGGTAGCTCGATTTCGGCGGCGCTGGCCGTGCTGGCCGCCCCGCAGAGCAGGATCGCGGTGGCGAACACGGTCGCCGCTGCGGTTCGTAATCGCATGTTTTCCCCCGAAGATGATGCTGATGGTGCTGAGACTGTACTGGAAACCGGTCGGTCAAGTGCGAGCCGCGCGCCCCGGTGCTCAGAATTTTCTTGACCTGGTCAGCAACACCAATAGGCGAGTACAAGAGCGACAACGCCTCAACGGCTGCGTTTTGCAGAGACGGCACCAGCGGAGCTTAGCCGGTTCAGCCGACAGTTCCGCGCTGAATTTCGCTAGCCCGTACTCGCTTTCTCATGCATGATCAACGCCACCTGCCTGCCTTTATCGCGGCTAACTCAATGCTTGCGTTGCTGAGAAGGCGGGTTGCGTTGCTGATCACCTCGCCTAGCTTTGCTGGGCTGCGGCCAGCACGCGGGCCGCCGTCTCGACTTGGCGGATGTGGTAGGTCAGGTCGAGGCCAAGTGGGCTTGCGAGGTGGCCGCAGCCGGCCGCCATCACACATGCTCTTTCACGGGCCGCCCGGCGTCGGAAAGACGATGCTGGCCGAGCGTGTTCCCGGCTTGCTTCCTGATCTTGAAGTTCACGACGCGCTCGAAGTTTCAGCGGTCCACTCGCTCGCTGGGTTCAATCTCGCTGACGAACTGATCACCAGACCGCCTTATAGCGATCCGCATCATTCTGCATCGGTTGCCAGCATCGTCGGGGGTGGCCAACGAATGGCGAAGCCCGGTGCGATTTCGTGTGCCCATGCCAAAGTCTCATTAGGTTCTATGGGACGGGATGCGCGCGCCAGGTCCGCCAGGGCTTGCGGACCCCGCGCTTGCTACGCCCGGAGGTCGCCATGGCGGTCCAACGTACTCAAAGGAAGACAAGAGATCTTATTGCGAACCTAGTCAAGACGCTCAATCAGGTGTAAGGCTGACATCACATAAAGCGCCCCCGCGCAGTGTGTGACCACCGCACGAGGGCTAACGAACCACCTGCCGTAACAGGAGGCCCGCTAAATGAGCAAATTAGTGCTGTCCGAAGGACACGTCACCCCCGACTCACCGATCTCGGTGCAGTTGATCAAGACTCATCACCCGGGAGCCCGACCGATTGTCGTGATCCAATGGCCCAGCCATGTCACGGAGTGGCCTGCTCCCCCATCACCTCGACAGGCTCAACAAGCGGCATCGGCTCGCCTCGCAGAAAGGCGACCAATTGGGTGATTGAGGCAATACCGAACACCTCGATCCCTGCAACCAATTGCGCCTCTCCAGCTTGCCGTAACGGAACGATCACCCTCGTCAAACCTGCCTGCTGAGCCGCCAGAGTTGCAGGCAGCACGCCGCGTACCGGCCGGAGCCGACCGTCCAGACCAACTTCGCCCAGCAGAACCGATCGGCGCAGCTGCTCGGCTCCAAAGACTCCCTGCGCCGCGAGCACGGCTGCGACGATGGCAATGTCGTAATGACTGCCGGCCTTCGGGAGGGTCGCCGGACTCAGGTTGATGGTCAGCAAGGAAATCGGCCCACTCCTGCCCGGAGTTGCTGATCGCTGCCTTACAGCGATCACGCGCCTGGTAGAGAGCCGAATCAGGCAGACCAACGAGTACCGTCCGCGGCAGCCCGGCGCCGATGTCGGCCTCCACCTCGACAATCCGGCCCTCCAGGCCGACAAGAGCCACCTACCATGCGCAGGCCGAAGCCACTCAACCCACCGCCCGGACGTGGGTGACTGTGCCTGAAAGGCACGTAGTCACAACACAATCAGTGGCCCGCCAGGAGTTAGCGGCTCCCAACGGGCCTAGGCAAACCCCTAATGCATCTAGGAGTCCACCCAATGCACCAACGTACCGACTGGCCGCCGGCCCTACTTCTCGCCCTTACGGAACCTCATCCCGGTGGACTAATGCAGCCGATCTACAGGCAGCCTGCGCCGATATTGAGGATTGCGGACCTGAACGAACCGATTTGGCTTTCGCCTTCACCCTCACCGTCGTCCGGAACGCTCGGGCCCGGGGTGTAGTTCGTTTGCCCGTCAGACACGGTCCCCAAGGCAGGCGCATTCCGGAACAAGCCAGTGGCCTGCAAGGTGAGCTTGCAGTCCGGGCCAAGTTCGATGTTCTGAACGGTATCGCGATTCTCGCCGATATCGCCGGTGCCGGACCAAGTCACATCCACGTTGACAGGTAGAAGGTCGTAGGGATCCTGAGTGTTCGTCAGGTTGAAGTCCGTCGTGGTCAAGTTGGCTGTGCGGAGCTTGCTCGAGACCTGGAAGCTATTCTTGTCCAACCTGTGGAAACCGGTGAACTCGCGCAGTTGTGTCCCAGTGCAGATGTTGGACTGCGCAAGGCGGATAAATACTGGTGTTACCAGAACGGGATTTCCTGGCGGTTGCTGAGTCGACTCGTGGGCGGCAACGATCCCCACGGTCGTCTCAATGCAATCCCCGTCCCCCGACCGGCTGATGAACGTGGTGTATGCGTCCTCGCCCACCGCATTCACCACCGTGACATTGCCCGCTGCCGAGGCCGTTACAGGCGCGCTGAGCGCCGCAACTGCTACAGCGACGGCAGCTAGCAACTTGGATTTCATCATGGTCCCCCTGATATCGGCGACGTAGCCGAAGTGTTCGGCCGAGCGCAGCCATGACAGGCCACCCAGAGCCCTGCGGTAGCGAACGCTATCGGAAGTCAGAGTGCTAGCCGGGGAGGCTCGCTAGGTCTGACGTTTCTTAGGTCGCGCTCTTGCGGTTCCTGCCCATTCGTGACTGCTGGTGCTTTCGACAGTCTTTGCAAACGCAGCCACGCACATACGCGGGTGTGGTCCCATGCTGAAGGTCGGCCCCGCGGGCTTCCGTCAGAGCGGTCTCCAGCGCCGCCGACCACTCCTCGTCGGTCCTGGCCAATCCCCATACTGGTTGGGTGTTAGTCCAAGATCTTGGAGTGTCGTTCTGAACGGTTGCCCGGCGTAGATCGCATCCAAAAGTTGCCGGCGCACCTCGACTGGTAGCCGCAGCTGCGCTCTTGCTCTGCCGAATGCTTTCTGAGTCTCGGCGTGCGCAGCCCGGCACGGCGTGCAGCGGCAGCCGGTGTGCCAGCCCGCAGACGTTCCATGCCGCGCCTCAGTCACCGCCCGTACCTTAGCGGCGCTTCACCGCTCGCGAGGTCAAACACGCGATAAGTTGCAGCTCCCAACGGGCGTAGGAGATCTAGTAGTTGAGAGCCCCGTGTCCAATCGGTAGTAGTGCTGTGAATGTGCGAGCCTCGTTCATTAGCGAAACACCGGGTGAACGCGTGTCAACAGCGACAGATCGTCGACCTTGTCCTAATTTGGGCCAGACATTCGCCGCAATCGACGCTTATGAGGATCAGATGGTCAAAGTTCTCACTGCAGAGGGAAGGGGAGACGGCCTCCCGGTTGGCCCTGTTTATTTTTCGAAAGATTATGTCCGGCGCGGCCTCCTTTGTAAGGATAAGACATACCATCAGGGGCGCCGTGGCGTCATCCTACGTGTACATAAGTTTCTCGGGCGAGTCACGCATGTGGACCTCCGCCTACCGGACGGTGAGTTCTTACTTGAAGTGCCCATTGATTACGTCAGGACCCTCGATTGACGCGGTGACCGCGGCGATAAGCCTCAAACCACCATTTACTGTTCCTCTGGGCAAGTTAGTTGAGGTGATTAACGGGGCGAGAACGCACGCTACTAATACGTAGGGTGATCAACCGGTAAGGATCATGGGTGGCTGGCAGGGCCGAGGCGCCACAAAGAACGTCGGCGAGTCGGCCACCACCAGGGCCGCTGTGTCAATAGACTCCCGCCAGTCCCATCACAGGAACCTTAGGAGAAGATTATGAAGGTCACAACAAGGGTGGCTGGCGCGATGCTTGCGCTTGCTGTGATCCCACTCACCGCCTTGCCTGCTCAGGCCGTCCCATCTGGTCGCGGATGCCAACGAGGATTTGATCTTGTAACTCTCGACTACGTGCTGTCTCGGGCGACGCCCGGTTTCGAGGACGCCATACGGGCGTACGACGTCAACGGCGATAAATTTCTTTGCTTCAAGCTCCTACCCTCCGCCATTCCCTTGTTCGAGCCGACGTTCCTCTACGACGACAACGACCAACCCATCGACCACCGCATTTAGACAGTTATTTTTACGAACTGCGCCTTCGGTGACAGCCTGTCAATCACGGCAGTGCGCACCGCGTGACGCGGCCGTCCGCGTGGAAGGAGAATCGTCGATTAGCGATGAAGAGGTTTCTGACAGCACTTGCGTTAGGTGCCGCGATTTCGTTATTTTGGGTGAGCCCCGTGAATGCTGCGCCGACTGGGGTGCAACAGAGTAGCTTCATAGCTGAAGCATTTTGGGGTATCACCGACACCGATGCTCTTAGGCACAGTGTGGATGTGGGAGTTTTTCAGTCGCAGTCAGGGACAGCTGTTCTGAATGCCGCCGATACGACAACGGAATTTGAGACCAACGGCGACATTGCGCGCACAGACGTAACGCGCATCGAAGATGTTTCAAGCGGTTTCACGTTCACGCGGCAACAGCCATTAAAGGGTGCGACGTTGTCTGGTACGAACATTCCTGCCACACACTGCATTACCTTGTATGAGTTTGGTGAGCCGGATCGGGAGGGAAGGGAGTGCACGGACACCTACGTCGATCTGAGCGTTAAGTGGGTCGGTGTTGGTGAAACCTCCCGAGACGTGTTCACTTTCCACCTCGGGCCCCCCGTCGTGCCTGAAGCAGTTCTGAACGAATACGAGATTAAGTTCCTGCGACAGGCGACGGCGACAGCGCAGCCCGGAACGTTCGGTTATGAGAACCCAGGCCTAGGCACCACTGATCAAGCCGTCCTCGGCACCGACAGGAACGGATTAATTTGCGTCACGTGCTCGTAGAAAATAGCTGTGCCAGCACTAGCAAGACGAGAGCTTTGCCGGTGTAATGAGCCACATAAGAGCCCCTAGGTGCGGCATCTCGCTCTAGGGGCTCTCGGCTTTCCCCTACTGGCATGACACAGTCGCTCACAAGTCAGCCACCGATGAATCGGACACTCATGATGTTGCTGGTCTGTTGATCAACCACCGCAACCGCACGCAAGCCCTCGCCAGCCAGCTGCCGGTAATCGGCTTCGCTCAAGCGAAACCTGACCCAGTTATCCACCACCGCTTCACCGCGGGCGATCTCGCGGCGGCCGGGCCCATGCGCGTACACCCTGTCCGTGTAGCGGCCCGCCTCCTCAGCCGCCACCATCGCCGCGCGACCCCGCCGCCAAAAAATCGCACCGACCCCCGACAGCTTCACCAACAGAGACCTCGTGGTCGGATCGAAAGTTGTCACAGCGTCAGCCGCGAGCGGCTTCGGCAGGCTGCCGGTCAACCAGCCTCCCGCTCAGCCTCGTAGCTGTGGAAAACCATGCTGTCTCCGCCGCCGAGGACATCCAGCGATTGCCGCCGCGGCGCCGACTGGCGAGCCGCAGCCAACATCGCCTCACCCGCGCTTACACCCGGAGGAAGGTCCAGCGCCGACACACCATGCGGCAAAGAGGCACGCCAACGGGCGTCAGCCTCAACCGCTTCAGCCTCCGCCACACGGGCCCGCGTTGCCACCTTCAGGTGGTGGGCCCGCTTCTCATCCAGAAGACGCTTCGCGTCACCACGGCGGATGCAATCGCGGCCAAGATCATCAGGCACAAATGCGATGCCGTGCCGGCCCAGAAAGAGAGCCCAACCGTCGGGTGGTTGCGGGTGATCCAACTCGAGATGAGACAGCGGACGAGACCCTCCGGCACCGGGTACTTTTGACGGTTCTTCGAACTTGAGCGGGGTTGTGCTTTCAGGCTTGTGTCGTAGTCCGAGGCTCACTCGTTGGTCTCTTCTGTGGCCCCGAAGGCGTGAGACAGAGAAGTCACCTTTGGAGAGAATGGGATGGGCAACCGGCCGCTGCCCGAGCAGAGCCTGGATGATCGCTAGGGCCAACGTGGCGCTCCACTCCTCAGCATTAGGCAGGCCGGGCCGGGGCCGCGCCGTCCAGCGGGCCTTGACCGTGGTTGCTCGTACACCTTCGTGGCTAGGCGCCGCGATCTCGGCATAATCCAGTTCATGATCAAAAAGGTCGAGTGCCGGCTGATTGGGCTGCTGGCGCGCCGGCCGCGACCAGGTAAGGCCATGTGGCCGGCTTTCAACTAGCCTCTGGACACTGGGCATTTTCGACGGTGCGGTGGTTGGCGACATCTGGGTCTCCTTGGTGTGAGCGTCACAAGGGTGGCTGATAAGGCCGTTGTCGCGGAACCTCCCAAGCGCCAATCTGTGGACAACTTGTCGAAGCTTGACTGGCTGCCTTCCCTCAGGCCCTGGCTCTCTTGCGGGGTCGTTTTGACGACCGTGTGGCGAAAGGAGCCCATGCGAGCATCTTGCTGGGGTCGTCTTGACGGCTGTGCTGCGAAACGTACCCGTCTTGCTAAGAGCGCTTACCCGGCGAGCGCGACCCAGGTCTGGCCGGGCTTGAGAGCGATCGGGTCGCCGGACTTGTCAGTGAAGTGCAGCGGTGCGGACGCCTTAGCCCGCTTCCACTGACCTGTGATCTTCTTGCCGTCCCGGTAGATCGTCACGACACCCTTGCCCACCGTGTCGGACTGAACCGAGGGCGCACCGTTGACATCACGATTGCCGTCGGGGTGATTGTGCACCCTCATGATCACGACATTGTCGGCCTTGGTAATCGCGCCATTGTCGCCATCCGCGTACCTTCGCCCATTCCAGCGCACTGTGTATCGCCCGGAGGAGTAGCCGAAGGTGAACGTGTCGTGCCCCACGCGCGCCTTTACCGAGGTCACTGCGGTACCGCGGGGCACCGCCTCGCTGAATGTCCAGCCGGTCGATCTGGCATCTCGAAGGTTCGTTGATGTTGCGATGGAGGCCAAGTTCACAAAGACGTTGTGGGGTGCGGATCGCCGGTGGTCCCGAGTCGACCGCGCGATCGGCACCATCGAGGCATTGTTGATCTTGCGCTGGACCCTGGCGTTCGCGCCCGAATACACCAATCCGGGTTTGCCGAACAGTGGCAGGAGCTGCACATCGGTGCTGCGAGCGCTCCGAACAGGGCCAAGACGCTTCGGAAAGTGTGAGTGGTAGACCGCGATAAGACGAGTCTGCGCCCCCTCGACTTCTTCAATGAAGGTGACGTCAGCCGAACTCAAGCCGACTTGCGGTCTCGCGGCCGCAATGTTTTCCACCTTGGCGGCGATCACCGCATGGTTGCTTACCTTGCCGCCGGTCAATGGGTCGGTGGCTTTAGGGCGAGGAGTCGGTGTGCTGGTTGGCGACGGCGTGGCCGTGGACGCCGACGAGCTGGGTGACGTCGAGCTGCTCGCGGCCGGCTGGGAGTCGGGGCGGCTGAGCGCCACGCCGACTCCGATTCCGGCGGCGATGAGCAGGGCCACCGCCGCTGCGAGGGCCACCAGGCGCGCGCGGCTCATGAGCTAGGGGGCATGAATTGGGAGTCGACTTAGACGGCGCCTGGCCGTCCGTGACACATCTTGAACTTCTTGCCGGAACCGCAGGGACACGGCGCATTGCGCCCTACGTTCGCGTACGGGTCTTCGGCTTTGCTTGTCGTCTTGCGGGCGGTTGTGACCGATCCGTCCTCGGATGGAGCCGAGTAGCTGAGCGGGGTGCGCGAGCCGGTCTGGCCGGCTAGGCCCTTGGCCTTCAGCTGCGGCCGCGTCCCGACCGATTCCTCCATCACCGTCGCGGGCTCAGGCTCCTCGTCATCGACTGCATGCACAGCCACGCCTGGTCCGTCCGGATCGGGACCAGACTCCACCAAGTGTCGGCTGCGGTCATGACCATTCGCGCCGCCGTCCGTCCGGCCCGCTCCGATTTGCACGGCCTGCCCATCCGAGCCAGTGATGACGCCGACCTGAGGCGCCTGCTGGACCTCGACATCAAGGTGGAAAACGTAGCCCACGACCTCCTCCATGAATGCCTCCATCATGGCGTTGAACATGTCGCCGCCCTCCCGCTGGTATTCCACCAGCGGGTCGCGCTGCGCCATGGCTCGCAAGCCGATGCCTTCTCGGAGGTAGTCCATCTCGTAGAGGTGTTCGCGCCACTTACGGTCCAAGACAGTCAGCAATACTCGGCGCTCGAGTTCCCGCATCACCTCTTCGCCGAGGCTTTCTTCACGCCTGTCGTATGCGGCCTGGGCGTCGGCCTTGAAATCGTCGATGAGCAGCTGCCGGTCGAGGTCCTCACGCTCCTCGTACTCCGCGCGGTCCAACGACACCGGATACAGCGTGTTCATGGTGCTCCACAGCTGCTCCAGGTCCCAGTCCTCGGCGAATCCTTCGGTCGCGCCGATGACGTATTGCTCGACAACGGCGTCGACGGTGGCGCGCAGTCGGGATTCGACATCGGCGCCTTCCAGCACCTTGCGGCGATCGCTGTAGACGGCATGGCGCTGCCGGTTCATGACGTCGTCGTACTTGAGCAGGTTCTTGCGGATCTCGAAGTTTTGGGCCTCGACCTGGCTTTGCGCACTGGCGATGGATGCCGTTACACGTTTGTTCTCAATGGGTACGTCGTCGGGCATCTTGAGCGCCTGCAACACCCAGTCCACGATGTCGGATTTAAACAACCGCATCAGGTCGTCGCCCAGGGAGAGGTAGAACCGACTCTCTCCGGGATCGCCCTGCCGGCCGGAACGGCCGCGCAGCTGGTTGTCGATGCGGCGTGACTCGTGCCGCTCTGAGCCGACGACGTAAAGGCCGCCAAGCTCGACGACTTCATCGTGCCCTGCAGCGGTTTCTTTCTCGAGTTCTTCCAGGAGGTCGGGATAGAGCTTCTCGTACTCCTCGGAGTTCTCGAGCGCGTCGATTCCGGAGTCGTGGAGCTTCTTGTCGGCCAGAAACTCCGCGTTTCCGCCCAGGATGATGTCAGTACCGCGGCCAGCCATGTTGGTGGCGACCGTGACTGCGCTCTTGGCGCCAGCCATGGCGATGATCGCCGCCTCACGCTCATGCTGCTTGGCGTTGAGCACCTCGTGCTTGACCCCGGCCCGCTTCAGCAGCCCTGACAAAATCTCGGACTTGGCCACCGACGCAGTGCCGATAAGCACCGGCTGCCCTTTCTCGTACCGCTCCGCCACATCCTTGACGATTGCATCGAACTTCGCCTCTTCGGTGCGGTAGATCAGGTCGCGCTGATCTCCGCGGATCATCGGCATGTTGGTGGGAATCGGCACTACGCCCAGGCCATAGATCTTCTGAAACTCGCTGGCCTCGGTGAGCGCGGTGCCGGTCATGCCGGAAAGCTTTTCGTACATTCGGAAGTAGTTCTGCAGGCTGATCGTGGCAAGGGTCTGGTACTCGTCGCGGATCTGAACGCCTTCCTTGGCCTCGATGGCCTGGTGCAAGCCCTCGTTGTAGCGGCGTCCGATCAAGGTGCGCCCGGTGTGTTCGTCGACGATCAAGACTTCGCCGTTGATCACGACATAGTCGCGGTCGAGCTTGAACAACTCCTTGGCCTTGAGAGCGTTGTTGAGGTAGGAGATCAGCGGCGTATTCGCCGACTCGTACAGGTTGTCAATGCCGAGCCAGTCCTCAACCGCATCGATGCCGGTCTCATTGATCGCGACGGTCTTCTTCTTCTCATCGACCTCGTAGTGCTCGTCGCGCCGCAGCCTGTTCACCAGCTTCGCGAACTCCGGATACCACCTGCCACTGTCCTCGGCAGGGCCAGAAATGATCAACGGCGTACGCGCCTCATCGATCAAGATCGAGTCGACCTCGTCAACGATGGCGTAGTGATGACCGCGTTGGACGCAGTCCTCGAGGCTCAGCGCCATGTTGTCGCGTAGATAGTCGAAGCCGAACTCGTTATTGGTGCCGTAGGTGATGTCGGCCGCGTAGGCTCTGCGGCGTTCGGAGGGATCCATTTGGGAGAGGATCGCGCCGACTTCCAGACCCAGGAAGTGGTGGATTCGGCCCATCCATTCTGAGTCGCGTTTGGCCAGGTAGTCGTTGACCGTGACGATGTGGACACCCTGTCCGGTGAGCGCGTTCAGATACGAGGGCATGGTCGCAACCAACGTCTTGCCCTCACCTGTCTTCATCTCAGCGATATTGCCCATGTGCAGCGCTGCGCCGCCCATCACTTGGACGTCGAAGTGCCGCTTATCCAAGACTCGGCGGCTGGCCTCGCGTACCGTCGCGAAGGTCTCCGGGAGCAGCGACTCGAGGGTCTCTCCCCTGTCGTAGCGCGCTCGGAAGTCGGCGGTCTGGCCGCGCAGCTCTTCGTCGCTCATCGCGACGAAGTCCTCTTCGATCGCTTTTACCTGTTTGGCGATATTGCCGAGCTGCTTGAGAAGTTTGCCTTCGCCTAAGCGCAGCAGCCTATCCATCAAAGCCACTTGAAACGGGCTCCCTTACGTTGTTTCACTTACCTGCACGGTCTCCGGCGCCGAGATGTTCCCTTACGCCGCTGGGCTCAGCGCCAGGATTCTTCCATCGTAGAAGGGCCGCAGCGCGTCCCCTATCGTAAGCCTGCACGGGCGTCCAAGCCCCCGTCACGAGATCGGTGGGAATCCTCAAGCCGCACCCAGTGCGGGCGCCAGATCGCCGCGCGGCACGATCTCGACGGTTTCTAGACTTAGCCACTCGGCCATGATCTTCAACTCCGACGCAAGTTCGGTGGCGACGTCAAAGGCATCATGGCCGGGTTCAAGCCAGGCGGCATTGACCCGGAGCACTCCCCGCGTACGGTCCGCCTTGAGATCAACCCGCGCGACAAACTTCTCGTTGAGGAGGAATGGATAGACGTAGTAGCCATGGACGCGCTTCGGCGCAGGAACGTAGATCTCGATGCGATAGCTAAAGTCGAACAGCCGCTCCAGGCGCGCCCTCTCGAAGATCATCGAATCGAACGGGCTGAGCAGCGCCCGAGCACTGATGCGGCGTGGCACGCGTACTTGGTGCCACAGATACCACTGTTGGCTCCCGGCTCCTTCGACTGTCACCGAGATCAACTCGCCGGCCTCGACAAGTGTCGCGATGGCTTGCCGCGTCATGTCCACACGCGTTCGGAAGTAGTCACGTAGCGAGGGCTCATTTGCTATGCCGAGGGCTCGTGCGGCTCGTCGGACGAGACCTGTAACCGAGTCTTGCGGTGTCGGCGTAAGAAGGTCTAGGACCGAGGGAGAAATGACCCGCTCTGGGAGGTCGTAGACGCGCTCGAACTGGGCGTTTCGGTACGCCGATGTGACTTCGCCGACGTAGAAGAGCCACTCCAAGATCGTTTTCACCCGTGACCAGTTCCAGCCCCAATTGCTGCGGTCTCGCTGCTCAGCAATTTCCAGGTCTCTGGCGCTGATGGGGCCTCGCGCAGCGACCTCATCGCGGATGAAGGGAATCAGATCGGCGTTCTCTTGCGCGACCCGCTCTACTCCTGCCCAGACGTCACGGAATCCGGGCTGCATGCGAAACCGCAGCAGGGGCTGCAGAGAGACGTCGAGGAGGCTGGCCGCGTGGCCCCAGTACTCGAAGAGGCGTCGCGGTGGTTGATACGCGGCGCGCTCGAGCAGCGTTGGATCGTAGGGTCCCAGCCTGGAGAACAGCGGCATGAACTGCGCCCGCGTGACGACATTGATGGAGTCGATCTGGAACTGCGCAAGGCGATTTGTCACCGCCTGGATATCACGCATGGTGACGGCTCGCTCGAGTTTCGGGACACCAAAGCCCTGCGCAGCGAGCGCAATCCGCCTCGCCTCAGCCTTGCGGAGCGTCTCCCGTCGCACCTAGCCGACGCTACCGGCACTCACTGACACTGAGGAGGCGGACGGCACTGCTTTCCGGACGTGGATAGGCCTGGCCCCTGGCCGTAGCTTGCGAAGGCCGGGCGGTTGTCCGGAAAGCAGTGCCGTCCGCCTCCTCAGTGTCAGTTCTGGGGCCCGAAAGTGTCGGCAACGGGTGCGATCAGGAGACCATCTCATAGGTCATGTCGAGGCGGATGACGCCGTAGTCGTACGCGCGACGCCGGTACACCACACTCGGCACCATCTGCTCGGAGTCGATGTAGAGATAGAAGTCGTGACCGACGAGTTCCATCTCGAGCAGTGCCTGGTCAAGGCTCATTGGCACCGCGGGATGTACTTTCTCGCGTACGACCATCGGTCCTTCGCCGCGGACTTCCATCCCAGCAACGGTACGCACGGATGAGCCGTTCGTATCCGGTGCTCGGCTCTCGATCAATGGCAGTTCGGCTGCCGCCTCATGCAGCGAACGAGGTGAGCGGTGACCCCGATGCACCCGCTTGCGGTCGGCGGCCTTCCGTAGTTGTGCCATCAACTTGTCCAGCGCCATGTCGAACGCGGCCATCTTGTCCTCGGCCGCAGCCTCGGCCCGAACCACAGGGCCCTTCGTGCGAAGCGTGATCTCGACGCGGCTTGCCTGGTCGTGTTGTCGTTTGTTGCGCTCCGCAGACACCTCTACCTCGACGCGAATAGCCCGGTCGTTGAGCTTCTCGAGCCGAGTGATCTTCTCTTCCACGTAGGAGCGGAACTCATCCGACATATTGCAATGTCGGGACTTGACGACAACATCCATGTCTACCTCCATCGAGGAGTGGGAGTCCGAACGACGCGATCAGGCGGGCATGTGCCCGGCGTTCGGTACCGACGGCTGAGAACGCTGCAGCGCCGGTTCAGAAATAATGAAGGCGCCCACCGCACCCTGATTTCGGCCTGACCTGAAATCCCCCTGGTGCGCAAGCGCCATATATAGACGCTAATCCCTGCTATCGGGTATTTCTACCGGTTCCCGATGATCCTCACTGAGTTCTCAGTCCGCGAACACCGCACCACCGCTCTGATTGATCTGCGGTCGATCTAGACGTTGCAGGCGGACTGTCGCCGCGACGGTCGCTGCGCCCAGCAGCGGAATCCTGGCCTCGCGGAGCACTCGCGCCGCCTCCGTCAGGCTGCTACCGGTTGTCACCAGGTCGTCGACGAGAACGACCGCCGAGCCGGTGCTCAGCGGATGCAATAACCGGAATGCCCCTGCCAAATTCTGCTTGCGCGCCCGGGCACCCAACCCGGCTTGATCCGCGACCGGCCTCGCCTGAGCCAGCGCCGACCGAACACTAATCGGATAACGCACTCGGAGACGCCGCGCAGCAACGCGGGCCATCGCACCGGTGGCGTCGAAGCCACGCTGTCGGACGGTCCTCGCTGCGGAGGGTATCGGCATCAAGATGATCTTGCTGACATGCCGCGGGTACGCCTGCCGGGCCAGCAATGCGTGCACGCTCAGCGCCAGCCGCTCGGCGAGGAAGCGGGTAAGGATAAGCGCCTGCCGCTCCTTGTGCGCATTGATCACGCGGCGCAGCAGCTGATCGTAGGGCGACGAGGTAAGCGTGAGAGGAAATCCGTCGGGACAGGGCAGCGGAGTCGTGACAAACGGCCTTCTGGTGGATAGCTCCTCGCGGCACCCGGGGCAGAGACCCCACCATGGCCTTCCGCAGCCGTGGCAGCTAGCGCCAAGCAGCAGGTCGCCCGCTGCGGCTAGCCAACGCTCATAGTCCACCGACCGAGTCTGCCGCCTCCCGTGGCAGGAATGCGCCCGCGCTAGACAATCTGTGGACAGTACTCGTACTCAGCTGGGGTCGCTGACCGTCTGAACCTGGTCCTTTATGAAGGGCAACCAGAGGCTGCCATCGTATTTCCACGTGTGGCCACTACCGTCGACGATGACTGCGGTTTGCCTCCAAGGAGAGACAGCAAGCTCGGCTGGATCCCAGTTCTCGCGGTTCCCCTGGGCCGTGATTCGAGATGCATCATCGACCACACGGAACGGCGCGAACGCGACTGTTGAGTCCGCTGCTCCCAACACGAGCAGCTCCGTGGCATCGAGCCATGCGATATCGGCAATCCTGTGAATCTGCGTCATGTTGGTTTGTGTGGTGTTGAGAACCCGCCAGCCGTCAACCGTGATCTTGTCGGAGCGCATGATTGTTCCCAGCCAGAGCTTCGATTCGTTCCCAGCGGACCGCACCAGTGCGAATCGAGTGCCGTCGGGTGAAATCCTGAACGCCGTAACTTTCTGGTCCCGGACCACCGGCAAATCGATCTTGTCCACCGTGATCTTCTTACCGTCGTCGGTGAACCTCCAGATCCACTGCCGGTCGCCAGCAAGTCCGATATCCCATATCTCGCCATACCTGCTGAACTGGGGCCGCAAGAGCTCAGTGACGCCGCTAAGTGGCAACGTGCTCAACTCCCCGGACGTGATCAGGCCACGACGAAGCACTGTCCGGCCGTTGGTCGTGACCGCGAAATCGGTGTTGTTAACAGACACTGCCAGCGCATCAACCGGATTTTTCCCAGCCTGAGGTCCGGCCAGATTTTCCAGACTCGGTGAATCAGGCGTCGGGGTCACCCGCTTGACCTTTCCGTGCTGCACCGCGTACAGCTCTTCGCCAGCCACGTATGGAACCGGGTCCATGTCCTGAGGAATGGCATCGACGGATATCACCTGGCTGTTCGGGTCGCTCCACGGCACCCGATATGGCTGCTGGTTGACCTTGATCAAGACACCCTTGACTCCGGTGACTTGCCGTAATGTATAGACGACCTGCGCCGCAAGCAAGCCGCGCTGCTGATCCGGCAGCTGCAGCACGGGGTCGCTGAGCGGTACCTCAGCAATCCCGTTGTTGGTGATGGTCACCGAGTCCACACTGAGACTGGTATTCGGCGGGATGGCGCTGGTGACGGCGGGCTTTAACCAGTCTGAGGGCCCGTTCAGCAGAGCCTTCATCAAGGCGGACGCGGCGTTTGCGGGGTTGCTGAGTGCTGGGAGATAGATGGGATCCGGAACCAGTGAGGTGCCGTTCCCGACGAAGTAGCGATCATAAGACCGGTAGAAGGACTTGAAGGAGTACTCGGCAACCATGAGTTTTTTCGGCGGGTTGTTAATCCGCCACCCGCCTGGCTCTTCGATAAGGCTGAAGTTGATCTCTAGGGACGTATCGTTTGCGGTATAAGCGCGGTCGGCGCCGAGGGTTCCTACCAGCGAACCCTTAAGAGTGACCGTGTTACCACGCTCCACCATGGACTCTTCGCGGTACACCGAGACACCAGCTTCGGGCCTCCATGTTTCCGTAGCCGCGCCAGTCAGGAACTGCCTGGCAACCGAGTAATTCGGCTGATAGTTCGAGGTCGCCCGGAGGTAGCCCTCGACGATCTCCTTCGGTTTGTCGCTTGAACCGGGAGGCCTAACCTCGACGTTCACAGGGTTCTGCCACCCCGGTTGCGGTCCCTCGACCTTTTCGATTGGTCCCGAGCGTGGAACACTGACGCAACCTGCTGCCGTTAAGGCCGTTGCTAGGACCATGATGAGTGCGGCGAGGTGACGTTGCGCCCACCTCATGATGGACCCACCGTCGTCTCAGCGGTGGCCGCTCGTCGGGGAGCCGGTGATGCTGGTGAACTCGGAGCGCGAGGGGCCGTTGCTTCAAGACCATTCAACCTCGCGCCGCTTGGCCCGACCAGATCACGGGGGACCATCGGTAGTGGTGAGGTTTCCAAAATCGCCCCTACCTTCCGAGGAAGCGTCAGTCGGAACTGGGCACCCATGGCGGGCCGACCCCAGGCAGTCAGCCAGCCACCGTGCAGGTTTGCATCCTCCATCGCGATTGCCAAGCCGAGTCCTGTCCCGCCGACGGTTCTTGCACGTGCGGCGTCGCCTCGCCAGAATCGGTGGAACACCTGCCTGGCTTGACTTGCTTCGAAGCCCACCCCATGGTCGCGAACTGCAATTGCCACGGCGGCGTCGTCACTCTCGATCAACATGTCGATGGGATGGCCTTCGCTATGTTCAATCGCGTTGACCAGCAGGTTACGAAGGATTCGCTCGATTCGTCGGACGTCGACCTCGGCTTTCGCCTCGCCGCTCTCGTGCACGTTGATCTCGGTGTTGTTGGTCTCCGCGAGAAGCTCGTTAGCTTCTACTACTCGATATACGACGTCGCGCAGATCGACGTCCTCAACGTTGAGCTTCGCCACACCGGCATCAAAGCGGGAAATCTCCAGCAGGTCGCTGAGCAGCGCTTCAAAGCGATCCAGCTCATTCTGCAGGAGCTCGGCCGAACGTGCCGCCACCGGATCGAATTCATCACGCGCCTCGTACAACACCTCGGCGGCCATCCGGACCGTTGTCAAGGGCGTACGCAGCTCGTGTGAGACATCGGACACAAATCGCTGCTGGACTGCGGACAGTTCTTCGAGCGTGTTGATCTGCTTCTCCAACTCCGACGCCATGTAATTCATCGACGTAGCCAGTCGGGCGAGATCGTCTTGCCCGCGCACCTTCATTCGATCGGTCAGGTTACCCGACGCGAGGCTCTCGGCTGCCCGGCGGGCGGCGCGTACCGGTGTAACGACCTGGCGACTCACCAAGGCCGCAATGAAGGTAAGCAAAATCACCAAAACCGCGCCTGTCGTCACTACGGCATAGCGGAGCACCTCGAGGGTGTCGACTTCCTGGGTGAGGGGGAACAGCAGATAGATCTGATATTGGCCAGTGAGCGGCAGGGTCAGGGTCGCTCCAGCGGCAAGGCCAGGAACCGTCGGCCGCATGTCGCGGTAGTCAATTTGGGTTGGGGCCATCAGGAGGTCAAAACTCTGTTCGACCTGCTTGCGCAGGCCCGGAGGAATGCTACTGGCGACCGCGTTGCCGGCAGTGATCGTCTGGTCGGGGGTGATAATGATCACCTCGTATTGCTCGGCCCGGTTGGCGAAACCTATAGCCAGGTCGAGCAGTAGCTTGTCGACATTGACATTGCCAGTGAGGTCGGCTGCGTTGAGCTGCTGTTGCGCAGTATTGACGGCCTGCCGTGCTTCGGTCTTGGCGGCCTCTTTCTTGCCGTCGATAACCCCCATGGTTGCCTGCTGCATGAGCAGAAAGCCGCCGAGCACAAGCACCAGCACAGACGCAACGAACTCAGTGAGCACGACTCGCAGCGGTAGCGACCGCCACCACCAGTTGATCGGAAATCGCCACCAGCGGGAGTTCAGCATCCTCGGAATCGAGACCATTGGTTGAATGCCCTATGCCGACGTCTACCGAACGACCGTATCTCAGGCCGGCTGTCTATCGCGCCTGAACGGTCTCGCCGGCCTTGTAGCCGATCCCTCTTACTGTCACCACGATCTCCGGGTGCTCGGGATCCCTTTCGATCTTGGAACGGAGCCGTTGCACGTGTACGTTGACCAGCCGCGTGTCGGCTGCGTGACGATAGCCCCACACCTGTTCGAGTAAGACCTCCCTACTAAAGACCTGCCATGGCCTTCTGGCCAGGGCAAGCAAAAGATCGAACTCCAACGGCGTGAGCTGGATTTGGACGCCGTCCCGCTTGACCGAATGTCCATCAACGCTGATCGCGAGATCGCCAATTCGCAGCGTCTCGACATCGACGTCTTCAGAGGCAGGTATCCGCCGCAGTCTGGTTTTGATTCTGGCGACGAGTTCTTTGGCCTTAAAGGGCTTGGCGACATAATCGTCGGCGCCAGCTTCTAGGCCCTCGACGACGTCGATCGTGTCTGTCTTGGCTGTCAGCATGACGATCGGCACGCCGGACTCTGCCCGGATATCGCGACAAACGTCGACACCATCGCGACCTGGAAGCATCAAATCCAGCAGCACCAGATCGGGCTTGGCTTCCTTGAACGCCGAAAAGGCCTTGTCTCCGTGGGCGCACCAAATCGGCTCAAATCCCTCGTTGCGAAGCACGATGGAGAGCATCTCGGCCAGCGCTGCGTCGTCGTCAACCACCAGCACGCGGCTGCGCGCCCCTGGACTTTTGGTTGTTTCAGACACTCGTACCCCTCCGGTCACTGCGATGCGGCCACCGACATGAGCGGTGGGCAGACCCGCGATGACCTTCATGGCTCTGCGACTCTGCGACGCAATCCTATGCATCTTGAAAACCTAGCTTCACAACATTGTCGAGAAGTCGCAGCAACCAATGAAGTGGCTGTGAGTCATCCCCCTGAAAAGCTCGCTCCAGCTCTTCCAAACCGGCCCGACACGCCGGTGTTGGGCGCAACTGGCGTCAACTTTTCAGGGATCCCATCCATTACCGCCCGGGGACTAAATTGAGCCAACTAGGTCAGTTGAGCTCTGGATTCTCCACCCATGTTGAGAAGAAGGCGATCTCGCTCTTCTGCCGGCGCAGCACTGTACGCCACAACCGCAGGGGTTTGCCGCCGAAGACATCGCTGTAATCGGCTGGCGTCAGGTGCCACATGCCTTCAGCGATCTCAGACTGCAACTGGCCCGCCGTCCAGCCAGCGTATCCGGCAAAGATCCGAAGATCTCGGTAGGCGCCGGCGACAATCTCGATGGGCGTGTCCAGGTGCAGCAGGCCGACATTGTCGAACAGCGGCCGCCAGCCGGGAGGTTCCTCACCGACAGCCGCGACGCTGGCCAGACAGATCGCGCCATTAGGTGACACCGGGCCGCCGTGAAAGAGCATTCGTGGCTCCGAAACCGCGCCCACCCAGTCCGGCAGCACAGCATCGAGCGGTGTCTGGGAGATCTCATTCAAGATCACCCCAAGGGCACCATCCTCGTCGGCGTCCAAGATCAATACCACGGTCTGATTAAAGACTCCGTCGGCAAGCATGATGCTCGCCACGAGCAGATCACCGGCAATCGGATCACGTTTCAATGTCGGCTCGATCCTCGGCTCGCTCATCAGGTGGCAATGCTTTCCACAGCGCGAGATCGGCGTACAAAGATCAACCGAAATAGCAGCACACCGAGTGCAATACCAGTCCAATCAGCCAGCACATCAAACAGATCACCGGTTCGGTAGCGGTACCACAGGTGCTGGATGAGCTCGCTCACCACACCGTGCATGGCAAAGATTGCGACAACCAAGACACTGGTGCGCTGGCTTGGCCACTGCCAGCCAAAGCTGCCGCGCAGGGCTATGGTCAGCAAGATCAACAGCACTGGGACCGCGAAGCCGATGGTGTGTTGCACTTTGTCCGGGAACGGAACCCATGGCGTCTGAGCCGGACCCACAACGCGGTAGAGGCCCCACAACTGAAGCAGCACCGCACCGACGGCTGCTACGGCGGCGAAGTACCAACCGCGCAGTGCAGGAGCCTCCGTATGGTCCGGCAATGCTGAGTGCGACATGAGCTATAGGAAAACTTCGGTGTCGGTGGGTAGTTCGGTTGGCCCCCCGGCCGCTTGGCGTACGGCGGTCGCCACCGCGTGATGCACGTCGGCGTGAAAAACGCTCGGCATGATGTATGCGGCGTTGAGCTCGTCGTCGCTGACGACGGCGGCAAGTGCGCGGGCCGCAGCCAGCAGCATACTCGAGGTGACTTTGGCACAGTGAGCATCAAGCAGGCCCCGGAACACACCAGGAAACGCCAGCACGTTGTTGATTTGATTCGGAAAGTCCGATCGGCCGGTGGCAACTACTGCTGCATATCGGGTGGCTTCGGCAGGATCGACCTCCGGATCCGGGTTCGCCAATGCGAATACGATGGAGCGCTCGGCCATGCCCGCTACGTCGGAACCAGACAATACGCCGGGCGCGGATAGTCCAATGAATACATCAGCACCGACGACCGCCTCCTTCAGCGAACCGCTGAAACCGAGTTGGTTAGTGTTCTCGGCCAGCCATTTCAATTCACCTATCAAATCGGCACGACCGCGATAGACCACTCCAGCGATGTCGGCAACGACGATGTCTTTGACACCAGCGGCCAGCAACAGCTTGATCACCGCTGTGCCAGCTGCCCCCGCGCCCGACATCACTATCCGGACTTCGCCGATCTGCTTGCCGACGACCCGCAGCGCGTTGTAGAGCGCAGCCAGCACCACGATCGCGGTGCCGTGCTGATCATCATGAAATACCGGAATATCGAGCTGCTGACGCAGTCGGCGCTCGACCTCGAAGCAGCGTGGCGCCGAAATGTCCTCCAAATTGATCCCGGCGAACCCAGGGGCGATGGCGCGTACGACCGCAATGATCTCGTCGACGTCCTGGGTATCCAGACACAATGGCCAAGCATCGATGTCGCCGAAGCGCTTGAACAATGCCGCTTTACCTTCCATGACGGGAAGGGCGGCGTGCGCTCCAAGGTTGCCCAAGCCAAGCACCGCTGACCCGTCCGTGACGACGGCGATGCTGTTCCGCTTACTGGTCAGCCGGCGAGCATCTTCAGGGTTCTTGGCGATAGCCAACGACACCCGTGCCACACCTGGCGTATACAGCATAGAAAGATCGTCACGGTTACGGATTGGATGTTTGCCGTGCATTGCGATCTTGCCGCCCAGATGCATCAAGAAAGTGCGATCACTGACCTTGTCGATCACTACGCCGGGCACGCTGCGCATAGCCTCAACCAACCGCTCAGCGTGCTCGGTGTCGCGCGCGGCGCATGTCACGTCGATCCGCAGTCGTTCCTGCCCAGAGGCAGTGACATCAAGCGCTGTGACTGCGCCCCCAGACTGCTCGACGGCCGTCGTCAGCTGACTGACCGCAGGTCCCCCCGCCGGAACCTCCAGCCGAACGGTGATGGAGTACGAGACGGAGGGAACCGATGCCACGCAGCCGATCTTCTCACGGACGTGGTGGCTAACGGCCACTCCGCATCTCGGGTTGGGCGGCTGCCGCGGTAGCAACCATTGCGTGCCACTGGCCGATGTCCCCCTTGCTTATCGCAACGGCCAGCAAGTCCGGAAACATATCTGGAGTGCAGGCAAACGCCGGCACGCCCAGCGCTGCCAGCGCCGCCGCGTTCTCATGGTCGTACGCCGGCGCGCCCGAATCGGACAGAGCCAGTAGGGCTATTACGGTGACTCCATCACGCAGCAGGTCGGCTATCCGACGCAGCATTTCCACGGCAAGCCCACCTTCGAAAAGGTCTGAGATCACTATCAAGATCGACTCGGTCGGCCGGGTGATGAGTTGCTGGCAGTAAGCCAATGCCCGGTTGATGTCGGTACCACCGCCCAGCTGGCAGCCGAAGAGCACATCGACCGGATCCGAGAGCTTGTCGGTGAGATCGACGATCTGCGTGTCAAAGGCCACCACCGAGGTCTTTACGGACCGGATGGAAGCCAACGTAGCTCCGAAGACGGCAGCGTACACCACCGACTCTGCCATCGATCCAGACTGGTCGATCGCCACCACGACCTCCTTGACGATGGCGTTCGCGCCACGGCCGTAGCCGACCAGGCGTTCCGGGATGATGGTGCGCTGCTCAGGAAGGTAGTGGTCGAGATTGCGCCGGATGGTGGCATTCCAATCGATGTCTCGCGGTCGCGGTCGCCGCGTCCGACTCGCACGACGGACCGCACCGGTGACCGCAGCACGCGTCTTGTTGGCGATGCGGCGCTCGATCTCTGCGACGACCTGACCCACGACCAGACGCGCCGTTCGCTTGGTCGAATCCGGCATCACGTGGCTGAGACTCACCAACGAGCTGACCAGATGAACATCGGGCTGGACGGAATCCAGCAGCTCCGGCTCCAGCAGCATCGAGGTGAGATGCAGACGTTCGATGGCGTCTCGCTGCATGACCTGGACCACGCTGGTCGGAAAGTACGTCCGGATGTCGCCGAGCCAGCGCGCCACCCGCGGAGCCGAGGAGCCCAGACCGCTCGAGCGTCGTGGCTGGCCAGCGCTGTTCTCCTCGGGTGCGTCGTAAAGCGCGCCCAGAGCCGCGTCCATCCGCTGCTCCTCGCGGCTGAGGGAGGTATCCAGCACTTCACCCGACGCTTCGCCGAGCAGCATCCGCCAGCGCAGGAGCCGCGCGTCGCGCTCGGTTCGTCCCGAAACGTCACTCATTCGTGCCTGTCCAAGATCAGGTCACCCAAGATCAGATCGACCGTAGCCAGGGCTGGAGCTGCCAATTCGAGATCAATGTCTTCCAAACGTTGCTGCTCAAGCTTCCGAGTCCCAACCGCGATGCGTTCGGCAATCGCCTGACGTTCGGCGGCCGCGAAGGTGCCGAATGTGCGTCGCAGGAGCGGCAGCATGTCGATGAACTGAGAGTCGTCCAGCTGGCAGACCCACTGATCCAGCAAGCCACGCAATTCCGCATCGTGAATCAGAAGCAGCGCCCCGTCGGCGAAGAAGCCGTCCACCCAGGCTGCCTTGTCGGCGGCTGGCACTCCAGCGGAGAGGGCACGTTGCAGGCGTACCGGAACGTCGCTCAGCTGCTCCGCATCGAGCAGCAGCCGCACCATACGGCCCAGGAGGAGTCCGTGCACATCGCTTCGGTCGACCATGGCGGCGAGCGTTTGCAGCCAGCGGCCACGCAGATCGGGCTGTGTCACGGGCGGCACCCCAGCCGCACTCCGGGAGGATTCAGTCAGCAAGCCGATGGCGTTGTTGACCGCATCGATCCGGCGTCGCATGGCGGCGGCGCTATCGGCGTCCTGGTTCGCGACGGCTTGCCGTAGTCCAGCGCAGATCCGGATCACCAGCACCTCACTGACCTTGCGCAGCGCGCCGGTGTCGGTTTGGCGTACGTCACCGTAGCGCTGTGCCCTAGCCAGCGCCGGCAAGGCGTCCATCAGATGCACGACGTCCGCATCAAGCGCTGCCTTGTCGGCAAGCGTGGTCAGCAGCTCGTCAAGCGCCTTGGGCAGATCAGCGTGGAGGCAGCGTTCGACGGCCTGGGTCAGGTCGACCAGCGATCCATCATCGATGATCTTACGTACGCGCGCGGTAGCCGCCGATTCGACGGTAGTTCCCCAGACAGATGCCTCCACGATGGCGATCGAATATTCGGGCTCCCATCGGGATTCCCAGGTCTCACGGAAGGTGCCCTGGCTCTGTACCGAGGTCTCGGCTGGCACGATCCATGGCACCCCGAGCAGCTGCAACCGGTGGAACAGCTGGGAGCGGGCCCGATCGATCGGCCTACGCAGATCAAGATCATGAAACCGGATCTGCGCCTCGCGCTTGACCCGCAGTGTCCGACAGGTACGAGTGAGATCTGCCTCCAGCGGAACGGTTGGCACAGCATCATTGACTGAGCCGAGCGCCTGGCCTACGACGAGATGGTCGGTGACGTAGCGGACTGCCAACTCGTCACCATCGCAGAGCACTGCCCGCGTCGCCTCGGTCACCTCGGCCAGCCCAGCCAGGGGTCGCCCGCGCAGGCTGGCCAACGTCTCAGCAAGCCGGACCGCTTCGATGACATGTGCGCTGGACACTGAAAGGTCGCGGTCCCGCAGGGCCTGGGCAACCTTGGCCAGCCAGCGCACGATGGGCTGATCAGGGGCAACCCATAGATGGTGGTACCAGCCGGGCGAAGCGACACCAGCCCCGTAGCCCGATGCGGCCGCCAGCCGTTGATGGGTCCATGGCACCCAAGTCAGCGTGATCTTGC
>Ga0307416_100000192_pt1 | contig 32674 bp, 25 predicted proteins | sample DK1Cmetagenome_2_FD_203821 | JGI IMG/M metagenome (GOLD analysis project Ga0307416, IMG submission 203821) | Maize rhizosphere microbial communities from greenhouse at UC Davis, California, United States - DK15-C-3 | ecosystem: Host-associated > Plants > Roots > Rhizosphere > Soil | place...
GGCGCGCCTGGCACTGGTCGGCCCACGGGGCGTCGAAGCCGGCGTCCGGCGAGTCGATGAGCTTGAGCCGCGCCAGCCCCCGCGCGATCACGGAGTCGGCCGCGGCCTGCCACGCGGCTGCCGTCGCACCGGCCCGCGCCACCGCCTCGGCCGCCTTCTGCGCGTCGCGAACGATCTGGTAGACGGCCCGCTGCTCGGCGGTGAAGCGGCCGCTCACCGGCAGCGTGCGCGTCACGTCCGCGGCGTAGCCGGCGTAGGACGCGCCGATGTCCATCACCACCACCTCGCCAGCGCGCATCACCCGGTCGTTCCTCGAGTAATGCAGCGTCGTCGAGTTGGGCCCCGAGCCGACGATGCTGGAGAACGACGGCCCCTCGGCGCCCCCGGCGAGGAAGGTGGATTCGATGACCGCCTGCACCTCGCGCTCGCTCACGTCCGGCCGGACCGCCTTCAGGGCGGCGCGGTGCGCGCTGTCGGTGATCTCGATGGCGCGGCGGAGGAGCGCCAGCTCGCGCGGCGACTTGTGGGCGCGAAGGCGGTCCACGATCGGGTGCGCGTCGTGGACGACGAGCCCGGGGTGAGCGGCCGCGAAGTCGCGCAGGAACGACGCGCCGAGCGTGACCGTGTCGCGGCCGGCGGCGTCGGCGGACGCGAAGTCGCGCAGCGTGTAGAACGGGAGCCCGGCGCGGGCGAGTGAGTCGAGCGCCGGGCGCAGCGCCGCCATGTGACGTCGCGCCAACCCGGTCTCGCGCGCTACCGTGGCGGAATCCGCGGGGATGCCAACGTAAAGCTGATAGCGCGGGCCCGGTGGCTCGACGAACACGTACGAGGTCGCCTTGCCGCCGCGCTTGACGAGCACGAGCACCGCGTCGGGCTCGCGGAAGTTGGTCAGGTAGCGGAATGCGGGAAGCGGCCGGAAGGCCCCCCAGGACGAGACGGGCTCCCGGGCGCCGAATGCTACGACTACTCCACTGTCGATGTGCGCAGCCAACGAGTCGCGGCTGGCCTGGTACTCGGCGAGCGGCAGCGGCTCCGGCGGCTGCGCCGATTGGGCCGCCATGGTGCCGGCGGCGAGCGAGGCGGTGATCGCGAGGGTGAGGGTAGCGACAGGCAGGCGGGGCATCGGAGCTCCAGCGGGGAGTGGGTCCGCAACAGTACACTGGGGCCGGCGGTTCGACCAGCCAATGCACGGAAGAGTACGCAGCAGGCGCGGACCTCGCCCCACGACCGCCCACACCACGCACTCTTGTCGCCCCCCGCCCTTTCCCCACATTGGAGGAGCTGCGAGCAGGCCCACCGGCGACCCCACCGGGCGAGCGCGCCTGAGGAGGGAATGTGGAGCACGAGCATGGTACGACCAGCCAGTCCGGTCCCCGGATAGGCAGCTATTCCCCGCCGGCGGGCACCAGTCCGCACCTCGACATGCTCCGTCGGGTCACGCGCCACATCGCGGTGACGCCGAACCGCCAGGCCGTGCTCGCGTCGATCGTGTCGGCGCTGGTGGAGCACACCGGGGCCGTCATGGCGCGCGTGTTCCTGTACTTGTCCGACGACGAGTGCGAGACGTGCCGCACGCTGAGTCCTGCCGGCGCGACGGGGTCCCACGGCGAGAAATGCCTGCACCTCTGCGCGAGCGCCGGCGTCCTCACCGACGTGACGGGCGCGGACCACCTGATCCCGCTGCGGGCCGCGGCGCCCCCGGCGAGGGTGGCCCGCGAGCGGCGGCCTTTCCTCACGAACGACCTGCTGCGCGACGCCGGCGACGACGGCGCGACGGCCGAGCTGAGACGGAGGTACGTCGAGGTCGGCGTCGTCGCGGCCGGGGCGTACCCCCTCGACTTCCGCGGTGAGCTGATCGGCGTCATCGGCATGTTGAGCCGCGAGCCGTTCCCACAGGACGCCTTCGAGCTGCTCGGCATCTTTGCCGACCAGGCGGCGATGGCGGTGAAGAGCGCGTACGCCTTTGAGGAGCTGGAGCGCAACAAGAACCGCCTCCGCGCGGAGAACGAGTACCTGCAGGAGGAGATTCGCGGCGAGCGCGGCTTCGAGCACATCATCGGCGACAGCCCGGCGCTCCGTTCGGTGCTGCGGAAGGTGCAGCAGGTCGCACAGGTGGAAACGACCGTCCTGCTCAGCGGCGAGACGGGCACGGGCAAGGAGCTGATCGCCCGCGCGATCCACGAGGCGAGCGCACGGAAGGCTCGCCCGATGATCAAGGTGAATTGCGGCGCCATCCCGCAGGGCCTCGTGGAGAGCGAGCTGTTCGGGCACGAGCGCGGCGCCTTCACCGGGGCGCTGCAGAAGCGGATCGGCCGCTTCGAACTGGCCGACAAGGGCACGCTCTTTCTGGACGAGGTGGGCGAGCTGCCGCTCGACACGCAGGTGAAGCTGCTGCGCGTACTCCAGGAGCAGGAGTTCGAGCGCGTCGGCGGCACGCGCTCCATGAAGACCGACGTGCGCCTCGTCGCGGCGACAAACCGCGACCTCGAGAAGGAAGTGGCCGAGGGGCGCTTCCGCCCCGACCTCTTCTACCGGCTCAACGTCTTCCCGATTCGCGTCCCGCCACTCAGGGAGCGGCCGGGCGACGTTCTGCTCCTGGTCCGACACTTCCTCGCCCAGTTGCAGCGGAAGCTCGCGAAGCCCCTGCGGGGCGTGACCGCGGAGAGCATCGAGCTGCTCCAGCGCTACCCGTGGCCGGGCAACATTCGCGAGCTGCAGAATGTGCTCGAGCGCGCCTGCGTGCTGGCGTCCGGCCCGGTCGTCGATGTCGCCGAGTCGCTCGGGCCGGCGGCTCGGCAGGGCACCCTTCCCGCCGGCACCGACCAGATCCTCACCCTCGACGAAGCCGAGCGGGTGCACATCCGTCGCGCGCTCGCCGCCGCCGGCGGCAAGATCTACGGCCCGGGCGGCGCCGCGGCGCTGCTCGGCATCAATCCGAGCACGCTCCGGTCGCGGATGGAAAAGCTCAAGCTCACCAAGCACGCGCCGTAAGGATTGGTGACTCCCGGAGTCGCGGCATTTCGCGATTTCGCGACACTCCGCGGCGGCGGCGCGCGCCCGCCGGCGTGACCCGCCTGCCGGCCTGCGGGCCTAACCGCAAGCCACACCCCGCGTTGCCCGCGCCGGGCCGTGCCGCCCGGCGCCTGGTCCCCGCGTTGCCTTCTCAGTGCTCCGTGCGGCGCCACCGTGGTGCCGCGCCGAGAGGCGTTCGCGAAAGGCGACCACCCTCGTGACGGACCGCCCGCACGCCGGGCGCACCTCCTCCGGGGACCGATCATGCCACCAAGAAAGAGACTCGCCGTCGCCGCCGTCGTGCTTAGTGCGATCGGCGGGTTCGTGATTCATCGCAGCAGCGCCGCCAAGGGGGCCGATGCCTTCATTCTCGCGTCGGGCACGGTCGAGGCGACCGAGGCCGACCTTGGCTTCCAGGCGTCCGGCCGCCTCGATCAGATCGCCGTGCGCGAGGGCGCCAGGGTGAGCCCGGGCGCCGAGCTCGCATCGCTCGAGCGCGCCGAGCTGCTCGCCGACCGCGCGGTCGCCCTCGCGCAGGTGGACGCGGCGAAGGCGCTGCTGGCGGAGTTGACCGCCGGCTCGCGACGCGAGGAGATCGCCCGCGCCCGCGCCGCGCTCGACGTCGCCACCGAGCGCCGCGACGTCGCCCGCCGCGACGTCGAGCGCCTGCGGGACCTCGCCGAGAAGTCGCTCGTCAGCCGGGAGTCGTTCGACCACCAGGAGACCGCCGTCGGCGTCGCCGAGGGCGAGGTCGCGCGGGCGAGCGAGGAGCTCCGGCTGCTGGAGAAGGGCCCGCGCCCCGAGCGCATCGCCGCGCAGCGTGCCGCGGTGGCGCAGGCGGCGGCGATGGTGCAGCGCATCGACGCCCTGCTCGCCCAGAGGGAGCTGAAGGCGCCGTTCACCGGCACGGTGACGGTGCGCCACCGCGAGCCGGGCGAGGCCGTCGCGTCGGGCGCGCCGGTGCTCACGCTCCGCAACCTGGACGACCGGTGGGTGCGCATCTACGTGCCCGGCGACGAGGTGGGGCGCCTGACGATCGGCCAGCGGGCGGCGATCACCGCCGACGCCGACCCGAGCCGCACGTACACGGGCTCCGTCTCGTACATCGCCAGCGTCGCCGAGTTCACGCCGCGCAACGTTCAGACGACGAAGGACCGCGTGCGGCTGGTGTACGAGGTCCGGGTGCGCATCGTCGGCGACAGCGCCGTCGACCTCAAGCCCGGGCTGCCAGCCGACGTGCGCTTCGACATGCGGCCCGCCGCGTCGAGATCCTCCTCGACTCGCTGACGCGCCCGGACGCCACCATGCCTTCCACGACTCTCCACTCCGGCCCGATGGTCGCGCTCCGCGACCTGACGCGGCGGTTCGGCGGCCTCACGGCCCTCGACGCCCTCTCCTTCGAAGTGGCGCCGGGCGAGCTGTTCGGCGTCGTCGGCCCGGATGGCTCGGGCAAGACCACCACGCTCCGCATGCTCGCCGGCGTACTCCGACCGACGTCGGGCGACGCGATCGTCGCCGGGACGAGCGTGGCGCGCGAGCCGGAGCGGGTCAAGCACCACATCGCCTACATGTCACAGCGGTTCGGCTTGTACGGGGACCTCACGGTGCGCGAGAACATCGAGTTCTACGCCGACTTGTACCAGGTACCGCGCCGGGAGCGCGAGCCCCGGATGAAGCGACTGTACGAGTTCTCGAGCCTCGGCGCGTTCGAGGCCCGCCTCGCCGGCAAGCTCTCCGGCGGCATGAAGCAGAAGCTCTCGCTCTGCTGCGCCCTGATCCACGAGCCCGAGGTGATGCTCCTCGACGAGCCGACGTTCGGCGTCGACCCCATCTCGCGGCGCGACCTCTGGCTGATCGTGCACGAGATGGTCGCGCGCGGCATGACGGCGGTCGTGTCCACGTCGTACCTCGACGAGGCCGAGCGGTGCGACCGCGTGGCCATGCTGCAGAGCGGCCGGCTCGCGGCGCTCGACACGCCGGCCGCGCTGCAGGAGCGACTCCGCGGGCGCGCGCTGGTCGTGGACACCGACGCGCCGCGCCGCGCGGTCGCCATCCTCCGCACCCAGCCGATCGTGCGGAGCGCCGCCCTGTTCGGCACCTCACTCCATGTCACCACGTCGCGCGGCGGACTCGGGCCCGCCCTGGTGGACGCGCTCGCCGAGGCCGGCATCAGCGTCCGCGCCATGCGTGCCCTCGACCCGTCCCTCGAAGACGTCTTCATCGACCTGACGAGTGCGACCGATGCCCACTGACCGCGCGACCACCCGAGCCGACGACGCCGTGAGGGTCGACGGTCTCACGCGACGGTTCGGCGACTTCGTCGCGGTGGACGCCGTGACCTTCGCCGTGCGGCGCGGCGAGGTGTTCGGCTTCCTCGGGCCCAACGGGGCCGGGAAGACGACCACGATCAAGATGCTCACCGGCCTGGTACGCCCGAGCGCCGGCGTCGGCTCCGTCGTCGGTCTCGACCTCGCCACCGAGGGCGAGCGGATCAAGCGGCGCATCGGCTACATGTCACAGCTCTTCTCGTTGTACCCCGACCTGACGGTGGACGAAAACATCGAGTTCGCGGCCGGCATGCACGAGGTGATGGGAGAGCGCTTCGACCGGCGCCGCGCGTGGGTGCTCGCGATGTCCCAGCTCGAGGCGCACCGCGCGAAGCTCACCGCCGAGCTGCCGCTCGGCTGGAAGCAGCGCCTCGCCCTCGGCTGCGCCATGCTCCACGAGCCGCCCGTCCTCTTCCTCGACGAGCCGACGTCCGGCGTCGACCCGCACGCGCGCCGGCGGTTCTGGGACGTCATCCACGAGCTGTCGCAGGCCGGCACGACGGTGTTCGTGAGCACGCACTACATGGAAGAGGCAGAGTACTGCGACCGCCTCGCCCTGATGAACCGCGGGCGGCTCATCGCCCTCGGCACCCCCGAGGCCCTGCGGGCGGAGATGACGCAGCCCATCTATCGCGTGGAGACCGACGACGCCCCGCGGGCCGTGCCCGTGTTGGCCGGCGCCCGCGGGATCGTGGACGTGAGCCTGTTCGGCCGCGCGCTGCGCCTCGTCGCGGACGACGAGGCGCGCGCCGGTTCCACGGTGCGCGGCCTGCTCGCGGCGGCCGGCCTGGCCTGCCGGTCGATGGAGCGCGTCACCCCCTCGCTCGAAGACGTCTTCGTCTCTCACGTCCGGCGCGCCGGCGGAGCCGTGGTCGGATGACACACACACCGAGCGGCCGCTTCAGCGTCGGCCGCATGTGGGCGATCGCCAGGAAGGAGTCCATTCAGCTCACGCGCGACGCGCGCAGCCTCGGCCTCGCCTTCCTCCTGCCAGCGATCCTGCTCCTGCTGTTCGGCTACGCCATCACGACGGACGTCGAGAACATCGACATGGCGACGCTGGACCGGGACCGCACGCCCGCGAGCCGCGCCCTCACGGACGCGTTCGCGCAGTCCGGCTACTTCACCATGCGGCGCAGCCTGGCGCGCGCCGACGAGGTCGAACCGCTCATCAACCGCGGCACGGTTCGAGTGACCCTCATCATCCCGGAGCGCTTCGCTGCCGACCTCGCAGCGAAGCGCCCGGCGCCCGTGGAACTGGTGCTCGACGGGAGCGATGCGAAAACCGCCACCGTCGCGCTCGGGTACGCCGAGGCCATCGCCAGGAGCTTCTCCTCGCGCGTGATGCTCGCACACCAGCAGGTGACCCCACCCGCGCGCGCCGAGACCCGCGTGTGGTACAACGAGTCGCTCGACGGCAAGGCGATGATCGTGCCGGGCCTCATCGCCGTGATCATGTCCATCATCGCGGCGATGCTCACCTCCCTGACGATCGCGCGCGAGTGGGAGCGGGGCACGATGGAGCAGCTCGCCGCGACGCCGGTGAGCCGGTCCGAGGTCATCTTCGGCAAGCTGCTGCCGTACCTCGCCATCGGGACCGTCGACGTCGCCGTCGCGCTCGCCGGGGCGCTGTACGTCTTCGACGTGCCCTTCCGGGGCAGCCTCGTCATGTTCGCCCTGTCGAGCCTCGTCTTCCTGCTCGGCGTCCTGGCGCTGGGGATCTTCATCTCGGCGAAGCTCAAGACGCAGCTCCTCGCCACCCAGGCCTCGCTGTTCGCGACCTGGCTGCCGGCGCTGATCCTATCCGGGTTCATGTACTCGATCAGCAACATGCCGACCGTACTGCAGCTCGTCTCGCAGGTCGTCCCCGCACGGTACTTCGTCTCCGTCATGCGCGCCGTCTTCCTCCGCGGCGTCGGCCTCGACGTGCTCTGGGCGCCGCTCCTGGGCCTGTCGCTGTATGCCGCGGCGGTGCTCGCCCTCAGCGTGCGCACCTTCAAGAAGGAGCTTGCGTGATGTTCTCCGAGACCGGGTCCCCGGCCCGTCGCTGGCTCTCGCCGGTGCGACTGGGGCGCATGATCAAGAAGGAGTTCAAGCAGCTCCTCCGCGACCCCAAGGCGCGCCCAATCGTCTTCGTCGCGCCGATCGTCCAGCTCTTGCTCCTGGGGTACGCCGCGACGACCGACGTCAAGAACATCCGCACGGTGGTCGTCGACCACGACCGCACCGTCGACTCGCGCGCCCTCGTGGAAGCGCACGTGTCCACCGGCTACTTCCAGGTGATCTCGTACGCCGACCGCGCCGAGCGAATCGCGGCCGCGCTCGACCGCGGCGACGCCGTCGTCGGGCTGATCATCCCACCGGGCTTCTCGCGCGATCTGCGCTCGGGGCGGGGCGCCGAGGTGCAGGCGATCGTCGACGGATCCGACGCCAGCGTGGCCAACGTCGCGCAGGGGTACGTCGCGCGCATCACGTCCGCGTTCGGGGCCAAGGCCTCGGGGCAGGTGCGCCAGGCGGCCGGGGTGGAGCTGCGCTCGCGCGCCTGGTTCAACCCGAGCCTCGAGAGCCGGCTCTTCAACATTCCCGCCGTCATGGGGACGCTGCTCATGATGTCGTCGCTCCTCCTCACCGCCCTCGGCGTCGTGCGCGAGCGCGAGACCGGAACGCTCGACCAGCTCCTCGTCAGCCCGCTCACCCCCACCGAGTTCATGCTGGGGAAGACGGTTCCAGTGCTGGGCGTCGGACTGGTGCACCTCACGATCTTCACCTCGCTCGCGCTCTTCTGGTTCGACGTGCCGCTCCGGGGAACCGTCTGGGCGCTCCTCCTCGCGGCGTTGCTCTTCATCCTCGCCGGACTCGCGCTGGGGCTGCTCATGTCCACCGTCTCGCAGACGCAGCAGGAGGCGTTCATGCTGCTCGTCCTCTTCTTCCTTCCCGCGGTCATCCTCTCCGGCTTTCTCTCGCCGGTGGAGAGCATGCCGGCGGCGTTCCAGTGGGTGACGCTCGTCAACCCGATGCGGCACTTCATGGTGATCCTGCGTGGCGTGTTCCTGAAGGGCTCCGGCCCGAGCGAGCTCTGGCCACAGTACGCCGCGCTCGCCGCCATGGCTGCCGCCTCGCTCGTGCTCGCCATCCGTCGCTACCGCCACTCCATCGCCTGACGCAGTCAGGACGCGCCGGGCGATGACTATACGATACGCCAAGGACTCGAGGACTTCTCTCATGCCTACGACTTGCCGCTTTCCGCGGCGCGGCCGGCCGGCGCGCCAACCCATCTCGATGCTGGCGCTGGTCGCGCTCGCGTTCCCCGCGCTCGCGTCGCTGCCGCGCGCCGCCCACGCGCAAGCGGGCGCGCCGCGCGCGCTCACCCTCGGCGACGCCGCCCGACTCGCCGCCGAGCGCGGCGCGCCGGCCGTGGCCGGCCGCGAGCGCGCGGCACAGAGCGAGGCCCGCGCGCGTCAGCAGCGGGCGGACCTCCTGCCCTCGCTCACCGCCGGCGCGCAGCTCGACTCACGCACCTTCAACACCGCGTCGTTCGGCCTCGACTTTCCCGCCCCCTCCGGGCAACCGTCCTTCTTCGACCCGAACGGCGAGGTCACCGGGCCCGTCCGCACCGTGGACCTGCGCGTGCGGGCGACGCAGCGCCTCGTCGACCTTCCCGCCGTCATCCGGTGGCGCGCGGCGGGCTCGGAGGCGAGCGCGGCACAATGGGACGCCGCGGCGGCCGCCGACGCGGCCGCGCGGGCGGGAGCGCTCGCGTACGTGCGCGTGCAGCGCGCCGACGCGCTCCTCGCGGCGCGGGCGGCCGACTCGTCGCTCGCCGCCGAGCTGCTGGCGATCGCGCGGCAGCAGTTGGCCGCCGGCACCGCCATCGGCCTCGACGTGACGCGGGCCGAGGCGCAGCTCGCCTCGACGGAGGCACAGTTGATCGTCGCCCGCAGCGAGCGCGATCGCGCGAAGCTCGACCTGCTCGGTGTGCTCTCGCTGCCGCTCGACACGCCGCTGGAGCTGCGGGATTCGCTCGCGTTACCATCGCCTGCGGACTCCACCGAGTTGGCGGACGACGTCACGCATCACGCCCTGGCGCGCCGCCCCGACCTGCGCGCGGCGGAAGCCGAAACCGACGCGGCCCGCCAGCAGGTGAGGGCCGCGCGCGCGGAGCGGCTGCCCAGCGTGGCGCTGTTCGCCGACCACGGCTCGATGGGGAAGGACACCGACCACCTGCTCGGCACCTACTCGTACGGTGTGCAGGTGTCGCTGCCGCTCGTCGACGGATTCCGGCGGGGTGCGCGGGCGGACGAGCAGCGGGCGCGCGAGCGCGAGGCCGACGCGCGGTGGAAGGACGCCCGGCTCCGCGCCGAGATCGACGTGCGCTCCGCCCTCGTCGAGCTCGATGCGGCGCGCCAGCGCGTGGCGGCCGCCGGGGTCCGGCTGCGGCTCGGCGAGCAGGAGCTGGCGCAGGCGCGCGAGCGCTTCCGCGCCGGCGTGGCCGGCAACGCCGACGTCGTCACGGCATCGCTGGCGCTGAACGACGCGCGCGACCTCGTCGTCGACGCGGTCAGCGCGTATCATGCAGCACGCGTGGCGCTCGCGGGCGCCCAGGGGACGGCGACGACACTGCCTTGAGGTCGAGCGGTCGAGCGGTCGAGCGGTCACCGACGCCCCACTCCTACCCTCCGACGTGACCATGCGCTACCTCGGCCTGCTCGGCGGCATGAGCTGGGAGTCGACCGCCGAGTATTACCGGCTCGTGAACCGCGCCGTCGCGGAGCGGCGTGGCGGCCTGCACTCGGCGCCGCTCCTCTTGCACAGCGTCGACTTCGCCGAGATCGCCGCGCTGCAGGCCGCGGGCGAGTGGGACCGCGCCGGCGCGGTGCTCGGCCGAGCGGCCGCCGGCCTGGAGCGGGCGGGTGCCGAGGCCATCGTCCTGTGCACGAACACGATGCACCACGTCGCACCCGCCATCGAGGCGGCCGTCTCGGTGCGGCTGCTCCACATCGTCGACCCCACGGGGGCGGCGCTCCACGCCGCGGGCGTGCGGCGCACCGGGTTCCTCGGCACGCGCTACACGATGGAGCTCCCCTTCTGGCGCGAGCGGCTGGCCGAGCGGTTCGGCGTGGAGCTCGTGGTGCCGGCCGCGGAGGACCGCGCGGTCGTGCACCGCGTCATCTACGAGGAGTTGGTGCGCGGCCGGATCGAGCCTCGCTCTCGCGCCGCCTACGTCGACGTCATCGGCCGGCTCGCCGACCGGGGTGCCGAGGCCGTGGTGCTCGGGTGTACCGAGATCACGCTCCTGATCGGTGCGGCAGACTCGCCGCTGCCGGTCTACGACACGACGCGGCTGCATGCCGAGGCGGCCGCCGCGTTCTGCCTCGGGGGCCGGGACGAACGGGCGGCGGCCGAACGGGCACCTGCCGTCGCGGGGTGAGGCGACGCCCCCGCAGACGGCACCCGCCCGCCGCGGCGTCACCGATACGGCGTCGGCGACGTCCCTGCTTGCCATGCGGACGCATGCACGACGCTTCCCCCAAGGGGTTCCGTCAGGGGCGCCAGCAATGTGCCCTCCGCGGCGAGGGCGGCCTGCAACCGGCCGGCGATCCCGGAGGCCACGACGTCCGCCGCCGGCGTCGCGAGCGTCTTCGGCGCGCCCAGTACGAGTATCTCCTCCAGGTCGGTCGGCTCCCAGAAGCGCTTCATGAGCGTACGGTCGCCGTAGAGCGGCACGCCTCCGACGAACACGAGCTGCACCTCGGCGGGAGTTGCCGCGACCACCGCGCCGTAGGGATCGTTGTGGCTCCCGCCGATCACCAGCAGGTCGGCGCGCAGGCCGACGCGGATCTCGCCAACGTCGTCGGCCACACCCACGATGCGCGCGGGCACGGAAGTGACCATGTCCACCAGCTGCCGGTCGGTGAGGCGACCGCCCAGGTGATCACGATTCCACCGCCCCGCGACCTTGAGCTCGTCGAGCATGTTGCTGCTGCCGGTGATCGCCCAATCGGGGGCGAGTGCGATCTCGACCTCCGCGTCCAGCGCGGCATCGATGTTCGCGGTCGTCTCGTACAGCTCGAGGTTGCTGCGCGGCGACCAGACGAGCGCCGTCCCGGCGGCGGCCATCGCCTGAAAGTCGCTCGCGCCGAGCGGGATGCCGTGAATGACCACGCCCTTCGGGTTGAGGAGAGATTGCGACTGCAGGAACGTGAACTCCTCCAGGGCCGCGGCGTCCGTCCCCTCCGCGAGGTGTATCGCGAGCGCCTCGTAGAACGGATTGGCGATGAAGAACTGGGCCGCCCCGACGAACGCGGCGCGGGCCCCGGGGTCGCTGGCCGGTGGGAGATCGAGCACGTTGAAGATGTGCTCGCGGTTGAGCTCCGTCGTGCCGTAGAACCCGCTGTTGTAGTCCAGGTTGCGCACGAGCCCGTGAATGCACGGCACGGGGTGCGTCGTCATGCTCGACGTTGTTCCACCGACGAGCGCGCGGAGCTCGCCCCACGCGTTCATGTCGCACAGGTGCGACGATGCCAGGCGGGCGAACGGTTCCCCGACGACTCGCAGGTACTCGGCGTCCGACCGCCACTGGTTCCGGTTCGTGAAGGTGCGGCCGGCGCTCCAGCGCGGCAGGACGTTCCACGGGATGTGGTTGTGGACGTCGACGAAGCCCGGAACGATGATGCCGCGGGTGTTGATCGTATCGGCGTCGGGGATGGCGGGCGGTTTGTCGGAGACCGCGATGATTCGCCCATCCTGGATGGCGACGTACCCGTGCCTGAGGACCCCGTTCGGTGTGACGACCGTGCCGCGGAGGACGAGGGGCGCCCCACCGACCTGCCCGATCGCGCGCCGAGGCACGGCCGCGCCCGGGCTGGTAGCGTTGGGCGAGGCGCCCTCATCGCACCCGAGAGCGACCTGTACGAGCGCGAGCACGAGGAGGTGCGCGAGCCAGCGCGTCGGCTGCCGCGCTGGGGTGCCGGAACGATGCGATGATGGCATATGGAGTGAGGGGCTCAACGCGTGGCCGTCCAGGCCGCCCGGTACGTGCCGCCGAACTTGGGCCCGCCGCACCTGCTGGCCCCGCCCATCACGCTCAGCGTTGGGCCCCGCAGCCCTCCTTGGAGGGTGCAGCCGTCCGCCGTCACGAAGCTCACGTGGTGCCCCTGGACTGTTCCTTCGACGCCGATGTCGGTGAAGTCGTTAGGAAACGTCGTCCCGTCCGCCGCGGTGCAGGTGCCGGTCTGATCGTACGACCCGGTGAACGTCTTACCGGTCTGGACGAACGTGTACGTCCCGTCGGTGCTGCACCGGAACGCCTTCGTTCCTCGGCCGCCGAAATGATAGAGCAAGAAGGTGGCGTCTTCGTGGAAGCTCCACGTCCCGGTGATGTCCGCAGTGCCGGCCGCTTGCTGGCGCGCCTGCGCAGACGCTCCTCCCTCGGAGGTGGACGGGCCTACGGCGGATTCCGCGCACGCGGTGGTGAGCGCGAGCAGGAACGGGGAGACTAGGAGACGACTGGCGATGCTGGAGGCGGACATGTGGCTCCCATTGGTTGATGGACTTGGCAACGTGATTCGCCGGCGTTCATTGCTTTACAGTGTCGAACGTCCCATGCGACCCGTTGCTGGCGCTCCACGTCCCGCTCAGACGCAGGGTCGGCCTCGAGAGGCCCGCGAGGAACGTCACCACGAGTCCGCCATTATCCCCGTAACCCGTCCCGGTGAACTGGCTGCCGGACACCGTCCACACCCCCTCGAGGTGCTCGCGGTATACTCCGCCGGAGGAGCCCTGGTAGTCTGTGTCCGCGGTCAGCGTGGAGTCGGAGTTCAAGACCAAAGTGACCGTCGACTCCCCCCAGGTACCGCCCACGGGTCCTTGCCACGTCCCGACGAGCGGCGTGTCCTTGGGGTTGATCGGGGCGGCAGGGGGCGTGTCATCCCCACACGCCGCCAACGCGATGACTGATACACAGACCGCGGAGACCAGCCTGAGACTCCTTCTCCCGAGCGTCATGTCACGACCCTCCAAAGCAGTGGCTGATGGGACTCATGGCGGGGCGCTCGTGTGCACCCGATATTGGAGCCACGCCCGCAGGCGGGCGACGCCGACGACGGCGGGCCGGCCCGGAGCCCCCCACTGAGGACTACACGAGAACGGCGCGTTTCTTATCACGTCGTCTCACGTCGTGGCGGGGAAGTACGTAGATGCCCAGTGAGAGCGGCTCATGGAGCGTGAGTCACAGGAAGACGTCACGCGGGACGAGGTCACGCGGCTGCTCGAGGCACTGCAGCGGGGCGATAGCGCCGCCCTCGGCACGCTCTTCCCATTGGTCTATGAGGAGCTGCGGGCCGTGGCCCACCGGCAGCGCCAGCGCTGGCAGGGCGACGAGACACTGAACACGACGGCGCTCGTCCACGAGGCTTACCTCAAGCTGGTGGATCAGAGCCGGGTCGGATGGGAAAGTCGCGCCCACTTCTTCGCGACGGCGGCGAAGGCCATGCGCCACATCCTGATCAACTACGCCCGGGACCAGCGGGCGCAGAAGCGTGGCGGCGATCGGCCAACGCTCTCGCTCGAAGAGCTCGGCGAGCGACTGGAAGGAGAGATCGCGCTGTCTTCCGACAGCACCGATCTGCTGGTCGCGCTCGACGAGGCGTTGGAAAAGCTGGAGCGAGTGAACGAGCGCCAGAGCCGGATCGTCGAGTGTCGGTTCTTTGGCGGCATGACGGCGCAGGAGACCGCTGCCGCGCTGGGGATCTCGACGGCGACCGTGAGCCGCGGCTGGGCGCTGGCGCAGGTGCGGCTCTACCAGCACCTCCAGGACGAATTGCGAGCCTAACAGGCGACCATGGACACGGCGCGCGAAGACACGCTCGAGCGACTCTTCGAGCAAGGGGTGGCGCTCCGGCCCGAGCAACGCGCCGCCTTCCTTGTGGAGGCGTGCGGGGCGGACGCGGAACTCCGCAGCACGCTGGAGGCCCTGGTGGCGCACGCAGAGGAAGCCTACGACTTCGTCGATCGAGTCGCGGGGCCGACCGTCGCTCGCGTCGCCGGCGTCCTGCTGGGCGACTCCCCCGCCGCGGACGGCGCGGACGCGCTCATCGGCCGGCGAATGGCGCACTTTCAGGTCGTCGAGAAGCTCGGCGGCGGCGGCATGGGCCACGTCTACAAGGCACTGGACCTCGGGCTCGGCCGCACGGTGGCGCTCAAGGTCCTGCCGCCCCACCTGAGCGCCGACGAGGAGGCCAAGCGGCGCTTCACCCAGGAGGCCAAAGCCGCGTCCGCGCTCGACCACCCGAACATCTGCGCCATCCACGAGATCGGGGAGACGGACGGGGGACGGCTCTTCATCGCGATGCCCTACTACGAGGGCGAGACGCTCAAGCGGAAGATCGCGCGTGGGCCGCTCCCAGTTCCCGAAGTCCTCGACTATTGCGCCCAGGTAGCCGACGGGCTTCAGCGCGCGCACGACGCCGGGATCGTGCACCGGGACGTGAAGCCGGCCAACGTGATGGTTACCCGCGTCGGGCGGGTGAAGGTCGTCGACTTCGGGCTGGCGAAGATGGCCGGTACGGACCTCACGCGCGAAGGCACCACGATCGGGACCGTCGCGTACATGAGCCCCGAGCAGACGCGCGGCGGCCCCGTCGATGCGCGGACGGACGTGTGGAGCCTCGGCGCGGTGCTGTACGAGATGCTGACCGGGTGGCGGCCGTTCCCGGGCGAGAGCGACGAGACGCTGATCTACGCCATCCGCCACGACGCGCCGAAGCCGGTCCGCGGCTCCCGCGCGGAGATCCCCGCCGCGTTGGCTGTCGTCGTGAGCCATTGCCTCGACAAGGACCCGGCGCGCCGCTACCAGAGCGCGGACGAGCTGCTGGCCGACATACGGACCGTGCAGGCAGGCGGCAGCGTGCGGCGTTCGATGCGGCGCAAGCCCCCGCTGCACTACGGCGGCGCGGCGCTGTTGACCTGTCTCCTGCTGCTCGCCGGAAGTGCGCTGCGCACGCGTCCAGAAGCCCGGTTCGACTCGTTGGCCGTGCTGCCCGTGACGGCCGTCGCGGGAGACGCGGCGGAGGAGGACTTCGCCGAGGAGATGACCGGCCTGTTGATCGATCAGCTCTCCCAGCTCAGCGGCCTGCGTCGGGTGGTCTCGCGAACCTCCGTGATGCAGTACCAGGGCACGCGGAAGTCGCCGCGCCAGATCGGCCGGGAGCTAGACGTGGATGCGCTGGTGAAGATGTCGGTGCTGCGGGTGGGAGGGCGAGCTCGCATCGACGTCAGCCTCGTCGAGGCCGGCGCCGAGCGCGTGCTGTGGAGCCGCAGCTTCGAGCGCCCGACACGCGAAGTGCTGACACTCCAGCGTGACGTGGCACTGGCCGTCGCGCGGGAGCTCGGGGTGCAGTTGACGCCGCGCGAGGAGAGGCGCCTGGTCGCGGCGGCGCGCGAGGTGAACCCGGCGGCATTCGCGCTGTACCTGCAGGCGGTCCGGATGGAGGACGGGACTCAGCGGTTGGCGTACCTCGAGCAGGCGATCGAGAAGGACTCCACGTTCGCGCTGGCTCACGCCAAGGTGGCCCTCTCGTACGTCATGATCCCCCGCGACAGGGCGAGAGCCGAGCGGGCGATCGCGAAGGCGCTGGCGCTGGACCCGTCGCTCTCCGACGCCTACGACGCGCGCGGACTGCTGCACATGTGGATCGATCACGACTGGCCGATGGCGGAAGCGGCGTTCCGACGCGCGATCGAGCTGAATCCGCACAACAGCCAGGCTCACCACGAACTCGGGCAGCTTTTCATGCGCCTGGCGCGCTGCGACGAAGCCGTGGCCGAGGAACAACGGGCGGTGCTGCAGAATCCGGGCGCCGCGCACTACCAGAGCGGTCTCGCCGAGGTCTACCTCTACTGCCGGCGCTACGACGACGCCATTCGCGAGTTCGAGAAGGCACTCGTCCTCGTCCCAGACTCCACGCGCATCTACTTCAATCTCGGCGACTCGTACTTCCATCAGGGGCAGTACTCGAAGGCGCTCACGATGTACGGGAAGTCGCGGCGGCCTCTCCCGGGCTGGGCCTACGTGCCGCTCGGTAGCCGGCGGGAGGCTCGAAACCAGATCGACACGCTGAAGGGCACGTGGGCACGGGGAGAGGCGAATGCCTTCACCATGTGGAACCTGGCGCGGCTCTACACGAGTCTCGACGAGCGGGAGCAGGCGATCACGTGGCTGGAGCGAGGCCACGAGGCGCGGCATGGGTTGGTCATCTATCTCAAAGTCCACCCGCACTTCGATTCCCTGCGCGGCGAGCCGCGCTTCGAGGCGCTCCTGAGGAAGGTGCGGCTGGCTGACTGAGGCTGATCCGCCGCGGGTACGAGCCCGACCAGGTGGATGAACGTCCGGCGCAGGGAGAGCATCTCATGGGGTCTCCGACTCTCCGCATCCGGCTCTTTGGCGAGCTCGCGCTCGATCTGGGCGGAGCGCCTCTCGAGCCGCTCGGCTCGGCGCGCGCCGAGTCGTTGCTCGCCTACCTGCTCCTCCACCGCCAGGCGCCGCAGCCGCGGCAGCGCATCGCGTTTCTTCTCTGGCCCGACTCGACCGAGCCGCAGGCGCGAACGAACCTGCGCCACCTGCTTCACACCCTCCGGCGCGCCCTCCCGGACCCGGACCGGTTTCTCGAGGCGGGGGCGCGGACGCTCCAGTGGCGGGCGGACGCACCGTTCTGGCTGGACGTCGCCGCCTTCGAGGCGGCGACCGAGCGCGCGAAGGCCGCTGCCGCCGACGGCGGTCTCGCCCCCTTGCGGGAGGCCGCCGAGCTGTACACGGGCGACCTCCTCCAGGGCTCGTACGACGAGTGGCTCGTCCGCGAGCGCGATCGGCTCCGGCAGCTCAACGGCGCGGCGCTCGAGCGACTCGCCGCGCTCCTCGAAGCGCGTGGCGAACTCGCCGAGGCGATCCTCTACGCCGAGCGGCTCCTGAGACAGGACCCGCTGCGGGAGGAATCGTACCGGCTCCTCATGCGGCTGCACGACGCACGCGGCGACCGGGCCGGAGCCGTCCGGATCTACCACGCATGCGCGGCCACGATGGAGCGGGAGCTGGGTGTCGGGCCGTCGGCGCCCACGCGCGACGCATACGAGGGACTCGTGGTGCCGGAGCGGGGCTTGCCGCCGACCCCCGGGCAGAGCGCCGCCGAGCGGCAGGGCCGGCCCGCTGACGGTCCGCCGCTCGTCGGGCGGACGCGCGAGTGGGCGCAGTTGACCGCTCTCTGGCGCGCCGCGGAGGGCGGGCGGGCTCAGCTCGTCCTCGTGACCGGCGAGCCGGGCGTCGGCAAGACGCGCCTCATCGAGCAGCTCCGCTCCTGGTGCGCGCACCGCGGCGTCGGGACGGCCGAAGCGCGCTCGTACCAGGCCGAGGGCGAGCTGGCGTACGGGCCTGTCGTGGCGTGGCTCCGCTCCGAGGCGATCGCCGGCCGCCTCGCCCGACTCGACCGAGCGGCCCTCGGCGAGCTCGCGCGCCTGCTCCCGGAGCTCCGGTCCGCGGCGCCCGACCTGGCGCGCCCGGAGCCGCTGCCGGAGAGTGAGCAGCGGCAGCAGCTGTTCGACGCCATCGCCAGGGCCGTGCTCGCGCCAGGCCGGCCGCTGCTCCTCGTCGCCGACGACATCCACTGGTGCGACCGGGAGACGCTCCAGTTCCTCCACTACCTGCTGCGCGTCCGGCCAGACGCCCGGGTGCTCGTGGCCGCGACGGCGCGCCCGGAAGAGCTGGACGGGGGTCCGCCGCTCCATGAGCCGCTCATGGGGCTGCGGGCGCTGGAGTGTTTCACGGAGATCGCGATCGGGCGGCTCTCGCGCGAGGAGACGGGCGCACTCGCGGAACGACTGGCTGGCGGCCCACTCACGGACGCCGACGCCACTGCGCTGTACGGAGAGACGGAGGGCAACCCGCTCTTCGTCGTCGAGGCGATGCGCGCCGGTTGGGGAAGCGCACGCGCCAAGGGGGGGTGGCTGAGCCCCAGGCTTCAGGCCGTGGTCGAGTCGCGCCTCGCGCAGCTCTCCGAGCCGGCCCGGGAGCTGGTCGGTGTCGCCGCGACGATCGGGCGAGAGTTCACTTCGCAGGTCCTCGGGCGTGCCAGCGGTGCCGGCGAGGATACGCTCGTCAGTGCCCTGGACGAGCTCTGGCGGCGCCGCATCGTCCGCGAGCAGGGCGCCGACGGCTACGACTTCAGCCACGACAAGATCCGCGAGGTCGCCTACCTGACGCTCAGCCCCGCGCGGCGACGCCGTCTCCACCTGCGCGTCGCGCAGGCGCTCGAGTGGCGGCACGCCCACGACCTCGCGCCCGTGAGCGGGCAGCTCGCCGCGCACTACGCCCACGCCGGCGAGGTCGACCGGGCCGCGGCGTGGTACGTACGCGCGGCCGAAGCGGCACAGCAGCTCCACGCCAACGACGAGGCGGTCCGGCTCCTGAGCCGCGCGCGCGACCTCCTCGGCGCACTCCCGGAGTCGGCCGAGCGCGACACGGTCGAGCTCTCCATCCTCACCGCGCTCCCCGCGCCGCTCGGGGCGGCCGAGGGGTACGCATCCGTCCGCCTCGCCGAGGTGCAGCGGCGCGCCTTCGAGCTGGTGCGGGCGCACGGGCTCGAGCCGGCGCCGGCGCTCCTGCGCTCCCTGGCGGTCGCGGGCCTCTCCCGCGGCGACTTCGCGGGGGCGCGACAGGCCGGCGAGGAGTTGCGCGCCCGCGGCACGCGCGACGCCGACGACGTGCTGCTCGTCGAGAGCGACTACGTGCTCGGGATCGCGGCATTCTGGCAGGGCGCCTTCGCGGTCGCCCGGAGCCACTTCGAGGCCGCCGTAGACCGCTACCGTCCCGAGCACCGGCGCGCCCACCTCCTCCAGTACGGGCAGGACCCCAAGGTCCTCTGCCTGAGCCGCCTCGGCAACACGCTCTGGTTCCTGGGCATGCCTAACGCAGCGGTGCGGGCGCGGGACGCCGCCCTCGAGCTGGCCGAGGAGGTCGGCCACCCGCAGAGCCGCGCCACGGCGCTCGTGTTCGCCGCGATCCTGTCCCTCGGCGCCGGCGACGTGGAGCGGTTCCGGGAGTTCGCCGCGTTGGTCGGCGGGCGTGATCGGTACGCGTCGCGGATCACTCAGGTTACCGCCGATGCTTTCGACGGCTACGCCGAGGTGCTCGACGGGCGGCTGGCGGCGGGCGTGGCCCGCATCGAGCGCGCCCTGGACGAGGGCGTGGATCCCCGGGGCGCCGAGCACGCCCCCGGCCTGCGGGCAATCATCGTCCACCTGCTGCTCGCGGCGCGCGCGGCTACGGGAGGCGCGCGCGCCACCGTCGCCGCCGCCGACCGCGCGCTCGAGTTGAGCGGCGCCGCGCGCCTCTGGGAGTCGGACATCCGTCGCCGGCGCGCCGAGTCGCTGGCCGCCCTCGGTGCGCCAGTACAGGACGTCGAGGCCGAGCTCGAACGGGCACTCGACGTCGCGCGCCGCCAGGGCGCTCGGTCGCTCGAGCTCAAGGTCGCGGCAAGCCTGCTCCACTACCGGCTGGCGCGCGGCGACGGCGACGGGGCGAGCGAGGCGCGCGACCTCATCGCGGCGGTGGTCGCCGAACTTCCCGCAGGAGCGGACGCGCAGACTTCCCAGGAATTCCGACCGACCCTCCTTGCGACCCTCCCTACCCGCACGCGGGGGGGCCTCCAGGACGGACTCGCGGAACGGTCGTGGAACGCTTCCGCCCCAGATTGAACCGCGGTGCTCTGAACGGCGGCTCTCGGCTGGGGCGTTGAAGGGCAGGAACAGCTCGGCGTGAGTAGCAGGAGGACGTCCCGCACGCCGAGCCGTTCTTCACACCGCACGCGCCGAGCGCCGAGCGCCGAGCGCCGCTTTAAAGGGAGACACGTGATGGAAACGCAAGCAGCGACGACGCCGGGGTATCTCCCGGCAGTCGACGGGTTGCGCGCCCGCTTTCGCGGCGCGCTGCTCCGGCCGGGTGAGGAGGGGTACGAGGAGGCCCGCCGGATCTGGAACGGCGCGATCGACCGGCGGCCGGCACTCATCGCGCGCTGCGCCGGCGCCGACGACGTCGTCGAGGCCGTGCGCTTCGCGCGCGAGCGCGACATGGTCGTCTCGGTGCGCGGCGGCGGGCATGCGGTCGCCGGTCACGCCGTGTGCGACGGCGGGCTCATGATCGACCTCTCGCTCATGAAGGCCATCCGGGTGGACCCGGCGGCGCGCACCGCGCGCGCGGCAGGCGGGCTCCTCTGGGCGGAGCTCGACCGTGCGACCCAGTCGTTCGGGTTGGCGACGACGGGCGGCATCATCAGCCACACGGGCATCGGGGGGCTGACGCTCGGCGGGGGGTTGGGGCACCTGATGCGCAAGCACGGCCTGACGGTGGACAACCTGCTCGCCGCCGACGTCGTGACCGCGGACGCCCAACGGGTGCACGTCGACGCGGACAGCGAGCCAGAGCTGTTCTGGGGACTGCGCGGCGGGGGCGGCAACTTCGGCATCATCACCGCCTTCGAGTACCGGGTGCACCCTGTCGGCCCGATCGTGCTCGGGGGCCCCATCTTCTGGCCGCTCACCGACGCGCCTGCGGTCCTGCGGTTCCTGCGCGACTTCGCCCCCGGGGCGCCAGACGAGTTGGGCATCACCATCGCGCTGCGCCTCGCGCCGCCGACACCGTTCCTGCCGCCGGATCGGTACGGGACGCCCGTGATCGGCCTGGTGCTCGTCTGGGCCGGCGAGGCGGCCGAGGGGCAGAAGGCGATCGCGCCGCTCCGCCGACTCGGCACGCCCATCGCCGACGCGGTGCGCCCGGTGCCGTATCTGGCCCTTCAGTCCATGCTCGATGGCGGCGCGCCGCACGGCATGCACTACTACTGGAAGTCGCACCGGCTCCCGGTCCTCTCCGACGAGGTCATCGACGTGCTGGTGGCGCGCGTCGAGGGGATCACGTCGCCCTTCTCACAGATCGGCGGTTGGGCAGTTGGCGGGGCGGTGAGCCGCGCGGATCCAGGTGCGACGGCGGTGGGCGAGCGCGAGGTCGGATTCGAGGTGAACGTCACCGCGGCATGGTCGCCACGCGAACCCGACGGGTCTCGCCACACCGCGTGGGTCCGTGACGGGTGGGAGGCACTGCGCCCGCACAGCGTCGGCGTCTACGCGAACTTCCTCTCCGACGAAGACGCAACCGGCGTCAGAGCCGCCTACGGCGAACGGCTGGGGCGGTTGACCGCGCTCAAGGATCGCTACGACCCGACGAATTTCTTCCGAATGAACGCGAACATCCCGCCGAGCCGCACACCCTGACGAGGGTGGCCGCGGACACGAGGGTAGGGCGATGCAGATGACGACCGTGGTGACCGGCGCGACCGGGAACGTGGGCTCGCAGGTAGTTCGGGAACTTCGGGACCGCGGCGTGCCCCTCCGCGCCTTCGTTCGAGATCCCACCAGGGCCGCCGAGCGGCTCGGGCACGACGTGGAGCTCGCGGTCGGCGACTTCTCGGAGGCGGCGTCGGTGCGGCGCGCGATGGAGGGCGCGGACGCCCTGTTGCTGGCCTGCGCGAATCACCCGTGTCAGGTCGCCTATGAGACCACCGCGATCGACGCGGCGGCTGCCGCGGGCGTGCGCCGGATCGTGAAGCTGTCCACGATCGGAGCGGAAGTCGGCTCGCCGCTCGCCTTCTGGGACTGGCAGGGCCGGATTGAGCGGCACCTCGCGCGGTCGGGCGTGCCGGCTGTGGTGCTGCGGTCCAACTTCTACATGTCCAACCTGCTCGCGGCGGCCGAGCCGGTGCGGCGCGAGGGGAAGCTGGTCGCGCCCGCGGGCGGCGCCCGCATCGCGATGATCGACCCGCGCGACGTCGCGGCGGTGGCGGCCGTCGCGCTCACCGCGGACGGCCACGATGGACGGACCTACGTGCTCACCGGTCCCGAGGCGATCACGTACGAGCGCGTCGCCGAGGAGCTCTCCGTCGTCGCGGGGCGGCGGGTGGAGTTCGTCGACGCGCCCGACGAGGCGACGCGGCAGGGGCTCCTCGCAACCGGGGCACCGGAGTGGTTCGCGGAGAACCTCGTCACGCTGTTCGGGATCCTGCGGCAGGGTGCGGCGGCGCAGGCGACCGGCACCGTGCGCGCCCTGACGGGGCGCGAGCCGCGGAGCTTCGGCGAGTTCGCGCGGGACCACGCGGCGCTCTTTGCCTCGTCACCGCCCGGCCAGGCCGACTCGGCGGTCCCGCGGCGCTCGGCGGAGCGTCACCGCGTAATCTGAACCGACTCCTGACTCTGCTCCAGCAGTGCCTGGTGAGCCCCGTAGTCTCCGACCGTCGAATTGAAGTTGAACATCACCAGCCCGTTATCGAGTGCGGTCATCAGGATGATGTTTCTGATCTCGGTGTCGACGGCGTTCGACTGAAACTCCAGACGAATCCACTTGTTGCCGTTGATTTCCTTGAAGCCACGCGCGATCCAACGAAGGCCCGGCGTATTTCGTTCGAAAGTCTGCTCCATGAAGCCCTTGAACTGCGGCAGCTGCTCGACGGTGAGGTTCGCGTTCGGCGTGTAGCCCGCGGCGATCGACACGGTCGTCCGCGCGTTCGAGAACACGTGTTCGGGCGCGTTGCCTCTCGGGTATTTCTTGTCGACCATCTCCTTGGTCGTCCGCGTGAAGCCCTTCGGCACCACGAACGACACCTTCTCGTTCGCGAACGCCACGCTTTCTTGAGCGTGCACTGAAGCGGTCGACAAGACGGTCGCGATGACCGCGACGCCCACGCCGTTGGCAACGACATTCAGTATGCGTCTCATCTCCCTCTCCGCCGTTTTCGGCTCATCGGGGCAGAGGTGCCCCGTTACGACACCCCGTCACTTGTCCAATCCCAGCTTCTTCAGCAGGGCCTGGAAGCGCGGCTCTCCATGCAGCGATCGAAGGCCCGGATGGATGGCCAGGTAAAACCCCTGGCCGTGGTCGACTCTTCGCTCCAGCCATGTCAGCGCCTGCTCGCGCTCCCCCAGGCCGGCATAGATCTCCGCGATGCTACGTGAGTTGTTGATCCTCGACTCTCCGTTCGTCGCTCCCTCCGGCTTCAACGCCTCCAAGAGCTCGAGGGCCTCCGCTCGCTTCCCGGATACGGCGTAGACGTATCCGAGCTCCGCCCGGCAAGGCTCTTCGGGCCAGAGCTCGACGCATCGCCCGAGCGCCTCTTCAGCCTTCGCGTACTGTCCGAGCTGTCCGTAGGCCATACCCTTGACCAGGTAGGAGCCAGCCCAGCTCGAGTCGAGGGCATAGGCCTTCTCGGCCGCGCGCACGGCTGCGCTCCACCAGCCGGGCCACTGCCTCCGGCACTTCGGGCATCGCCGGCGCCTCGGGGGGCGACGTCGGCGATCGCCCCACCCCATCCAGCCGCAGGCGCAACCCCGCGAGATCACGCCCGAAGGGATGCTGCCCCGCGAGTATCTCGTAGAGCACCACGCCCAGGCTCCACAGGTCCGCCCGCGCGTCCACGGCCCCGCCGCGGAGCTGCTCGGGCGACATATACGCGATCGTCCCCATTCGTGCGCCCGGCTCGGTCAGGCTCAGGTCCCGCGCCTTCGCCAGGCCGAAGTCCAGGATCCGCACCGTCCCGTCCGACGTGAGCATCAGGTTGGCGGGCTTGAGGTCCCGGTGCACGATGCCCGCCTCGTGGGCGCGGGCGAGCCCGCGCGCCACTTGGATCGCGACGTCGAGCGCCCGCTCGACCGGCAGCGCGCCCTCACGGGCCAAGGGCGCCTTGAGCGTCTCGCCCGCGTAGAGCGGCATCGCGAGGAACAGCCGCCCGTCCTCGCTCTCCCCCACCTCGTGGACCGTGCAGATGTTCGGGTGGTCCAGCACCGCCGCCGCGCGCGCCTCACGCTCACCGCCGGTCTCCTTCTCGCCGGATGCGCGACCCACCCGGCCGGCTCCTCGGCGCAGCGGCGCTCGGCTCCGATCTTCGCGACGGTCAAGGTGCAGAACCAGAGCCGCGACCGGATCCACGTCTACCTGCTCGCACCGCGGGGGGAGTGGCTGCTCGGTCGGGTCGATCCGCTCCAGACCGCCTGGTTGTCGCTGCCGGTGGGCTCCTCCGCCGCACGAAGAGGTTGGAACAGTCTGGCGGTCATCGCCGGGCGGCCGAGAAGCCTGCAGCCGAGCCGCGAATTCGGCGCCGTGCTCTCCATGCGCCAACCGATCGGTGCGCTGATGACCCAGAACTGGGTGTTCGCGGGGGGGCAACTCGTTGGACTACCGCAGCCGCGCCACCGGCGCTGAGCGGCACGCACACCGGCCGCCATGCGCTCGGCGCGACGTTGCGCCGGAGCGCAAGTGCAGGTAGGCGAATGGTTTGACGTGCGTCTTGACGGCACGGCGCGGCCTCGGGGATACCATGGCTCGCGTCGGACGGCCGATCGGTGGATCGCTCCGGGCCCGACACGACGGCTCCACCCAACAGCGACCCCGAGGACTCCTCGTATGCGATATCATTCCCTCCCGCTCGCCGCCGCCCTGCTCGCCGCCGCCGGCACCGCGCAGGCCCAGGACAAGAGCTTCTCCGGCGTCATTGGCGTCGGCGTCGCCACGCTGCCGAAGTACGTGGGCAGCGACGAGTACCGCGTGCTTCCCATTCCGGTCGTGCAGCTCGAGTACAAGGGGCGCCTCTTCTTGGGCGGCTCGCCGTCCGGCGTCGGGGTGGGCCTCGGCGCCCACCTCGTACGCACCTCATCCTTCGCCTGGGACGTGGGCTACGCCGGCTCCGAGGCGCGCCCCGAGAAGCGCGGCGACGCGCTCGCCGGCATGGGGAAGCGCTCCGCCGGCTCCTTCGCCTCGAGCGGCGTCTCCTACCGGTTCGGCGCCGTCTTGGCCAACGCCGGCGTCGGCGTCGGCCTCGGGAAGGACCAGGGATCGTATGGAACCGTAGGCCTCGCCACCGAGCGACAGCTCGCACGACGGTGGGTGGGCAGCGTGTCGACGGGCGCCACCTTCGCCGACGGGAAGAACATGGCGTTCGACTTCGGTGTGACGACCGCGCAGTCGGCCGCACGGCAGGCGCTCATCGCGGCCGGCGACCCCAGACTTCAAGGGATCGACGCGGGGGCGTACTCGCCGGACGCCGGCCTCAAGGAGGTGCGCGGCGCGGCACAATTGGCCTACCTGCTCACCGAGCGCACACGCGCCGTGGCCTTCGCGCAGGGCACGCATCTGTCGAACGAGGCGGCTCGCAGTCCGGTCGTCCGCGAGCGGACCGGCGTGACGACGGGGGTAGCACTCGCCTACGGCTTCTGATCCGGCACCCGCTCGTGAGATAGCCTCGGGCTTCGAGCGCGCCATCCAGTGCCCTTGACTGATTTACATGCGTGGCGCATATATGCGCCACGCATGTACAGGTGAGAGGCTTTGATGGCCATGGATCGCGAACGACCACTCGACAGGTTCCTGCCGCTCCGACCCGTAGAGTTCGACATCCTCCTCAGCCTCGCGGCCGGAGAGCGTCACGGATACGGCATCATCCAGGACGCGGAAGCGCGCGGCAGCACGCTCGTGCCCGACGTGGGCACGCTCTATCGCGCACTGCGCCGGATGCAGGACCAGGGGCTGATCGGAGCATCGGCTCGGCGGGAAGCCGCCGACGCGGGCGACGAGCGGCGCCACTACTATCGCATCACGCCGTTGGGCCTGCGCGTGGCGCAAGCGGAAGCCCGGCGCCTGGCGGCGCTGACGCGCGCGGCGATGCTGGGCGGGCTGCTGGAGGCGGAGGCCGTATGAGCCCGATCAGCGAAGAGCGCTGGCTGCGAGCCTCGGAGCGTTGGCTCGGGCTCGTGCTGCGGCTGTATCCCGCGGACTTCCGCGACGAGCTCGGCGAGGCGCTCGTGGAGGCGTACCGGGACCGCTGCCGGGTGGCGCTCCGCCGGGGCGGCGGCGCGGCGCTCACCTCGGTGTGGCTGCGCGCGCTGGCGGACTCGCTGCGCAATGGCCTCGCCGAGCGCGTGCGACCGGCGGTCGCGTGGCGGCGCAGCGGGAACTGGGGCCGCGACACCGAGCGTGTGATCCGCCGGCTCGTGCGGGCGCCCCTGTTCGCGTTGACGATGATCGGGACGTTGACCGTCGGCCTCGGCGCGTTCGCCGTGGTGTACGCGGTGGTCGACAAGGTCCTGATCGAGCCACTGCCCTACGACCGCCCCGGCGACCTCTACTTCGTGTGGCGGGACTACACGTGGACCTCGCTGAGTCGGGGGTGGCTCGGCGGGACGGACGTCGCGGGGCTGCAGAGCGCGGGCGGGGTGATTCAGGGAGCGGCCGGCCTGCAGCGGCGCCGCGTGACTCTGTCGGACTCGGGACTGCGCTCCGACGGCGCCGACCCGGAGGAAGTGACGGTGATGGTCACCTCCCCCAATCTCTTTCCGCTGCTCGGCGTTCGCCCCGCGCTCGGCCGGACGTTCGCGCCTGACGAGGCCGGCCCCGGCCGACCCGCCGTGGCGGTACTGACCTACGACCTCTGGCGGCGGCGCTTCGGCGCCGACACGTCGATCGTCGGCGCGGGGGTTCGGCTGAACGGCGAGCCGTTCCAGGTGATCGGCGTCATGGGGCGGAGCTTCCGATTCGTTCGGCACTCCAGCCTCGGCGCGCCCGAACCCGCCGACGCCTACATCACGCTGGACGTCAACCTGGCCGAGACGAACCCCAAGAGTGGCTCGTTCGCCGGACTGGTTCGCGCGCGGCCTGGCACGGCGCCTGGAGCCGTGGCGGCGGCCGTCGCCGCGGTCGGCGCCGTAGTGGACAGACGGGACTTCGCCGGCCGCGGCCTGCGCCTCTACCCGGTCGGGGTCAAGACCGACCTCGTGTCCGGGGTCCGCCCGGCGCTAGTAGTGCTCGGCGCGGCGGGCGTGCTCCTCGTGCTCGTCCTCGCGATCAACCTGGCGACGCTGCTGCTCGTCCGGGCGGCGCAGCGGGAGCAGGAGTTCGCGATCTCTCGCGCCCTCGGTGCAGACCGGTTGGCGCTGGCCCGGGCCACGCTCCTCGAGGCGGGGCTGCTCGGGGTGGTGGGCGGAGCATGCGGGGTGCTGGCGGCGACGTGGGGCACCCGGGCGCTGGTCACGCTCGCGCCGCTCGATCTCCCCCGCCGGGAGTCGATCGCGGTGGACTGGAGGGTCGCCGCGGTCGTGATCGGCGTCGGCACGCTCCTCGGGCTACTCGCCGGCCTGGTGCCCGCCGCGTGGGCGAGCCGGGCCCGGCTCTCTACGCTCCTCCAGAACGCGACGGTGCGCGGCGGCGGTGGCGGGCAGGGGCAGCTGCGACGTGGCATGGTCGTCGTCCAGGTGGCGCTGTCCCTGGTGCTGCTGAGCACCGGCGGCCTGGTGGTGCGGAGCTTCGACCGGCTGCTGCGGGCAGACCCGGGGTTCGAGCCGGCCAGCGTGTTGACGGTGCGGGTGCCGGTCTCCGAGCTTCGCTATCCCGACAGCGCCGCGGCCACGGCGCTCCACGGGCGGCTCGAGCGCGAGCTGGCTGCGCTCCCCGGCGTGACGGCCGTCGGCGCGGCGTCGGCGCTGCCGCTCACCGCCAACGCGGACCAGATATCGGCGCACTTCCCCGGAGCCCCGGGCAACACCGGCGAGCGCGACCACGACCAGCCGCCGCTCGACTTCATCACCGCGCGCCCCGGCTACTTCGAGACGATGGGGATCCGCGTCCTCGCCGGCCGTGCCTTCGGGTCGCCGCGGCCGGCCGGCGTGCGCGAGGCGCTGATCGACCGCACGCTGGCGGCCGAGTTCTTCCCCGCGGGGAACCCGGTCGGCGCCCGGGTGGTGCTCGATGGCGCCGACTCGGCGACCGTGGTCGGCGTCGTCGAGCACGCCCGCATGTACGACGTCCACCAGGACGGTCGCCCGCAGATCTACGTGCGCAACGAGGACTTTACCTACGGCACGCTTGCCTTCGCGCTGCGCACCGATCGCGCACCGATGGAGCTCGTTCCGGAGGTGCGGGCCGCGATCCGGCGCGTCGACCCGCAGCTCGCCGTCTCGGAGGTCCGGACGATGGACCAGGTAGTGGGCGAGGCGCTGCGGCAGCCGCGTCTGAGCGCGGTGCTCCTCACTGGCTTCTCGCTCGGCGCACTGCTCCTCGCGGCGATGGGACTGTTCGGCGTGGTCGCCGGCTCGGTGAGCCGCCGGCGCCACGAGATCGCCGTCCGGCTGGCGCTCGGCGCCGACCAGGGCGGAGTGCTCCGGCTCGTGCTCTGGGAGGGCGCACGGCTCGTCGTGCTCGGGCTGGTCGTCGGCGCGCCGGGCATCTACCTCGCGGGGCAGGCCGTCGGTGGCGTGCTGGTGGGCCTCTCGCCGTTCGACCCGCTGACGCTCGGCGCCGTGGCCGCGGGCCTGGGCCTCGTGGCGCTCGTGGCGTGCTACATCCCCGCCCGGCGCGTGACGGAGATCGAGCCGGCGCGGCTGCTCAGGCAGGGGTGAGGGCGGGGCACGCGACGATCGTCCGCGATCTGCCTCGCGCAATCAGCGCCATCACCGCGCCGCCCGTGCCGCCATTCAGCGCTCGGCAGCGTCGGCGCGCGCGTCCTCGCGCGCGCCGGCGTGCGAGGTGGTGGGTTTGCGCCGGCGGATGAAGCGGGCCTCGAGCCGCCCCACCGCGGTGAGGATCACCCAGGCGAGGGCGACGCTCAGGGCTGCCACACCGGCGAAGCCGAGCCCCGCGGCTACACCCACGGCCGCCGTCACCCACACGCCCGCCGCGGTCGTGAGTCCCTGGATCTCGCGCGAGTCGGCGAGCTTGAGCACCGAGCCGGCGCCGATGAAGCCGATCCCGGTGGCAATCCCCTGAATGACCCGCGTGATGTCGCTGAGGCCGAGCCCCGCCTCGGAGGGGATGACGACGAGGAGCGCGGACCCGAGCGCGACGAGCATGTGCGTGCGCAGCCCGGCCCACTGCCCGGCGCGCTCCCGCTCGATGCCAACGACCGCGCCGAGGAGCATGGCCACGATGAGGCGGACGGCCACGCGGATCACGTGCCCCCCGTCGCCCAGCCCCGAGGTGAGCTCTTCCCAGACGGTCTCCATGATGAGGGCGCGGCGGATGAATGAGACGCGGCGTGCGTCGGCGCCTAGCGACCTTCGGACCGGACGCGGGTAGCGAGCATACGGTACGGGGCGGCCACGGGGATGGCCAGGGCTGCTGCCACTCACGCCCGGCACTGCCAGCGTCGCGCGGCTCTCTTGCGGGCGCTCGGCCGCGTCCCATCGCTGCGAAGCGCGCTGTGAAAAGGGCCCGGCTTTCGCCGGGCCCTCCTCCGTGTCGAAGTCGATCGGCTGCGTGTCGCCACGCGCCGGCGGCACGATGGCACGAGCTGTTACTTGTGCGGCTGGTCCTCGTGGGCCTGCAGGTTCCCCCTGATCGCCTGGTTGTAGACGTTGAGGACCTTGGTGTAGCCCGTCGTCGGACCGTTGTAGACGGCGATGCTCGCCCGGTCGGCCACCTTGCCCGGCTCACCGGCGTCGACAAATTTGAAGACGACCAGGGAGTTCGGTACGCCGTCGAGCGTGCCGATCCCTCGACCGTAGAAGGTGTCGAACGGGGCGTCGGGCTGCCCGGGGTCGACGTTCGGATCGTCGGTGCACCGCGCGAACGTGATCGGCTTGCTGAGGTGCCACTTGTGACCCGGCCAGTTGATCTCGAGGTTGTTCGAGAGCAGGATGTCGCAGTGGATCGTGAAGCCGGCGGTCAGGTACACGTTGCTGGTGATCTCGACCTTCCCGGTGCCGCCGGTCATCCGGCCGTCCAGACTCGGCTGCGGCGGGATGTTGCCGAAGGCGACGGCGACGCTGCCCGATGAGCCGACCGTCACGTTGACGCAGACGATCGGGTTCCCCTGTCCGTCGGTGGTCGGGCTCGCCAGGGGGACGACATTCTGGCCGTTGACGATCACGTACGAGAACGTCCAGTCGGCCAGCACCCGCTCGCACACCCTGACGGTGCTGTTGACCGGCAGCCCGATGTTGCCGGTGGGCGTGTAGTAGTCGTTCGTGACGGTGCCGCCATCCACCGTCTCCGTGACCGATACCGGCCAGCCGGGCGGGATGGCGTACGAGGCGTCACCGGTCGGGGATCCGTCCAGATTCGCGTCGACGAGCTTGTCGATCACAATGGACGGCGGGTTCTGCTTCACCTTGAAGTTGTCCGTCTTCACCTTGCTGAGCGGCGGGGCGAAGCCAGGATCGCGCGCGTAGCCCACCACCTTCCCCTGCACCTTCGCGGCGTTCGTCTGCTGGCTCAGGTTGCCGCCCTTGGCGACGTAGACCTGCAGCGGAGTGATCCACGCCTTGTAGACGCCACCCGGGTTGGGCGTGTCGAGGAAGGGCATCATCTGCACGACGATCGCCCCGTCGGTGCCGTGGTCGATGTCGGTGTTCGTGTCGTGGCGACCGCTGGCGCCGGCCACGCCGTCCGGAGCGTCCTGGACGTGGCAGGCCGTCCCCTGCCCAGTCCCGAAGGTGTTCGACAGCGGGCCGTACGGCGCCGGCAGGTCCGCGGGCTTCACCAGCTCCTTGATGACGCCGCCCTCCACCCGTACGACGCGGCACTTGGATGGATCGTCGGAGAGCAGGACCTTGCCCGGCGGCTCGGTGATCTGGAAGACGTAGAGACCGTTCGGCAGGCCGGCCGCCGTGATCGGCGCGTTGCCGCGCGGGCCGCCGTCGAGATACACCTGACGCTTGTCCGTGTACTGGACGTTCGCGTTCACGGTGCCGCCGTTCGGCGTCGTCGTGAAGATCGCGCCGTGGATCGGCCCGCCGTCGTACAGGTCTTGGACCGCGAGCGACGGCCTGGCCACGCCATTCGGCGCGACGGGTGGCTTGCCCTGGTCGGAACACGACACGACGAGGGCTGCCGCGGCTACGGCACACGGAAGAAATGTGAGCCGCGTGATGCTCCGCTTCATGCTGCGCCTCCTGTGGGGGTGCCCGCTGATCACACCGGCGTGCGGCGTGAACGCTGCATCGCGTGTCGCTGGTGGCGCCAACGCGTGCGGCGTGGGCAGTCGCTGCGTCGCGTCTTGCAGGGGCGGCGGCAGGGAGCGCCGTGCGTGGACGGTGCTAGGGGAGGCCGGGCCTGCGGTGACGTCCTGCGAATGTGGCGACAGCGCACGTCAGGCGGATGGGCTGAATCGCCCATGCGCTGATGCCGCGGAGCAACAACGCGCCAGCGTCGGTACTATTTGTGACACGAGCTCGGCCGCGTCCATTGGTATGGCGCGGCCGAGCTCGTGTCGACGCGCGACTGACCGACACTCGCGCTTTGCATGCAACAGCCTGGTGCGTGCAGAGCGGTGCTGCTGGTCAGCATCAGGACCTCGTCGCCTCAGTACAGGCGCCGCACTCCGACGCGCGCCAGCCCGCGTAGGCTGCCGCGGAGTTCGACCGCAAGATTCGGGGTGCCGCGCCCAGTGGCCTCCCACAGATTGTCCCCGTACGAATGTGGCAATCGCTGGAGCCCGCCGCGTCGCGCCTCCATCCCCCTCCATCCCCGCGCCGGAGTACCGCCTGATGTCGTGCCCTCTCTCCGCGGCGTACGCCGTCATCGCGCTGCTCGCGGCCGGCGAACCCGCGCCGGCCGCCCTCCGCGCGTCACCGACCGCGCCGTCGGACTCGGCCGCCGAGGCCGTGGTTCTCGATGAGGTACGCGCTTTCTACCGCGACCTCGACGAGCGCAATTGGGTTCCGTTGCTCAACCACTTCCTGCCGTCGAAGGTGACGGCACGCTGGGTACCGCCGCGCGACAGCGGCGCGTGGGTCCGCCTCGAGGCGCCGTCTCCAGCCCCGGACGGCGTGGCAAGTGAATCGGGCCGCTGCGCACCGCGTGCGGCCGTGGTCGTCGTCGGCGACTGGGCTCGCGTCAGGGTGCGCCGGTGCGGCGCGGCGTTGGACGAAGCGTGGCTCCTCCGCGTGAGCGGCCACTGGAAGATCGTGTACCTCGAGCTCGCGCCCCGGCCCGCTGCCTAACGCCGAGCCACGCGCTCACCCTCACGCGCGTCGGATGACGCGCCACCATTACACAGGTACACAGGACATTGCGAGGGACCAGTACCATGACTTCGGCCACGGAAACGCAGACGGAACACCAGGCAGCCGCCCCGGCCCGGGACGCACGAGTCGGCGCGATCGGCGCGAGCATCGACTCGCGGCTGCGGGCGGTTGACTGGGAGCGCCTCGGCGCCCACCTCGACGCGCACGGGTGGGCGATGCTCGAGAGGATCCTGTCGCCCGACGAGTGTGAGGCCATTGCCGGTCTCTACGAGGACGATGGTCGGTTCCGCAGCCAC
>Ga0307416_100000193_pt1 | contig 32597 bp, 69 predicted proteins | sample DK1Cmetagenome_2_FD_203821 | JGI IMG/M metagenome (GOLD analysis project Ga0307416, IMG submission 203821) | Maize rhizosphere microbial communities from greenhouse at UC Davis, California, United States - DK15-C-3 | ecosystem: Host-associated > Plants > Roots > Rhizosphere > Soil | place...
AGAAGCCCGAGCCGGAAACGAAGGCCAAGGAGCAGAACGCATGATCCTTCGAGCCAGCGACCTCAAGGGATTCCCCGGTGCCCGCCATTGTGGCGAGTCGGTCATCGAACACATCGACCCCGGGCCGCCGATGGAGGAGGAGTACTACTTCGACGTCATCATCAAGGCTCACAACGACGACCGTCTGCAAAGAGCGGCTGCCGACCTGTTGGGCGACCTCTACGACTGGAGCAAGCAGGGGAAGAACCCGCGCCGCGTGGTTCTGGCTCCCGCTCTGGAAGAGCTGGCCGCCGCCGACTACATCGACCTGGAGGAGCGGGCCGAAGGCGGCGAGAAGGTCTGCACGGTGCGCCTGAAGAAGGTGTACCTGTGAAGGTTCTTCGCCCCTACCAGTTCGAGACGCTGAGGATCCTCAAGAAGGACACCTCGGGCCTCGTGGCCTCGGGCCTGGGATCCGGCAAGACCCTCGTGGCGGTGGAACTCATCCGCTCCATCGAAGGCCTTCCCCGGGTGCTGTGCGTCGCCCCGGTCAACACCCACGAGCAGTGGATCGCGACTGTCGGCGAACAGTTCCCGTCGCTTGTCGGAACGCCGTACCTGCGCAAGGTCGGCACACCGAAAGCGGATCCCGAGGGGTGGGCGATGCTCACCTCGAAGAAGCCCGGCTTCTACGTGATCGGCTGGGAGGCCATGCGGGGAGATCTTCCGATGGAGACGCGGCGCCAGAACAGCCGCAAGACCACGAAGAACCCCGGCATCACCAAGGACGCCCTGGCGGCGGCCATCAAGAGCGGGCATGTCCCTCCGTGGACGCGGACCGGCACATGGGACCTGATCATCCTCGACGAGGTGCACAGGATCCAGAACCGGAACTCGCTCAACAAGAAGGCCGTGTCGCTGATCAAAGGAAAGCGGAAGGTGGCCCTGTCGTACACACCGGCAGGCAACTCCTTCGAGGGTCTGTGGTCGACGCTGAACTGGCTCTGGCCGCAGGAGTACCGGTCCTTCTGGAAGTGGGCCGACACCTTCCTCGTACTGGAGGAGAAGAACATCAACCAGTACGACACCGTCAAGGTGATCGTCGGGGAGAAGGATCCCGGCGTGACCTGGTCCGACATTCCGTGTGCCGTCAGGTACCGGACCGAGGACATCATCGACCAGCTTCCCGAGGTGATCGAGCGGATCGTCAAGGTGCCCATGGGTGACCATCAGCGCCGGATGTACGACGAGTTCGAGCAGCAGGCCTTCGCCTGGATCGACGGACAGCCGGAGGCGACACCGCTTCCGCTGACCCAGCGGATCCGGCTTCGGCAGGCGGCCCTGGGAACCCTGAAGATCAGCGAGACGCGGCCGGTCAAGACCAAGTGGATGCCGACCGAAGAGGTCGGGATGATCCCGCTGACGGAAGAGCTGGTCGGTGAAATCGAGATCTTGGCCACCGAGATCCGGCAGGTGGAGAAGAGCCGGATTCTGACTGGCGAGGACGCACAGAAGCACATCGACTTCTACGGCCTGGAAGAGGACGACGCCGTAGAGACCTACACCGAGGAGGTCGAGTACTCGAAGGTCACCTACACCACGAAGGTGGTGGAGATCGACTTCAACGAGTACGCCGACCAGCCCAAGCTGAAGGCCGTCAAGGAGATCCTGCGGGACCTCCACGACAGCGAGCCGGTCATCATCTACACCCATTCCGCGAAGTGGGCCCGGATGGCGGCGGCCGAGCTGGATGAAGCGGGAATCTACGGTGAGGTCCGGGCCTGGACGGGAGATCTGACGGCCAAGCAGCGCGAAGGCCTGAAGAACGTCTTCGGCAAGATGGAGCCCGCGAAGATGCGCAGCGCCTTCACCCACACCGGGATCCGTGTGCTGATCGCCGTCATCCCGGCCGTGGCCGAAGGCATCGACGGATGGCAGAACGTGTGCCGCTGCGAAATCTGGGCCTCGCAGTCCGAGGACGGCCTGATGAACGAGCAGGCGAAGGGCCGTCTTCACCGGCCGGGCCAGTCTTCGCCGGTGCAACGCTGGCTTCTCCACTCGGAGGAGTCGATCGACACCGTGGTGGACGGCAACCTGCGCCTGCGAAAGGCGCAGCTCGCCAGCCTCTACCGGGACGACAGGGGTGAACAGTGAGCAATGCTGAGGAAAGGGTGCTCCAGCGGAAGGCGAAGAGCTTCCTGAAGGAGCTGGATCTTCTCACCGAGAAGTACGGCCTGGTGATCGGCGGCTGCGAAAGCTGCTGCGGAGCGCCGTGGGTGACGACGTCCGGCAAGCAGGTGAACTACCTGGTCGAGTACCTGCGCTACTGCAAGACCTGCAAGGGCTACGGCCCGGCAGCCGCACACGAAGACTGCTGAACCCAAGGAGAAGAGAAGTGATCGAGGCTGTGGCCGTCGACTTCGACGGCGTCATCCACAACGCACACAGCGGCTGGCGGAACGGAATGATCTACGGCGGCCCGATTCCGGGCTCCCTGGAGTCCCTGCGCGAGCTGATGCTGGACCACCCGGTCTTCATCATGACCGCCCGGCCCGACCTGGCGCCGGTGGCCAAGTGGCTGGAAGAACGCGGGTTCGACACCGTCCACCGGGAGACGAAGGAGCGCTGGCACACCCGGGGCATCCTGCTCGTCACCAACCGCAAGCTGCCCGCCATCGCCTACATCGACGACAAGGGTGTCCGGTTCACCGACTGGAAGGGGGTGGCAGTCGAGGTCGACATCATTGCCTCGATCTCTCCGAAGGTCGACAGCCTGCTGGCGGCCCGGCGTGCGGCTGACAACACCTTCCGTGCGCACGTTCTGGCCGAGGCGGCCGACCTGGTCCACGAGTACGGCGACTTCACCTACGACGACGCCGGTCACAAGGCGGCTGAGGCCGTCTGGAGAGCCTCCCAGAAGCTCCGCGACAAGGCCCAGGAGTACCGCGACCTGATCAAGGAGGGAGGAGCGTGACCCCCGAGGAAGAGCAGGAGTTCCGGCACCGGGTCCTGAAGGAGGCCACCGACGACCTCCTGACCGTCGGGATGGAACGCAGCCACGAGTTCGTTCGTGGTGTCGCCTGGGCCGTGGACCGCATCCACGAGAGAGCAGGAATGGAGAACATGAACATCACCGGCTGGCTGCACAGAATCCTCGACTCGCACGGCGACAACGACGTGGAGCCGACCGAGCAGGAAGAAGAGGAGGAGGAGAACTGATGGGCCGCTCTCATTCCGTCAAGGTCATGTACGGCGTCCAGGTCTACAGCGAAGACGGCGGGTGGCTGACCGAGGAGGTCCGCGACGACGAGACCTACGAGTACACCGTTCCGTGGATGCAGTGTGTCGACGAGGAGGCGGAGTCCTCCGGCCACCTGGCCCGGTATCTGCTCCAGAACCTCCCTGAAGACCCTCCCGGCGACGAGATCGACAAGCTGTACTCCTGGGAGCTGATCGACCTCCTGGAGGAACGGACCGGACTCACCGTCCAGTCGTACGGCTGGGAGTACGGGTCTCTGTTCTTGGGCTTCAAGTCCGAACACACCAGCTACGACTGGGAAGCGGTGGACCTGAAGCCGGAGCTGCTGGAGGTGTCCGACGAGCAGCGGCGGATGATGGCATGGGTGTCGGAGACGCTGCGGGTCACCCTCCTTCACCGCCCTGCCGTGAAGGTACTGGTGAGTTACGGGTGAACGGCCGTGCGCACGTTGTCATCGGCCTGGCCGCTCCCTCGTTCCTCGTGACGGCGGGCGCCGACCTCGGACAGGTCGCCGTCCTTGGAATCCTGTCGGCCGGTGCCGCGCTCGGGCCGGACATCGACCACCCGAACGCCACGGCCACCAAAGCGCTGGGCGGAGTTATCCACAAGGCTGTCCACAGCCTGTCGAAAACTGTCCGGTGGGCTACGTCCACCCGGGCTGACAGGGCGGCGGCCCGCCAGTGGGAAGGCCTGGGCCGCGACGCGGACCACCGGGCTCTGACGCACACGGGCGTATCGGCTCTGGTTATCGGGCTTGGTGGGTTCGCCGTATCGCTGGTGCCCTTCGGGGAGGCAGCCATGGCGGCTCTCGCCGGATGGATGGTCGGCCACCTGATCGGCCGGGCGGCAGCTCCCGTGATCGCGGGCGGCGCGGGCGTCCTCGCCTTCTTCAGCGGGACACCGGCCTGGATGACCGCCCTGGCGGTGTGCCTGGGATGGCTCTCTCACGTCCTGGCCGACGCCTGCACGATGGGCGGTGTGCCGCTCATGTGGCCGATGCGCAAGAACGGAAGGCGCTGGTCGCACACCCGCCTCATGGGCCGGATGCTCCGCTCGGGCGGAGGCGGCGAGTGGGTCGTCACTGTTGCCGCTGTTGCCGTCCTGATGTTTCCGTTCGCGGCAACGCTTCTGGCAACACACTGACTGAGCTGCGGAAACGTAGACGGAAACACTGGAAAGGTGAAGGAAACGATGAGCGCGAGCGCGACTCTCCTGTACGGCTTCAAGGTCCCCATGGGGAGCTGCCCGGCCCGCATGGACGAGATCCTGGAGCAGTACGGGAAGTACGACCGCTACACCCTGGCATGGTCCCTGCTGGAGCTGTACGGCTTCACGGTGGATTCCGGCGAGGGCGGCGACGGGGACTACGTCACCGACCTCCAGAAGAAGACCGGCTTGACGGTCGAGACCTACGGCGTGGAGAACTTCTACATCGCCCCGAAGACCTCCGTGTACAGCGTGTACGACCACGGGGTCCAGAAGATCACCCTGCGCCCGGTGTCGCACGAAGGCCTCGCATGGCTGACGGGCGCGGCGCAGAAGCTGGGCATCGACGACTTCGAGCCCGCCTGGTACCTGATCAGCGACAGCGACTGAGGAGAAGGATCATGGGTCAGTGGGCGAAGGCGAAGGTCTTCTACGGAATCCGTGTCGACACAGGGTCCTACCCCGACGAGGTCGACGAGCTGATGGAGAAGTGGGGAGCGGCCGAGGAGGCCCTGTCCGTCTACATCCTCCAGAAGGCGGCCTACGAAGTCGGCGACGAGTACGGCGCTGAGGACGAGCTGGCGGAGAAGACCGGCATCCGGGTTGTCGAGCTGTACGACGACGGCACCTACCTGGCGGTCGATACGACGGTGGCCGAGCAGAGCGGCGGCGGCATCGCGGAGTTCGACATGGAGCCGCTCTCCATGGAGGACGTCCTGAAGCTGGAGGCATACGCCTCCTGGCTCGGCACCGAGACGAAGCTCGGCAAGTGGTTCATCTGGAGCAACTTCTCCTGACCGTTGCCAGGCGCTTCTGCAACGTTTCCGGCTCTGGTTGGAAACGTTGCGGTGGTCACCTGGAAACACCCGATGACCTGCGGAAACACACGGAAACGAGGACGGAAACATGGCTGGAAACCCGGAGTTCAGAGCGGAGATCGAGAACCGCTTCACCCATCACGCGCCGTTCGGCAGCCAGGTCGAGCGGTACATCGAGATCCGGCAGATGGGCAAGGAGTTCGCCCTTCGGCTGGAGGAGCTGTGCCCGATGTCCCGCGAGCTGAAGGTGGCCGTCAACTACATCGACGACGCCGTCAAGGAGGCAAACGCCGCCATCGCCCGCCACGAGAAGCCCGAGGAGGAGTAGTGATCCACTACGACTCCTGGCACACGCTGCTCATCCACAGGGAGGGCTTCTCTCTGGGCGGCCACGACCAGTGCCCCACCTACCCGGACGGCCCCGGCAGTACCGGATACGGATGCCTGACCCGGGCGAACATCGGTGGCACCGGCGGCCGGATCTACCCCGAAATCCACACCCTCACCGAACACGGCGAATACCTGGTCCGCTACTGGTGGGACGACTGCGGTGACGACGGATACGCGGTGAGGCGGCGATGACGAAGGTCACGGTCATCGTCACTGGAAGTCGGGACTGGACAGACCGGCGGTTCATCTACGAGGCCCTCGACATCGTGCTCGACCTCGCCAAGGGCGTCGGTCCGGTCACCCTGAAGCAGGGCAGGTGTCCGAAGGGTGCCGACAGGATGGCCGTCGACTGGTACGAGGACCGCAAGCGCCAGTTCCCGTGGATCAGGAACAGGGACTTCCCCGCCGACTGGGACACCTACGGTCTGGCGGCCGGACACGTCCGCAACAGGGAGATGGTGCTCACCGGCGCCGACTGGTGCCTCGCCTTCATCAAGCCCTGCGTGAAGCTCAACTGCCGGGTGCCGGAGATACACGGCTCCCATGGCTCCGAAGGGTGCGCTGACCTGGCCGAAGGGCTCGGCATCAGCACCAAGAGGTTCCGCACATTCTGATCATCTCCCGGAAAGGAGAAAGCACGTGAGCACCTACGAGATCACCTTCGCCAACGACGAGGTGATGGAGCAGTTCGAGGCCATCCCGGACTCCGCCCGCAAGGAGATGGACGTCCACTTCGAGGCGGTCCACACGGCCACCGCCATGCGGAAGCTGCCGTACTCGGCGCACAGGAACCGTGGCGTCACCATCCGCTTCGAAAGCGCCGAGGCGCGGGTCTCCCTGCATGTCGCCCGCGACGAGCACAGGAACATCGAAGTCCTCGGCATCATCCTGAAGCTCAACAGCGAGCGCCGGGCCTACGACTTCGAGGTCATCCGCGACGTGGACTGCACCCACTGCGGACAGCCTGCCGGACAGCCCTGCCGCCTTCCCAGCGGCGAGAAGGCCGACCACCCCCACGACCCCCGCTCCGCCGCCTACACGGGCGCCGACCGCGTTACCAGCGGCCGTAAGGACGTCAAGGAATCGCCCTGGACGGTCAGCTCGAATCAGATCGTCGAGGCCATCCACGGCAGGCTGGAGATCGCGCCGGAGTGGGGACGCTTCTTCGAGCGCTACGCACATTCCCACGCCGACCCGAAGACCGGCCGCCTCGTCCTGCTCGGCGGAGCCCTGCTGGCACAGAAGCGGGCCCCGGAGAAGAAGTGGACCTGCCGGGCGTTCTCCGCCTTCATCCACGAGAAGGTCAGCGGCCCGCACCCCGGCCCGCTGGAGGTGTCGACCGCCTGGGTCCGCCGCGACTTCGGTGTGCGCCGGATCTCGGAGCAGGAGATGCGCTTCTACCTGACGGCCGGTAACCCCGTCGAGTACGCCAAGAGGATCGGAGCCGTCTTCGTGCCGCTGCCGACCGGCATGATCCTGGCTGTCGAGGACCCGTCCGACCTGGAGGGATGACATGGGCCTGAACATCGACGGCGTCACGAAGTGGAGCTACGGCAACTTCAACATGTGGCGTGCCCAGATCGCCCGTCACGAGGGCTTCGAGCTGGCCTGCATGGACGGCTTCGGTGGCGAACTGCCCTGGGACGCCGTCACCAGCGTCCTGAAGCCCCTGCTGGACCACGAGGACGACTCCGGTGTGCTGACAGCCGAGGAGTGTGAGGCGATGCACGCCCATCTGCGGGCCGTGGTCGAGGAGCTGTGGCCGTCCTGGCAGTACGACGGCCTGGGTGAACGGCAGCGGGGCCTGGAGCTGGCCGACGCGATGCAGTGGGCCGCCGACAACGACGAAGATCTCGAATTCAACTGAGGAGAAGGACCGTGGGCAGGAACATCCACCGCGAGGTCGTCAACGGCCGCATGACGGTGACGCAGGTCAGGCGCGAGAAGGGCAAGCCGTACACCGTGATCCTGGAGGACGCCGGGTATTTCGGCGAGCCGCTGCCGCCGAGGGAGATCGTCAAGCATCACCCCGGCCGCACGTTCGTCGAGATCCTGGTGTACGCGGGGCCGGAGGCCGAGGGTGAGCCGGTCGGCGAGTGGGAGTTTCCCCACACCTGGCGCTACGACCTGGCCGGGGCCGCCCGTCAGGCGGAGAGGCAGACGGATCGATGATCATTGGGGTAACCCTGTAGATCTAGTAGGAAACGTTTCCGTCCCGCGACGGCAACACGGCCGTCCGGGCCGGAAACGTCCAGGTCACAACCGATGCAACGGAGGAAACGGCAATGGCAACAGGGGCAGAACACTACGCCGAGGCAGAGCGCCTGCTGGAGTTGGAGCAGAGCATCTCCGCCAAGGACATCCCACTGCGGCAGCTCCTGGTGGACAAGGCCGTGGCACACGCACTGCTCGCCCAGGCGGCGAACTCGGCACCGGTGGCCACGTCGGACAGCCTCTTCAACAAGTGGATGCGGGTGCTGCGATGAGCGACCTGGCACAGGGAACGCGGGCCATGCTCTCGGTCCTGACCGGGGCCACCAGCGGAAAGTACACGGTTCATGTGCGCCGCAGGGAGGGCGACCGGCTGGAGCGCTACGCCACCCAGACCATCGGATTCCAGGTCAGAGGCCCGCACGCCGTCATCACCGGCGACATGGGGACGGTCTCACGGATGCTGTCCGAGGCCATGGACGGCCTGGACGGCGGCTACCTGGTTCTCACGCAGGTGCTGGCGGACGAACCCGAGGATCTGCACACGACGTGGGTCTGGCGGGTCCTGGCGGGCACGTTGATCCCGCTGAAGGGCGACGAGGGGTGGCACGTCCTGATGCACTACCCGACGGCCCAGGGGAGCTTCTGGCTCGCCGAGAACACGCTCTACGAGGACGCGTGGGAAACCGGATAGGGCCCGACGCCTGGTGGATCCCGTACTACGTCGCCGCCCTGACCGCCGAGGTGTGCGTGATCGCCTGGACGGTGGCAAGGCTCCTGACCGAATAACCATTGCGAAGCAACGTGCAAATGTTTCGGTGGAATGGGTATTCGCAGGGTTTCCGTAGCTGCAAAAGGGTTTCCAGGGCACTCGGAAACGCTGGATACTCATTCCACCGAACAGTTCAACTGGAAAGATCTCCCCGGAAAGGAGGAAACGGCCAATGAAGAAGCCCAAGAAGATCAGGTGGATCTCCATCGGAGCCAAGAGGTCCTTCGAGGGCCTACTCGCCTGGTTCGGAGACGGTAAGAACAAGGAAGTCACCAAGAAGCGGCTCATCATTCTTGGGTCCGTCGCAGGCGCCCTGACTGTGTTCACCGTCAAGGTTCCTGCCTTCGGTCCTGTCGCTATCGTCTTGGTGATCCTGGGTGTTTTCGCGTGGTGGGGGCGCTGGCCCCACGAGGAGATGACGATGAAGTACTCGGACTTCGCCGGTGCGGTCCAGATCGGGGACGTGGCCTACCCGAGCATGGAGGTGCTGCGGAAGTACATCGAGGCCCACCCCGGCGAGGACGCGGCACAGCTCGCCCGGCGCCTGTCCGAAGCTCCTGGGTCGCCGCAGATCAGTCCGGCCCTCATGCGGGGAGTCATGAAGGAACTGGGTCTGGAGACTTCCGTGAAGCCGGAGGCCCCCAAGAAGGAGAAGCTCAGTGAATCCCCTGCCGAAGAGGACGGGCCCGGCTGTCAGGAAGTAGCAGAGGGGGCGTCCGCCGGACCAGTCGAGAGGCAGGATCCCTTGGCCAAGGAATGACGGAATGCTTACCTCTGTCCAATGGCTCTGTCTATACCCTCCCCTGGTGGTCAGATCCACACTTCGGATCCAGGAATCCCCAGGTCAGAAAGGTGCCAGGGGGAGGGCCCAAAAAGACTCAGAAGCGGGGGAGAGGATGGACAGATCTACTAGGTCTGCCTTATGGACAGAGTTGCGGTAGTCTCTTCTTCATGGATGAGAAGACAAAAGCAGACATCCAGCGCCGCGTTTTCGCGGCCTGGTACCGCTTCTACGGAGACCCCGCGATCGACTCGGTCGAAGTGGTCGAGGTGGACGACAAGTACTACGCGGCCGTTCGGCACACCGGAGCACTCAGGGCGGTCTTCCGAGTCAGAAATGATCTGAAGCTCAAGAGGCTTTTCAAGTGGCCCAAGGTGATCGTGTGACTACCCGTGACACCCCCTTGTCCTACGTCTACATCCTCATCTCCGAAGATGGCAGACTCGCCAAGATCGGCACGTCGGTAACGCCAGAGAAGCGCCGTCAGGTAGCTACCAAAAGCAAGAAGCAGAAGTTCAGCGTCGCCTGGACCGGAGTGGGCGACGAGGTTCTTGAAGGGTTTCTTCAGCACGTTCTCGTGCACCTGCGATTCAACCACGACTGGTTTGATTTCTCGTACGTGGTTGACATTCCCCTGCTGGCCGAGTCCGTGGTGTCCCTGTGGGAAGTCATGGGTCGACCGGAGGAATACAGGTCGACCAGCATGCGGTGTGCGAAGTATCCGCTGTTGACCGAAGGGCCCGTGAAGCAGTGCGTAGCGATGCCCAGGTTCAGAAATATTGCCGTGAGGACCGACTTTGGAGGGACCGGGTGAGCGAAGGTTCGGAAGCGGCGGCAACACCCCGATACGCCTTCTCCTGGGAGCGTTGCCCTGTGTGGCAAGAGGGCTCTCCCCCTGAGGAGAGGGATCCGCCATGGCGCGATCCCAGGCCAAACGGTTTCCGGTATTTCACCATCACGGAGATTGAGGAAGTCCTCAAGCGTGGAAACCACTGAGCTTTTCAACTGCGAACGGAAAGGATGCACATGAGCAGCCTCTTCAGGTGGCGCTCCCGCGCCCCTCGTGTCGAGTGGTGCCACGGCAACTCGTACGGCAGCGTGAACGTCTCCGGCTCCGCCGAGGGCACCGTCGTGACGGTGCAGTGCAACGAGTGCGCCGCCGACCAGTGGACCGTGAGGCACACGAAGTGCCCCGAGTGTGGTCACGGGCGCTTCGGAACGTCGTGTGTGCGCAACGGCGAGGACGGCTACAAGGTGACCTTCACCTGCACGCAGTGCGGTCACGGGGACGTTCATCTCCAGATGGAGCCCCTGTAAATGCGTCGAGCCAGGCTCCCGGTCTGCCCCGGGTCACCTGGCTCGGCTTCCGGCAACCCACGGTTACCGGCGATGCGCTCACTGTAGTGCATCGCCGTTCTCGTCCCCGGAAACACGGCGGGACGGGGTGGAAACCGGGGGCTCGGCGAGCGGCAACACGCCACATGCGAAGATCCGCTTCTGAGAATTTTCATAGTCCTGTTTCCGATGTTGCCCCAGGTCGTTTCCATCCCTGACCTGGGGCTTTCCTGTTTCCATGTGAATCGTTTCCGGCCATGAGGCACCCTTTCCAGCAACTCGTTTCCGGTGTTGCCGTTGACACGGCAACGGCTGGCCTTGAATGATGGCCAAGTCAAACCGACCGGAAAGGGAAGGAAGACCGATGAAGATCTTCGGATGGGGACGCAAGACGGAGGAGACTGTGAAGGTCTCCCGCAAGAAGCCGCCTACGCCCACCAAGGGCACCGGCGAGTTCATCCTCACGCCGTTCGGCGTGTTCCTCTCCACGTGCTCCGTCATCTGGACCACGTTCTCCGCCATCGACCTCCTGGGCATCGGCGCCATCGGCCTCACCGTGGCGATCAGCCTGGACGTCATCTGGGTCGGCCTCACGGTCGCGGCCCACCAGGAGATCCCGATCTGGGGCAGCGTGAAGGCCACGCAGACCCTCGGCTGGATCTTCCTGGTGGCGGTCGTCATCGTTCTCGCCTGGCACGGTGTCAGCCTCAACGGGAAAGAGATCTTCGGCTACCTGGTGGACGAGGAGACCTCGAAGGCCATCGCCATCACCGGCCCGATCCTTCCGATCGGCGGCAAGGTGATGTGGCTGCTGGTCAGCGCCGCCCGCAAGAAGCGTCAGCAGGAGCTGGCCAACCCTGACGGCTACACCGACGAGCAGATCGAGAAGCTGGCCGACCTGGAGCGCGCCTCCAAGTTCGAGGAGAGCGAGGGGCAGAAGCAGCTCGACGCCGAACGCCGCAAGCACCTCCAGGAGCTGGAGCGGATCCGGATGCAGGGTGAGCAGCTTCTGGAGCAGGAGAAGGTCGACCACAAGGTGGACCTGGCCCGCTACAACCACGTCAAGGAGATGCACCGCCTGTCGCCGACCTCCTGGACCGACAAGGTCATCCCTGGCGAGATCGAGCGAACGGACAAGCAGGCTGCCGCTCTCCCCGCCAAGGCACCCGCCCGCAAGGCGATCACCGTCCAGGTGACCGACATCTCCGAAGCGCAGCGCAAGAACATGATGCTGGCCGCCGAGTACCTCCTCCTCGCGGAGAAGGACCCGTCCTACAGCCAGGGTCAGTTCGCCCGCGACAAGGACGTCTCGCCCGGCCACCTCTCGAAGGTGCTCAAGGCCTACAAGCAGGCCCGCGAGGACGGCACCCTCGACGAGATCCTGGGCGAGAAGAGCGCCTGACCCTCCCCGTACCACCCACCGGCCCCTGCGGAGCCACCGAGCACCGCAGGGGCCTTTCCCATGGAAAGAGACAAGACGATGAGTGACTGGCTGGACGACCTGATGGGCCGCGACACCCTGGGAACCGAGCCGAGGAAGGTCATGGTGAGCCCCGGCTACACGCCGCCTCCGCCGTCCGCGTGGGGCGTCAAGGAGAGGCCCGGCCATGCGGTGGGTGCCCCGCCGGAAACGGTTTCCGAGCCCGTTGCCGAAACGGTGGAAACGTCTCCGGCGCCTCCGAAGGAAACACCGACTGACGTGCGGAAAGGGCCGGAAACACCGAAGTCCCTGAAGGTCCCGCCGAAGCCCGCCGAGCCGCCGGTCGTGCCGGAGGTTTCCAAGGAAACGGAAACACCTGAGGAAACGGAAACGCCCGACGAGGAGACGACCGGCCGGATCCGGGCCGTCGTCAACAGGATGCGCGAGGCGAAGGAGGTCACCAAGGAGACGGTGGCCAAGGTGACCAAGCCGGTCCGCGAGAAGGTCGGCGGCAAGGTGGAGGCCGTCAAGAACGAGGCCGACCCGCGTCAGGCCCGCAAGTGGGGTCTGCTGTGGTCGACGGCCGCCTCGTGGGTCGTCGCTCCGGGGACCGTGGGCGCCCTCTACGACCGTGGCGTGAACATGTTCGGCTCCTGGACGGACTCCTTCCCGCGCGCCGCGTACCTGGACGCGGGCGGTGTGCCGCATGAGTGGGATCTGCTGGAGGGTCCGGCCTGGTGGGTGAAGAACACGGTGGGCACCGCGTGGGAGGCGGGGCTGACACCGGACCTGCTGGCTTCCGCCGGTGTGGGCATCGCGCCGGTCCTCGCTCTGACCCTGCTGCACACGGGCGACGGCGGGGCGTGGGGGATGTTCGTGAAGGCGATGCGCTGGTTCGTGATGCTCGGTGTCGCGTACTACATCGGCTTCGAGTGGTTTCCGCAGTGGTGGGAGGTCTACCTCTCTGCCTTGTCAGCGGCGGCTGTCTATGGTTGGATGATGGCCAAGAGGTTGTCCTCCGAATTCCTCGCCTTCCTGTGCAGGATTCCGGCTGCGGCAATCGTGTCGGGCACCATCCTCTATTCACCTGGAGCGATTTTCTGATGGACATCACGACTATGGCCGCTGCCCCGGTCGTGCAGATGCAGGCAAGCACCGGGGGCTGGCTGGGTAACGTAGGATCCGCGTTCCTCGGATTCGTACTCTTCGGAGTCTCGATCATCCTGGCCAAGAACAACAAGGGCCCCTGGGGTCCGTGGCTGGCCAATAAGGTCAAGTGGGAATGGGACTGGAAGTCGCTGATGTCAGCGCTCTTCGGGTTCTTCGGAGTCACCGCACTGCTCGGATCCACCGGCGCGATCGGCGACTTCTCTCAGTGGATGCAGAGCCTGTTCACCTGGCTCGGCGCCGTGGAGATCGTGAACACGATCGGCATGGCTGGCATCTGCGTCCTGGTCGGCCTGAAGGTCTGGCTGCACAAGGACGACAACATCCACGACATCGTCTGGGGCGGGGTTGCGGCTCTGGCCTTCCCTCTCGGCGGCGGTATCTGGGTTTCGGCGTCCATGTCGGCTGGCAACCTGCTGGTCAACCTGATGAACGGAATCCCCAACGCATGAACGCCAAGGCGGGGGGACTCTTCGTCCTGGCGTTCGTCGCCCTCGGCGCCGGACAGGCGGTCTTCGGTTTCTTCGACCGACAGGCCTATTCGTCCGGCGCCGGTGGCGGCGGAAACGTCACGTACAACAACGTGGCCGGTGAAGGCCGTGCCTCCGAGGAGCAGCTCAATGAATGGATTACCCAAGCTCTGGCGGTTATGAAGGAGCAGGGGATTCCCGGCAGCCGGGCCGGTATCCGGAAGATCATCCACAACGAGTCCGGTGGCCAGCCGAACATCTCGAACGACTGGGACATCAACGCACGGAACGGCGTACCGTCCCAGGGCCTTATGCAGGTCATCCCGCCGACGTTCAAGGCGCACCACTGTCCTGGAACGTCCTGGAACATCAAGGACCCGGTCGCGAACATCTGCGCGGCTTCGCACTATGCGTGGAAAAGGTATAAAAGTATCGATTTTGCCCCCACGCCCTACTGAGGAGTCCGCATGCCGACGCCAAGAATCCCAGAGGAAAAAGCCAGGTCGGTAATGCTCGGGGCATCCCTTCTTCCTATCGGGAAGTACCCGGGATCCCAGAAGAAGTGGCCCTCCATCTGCATGAGGTGTGGCGCCATGTGCAATCCCCGCTACAACTCGATTCAGCAAGGGCAAGGAGGATGCATTCCGTGTGGGCAGAAGAAGAGTCTCGGGATTATCGAGACGGAGTCTTCGATTGTCTGACGGGTGACCTGTTCGGCAGGCTATACGACGGTGGCGAGATGAAAGCGAGGGAGTATGCGACCCAATGAACGACAACAATCGACCGGGCACCGACACCGCACTGAGGACGTGCACATGAACGAAGAAGAGCGTGATGGGATCGAGGATCTCCTACCGAAAGACGCGGTGATCTGGGGGTGGGAGGACGAGCTTCGCCACTTCTCCCACGCCACCCTGGACTGGTGGCTGGATGTCCTCGACCATCCGAGCGCTTCCGAGACCCACCGGTGCTGCAAGACCTGCGGTTGTGCCACCACCTGCATTGCCGCCGCCTTCCATGAGGCCACCGTCACCAGCGTGATCCGTGAACTCGACAAGCTCGGGCTACTGAAGAAGCCCGGAGAGGGAGAACAGTGACCGACAACATCAGCATGAGCCCGGCTGCCGAGAAGGAGCTGAAGAAGCTCTGGAAATCAGATCGCCCGGCCCACAAGGTCATCTGCGATCTGATAGAGAAAACCACTACAGGCGAGGGCAAGATCCTTCAGGGGAGCAACACTCTTGCCGGACACCGGGCCCTACGCCAGGGGAAACTTCGGGTGGTCTACATGCCCGGCCCGAACCCCGAAGTCGTCTACGTCGGCTACCGGCGTGACGTGTACCACACCCACTGCGACAACTGAGGAGACAGACCTTGATGCCGTGCATGCGATGTGCAGCCGAGCGAGTGGGCCACGGATCCGGGAAGGTGCTCCCCGCTTTACGGCGGAAGCTTCCGCTGGACCGGGTCAAGCCCCATCTGCGATGGGCCGTCATGCCTGGTGTGCTCATAGGCGCGGTCGTCCTGGCCTTCGCCAAGAGCATCACCATGTGGGTGATGGTTCCGGCGTGGCTGGTCTTCGCGCACCGCCTCGGGATCACGGCACACTGTCCGCCCAAGGAGAAGAAGCGTGGCCGGAAGGAAAGTCCCCAGGATCCCCAAGACGGTCCTGACGGACAGCAGCCCGAAGAAGAACGGCAAGAACACGCCGCCGCACACCGCGAGCGGTAACGGACAAGGAGAGAAGAAGACATGAAGGACATCCTGAACGCCGTCGCGAAGACTCGGCGAGCCCTGGTCAAGCAGTACCCCGGCGCCTCCGACCAGGCCCTTGAGGGCGCGGTCCGCGAGATGGTCACCATCGCCCTGGCCGACCCGAAGGCCAGCCTGGAGGACGCGGCCCTGCTCTTCGATACGAGCGTGGACGCAGCGCAGGAGGAGTGGTCGTCGGAGCTGAACGACATCCTCCTGGAGAAGATCGTCCGGCCCGAGTTCGACAAGGCGATCGAGGTCGGCGTCGACCCGGTTCCCGTCATCCGCGCCAACTGCTCGCTGAGCGAGGCCAAGGCCCGCGAGGTCGTCGCCAAGCTCACTGCCGCCCCGGCCGAGGTTCGTACTCCCGTCACCGGCGACCGTCTGATGGGTGACGGCTCCATCGTGGCGAAGGGTGACGCGGTCGAGGAGGACGTCGCGCCCGGCGCCGACCTGGGCCACGGCACGCGGATCTGATGGCCGCTCCTCGAAGGTACTTCGGCACCGTCTGCGTGGCGTTCAACGCGCCCGCAGGCGGGCTGGTGTACCAGATGCACCGGACGACCGTGGAGGGGCCGAAAGGCACCTTCACCGAGGAGCTGCTCGATGTGCTGATCGAGTCGGCGAAGGACGAGTACGACACGGACGACCTCATCGTCCTGTCCTGGACGATCCATCCGGAGATCATGTGAACGTCGAACGCTGTCCGTCCTGCGACGCTGACATGTCTGGCGGAAGCAAGATGGGCGTGAGCATCCTGGGCGTGTACGACGGCGCCCTGTTCTGGCGCTGCATGTTCTGCGGACACGACTGGCACAGATTTGCTGACGCCGGGATGCGGGCCAAGGCGGAGCCGTACGTGAGCCAGCCGCTGGATCCCAGCTAGCACACGACGCGAAATATCGGAAGCCCCTGCTTCGGCGGGGGCTTTCCTTTTGGTCATCTTCCAGGCCATCATGGTGACTGAGCAGAGGGGAGGAAGATGGTCTGAGAGATGGCGCTTTCGCAGCGAGACTACCGCCGCCAGAGGATCGAGAAGCTGGAGCGGGAGATCGACGAACTGCGTGACAAGTACTGGCTGGAGCCGCCGGGTGAGAGCCGTCGGCGCATCCGTGATGCCCGCGACGCCAAGCTCGCGGAGATCGACACCCTGAAGAAGCAGATCGAGGGCCCTTCCCCGCTGGAGAGGCCCGCCGCCGTCAAGGTGGCGTACACGGTCGCGACGATTTTCATGATCTACGGCCTGCTGGCCCGGGACTACAGCACCTTCACTTTCGGCGTGTTCGCCCTGGTGGTGGGCCTGCTGGGGTCCTACCGGACGCCGGATAAGAAGTGAATGACTGCCGATGATTGACACAGGGCTTGGCCATCGTCTAATGTTCTTCTCAGAAGGAAGGAGGCGCCGATGAGCGCCAACAAGGTCAAGTCGGAGCGCATCCTCATCCGGGTCACACCAGAGATCAAGTCTCTCATCGAGAAGGCGGCCGGGCTCAACGAGCGCAGCGTCGCCGACTGGGTGCGGATGGCCGCCATCGAGCGATCCAGGGCCGCCCTCCAGAACGAGGGACTCTGACGGTGGAGGATCTGACGCACATCGCAACCTCGGGCAGAACGCCCAACACCGCAGTCTGCTGGGTGGTGAACGGGCCCCTCTCCGTGAGGAAAACGACCACCAACCCGGCGGAAAGCGACTGCTTCGATTGCAGGAAGCTGAACGCCGCGTTCGAGGAACTGGAAGCTGCGGCGGCCGAAGTGGGTGAACACGGCTCGGCCATCCAGAAGTTCCTCGACGACTACGACGCATAACCCGAAAAGGAGAAAGACCATGAAGAAGTACCTCATCCCTGTCAGCGCCACCGTGGTGGCCGGGATCGTCCTGCTCGGAGCCTGCTCCGACGGAGACGCCAAGCGGCCCGAGAACCTCCAGGGCCCGGTGGACGACAAGCAGATCGAGAAGTGCGAGACCCTCTCCATGGGCCTCGTCGGCTTCGAGGGCAAGTCCGCCGGTAGCAGCGGCGGACGGGGCAGCAGCAAGCCCGCCAACACGGGAACCGGCCGAGTCGACACCAAGAAGCCGGACTCCAAGAAGGTCGACACGTCCAAGCCGTCGTCCGCCCCGACCAAGGCCCCGTCGAAGTCCGGCTCCGACAAGCCGAAGAAGCCCAAGGCGCCGAAGAGCTGCACGACCGAGTACGAGCTGCTCATCAACACCGTGGACGGCGTCTTCGAGGAGGACGTGACCCTGGAGGTCTACAACCTGTGCCAGATCGGCGAGCAGTACCCGGCCTGCGCGAAGGGCTGACGGAGATGCACAAGAAGCTGCTGGTGAACACCCTGTTCACCATGCTGATGTCCATCGGGTACCTGATCAACATGGTCACCATCGCGCACCCCGGCGTCGCCTTCGTGATGCTCATGGCCTGCGTGGTCGGCGGCGGGATGATGTTGTCCGAGCTGCTGACGAAGAGGAGGAGCCGGTGAACGCCACCGACGCACCCAAGGCCGAGAAGCCTGAGATCTCCGAGGCCGAGAAGGACCGGCGCCGCACTCTGCGGGATCTGCGAAACCTGTCCAGTGTCCTGCTGGTGGCGATGGGGCTGAACATCTTCACCCTCGGGTGGGCCTCCATCACTGTCGGGTGTTCCCTGGGCGTCTTCGCCTGCTTCGGTGCCTCCCGGCTCTACCGGGGCAAGGAGGTGCGGAAGTGAGTCCCGAGGAGGGCCGCCGCCTCGGTGAGATCATCGGCCTCCTTGTGGCGGTGGGATTCCTGGTCACCGTGGCGATGGACATGTTCTGGACCATCCCGCTCAGCTACCTGCTGATCCTGATGTCCATGTCCGCCGTCCTGTCACCCACGGAGGAGTTCTGATGGAAGACCTCCCCCGCCCCACCTTCGCCGAGGTCGAGCAGACCGCACAGCTCCGCAAGGACGGAGACCTCGGGTCCTGGCTGCGCACGCTGGGCGGAATGGGCGCCAAACCGCAGGCCGAGTACCTGAAGGTGCAGTGCCCCCGCTGCAAGGCGCCGCAGAACCAGATGTGCACCAACCATCTGGGCAGGCGGCTCTCCTCGGGGGTGCACGACGCCCGCAAGGAAGTCACGGCCGATCCGGAGATGGTTGCCCGCCCCCTCAGGGGCGCGTGGCCGGTGGCCCGGAAAAGTGACTGACCTACCTGAAAGGAAAGACGAGTTGGCACTCGACGACAGGACCCTCAAGCGCATGGCCGCGCTCCAGGCGGCTGCTACCTACGTGGCCGGTCTGTCCGGAACCCCAGAGGACGTGTCGGTCACCGCTGACATCTTCCTCCAGTACATCGAGCGGCCGGACACCTCTCCGCAGCAGGAGCTGGCGAACAAGGCGTACTTCTGCGCGGACACCGAGTCCCTCAAGGTGATCTGGCGACAGGCGAGCGACGCGGGCCTGATGCAGACCGAGATCACCCTAGGTGAGATGACGGGACCCCTGGGCGACTACCTGATGCACAAGGGGAATCTCCTCAAGGCCTCCGAAGCGAACGGTTTCGTGGACCATCCCGGATCCGAAGGGGTCCGGTCCGACCTGAACCTCTGATTCACCGGCCCCCTGCCGGTTCGCCCGGCGGGGGGTTTTCCATGTCGAATTCTTCGACTGATCAGGTCAGAATGTGGCCCACACGGTAGACCCTGTGGTAGGTTCGGTACAAATATTAGCCAGAGGGGAAACCATGGGATCACGAGAGACGGTCACCGCGACCGTGCGTCACCTGATGGCCCAGCGAAACATGCGCAGCTCGGCCGACCTGGCCCGCCTGATGGGCATCCGCGAGGCGTACATGCCGAAGAAGATCCTCCACGGACGCTGGAGCCTGGACGACGTCGACTCCCTGAGCAGCATCTTCAAGGTCAGCGTCGGCGACATCGTCAGCGGAGACGCCGTCAAGACGCCGCCACAACCCCGACCCGGCCAGGGAAGGCTCTACGAGATCACCTTCGACATGGCCGACGGAACGTCGCTGACCTGCCTGGAGCAGGCCGAGTCCAGCGGCGAGGCGATCAACTCGATCACCTCCGTCTGGCGGCCGGGCAGCGACATCATCAACACCACCGCCAAGGAGAAGTGGTACTTCTCCGTCAACATCCCCTCGCTCGTCAGGAGTTCACGGTGAACGCGTTCTTCGAGCCGCTGCCGGACAGCGAGAGCGATGAAGAGGGCCTGTTCGAGCCGCCCGAGGTATGCGAGTGCAGGGGCGACCTGGTCCAGGTCGAGATCGAAGACGGAGCGGTGTACGTCATGTGCACTGCCTGCGAGAAGCTGAAGCACGAGAGCTACGCGGACTTTTTCCGCGCCGGTCCCCTGACGTTCAAGGTCACCGTGGACCCCTGCTCCTGCAACTTCATGTTGCAGTACTCGTGCGACTGCGACCGGTACTTCAACGGAGTGCTGGTCACGGAAGGAGAAAGCGTGAACACCGACCAAGAAGGGGCCACCAGTGGCTGACCTCAAGCCCACTCTGGAGCAGGAAGCGATCATCGACGCCGGGGTGAACGGTGACACGTTCGTCGTGGACGCGGTCGCGGGCTCCGGCAAGACCTCGACGCTGCGCATGGCGTCGCAGGCGATGGCGGAAAGCAAGATTCTCTACCTGGTCTACAACCGGGCCGCCGCCGACGACGCGCGGAAGGTCTTCCCGAAGAACGTCACCGTCAAGACGACCGCCGCCATGGCGTTCGGCGCCTACAAGGGCATGTACGGCGACCGCATCCTCGGACCCCGCGTACCGGCCAACCAGACGGCCGCCATGCTCGGCCTGACCAAGCCGCTGGAGCTGGGGCAGGACATCTTCTTCCGGCCCTACTCCCTGGCCGTGCTGGCCGTCGAGACGGTCGACCGGTTCTGCCACACCGCCGACATCGAGGTGGAGACCCACCACGTTCCGCCGCTGCCGCTCGGCCTGAGCGTCATCCAGGAAGACACCCTCCGCCAGGAGGTCACCTTCTGGGCGCGCAAGCTCTGGAAGGACAGCCAGAATCCCACGTCGAAGCACCGCTTCACCTTCGACTACGCCTTCAAGTGCCAGCCCGCTGGCACCCTGGTAAAGATTGTCGACCGGAAGAGCGTGGAGGGTGACAAGAAGCGCGGCTGGAAGCCGGTGTGGCGAGACGTTCGGATTGAGGATGTGAAGCCTGGCGACAAGGTCGTCTCCGCTGGTGGTGACCACTACTTCCGGGTGATGAAGAACGGATCCGAAGTCACTCGGGTAGGAACTCGTCACTACGATGGTCAGCTCATCACGGTTACGACCGAGAGCGGCGAGTCCTCGTCGTACACACACGATCACATCTCCATCGCAGCGTTCGGGGATGATCTGAACGACAAGCACATCGTGTACATGATGCGGAAGGGCGTCAGCCACCGCATCGGTAAGTCGCGCTGGAAGTACGGCGAGGATCAGGCCTACTTCGGCCCGACTTCTCGGATCAAGCACCAGGAAGCCGATGGCTTCTGGATCCTGTCCGTCCACGAAACGGCCGAGGATGCAGCTTTGGCAGAAGCCCTCGCCTGTCACGAGTACAACATCCCCGAGTGGCAGTTTGTACCCTCGCGGGAAACGGTTGCTGGCGTTCCCCTGGACGCTTTCTGGACCAAGGTGGGTGACAACTCGAATCAGGCCTCTCGTTGCCTGAGTGACCACGGACGGGACATCAAGTACCCGCTGTGGTCCAAGGGTGAGGCACCTCTGGGCGTGAGGTCCGCGCACGAGATCCGGGCCTGCAACTTCATTGACGGAATGAAGGTATGCACCCTGAGCGGCGCGCAGGACGGCCCCAACGGGCAGATGTTCACCCGTGTGCAGCGTGGGTGGTCCACCGTAGTGGTCTCTCGGGCGCCGTACGCAGGGCAGGTCTACTCCCTCGACGTCGACAGGACTCACGTCTACTTCGGTGATGGAATCCTCACCCACAACTGCTGGGTCATGGACGAACCTGCCATCTACTTCGACACGGTCATGCTCGACGAGGCGCAGGACTCGAACGGGATCGTCGAGCACTTCATCAAGCAGCAGTACGTCCAGAAGGTAATTGTTGGCGACCCTGCGCAGCAGCTCTACGCCTGGCGCGGCGCGGTCAACATCATGGACCGTTTCGAAGGTGAGCGGCTGTCGCTGTCGCAGTCCTGGCGCTTCGGTGAGCGGATCGCCGAGGAGGCCGACAAGTGGCTGGCGCACACGGGCACCGGCATCAAGGTCAAGGGCAACCCGGCCATGGACTCCGTCGTCACCGACGAGTCCTTCGGGCGCCCGGACGCCGTCCTGTGCCGCACCAATGCCACCGCCGTCGACCGGGCCATGTTCTACCTCAGCCACGGTCTGCGGGTTGCGGTCGCCGGTGGCACCAAGCAGCTCGTCGCCCTGGCCTACGCGGCCGGTGAGCTGAAGCAGGGCAAGGAGACCACCCACCAGGAGCTGATCGCCTTCAAGACCTGGAAGGAGCTGGTGGACTTCACCGAGGAGCCCGGCGGCGGCGACCTGAAGGCCCTGGTCAACCTGATCCAGATCCACGGGGTCGGCGGCATCCTCGACGCCTGCAAGCTGCTGGTCGACGAGAACAAGGGCAACCCCGACGTCACGGTCTCCACGGCGCACAAGTCCAAGGGCCGCGAGTGGATGCGGGTGGAGGTCGCGGCGGACTTCAAGCCGCCGCACGGCGTGCCGGATCCCTTCGGTGGCGAGGTGACGCCCGGCCCGATCCCGAAGGCCGACGCGATGCTCCACTACGTGACGGTTACCCGCGCCCGTCAGTCGCTGAACCGTGGCGGCCTGACCTGGATCGACGACTACGCCGACCTGGTCATCGACAAGTGGTGAGCCCGGCGGAGAAGGATCTCATCCTCGGTTTTCTGGCATGGGCCGCTGAGAACGGCTTCCATCTCGCTTCGCACGGACGGCCTCCCTTCGGCACGAAGGGGACGTGGTTCATGGGCCAGTTCGAGCACCCGGGGATGGTCGAGAAGTACCTGGCGCACAGAAAGGAGCAGAGCGATGGCGTGCGGCGAACCGAGGTGCAGCCTGTGCGAGAAGTTCCGGAGGCACCCGGCTCTGGTGAAGAACGACCGTGAGCTGGCCGAGCACGTGAAGAAGCACGGCATCTCGATGCCGAAGCAGCGCACCAACTGATCCACCCACGGGGCCGCCGACACGCGGCGGCCCCACTCGGAAAAGGAGAAAGACCATGGCAGACGGCGGAATCCCGAACCCCAACCCGTGTCCGCAGTGCGGCGCCGCTCAGAACACCGCCCACCTCCCCTCGTGCGCGAACGGGGTGGCCCAGTGACTTCGGCCCCCAAGGCGGCACTGGACTCGATCGTCCACTGCCTGACCCGGCCGCAGTACCCCGGTACCGGCCTGTCCGAGTCGGAGGCCTGGAACCTGCTGGGTGAGCTGGCCAACCAGTTCGGTGAGTACATCGGAGACAAGATCGACGAGGGCGCCAGCATGGACGAGGCGTTCGGCATGCGCCGGGGTCACGTCCTGTTCCTCCAGATGGTCACCGAAGGCCGACCGGCCGCGACGAAGGGAGCCTGACATGTGGCTCGACGGCAGTTACTACGTCTCGCTCGACACCGAGTTCATCGCACCGAACCTGACGAAGACCGGCCTGGTCTCCCTGGGTCTGGCCACCGGCGACGACCGCTTCTACGCGGTGAACCGGGACATGGACACCACCATGGAGGGCCTGAACCGCGAGTCGCAGCAGTGGATGCGCAGGAACGTCTGGCCGCATCTTCCGGGCTGGAGGCCTGAGGAGTTCGACCGGTCGCACATGGAGGTGATGGCGTACGAGGAGATCGCCGTCAACGTCGAGGCCTTCTTCGACCGGGTCATGGTCGAGGTGAACGACGACATCGACAAGGTGGTGCTGTTCGCCCACTGCGGCGCACAGGACCTGATCCGGCTCCGGCTGCTGTGGAACGACGACTGGTCGATCCTGCCGCGCTCGGTCCCGAACTGGGGTGACGACGTCAAGCGCATGCGGCTGGCGGTCCACCTGAAGAGCGAGGATCTCCCCGAGCAGGACGAGGCGACCCGTCACCACGCTCTACTGGACGCGGTTCACGAGCTGAGCGTTGTCCGCTTCATCACGGAGAACGATCCGCACCGGGGCGACGGGCTCGTCTGATGGGCCTGCTGACCAGGTTTCTCGGCATCGTCTCGCCGACCGACACCATGGGTCCGGCAGGCAGCCAGGCCAGGGAGGCGGCCCGCCGCGAGAGGTTCGAGGATTCGGGCCACGCGAGCCCGGGGCCGGATATCTACCGCGAGCAGGCAGTCAGTATCCCGCAGCGGATTTCCCGCAACTGAGTGAAACGCCGGGGGCGCCCTGGAGCAGGGCGCCCCTTCCCCGGGCAAGGAGATCGTGATGATCGAATACAAAGCGGTAATGATCCAGGTGTCCTCCTGTGTGGTGTCCTTCCAGGCGCCCGAGGGCGCGTCGAAGGAGGAGCTGATGGAGGCGGCCTACAGCGCGGATACGCCCTCCCTGTGCCACCGGTGCGCCTCTTCGGGCAACAAGTCCCTGAGCATCGACGGTGAGTGGGAGATCGCCATCGCACCCGACGGCGAACAGGAGATCTTCAAGGCGTGAGTGTCAGCGTCGTACGGATCATCCGGTGTGACGCCGGGTGCGGGGTGCAGTTCGTCTCGGACGAGCCGCTGACCGTACCGAAGGTCCGCCAGAGGGCCATCCATCAGGGATGGCACAGCAGAATGCGCACCCGGGACATCTGCCCGTGGTGCTGGGAGAAGGGAGAGCGCTGATGGGCGTGAAGCGGGTCGTCGGATACGAGCTGACGTGTGACGTCTGCGAGTACAGGGCCGAGGAAGACGAAGGGGAGCTGATGATCTTCGACGACGAAGACGCGGCGATGCGGTACGGAGAAGACGGAGGCTGGCACGTCCTGCGTTCCGGCGATCCGATCATCCAGTGCCCCGAGTGCAGCGGAGGGAAGGCCTGATGACCATTTGGACGAGCGCCCACGTGGCCTACGGGGTGAAGGTTCCTGACGCCCTGACCTCCGATCAGATGGAGGAGCGCCTCAAGGGCCACAAGTGGGGTGAGGTCGGCTTCATGATGGCCGGGGAGTACGACAAGGAAGAGGCCTACCTCGTCACCTTCCACAAGGGCGCCGACCTCGGCGAGTGCGAGTTCTTCATCCCGCAGGTCGAGGACGAGGAGCGCTGGGACGAGATGCTGGCCGAGGCCATGGAGCACATCGGCTGGCCCTGGCAGAAGCCGTCCTGGTTCGTCGTGGCAGGTCAGTCGTGATGGCCGCCGTGGTGGCGTACGGAGTATGCCTGGCGGAGTTCGGATCCGCTAACGAACTGGAGTGGCCCGGCCGGGGCGGCGTACATGTGGTAACCGCCAACAACGACGGTGTGGCCACCGACTGCCTGGTGACGTTCCAGGTCGACGCCGGTGAGGAGGACCTGATGTTCTTCGAGCCGGTCACCCCGCGCCGCCACCTGTGGGACGAGGCTCTGAACAGGACCGTCGAGGAGCTGGGCCTTCAGGCCTCGTCGCCGGGATGGATGCTCTTCTTTGCCGTGGAGCGTCCGAAGTGATCCTGATCAGTGGAATCTGGCACTGCCAGAGCTGCGGCGAGACGGGGCCCGTCGACCCCCTGGAAGAAGGCGAGATGGTCAGCGTGGAACACGACTGCCTCACCCCTGACGAGAACTGGTAGAGGAGAAAGACGATGGCTGAGACCGCGAGCATCACGCGCTACATCACCAAGGAGACCGCCAAGGAGTGGGGCCTCCCGGACTACCACTCCATGAAGCCCCGGCCGGAATGCTCGGTGTGCAAGATGCCGGTGGACTGGGTCGACTGCCCGACCGGCTCGTGGTACTCGCACTGGGATCACCCGAGGGACGATCACGACGCGGTGTGCGAGCCGCCGGTGGACGACGGCAAGGCCGCCTTCATCGAGTCGGAGTACCAGAACTCCACCCGCTGGACCGAGGTCTGGACGGTGGTCTTCGTTGCTCCGGACGACGGCGGGTACTGGATGGCGTACTACGAGGAGCCGTCCACCGAGAACGGCAGTGGCATGGACCCGTGGGAAGACGTGGACGAGGTCGAGCTGTTCCTCATGGAACGCCGTCAGGTGGTGAAGAACGTATGGATGCCGGTGAGGAAGCCGAGCGCCCCCAGCGCGGAGTGACCGTCCGCGAGAAGTGCCGGATCGCACAGCCCAAGAGCTGGCCGATCGACACGGCCGAGGCGCGGGCCGCTCTGTTCGGCTTCGTGGCGGCAGGCATGGAAGAGGAAGACCTCCCCGCGTTCGCCGACGCGCTCGACAAGTACGTAGCCGGTCTGCTGATCGGACTGGCCAACACCTTCGAGAATCTGGGTAACGGAGCCACCGCCCTGCGTGGTCCGATGTGGTACGGCGAGGGCTTCAAGGACGCCATGCGGCACATCGAAGAAATCGGCTGGGCAATGGACCCGAACTAGGGAGAGAACATGGTGGACCCGACCTCGGAAACAGTGGGACGGAACCTGAAGATGTTCCGTACCGAGAGAGGGCTGACGATTGAGCGGCTGTCGACGATGCTGGAGGCGGCCGGTCACAGGATCGGCTGGTCGATGCTGTCGCGGACCGAACGGGGTCTCAGGCGTGCGACGGTGGGGGATCTGATGGCCCTGGCCTGCGCTCTTGAGATCTCTCCGCTGGATCTTCTGGTCCCCATGGGGGACGGGGTCACCGAGGTGTCGGGCTTCGGCCCGGCGCCTGCTCCGGCCATCAGGGACTGGGTGCAGGTGGGCGGCCCCCTGGAAGACCAGTTGGATGCTCACCAAGTGATTTTCACGTAGAGTGGAAGAGGGAACCGAAGTGGATGAGCCGGAAGAGTTCTCACCCAAGAACGAGCTGAGCTGGTTCGTGATCGGGTGGATCAATGGCTCCTGGAAGACGCTTTCGGCGCCCCTGAACAAGGGGGCGGCCACCGAAACCATGGCGCTGATCGCCGACGGCCAGGCCAAGGGGTACGAACTTCGTCTCGCCCGGCGGACAGTGTCGTTCGAACTGGAGAAGGAGGAAGACTGATGGGCTACCGCACACGGGTCACCGGGGAACTGAGGATCGAGCCGCCGGTGTCCTATTCGGACCTGAAGGGCAACAAGTGGTTCTACCAGGATGAGGATCCGGCCTACTGCATGCTTCGGATCAACACCATCAAGGAGCGCATCGATGCCCCGGACGGGTTCACGGTGAAGATCACCGGTGTCAGCGTCTCCTACGGCGACGAGGGCGAGTCGTTCAAGGCTTACTCGATGGACAACCACATCCAGGAACTCCACGACTCGCTGCCCAACGGAACCACCCTCACCGGCTACCTGGAATGCACCGGTGAGGACGGACGGCAGTCCCGGATCTGCGTCCGTGACGGCAAGGTCGAGGTCGTCGTGCCCAAGACCGTCTGGCCGGAGTGGATGTGACCTCCGACGACGCGTGGCTGATGGAGCGCCGGATCCGCATGGTGCACAGGAAGACCAAGCTCACGGACAACTCCTGGTACTGCGACCTGTGCTCCAACCACGGCGACATCCAGTGGCCGTGCCGGACGATCCAGGCCATGGAGAACCGTGACGACGCGTGGAGGCGGCAGTGATCGTTCAGGAATGGCCGTACGAGGAGGAGACCCACGAGGGACTGCACCCCGCCTTCGGCTACCCGACGACCCACCGTGGCGCACAGAACACCTGCCCCTCGCCGGACTGTGCCGGGCGCCAGCCGGTCGTGGTCCCCGAGAACTGGGGCGCCTACTGCCCGCACGGTGAACACGTCGTCGTCCACGACCCGGAGATGCTCACCGACCTTGGAGAGCCGCTCGGCCGGGTGGTCGAGCCGTGGCCGTGCACCGAGTGCACCCGCGAGCAGTTCGACGAGGCACAGCAGCAGGCCTACGAGGAGACCCTCCCCTCGTACGAGGAGATCTACGGGCTGTACTAGCCTTCTCCTGCGTCATGCGGCGCGCTCATGGGCCCCGCACCCCTGGTTCGAGGGTGCGGGGCTCAGCCATGTCAGTTCTTGGCGAACTCCCAGACCTGTGGGTCGTCGCCCGCCATGGCTTCCTCGATCTGTGCGAGCTTGCGCCCGGCCCGGTTGACCTGCGTGTTCAGGCCCATCTTGCCGTGGTTGTGCCATTCGATGGTCCCGCCGCCGACGGGCACGTGCCAGCCCATCTCATCGCAGCCGGAGCAGTCGTTGATCAGAGCCTTCTGCTGGCGCAGCAGAGCCTGAAGACGGTCATGCTCCCTCTTGGCCTCCCACAGCTCGCCCCCTTCCCGGGGCTTGGCGGCCTCTGTGAAGGCCTCGCGCAGCACCGTGGGGGAATCCGCCAGGAGCGAGGCCACAAGCTCGGCAGGGCGCCGTACAGCCTTCCAGTCGGGGATCCTGGCGCACAGGTACTCGGTCACGTCGTCCTCGTTCCACCCACCGGCCGACAGCTCGGACAGTCGGGTGAGCAGCTTCTGCCGCAGGGCCGCCCCGAGCGCCATCCGCTTCGACGGCCACGGCACCGCCTCCAGGAGCGCCTTCGCCCGCAGCAGGTCCACCGGCGTCACCTCGATCTCTCCGCCGCCGTCCTCGGGCTCAGGCTCGGGCTCCTGGATCTGTGCGGTGTACCCCCGGAGGGGGCTCTGAGAATCCTCGTCGTCCTCATCGCTCCGACGCTTCGCTCCGGAGGAGGGAGGAGGAGGAGGAATACGTGTAGTTGTGGCTTCTTCTACTTCTTCCACCCTAGACGTTGCCTCCGGAGGCAACCCAGAGGTTGTGTCCGGAGGCAACCTATACGTTGTGTCCGGGATGACCTGCGGGTTTGCCGAAGGCGTACCGTTCATTTGGTACCAATCGGACAGCGAGGTGGGGCCGGTGAAGGTCTCGTCCGGCACCTCGTGGATCGTGTAGACGTTCCGCTTCCGGGTGTTGTTGTCCCCGTACCGGTGCGTCGTTACGTCGATCAGACCGAGCGGCTTCAGCTCCTTGTTGATGAGCTTGCCGACGGTGTTGGGGTGGATGCCGAGCATCTTCCCGATGGTCGCCTGCGTGGGCCACGCCAGTCCGTCACCGCGAGAGGTGTTCACGTGCGTCAGGAGCACGTCGTAGACCGCCTTCCCTGCGAAGGAGAGGCGTTCGCCGCTCAGCAGCAGAAGGACCCAGTCGGGAGACTGGTGAAACGGGTACCGGTTCCGTCGGCCGTGGCGGAGTTCGTCCTCGGTCATCCCTGGGCCTCCTCGTCTTCGAGCGGGATCAGGCCATGAAACAAGCCGTCGCCGTACTCGTAGGGCGGCCGGGCGATCTTCTCCAGGGCGACCAGGTTGACGCGAATCACATTGATCTTCTGTCCTCGGCCCCCGACAGTCGTCCACGCGACCGAAAGGAGACCGGCCTCCACGCACTGATCCAGGGCGGTGCACGCAACCGCTACCCCGAGACCGGTCTCGTGCGAGACGCGGCGCATGTCGAGGGCGGCAAGGGACTCATGGTTGGCGTGTAGGGCGTAGTTCAGCAGAACGGCCTTCATGTTGCCCTCCAGGCCTTCGGCCTTCAGGGCGAGTGCGATCAGTTCCGGGTTCACCAAAGAACCTCCCGTCTCTTGACAGGAGTGACATCCACCGACCGGGTCCCTTATGGTGACTTGGGAATGGCGTTGGGACCCGGTTTCGCGGTGGATGGAACTCCTGATGCTTCACGAAGGGGGCCTAGCAGGGCCCCTTTCGTGCTTTCCAGGCGACTCTACTCGGCCGCACCTCGATCCGGCCGGTCGTCCCGCACGGCTCAAACCCTGAGTTCACGGCCCCTTCGACGGGCTCGCTTCCGCCTGATCCATCTCCGGTGTGATGCAGATCACACGTCGGGATACTTTCTATCCCGTACGGGTGCTGTAGTGTTCTTCTCACCGGAAAGGGGAGACACAAAATGAACCAGATCTTCGCGGGAGACCGCTACACGAACGTCACCACTGGAGCCGTTGTCGAGGTCCAGCGAGTCGACGAGACCTACGGCGGCGTGACCATCGCCACGGTCACCACCGACGGCCGCAAGATCAACCAGCGCCGCATCCAGGCCACCTCACTGCGCAACAGCGCGACCAACGCCAAGGGCGTCAAGTACCTCGGCGGCTACGTCCGGTCCGACCTGCTGCGCGACGAGATCACGGAGACGGCACCGAACAAGGAGACGCCCGTGGAACCGACCGCCATTGACACCGACATCGACTTCGCCGAGCTGAGCGACGAGGAACTCGCCACCTTCGCGGCCCGCAGCGACGCCATGGCCAAGCGCATGGCCGACCTGGTCGACGACGCCAAGGCCGAGATGCGCAAGCGCGCCACCGAGACCGGAACCCGCATCTTCGGCGACGTCGCCGTCAACGTGGCCAGCAACAACCGCTTCAACGCGGCCCTGGCCCTGGCCAACCTGAATGCCCGGCAGTACGACGCCATCTGCGTCAACAAGCCCGACCCGACGCTCGCCAAGCAGATCCTCGGCGAGGACTCCCCGGCCTACCGCTCCACCCTGAAGGCGGGCGACTGGCGGATCACCGTCCGCATGGCCACCGACGAGGACCGCGAGGCTGCGCGGATCGCGGAGCAGCGCATGGAACTCGCCACCTTCCTGCCCGGCGACACCTTCGACGGCAAGGCGCCGTTCTGATGGCCACCTGCGCCAGTGGGACCAGCCGTTCCGCCATCGCCAACCATGCGCAGATCGCCTACGAGGCCCGCGAGGCCGAAGGGGAATGGGTCTTCGCGGCTGTACGCCGGAGCCTGATCTCCGTGAAGGACTTCGAGAAGGTCATCACTCAGGGACTCCGGCCCGAGTACCTGCCCGTCGGCACCTTCGAGGCCCGCCACGAACTCGGCGAACTCGACTACGACGTGTACGTCCGCTCCGTCTGATCCGCCCGATGACAGGCCGGGCGGAAGGAGCACCCCAGGGGCAAGCTCACCGCCCGGCCCCGGAGAGGAAAGACCGTGTGCAGCAAATGCGAGCCCGACGGGCTGCGCGGACCGGCCGTCAGAGAAGAACTCCTGGAGATCCACGAACTGGCCCTGAGCTGGGCCCAGGACGGCTGGTTCACCTACGAGGTCGAGTGGGATCCGCAGTCCGGAATCCACTGGATCACCGTGGTGCCTGACGACGACGCCATGCCGATGTGCTACTTCCTCTGCGAGTTCCAGGCCTTCATACGGGGCCTGGAGGCGGCCAACCGGCGTGGTACGCGGGAGAAGCTGTGAAGGCGGAGGAACTCCAGCGCCCTGCCCACCGAAAGATCACGAAGGGTGAACCGTGAGCTTCAGTGAACTGTGTATGCGATGCCCGCACACCAGGGACCAGCACACGCTGGACCACAACCGATGTGCGGTGTGTGAAGAAGAGCGCGACGGCCTCCCGTATGAGCCGGGAGAGGAGTTCTGCGAGTACTTCCAGAAGTCCCAGATGTGCGGGCTCTGCGGTGGACGCATGAGCTGGCATGACGGGCTGCGGGGCTACTTCCACGCCAACGACGAGGACGACCTTGACCACGAGGCCGAGCCGCGTACCCGGCGGGCAAGGAGAAAGGTATGACCCTCGACGAACTGCGCAAGGCCCTGGCCTCGATGAAGCACCTTCCGGGCGATACGCCCGTGGTCCTCCAGAAGGACGCCGAGGGCAACGGCTACTCGCCGCTTGCCGGTGGTGAGGAGGGCATGTACCTCGCACACAGCACCTGGTCGGGGGAGGCCCACCTCACCCCGGAGCAGCTTGCCGAGAAGCTCGAAGACCCCGACTCCGGCTACGACGAGGAAGACGACGCGGCGCCCGAAGGCTCGGTCCGTGTGCTGATTCTCTACCCCGTGAACTGAACCGAAAAGGAGAACGACGTGTCGAAGAAGCAGCCCGTCTTGATCATGGTGAACCCTGACCTTCCGCCCGAGGTCGCCAAGATCGTGAAGAAGGCCGTTGAGCAGAAGTGCATGCCGTCGCACGGAATCGTTTCGGCCGACACCCTGGCGGTTAGCTGGTCATTCGCGATCGGTGGTGCGCTGATCCACGACATCGCCTTCCTCGGCGCCTACGCGGTCGGCGGTCTGGCCATCGCCCTGGCCGCCCAGGTGGCACTGCCGGACCGGATGAGGGGGATCCGCACCAAGGCGGCGGCCCGCAAGGCCTACCGCGAGGAGGACTACCGGCTGTCCGACCTCGGCTGGCCTGAGGGCGAGAAGATGATCCGATCCGCCTTCGAGTCCGTCGCCTACATCACCCGGTCCGTGGTGCACACCGAGGACCGCATCGACTCGGCCCGCAACAACCTGGTGCTGCCCCGGCAGCTCTGGGATCTGATGGGCGACCTGACCGAGCTGCGCGAGCACATGAAGGACGCGCCGCAGCAGAAGTCGCTCGCCTCCACGCACACCAAGATCATCGAGCAGATCACCCTCAACTGCGAGCGGCGCGTCCAGGCGCTGGAGACGTACGCCTTCGAGGTGCTCAACGCCGACAAGCGGCTTGTCGAGCTGAAGGCCATCGAGAAGCTGGAGTCGCGCTCGTCGGGTCTCATGGACCTGCTGGCCCGCACCTCCACCGTCGACTTCGACATCTCCGAGCTGAACGATCTGACCGGTAAGGCGTCGCAGCTCGTCGAGTCCTACCGCACCGCACTGGCCGCCGCCCGTGAGGCCGGTCTGGTCCTGGAGTCGGCGTGAGCGCCGAGCGGATCGAATGGTCCGGCGACTGGGTCCGTGACGTCGGCAGGGTCAACGGCCTGCACGTCTTCACGATCGTCCGGACGACCGGCCACGCAGTCGAAGGCTACCCGTTCAGGATCGAGCACCGGCTTCCCGGCTACGCCCAGTTCAAGCGGGTGTGGGCCACCAGTGAAGCAGCCAAGGCGGCCTGCGAGCGCACCTTCCTCGCGGCCATGGCGCAACTCGGATTCACACCGAAGGAAGAGGAGGAGAAGTGAAGCCCACCCGGTTCATCGGCACGCACACCAAGTGCGCCGCCGTCGG
>Ga0307416_100000194_pt1 | contig 32452 bp, 26 predicted proteins | sample DK1Cmetagenome_2_FD_203821 | JGI IMG/M metagenome (GOLD analysis project Ga0307416, IMG submission 203821) | Maize rhizosphere microbial communities from greenhouse at UC Davis, California, United States - DK15-C-3 | ecosystem: Host-associated > Plants > Roots > Rhizosphere > Soil | place...
GCCTATACAACTGGAATTGATAGATTTACAGGACTGCCATATGTAGACGGCAGTTATTTTGGCGTTGATGAAGGCAAAAGCATACGTTATGAGCTTGGTTTTTATGCTTCAGTTTATTATAAATTGGCAATCATGACAAACGTGACTGCCGAAAACACACTTAACCTTTATTCCAATTATCTCGAAGACCCACAAAATGTCGATATAAATTATTCCCTAAATGTTATAATGAAAATCAACAAGTTTCTATCTGCTAATTTATCATTTCAGGCTATTTATGATGATAATGCATTTGCCGGACTTCAAACTAGAGAAGTATTTGGTCTAGGCGTTAATTTTGGGTTTTAATTATTGCATGAGCAAGATTTCAACAAATAGATTTAAAAAAAATATGAATACCGCAGATTAAGGAATTATTTAGATTAAATTCTTTTAAATTTTTAATCTGCAACAAAACAAAAAACGGCTTTTGATTTCTCAAAAGCCGTTCCTTTATTCTTCTTCATCCTTTTCAACTGCATCCTTATAATCTGGATACAAGAAATTGTTGTAAGGAAAACGCGTAATATGAATCTGGCGAACCGCTTCATAAACTGTCTCTCTAAATTCTTCGAAATTCTCTTTGTTTCTGGCAGAAATAAACAACGCTTTATCCTGCCCTACATTACTCATCCAAGTTTGTTTCCACTCGTCCAGTGTCCAGTGTTTTCTGGTTCTTTCTGTAATCAAATCATCTTCATCGATAGTAAGATGTTTGTAGGCATCGATTTTATTAAAAACCATAATAGTTGGTTTGTCGTTGCTTTTTATTTCCTGTAAAGTCTTATTTACAGACTCGATATGATCTTCAAAATCTGGATGCGAAATATCTACCACATGAAGCAATAAATCCGCTTCACGAACCTCATCTAAGGTACTTTTAAAAGAATCAACCAATTGTGTTGGCAGTTTTCGAATAAATCCTACCGTATCAGAAAGTAAAAAAGGAAGGTTTTTAATCACCACTTTTCTAACTGTTGTATCTAAAGTTGCAAACAATTTATTCTCAACAAAAACATCACTTTTACCAATTGCATTCATCAAAGTCGATTTTCCGACATTGGTATATCCAACAAGAGCTACACGTACCATTGCTCCGCGATTGCTTCGCTGAATACTCATTTGTTTGTCAATTGTTTTGATTTTATCTTTCAATAACGAAATTCGGTCACGCACAATACGTCTATCGGTTTCAATCTCTGTTTCTCCAGGTCCACGCATACCAATACCCCCTTTTTGACGTTCAAGGTGTGTCCATAAACCAGAAAGTCTCGGAAGTAAATATTGACATTGTGCCAATTCTACCTGAGTTCTTGCATATGAAGTTTCGGCTCTTTGCGCAAAAATGTCTAGAATTAAGTTTGTTCGGTCTAGAATTTTACAGTCAATAATTCTTGATATATTTTTCTGCTGAGATGGCGTTAATTCATCATCAAAAATTACAGTCGATATTTTGTTTTCTTTTACAAAAAGATTGATGTCATCAATTTTCCCTGTACCCACAAAAGTCTTCGGATTAGGGCGTTCCATTTTTTGCGAAAAGCGTTTAATAACTTCACCTCCTGCGGTAAAAGTCAGAAACTCCAATTCGTCTAAATATTCATTTAGTTTTTCTTCACTTTGATTCTGAGTGACAATACCAACAATTACTGTTCTCTCAAAATTTATAACTTCTTTTTCTAACATAGTCTTGAATAAGGTGCAAATTTAATCATTTGTCAGCTACAATCAATTATACAATTTTGTTTTTACATTTATATTTAAAAGAATACATTACAAAAAAAATGGAACCCGTTAAGATAAACTCAACTAAAGTTCCACTTTTCAAATGAATGGTCTAAGTTTAAAACCCTTATTCGTAAATAAACGTTTTTTCCGTTTTCACAATTCCGTTTTCTTCTATCTGAGAGCAAGAAATCGGATAGTTTAATTTGTTGTATTTGTATTTTCTGCTTATTGCAACTAATGCTGTAGATGATGGACTGAAATTAACTTCATTATTATAAGAAATTGATTCAAACTCAAATTCTTCTTCATGATATGAAATCATAGGTACAATTACTTTGTAATTATCTCCAAAAAGACTTTGAACGATTAACTGATCAACCGATTTTTTATCATCATAAGTAAATGATTTAGAGATTTTATCTCCAACCAATCCTTTATGTCTTGACACATTATCGTTTACATAAACGTATTCTAGTTTTCCAATGATGGCCTTGTTTCTATCGCGTGACGTACGTCTTACAATAATTCCGTTTTCAACAAGATATTCAATATCATCTACTAAATTCTGATGATTGGTGCTCTTTTTTGTTGTTACTTTTACTCTTGCTCCTTCATAAACAAATGAAACAGTCTTGGTAATGTAATTTGGACCTTCTTGGTATTTTTTTACAAATTTGGTAATGTTGTTGTCTGCGTTATAAGTATAATTGATTACTTCTTTCCAGTCGCTTCCCACTTTATCTTTTACAGTCATATCCAGCAATCCGTTTTTGTTGTAATAAAAATGCTGTACAACATCTGAAGTGGTTATTGTTTGAAGCTTACCGTCTTTAAAAACCATTGTTTTGTTAACAATTTCTCCGTCTTTAGAGTTTTGGTAATTTGTTTTTACAATGTTGATCTGCTTTAGCTTAACGTTGTCTTGACTGTGCATCAAGAAAGGAAACACCATCCATAAGATGGCAATAAAGTAGGTTTTCATGTGGTATTTGTATTGATTTGGGATGACCAAAGTACAAAATTCATTTAGATTTTAACTATTTGAAATACAAAAACTACAAACTTTTAAACAAAACACTAAAAATCAATACATTATTTATAAAAATAAAATTCACGCCTTATTTTTCTCCAAATATCTTAATATCGTCAACCATAAAAGCACCATTTAATGTTTTGTCTTTTCCAGTCAATGTACTTGAAGCGATGCTTATCGTATCATCTGCAAATCCTCCAAACCTTTGCCCTCTGGTATAAAAAGATAAAGATTATGAAAATCTGCAATCGTATCACCATTTTCGTCCTTATATTTTCCCCACAATGCAGACTCTTCTCTTAATCGTACATCATTACTGACTTGTCTCAAACATACCATTTGCCCGTAACTGAAAAATTCCATTTTATAATTCTCTACAGGCTGAAATTCATAAGTAGGATTGTCATAAGTTGATACAAACTCGTTCCAAGCATCTTTAACATATTTTGCATCCCTATACTGTGCTATAAACTGATCTTTAAAGCCTCTAAACATTTGTCTTGCGAGAGCATCTTTATCTTTATTTTCAACTATTCTTTTTCTTGAATTATAGAATTTAAGCACTGCCTGCTTTAAAGAATCAGAGTTTATTTTTCTTAAATCCTGCCCTTTGCTCCATCCCTCAATTTCGTAAGGAACTGTAGCGTCAAAATAAAAAGTATGCTCGTAGTATTTTTGTCCTTTGCCTATAAATTGTTTAACTTTTTGAGCTCCCGTCTCACCTACTTGCACTTCTTGTGTAGGCAGTTTGTCTTCTATTAATTCCTCATGCGAACCGCTTCTTTTCAAATCCTGTTTACAGACAGTTATTTCACACGTGGTTTCTCCATCAAAAACATCACTTCCACCGTTAAATTCTTTGGGTGCAGGATATAAGCGATACGTTATTTTTTGCCTGCCTGATTTCAAGATTGCTTCGTTTATATAAATTGGGGTAGCTAATTGCTGGTATTCATAGTTTAAATGTATGGGATAATCATTAACCAAAACCTCATATACGCAAAGCGAATTAGCAACGTATATATAATATATTGGTTCTTGAGGATAGTGTTTTATTTGCTCAATTGTTTTTGTTACTATATTATCTGATGTTATTTCCATGTTATTTTTATTTTTTGAATCTTCTTTTTTTTGTGAGCAAGAACTTAGGCTTGCCATAAATGCCAGGGCTAGGATTATTTCTTTCATTTGTTAAAAATTAAATGCAGTTACTTTGTTCATTTCTATTTTATGCTCCCCAAATACAACAATCGGAACGCTTTTACCCGTTGGATTATGATCAAAAACTTTTTTCTTATTGTTAGTCACTTGAGCTTTCAAAACATAACTTCCTTTAAGTCCTGTAAAAGTGATGGTGTCCTGATGATAGGCATTCCTATTTTCGATACCGTACTTTCTTTCAAAAGAAATATAACCTCCTATATCTGCTTTTAGATTTACATCTATCTTTACATTTTGTGGTGGCATAAAAGGAATCCAGGTTATTGTTTTTTCAACAACGCCATCAACAATTAATTTTCCTTTTACAGCAATTGCTGTCCCTGCCGTATATGATCCTTCTGAATTTATCAAAATATTGCTGGCTTTTTCGTATATAGAAAATTTTCCAGTCAGCGAGTTAAGCTTGGCGGTATAGTCGGCATTTATAGTGCCTTCAAAATCGAGTTTCAATGTAGCGTGAAGCCCATAATTGTCCAGAAGTTTTTTTGCTCCTGCATTGTCTCCAGAGTTTTCGGCAAGGTCTACAAGTTTGTGTACTTTGTGGTATTGTATACCTATTATAGGATAAGCGATAAATCTTTCGCAAGAAACATTGGCAATGCGACCGTCTTTTTGCTTTTCAAAATAATATCCTTTAGACCATGAAATTTTTGGAGTTATAAATTCAAAGCCCATCTCGTTCAATTTCTTGGACATTCTTGCCAATTTCCTATATTTTCTTAATCGTCCAAAAGAGCCTTTCCCTTTTGTTAAATATATAATCAGCAATTCGACAAGTATAACAGCTAAACAAACCATTCCTATATACACCTCAGCCACCCATCTATATTCCTCCGTATAGTCTATACGCTGCGTAGGCATTTTGGGATTTGAGAAATCATGCAATGCATGCATACCCACAGCCACACTATCTGGCAATTCTGTAAGTGATTCCAAGGCTTGTTCGGCTACTTCCTGCTGTTCTCCTGAGAGAAAAGAAATATTCTTGACATAATCCTGTAATTTTTCTTTAAGCTGTGTAATAAACCTAATTCCTGTAACCAAGTCGACTGGAATTTCCTTAAAAAAAGGCGCATTGGGATAATCATAGCGCATATGACTAACCCAATTTACATCAGGATAAGCATTAATTATAAATGTTGGCTTCTTTTGGTTCGATATGGAATAATAGGAACAAGAATTTAGATAGTAACTATAAATGTTTTGTCCTTTATCATCCATAAAAGCATTTATCAATTCCTGAATATTTGGCGTTACAGAATGTAGTTTTACATCTATGTAATTAGGTTTGCCTTCTGTTAAATCATGCGAATCTATTTCTTTGTAACTGTCTTTGGAAATTATTTTATTTAAATGTTCCTTTGTTTTATGACATGCTTTTCTGCTAAATCCTTCAATGGAAATACGCAGTTTGGCAGGCATTTTATAACTTGGAACAATTACATCATGCACGAGTGCTTGTGCATCATTTTCGAAAAGTTTAAACCTCAACGTTGTTCTTCTGTTTTCCTGATGCAGTTCTTCTGAAATATTTTCTCCTGTATGAATTAATTTGCTTTTACCGTAACCTTTAGCAGAAATTAAATTGGCAGGAACTCCTTTTGATATTAAATATTTCACAACAGAATCTGCTCTTTTAGCAGATAGCTCCATATTATACTCATCTGTTCCTCTTATATCGGTATGAGCGCCTAACTCTACAGGCAATAATGGCGGTTCTTTTAAGTAGACAGCTACTTTATCTAAAATGGGTTTTGCATCATTACGGATTTCCCATTTATCATAATCGTAATGTATTTTTTCTAGTATATCAAATTTGTCGTTTGGGTTTATTCTGCGAATAAATTTTCCTTCATCAAAAATCAAATCATAATCATCATTATACGTAATTCCTATTTTGGCAAACTTACAGCTGCCAGGGTTTTTCTCGTATTTTTTTGATTCCCCTTCAACTTTTGCCTTACTTGTTCCGGTTTCTATTTTTGGAAGAACCAGTTCCGTTCTGTTTTGTATACGCAAATAACGGGCATGATAAACATCATTATTGTAGTCTTTTATATATTGTTTTGTTGCAGGATTTTTAACTGTAATATAAAATTCTTCTATTTCATTTTTTTGTTTAATATTCCAGCTGAATGTGTCAGTCAAAATAATATTGATCTCGCCATTTATAACAGGAACTTGTGTATAGACTTTTATCAATTCGTCGTCCTCTATTCCTGTTCTACCTTTTACTCTGCGGTGCACTTCAATAATCAAATTATTATAGCCATTTAGTCCTTCTGTTTCTAAATGCAGGTATATGGGATGCCCGTAATAAAAATAATGAGACTTCCTTACATCTTCGCCTTTTGTTTCTGTAGCCCACGCACTAGAAACAATTTTAGGCTCGCACCAGCCGCTAATAAGCAAATTGGCAGATCTTGAATATTCTAAACTTGGCAAATTGGCTTGCAAATAATAAAGAAATGGTCCGCATAGTTTTTTAGGCAATTTTACACCATAAATATCATCTGCCTTTTTGGTACTTTTAACAATACTTTCTCTTGGATTATTTGTTTGAAGATGCCACAAAACATTTCTTTTTTTGTCTTCATCTGTTATACCATTATCCCATTCTGCAATTTTAAAATACACAAATTGGTCTGCTTGTATTACCGCTTTTTTATTTGGAATTGAAAGGTCGCTTAATATTTTGCCTTTACCAGTCCAATCAATTTTTTTTATCCCTTTTGCCATGACTATATTTGTTCTATCCCATTAAACTCAAACCCTATTTTTCCTGCATCATTTAATTTCAATAATGGATTAATTTTATTTTGAATATCTGGATTTGCTTTTTGAAAATTTTGAACAGTAGGTTCTGCAATTTGACCGTGATCTACAATTTCTATACAATTAGGCGTACCTTTTTTGCATGTGGCTTTACTACTTTCGAGCAAAATTTTTCCTTGATTACTAAGAGTTACTTTTTCATAAAAATTACTCCACTCGGTCAAATCAGCAATACATACATTATACTGGTTATTGCCTATAGGTTGTTTAAGACAGCTTCCAAATGTGCCTTTCTTAAATGTTTTTCCAATATCTTTTGTTGTTGCAAGCAATTTTTTTTCGCCCTCTTTATCATTAGCATAATGCTTTGACTGAGTTTTAACTTTTAAAACATCTGTTTTTCCTTCTTTGCTCCAAGCGCATTTACAAACAGCACCTTGAACTACCATGTGTTTACTCATATTTCTCTCTCTTAAAAATAAAATTTGATTACGCCATAAATAGCGAGAATAAGAATTACAACTATTACAATAAGCACCCATAGCAATCCGTGCTCTCCTTTTTGCGATTTACTTTCTTCAGAAATATATAAATCGTTTCCCGTCGCAAGAGTTAATTTTCCTTGTTCATCCAGATTAGATATTGTAATTGTAACTTTTTGCGGTACATTTAGCTTTATCTCGCATTCGAGAAAAAGACTTTCAATGGTATTTGTATTGGGGTCTAAAAAATAATATGCTTCGAAAGTTCCCTGCACTTTCTCAGAGTCTGTCACTTCTGAATCATATTGCGAGAAAGGAAAACCGTTTTCGAAATCGTTCTTGCTCCTATTATCAGAAAGCAATCCTTTTTGTGTTATGTTGACAAGATTATATTTGTCTACAGCTGGAAGAATTTTCTGCTCTACAAGAAACTTTGCTTCTCCAATTTTTTGAGAAACAGGAAATCTAATTATATTTTGAAATGTTAATTCTTCTTTATATTCAACATTTATTCCATTAAAAAATGCCCTCAAAAACCAATCATAGCTAAATGATTCTGTAATAATATCGCTATGCTCTAACTTATTTTCAAAAGCTTTGAGACGTTCTACTACAGCTTTACCATTAAATTCTTCTAGAATATTCCGCTTTATTTTATACCAGCGATCCCGTATTGCATCAAAATTGTAAATACCTACCCATTTTCCGTCTGGGTCAACAACTGTCTGTAAAGGGTAAAAAATTGCAGCCGTTTTTTCGGCTAGTTCTTCTGAAACGTTTTTAGAGTAATTATCATTAATATATATTGCTTTTCTATCAATTTCAATTAAAGAATAATTATTAGTATCAGTGGCAAGCCACTTCACACTTAGCTCTTCTTTGACAGAGTGCTTTTCACTTCCACTCTCAATTTCATACATTGCTAAATATTTTTTATCTAGTCTAGCAGGAAGAAATGGGAGCCTAAAATCTTTAGTCGAAAAATGTATTTTTTCTCGATATGCTTCTTTTTCTTTTTTTTCTTCTTCAGACTGGATTATAAGATATTCCAAATGATTTGGAAAATTTGATCCAATACAGTCTTCAACAGATTCACAGTAACGATTATGATAGCTTCTTAATGTATACAAATCAATGTCTAGCTTTTCGGCTACACTTTCTGGCGTATCTCCATCTTGGATCTTATAAGTCAAAAAATCGTTATAAGAAAAAGGTTTTATATAGGACATATCTTACATTTTAAGAATCAAATATAAGAATTTAATCAAATTAAGAAGGAAAAATAATACAAATAATATGCAACGTAAAAAAATGTCTTATTTTGACATATTTTAAACCTCAAAGTCTTAGAGCGAATTTTCTTAAGTTTTATTTTTATCGCTTTCTTATATAAAAATCGAAATAATACGTTAAAAATGAAACTAATAGAATTACAAAAAACAGAAAATCATACCGTGTATATTCTTCTTGAAAAAGAGAAAACGCACAATATTTCCAGTTTCCATAAACATCTCTACACAGATTATAGAGATAAATCAATAAATTTTAAATTATTTTTTGGCTATGCAATTTTAACTTTACTCTCAGGATCGTTTATAGCCTTGCTTTTCATTATCTAAACTCTCTTAAATTTTATGTAGTCCTAATTTTAGAAACCATAAAAGCAATCAGAACGCCAAAAATTCCGATAAAGGCAAAAGAAAACTGCAGTCCGAAACTTTGCGCAATGTGCCCAATTACTGGCGGCCCCATTAAGAAACCTAAGAAACTTACGCTCGAAACAATCGTTAATGCTTCTCCTGCTGGAACGGTCGGGTTTTTACCTGCAATGCTGTAAACCGTAGGAACAATCGTTGCAACGCCCAAACCTACAAACATAAAAGCAATGGTACACGGAATGATATAAGGAAGAAAAACCGCCGTAAAAAGTCCAGCCGAAATCATAACACCGCTAATCTGCATGACACGTTCGCGTCCAAATTTATTGATTAATCCGTCGCCAAGAAATCTTCCGCTGGCCATCATAATCATAAAAGAAGTATACCCTAAAACAACCAATGGTCCTGGAGCTTTTACAATATCTTTAAAATAAACTCCGCTCCAGTCAAACATAACACCTTCGCTGGCCATACTGCAAAATCCGATAACACCTAGCCAAAGCAGAGCCGTGTCTGGTTTTACAAATAGTTTTTTGCCTTCTTCTTTGGGTTTCTTTTTTTCTTTGGCTCTAACCAAAAATTTAAAGTTAAATGCCACCATCAATAAAACAATTCCGGCTACAATAATAAAATGATGCAGCGGACTTAATTTTAAAGCCAGCATTCCTAAACCAACCAGTGCGCCTGTAAATCCGGCAAAACTCCACATTCCGTGAAACGAAGACATAATTGTTTTTTTAAACAACACTTCGGTATAAACACCTTGTGTGTTTACAGCAATATTGGCTAAGTTTCCGAAAAGACCAAATAAAAATAATCCGAGGGATAATTGTAATGATGTTGTTGCCAAACCTAAATTAATAAGGCACAAAACATACATGATTAAGGAGAAAATCAAAATGCGATGGCTTCCAAATTTAGTAACCATTTTGCCTGAAAAAGGCATAATAACCAATTGCCCGACCGGAAGCGCAAAAAGTATAGAGCCCAAATCGCCTTCTGTTAAGTGCAAAGCTGTTTTGATATCTGGAATTCTACTCGCCCATGTGGCAAAACTCAAACCCATTCCGAAATAAAACATTCCAACAGCAAAACGAATGCGATTTAAATAGGAAGCTTTAGCTTCTCTAAATACTTTCTTGATTTTTGCTTTGGTCTGAAAAAGCGATAATGGATTAATGTTTATCAGCATATTGAATTGAATTGTATTGGAATATTGTCAAAAATACTAAAAACGCTCGTGAAAGTGCACAAAGCCTAAGGTTATACACAATATACAACGTTATTGTTTATAAATTCAAAGGTTTTCAATTGAATTCTCATAATTAAAATTACAACATTTCGAGTTTAGTAGAATTATAATCTTCTTCATTTTTTTTTGAAGTAAAGGCAAGGGGTTATAAAAAGTAGTAGCAAAAACCCCAGAGGGGTAAAATATTTATAGAATTTCAATAAACCAAATGAAAAAAAGCTCCGGAGGAGTGACATATATCGCTACATGTCACTCCTCCGGAGCTTTAATACGGTATTATTTATTCTTGGCTATAAATATTTTGCTTCTCTGAAGCTTGCAAAATAAGAAAATAACCTTTTAAGACGCACATGTTTATGATATGCCTATTACTTTTTGCTGGGCATTACTTGCAATCGCGGCTTCTATAACCTGCATTACTTTTACGCCTTCATCTGCGGTAACGGGTTCTTTTTTATCATTTGCAATCGAGTCGTAAACGCCATCAAAGAAACTGAAATAATTGCCTTGAAGCGTAGGAATTTTTTCTCTCACAATTTTACCGTCTATTTCGGTATGCAAAAGTCCCTGCAAACTTTCGTCTTCTGTTCCCCAAGAATCTAAATTTGGTTTTTTGCCAATTTTCAATTCGTCTTCCTGCACATCTCCACGAGGTTTTAAAAATGAACCTTTTTTTCCGTGAAGTGTATATGCTGGATTCGCTTCTCTAACAAAAAATCCTGCTTTTAAACGGACTCTGAAATTAGAATAAAACAAAGTCAAATCGATCCAATCGTCTACAATAGAGTTTTCTCTGGTTACGCGAATGTCGCCAAAAACAGCTTTTGGACATCCAAACAGACTTATTGCCTGATCTATAATATGCGGACCTAAATCTTTTAGAACTCCAGCTCCGTCATTGGCCGTTTCTTTATGTGCTTTTGGGCTTAACAATGGATTGTATCTGTCGAAATGAAATTCGGCTTCGACCAAATCTCCCAAAACGCCATCATCAATTACTTTTTTCACGGTTTTAAAATCACTGTCCCATCTTCTATTCTGGAAGACAGCCAATTTTAACCCCTTTTCTTTTGCAATTTTTGCCAATTCTTTTGCTTCTGCAACCGTTGTTGTAAATGCTTTTTCTACAACAGCATGTTTTCCTGCCAAAAGCACTTTTTTAGCATATTCGTAATGCGTCCCGACTGGCGTATTTACAATTACCAAATCGACATCATCGTTTAATAATTCGTCTAGCGAAGCGTAACTTTTTACGTATGGATAATCTTCTTGAATTAATTTTTTGCTTCTTTCCCAAGAACCTAATAGTTCAAATCCTTCGCGAATATCTAAAAATGGAGCGTGGAAAACTTTCCCCGACATTCCGTATGATAATAGTGCTGTTTTTATCTTCTGCATTGGTATAGTTTTTTTGTTTGCCACGAATTGCACGAATTAACACAAATCGGTACGCATAAAATTTTTAAAGTTTAGCTCTTTCGTATTGTTTTGGCCATTGAATATCGTCGTTTAATGTTGCGGCAAAATCTAAAGGCAAGTTCGGATTTCTCAAAGATTCTCTGGCGAATAAAATCAAGTCGGCTTGATTTTTATTTAAAATTTCTTCGGCTTGTTTGGCTTCTGTAATTAATCCGACTGCTCCTGTTGCAATGCCGGCTTCTGCTTTCACTTTTTCGGCAAAAGGAACTTGATAACCTGGCCCTAATGTTATTTTTTGATGCGAAACCAATCCGCCTGACGAAACATCAATTAAATCTACGCCCTTTTCTTTTAATATTTTAGAAAGCTGAACAGATTCTTCTGGATTCCATCCGTTTTCTGCCCAGTCGGTTGCCGAAATTCTAACAAACAATGGCAAATCTGAAGGCCATTCTGATTGAACCGCTTCTACAATTTCTAATGTAAAACGGATTCTGTTTTCGAAACTTCCTCCATATTCGTCTGTTCTTACGTTTGTCAGAGGGGATAAAAACTGATGCAATAAATAACCATGAGCCGCATGGATTTCTACAACCTTATATCCTGCTTCAACCACTCTTTTTGTCGCGGTTTTAAAATCGGAGATCACTTTTTGAATTCCGTTTTTGTCCAATGCTTCCGGAAGAAACGGTTCATTTTCATGATACGGAATCGCACTTGGCGCTACAGTCCGCCATCCGCCTTGAGCGAAATCTAATTTCTTATTCCCCAACCATGGAGCCGAAACACTTGCTTTTCTTCCTGCATGCGCTAATTGAATTCCGGGAATAGAATTTTGAGAAACTATAAAGGCATTAATTTGTTTTAGTTTTTCGATGTGTTCATCTTTCCAGATTCCTAAATCGGATGGAGAAATTCTGGCTTCTGGAGAAACCGCTGTGGCTTCTTGAATAATAAGTCCGGCACCTCCGCTGGCACGGCTTCCTAAGTGAACCAGATGCCAATCGTTTGCAAATCCGTCAATTGCAGAGTACTGGCACATTGGCGAAATCGCAATTCTATTTTTTAAGCTGATATTTTTTATGGTAAAGGGAGAAAATAATTTCGTTGCCATATACTTGTAACTTTTGATGATTTTATACTACCAATTGAGTAAGGCAGTGTTCGAAAAGTAAAGTTACGGCATCTTGTTAAAACGAGAAATCGAAATGTTTATTAATTAACAAACATTTAAAATCTTAAACACTATCTTGCATACTTATATTAAAATAGAAAACGCTACTTTTGTGCGTTAAATACGAATTAAAAACAACAAATGGATATAGTTATCAAACTGTCTCAATTTCTATTGAGTTTATCTTTACTTATTATTCTTCATGAATTAGGGCATTTTATCCCTGCTAAATTGTTTAAAACTAGAGTCGAAAAATTTTATTTGTTTTTTGATGTTAAATATTCACTTTTCAAAAAGAAAATCGGAGAAACAGAATATGGTATCGGATGGCTGCCGCTGGGTGGTTATGTGAAGATTTCTGGAATGATTGACGAAAGTATGGACAAGGAGCAAATGGCTCTGCCTCCTCAGCCTTGGGAATTTCGTACTAAACCGGCTTGGCAACGTTTAATTATTATGCTTGGCGGTGTTACCGTAAACTTTATCTTGGCTTTTATTATCTATATCGGAATGGCGTTTGCTTACGGAGATACTTATATTGCAAATGCTGACTTAAAAGATGGTGTGGCAATTGAAAATCCTGCTATGCTTAAAGCTGGTTTTAAAACGGGCGATAAAATTATTTCTATTGATGGAAAAGCTGTAGAGAATTTTGACAGCGACATGAACATGAATGTGATCATGGCTAAACATATTTTGATCGAAAGAGACGGAAAACAGCAAACTATTACAATGCCAACAGATTTTGTTGACCAGCTTTCTAAAACAGAAAAAGGAATGCTAATCGATATCCGCAGACCTTTTGCTATCGGAAAAGTTGGAGAAGAATCGCCAAACCAAAATTTGAAAGCAAAAGATTTGATTCTTTCTCTTAACGGACAAAAAGTTAAATATTTTGATGAAGCAAAAGCAATCTTAGCAGCTAATAAAGGAAAATCAATTTCTGCAGTTGTTTTACGCGATTTAAAAGAAACACCTCTTACTGTGAAAGTTTCTCCAGAAGGAACTTTAGGTGTTTTTGCTGGTGGTTTAGACATGAAATCATTGGAGAAATTAGGATACTATAAAATAAGCACTAAAGAATATGGTTTCTTCGAATCTATTCCGATTGGTCTTGAAAAAGGAAAAGATCAATTAGTAGGTTACGGAAAACAATTGAAAATGATTTTTAATCCTGAAACTAAAGCTTACAAACAAGTGGGTGGTTTTGCGGCTATTTACAACATTTTCCCTAGTTCTTGGAGCTGGGAAGTTTTCTGGTCAATCACAGCTTTATTGTCAATTATGCTTGGCGTTATGAATTTATTGCCAATTCCGGCTCTTGATGGTGGACACGTAATGTTTTTATTGTATGAAATTATTAGCGGCAAAAAACCAAGCGACAAATTCCTAGAGAATGCGCAAATGGTTGGTTTTGTTTTACTTATTTCACTGCTACTATTTGCTAATGGTAACGACATTTACAAGGCCATTGTAGGCAAGTAAAAAAAAGTCAAAAAAAGAGTGGAAATGTTTTTGAGAAACTAAAAATAGTTTTATATTTGCACTCGCTAAAAAGAGCAACACTTTCCTCCTTAGCTCAGTTGGTTAGAGCATCTGACTGTTAATCAGAGGGTCCTTGGTTCGAGCCCAAGAGGGGGAGCAACTTTTTTTTAGCAAACATATTAACCTTTTAAGGTGATTCCTCCTTAGCTCAGTTGGTTAGAGCATCTGACTGTTAATCAGAGGGTCCTTGGTTCGAGCCCAAGAGGGGGAGCAAAAAAAGACTATCAGAAATGATGGTCTTTTTTTTTGTTCAAATTCCAAAGTTTTAAAATTCCAAATTCCAATATTAGGATTGTTTATTTAACCGCAAAGGGCGCAAGGTTTTACGCAAAGTTCACAAAGGTTTTAAGCAGAGGACACGAAGAGTTTTTTTCGAGACTTAAATAAGAATCTATAAAGGAGATCGCAAAGGTTACCAATCTTTGTCAATATGCGAGTGTGATCCTTCGTTCCTCAGGATGACAAACTGCAGGTAAAACAAAAAATTCGCAAAGTCTTATACAAAGATTTGCGAACTTAATCTTTAGATTTAACCCAAAAATAATCTTAGCGAACTTTGCGTAAACCTTAGCGCCCTTTGCGGTAAAAAAACGCAAAGAATATAGAAATAACAAAATCCTACCATTAAATAAAAACAAAAAAAAGCTCGCAGAGCTTTATCTACATAAAACTTTGCGAACTTAATCTTTAGATTTATCTCAAAATAACCTTAGCGAACTTTGCGTAAAATCTTTGCGTTCTCTGCGGTTAAAAAAATACACAAAGAAAAACCCTATTTCATACTCAAAGTTTCACTCTTAAACCTTTTCATCAAAGTATTTGCTTTTTCATCTTCATTTATTGCTTTTAAAGACTGAGCATATCTATAATAATAAATAACATCCAAATCTTTGGCTTGGTCAAATAATTGGGTGTAATAGCCCGCTGCTGCGGTTAGATTGCCTTCAAAATAAAAACGGTCGGCTACTTTTTTAAGCATATCGACAGATTTATACCCTTTATCAATCACTTTTTCGTAAGTGTCGACCATATTAACGGTTATATATTTTGAAGTTGAAGGCGCAGAAGCTGTAACTTCAACCTTAACAGGCGCTACAGAAGTATTCGCACTTGCAACAAGCGTTTTGGTTTCTATTGTATTTGGAGCAACTTTAGGTTTTCTTTTTACGTAATTCGGAATTACGGTTCTTGTATTATTCGGACCAAGATCGTAAGTATCGACCATGTCCAATTTTGAAACTTGGTAGGTAATAATTCTACCTCCAAAAAGTTTATTTATTCTTTCTTCTACATAATACGATTGAATTACCATATCATCTGTAGGGAGACTATCCGTCAATAATGTCGTTTTTCCAGGTGCTGGAGAAGCAGAGGCACTGTTTGTGCTCTGAGCAAAACAGCCGAGAGAAAATACGAACGCAAGTGTACATAAAATTGCTTCATACTTTTTCATGATTTTTTGAATAAAATTAATGCTCCTATTAAAAAACTCAGACTAAAGATACTGATTTTCTTTTACTTAGCTTTTATTCTGACCATGAATTACTTAGAAAGCCGATAAAGTACTTCTTTTTACACCTTTATCATTTTAACGCAGGCTTTTTGCACTTCTTCGTCTGAAAATGGTTCTAGCGCTTTTGCCAACATTTTACTGGTTCTAATGCAGCTTAGCATTTTAATTCGCAGGGAACGGCTGTCTCCTGATTCTGTTTCTAGAAGATGCTCAAAAATCTCGGTTAAGTATTCTGGATGATTTTTATATTCTCCGTCGAAACCAATATCTGATATCAGTCTCGCTATCGATTCTATTATTTGGCTCTCATTGGCATTGCTTTCGTTTTCTGTTTTCATGGCGTTTATTTATGATTTTGGTTAACGAATAATTATTGTACGAAAAGTTGTATTTTTACCTCAGCGAAATAAATAATCTAACACATCCAAACAAAACATTAAGTTTGGTAATTCACCAAAAAAGATAGTCTTTTACCAATATCTTAATTTTTAAGGATTTTTAATATCTTTGATGTATGAGCACAGCAACAAAACCAAAACATATCGGGAGAAACATAAGCCGCATTCGTGAGCTTAGAGGAATGAAACAAGAAGCACTTGCGATTGCAATAGGCGTAAGCCAGCAATACGTTTCTACCATTGAGGGAAGCGAGAATGTTGACGATGAAAGACTAAACTCTATTGCAGAAGCTTTGGGAGTTTCGGCTGAAGCGATTAAAAACTTCTCTGATGAAGCTGTTTTAAATATTATGGGTAATACATTACACGACAGCAGCTTTATTAATGGAAATAACTATAACTGCACTTTCAACCCAATTGATAAAATTGTGGAACTTTATGAACGTTTGGTTCAGGCTGAAAAGGATAAAGTGGAGTATTTGGAGAAGTTGATGAAGGGGAAGTAATTTCTGGTTTTGAAAATATATAGTAAAAAAGAGGTTTTTGTTTAAAACCTCTTTTTTTTGTTTACTAACTTACAATTTGACATTTCTTTTTTACATCAATTCAACTAAGTTTTATGGAAATCCGTAAAACACCTAAAAATCAAAGATATACATTTAACTTACAAAACTTAATTTAACTTACTAATTAAAAATTAGGTATTTATACTAGTATCCTATTTTATTAAAATAGCTTAATTAGCGAAATGCTATTGAACAAGAAATTCTAAAATAAATTATTAAAATAAATTGTTTTTAATTACTAAAACTACATCCTAATGGCTAAGAACATCACATTTGAGTTGTCTACTGTAAATTTAGGCCCACACGAGTCTCTAAATACTAAAATCCATATCAGTACATTAGAAATGGGAATTTATGCAAACAATGGAACTGGTAAAACCTTTCTAAGTAGAGCTTTTAGATTATTAAACAAACAAGAATTAGATAATAATGATTCCAATAAATTATTAACTATTGGGAAGAATGATGGTTCATTTAAATTCAAGATAACAAACAGTACTGAACCTGGCATAATTAGAGAACTAGAGTTCTCTATAAAAAGAGATAAAACTCCAAACATATCAAAAAACACAACTGATTATATCTTTCGTGTATTTAATGATGATTATATCAAGGAAAATTTAGAAGGATTAAAATACAAACCTAATGGAGAAATAGAAGGCTATATACTTGGGAAAGAAAAAATTGATTTAACAAAAGAGAAAGATGAACTTATAAAACATTCAAATGAGCTTATAACAAAAGAAGAAGAATTAAAATTAAAAGTTACAAAAGCCATAAAAGATTTAGATGATTTATCCATTAGAAAAAATACTGGCGATTATCAAAACATTAATTTTAATAATTTATTCAATCCTGAATTCAATGTTGCCGAATTAGAAAGTTTTAGTGATTTAATAAATAAACATAACCAGCTGAAAGCACTTCCCGATAATTTACAAGATTTAAGAAATGTTAGTTATTTAAAGAAAACTGGAACTCCTGACGATATAGTAGCTTTTTTGGGTGAAAAATTTACTAGAAGCAGTATTGCAGATAATTTCAAAACCAAAATAAAAAGCAAGCAGGAATTTGTTGAAATAGGTATTTCTTTATTAAAAGAAAAGACTGACGAATGCCCTTTTTGTGAGCAAAGTCTTGAAGAAAATGCTTTAAAATTAATTGACCAATATTTGGAATATCTTTCAGAAACTGAAGCAATTCAAATAAAAAAAGCGAATGATTTATTATTACAATTAAATGTCGAGAAAAAAGAAAACAATGAAGTTTTAAAATCATTTAAGAATCTTGAAATTGAATATTTAAAAAATCAAAAATACATTCCATCGTTAGCAAGTATTAATTTAAAAGAACTGAAGGACTTAACAGAATTAGAATCCGAATATAAAATAATTAGCAATGCACTCGAAAAAAAGAAAGAAGATATTTCAGTTTCACTTCTAGATGAAAATATTAAAACAGCAATAAAAAGTATTCAATTATGGATTCAAAATCAGAATGAAATCATTCAAGAAAACTCAGCAATAATAAAAGGTTTCAATGATAAAAAAAACAATATTAGTTCCGAAAAACTTGATCTAAATAAAAGATTATGCAGAGCGCGATTTAATGAATTAAAAAAAGTAGAGTCTGAAAAAATTACAGAAATAAACAATTACAATTCAAAAATTAAAACTTTAAGCGAAGATATTCTAAAAAAGGAACAGAATGAAAAAATTTCAAAAAAGCAAAAAGTTGTAGAGACCTTCACTCAATTACTAACTAGATTTTTTGGTTCCAAATATTCTTTTGATGACAAAACTTTTTGTTTAAAATTCAAAAATCACTTATTAGAATCAAATGCAAGTGATGTTTTAAGTAATGGTGAAAAGAGTATTGTTGCATTTTGTTTTTTTATTGCTGAATCACATAGGTTTATCAATAAAGAAGAAGATTATAGTAAATTATTTTTTATCATTGACGATCCAATATCTAGTCAAGATTTCCATTTTGTTTATGCAACATCACAAATCATAAGAGCACTAAATAAACTCTTCCATATTTCAAGGTTAAGATTAATAATCCTTACACATAACTTAGAATTTATGTCTATTATAATTAGAAATAAAGTTATAGACCAGAAATTTATTCTAGAAAACAACAAAATTGAAACACTTGGAAATGAATTAATAATGCCTTACGAAGAACATCTTAGAGATATTTATGAAATATCTCAAGGAACTAAAAATCCATCACACACAACACCAAACTCCCTTAGGCATATATTAGAAACAATAAATCGATTTATAGCACCAGATATTGACCTTAACACTTTTTGCGAAAGAATTGATAATTTTACTGAAAATGAATTTTTATATTCTTTAATGCATGACGGATCTCATGGCATAATAAGGCTCCAAAAACCATATACTGACCAAATGATTAAAGCTGCATGTGATGTAGTTTCTGATTATGTACTTAAAGATTTTTCAGGACAAATAAAAATGATAGCTGGTTAAGTAGTTTTAAATTTTAAGTTATAAAAAAAGAGGTTATCAAATATTTGATAACCTCTTTTTTATATGATGACAAAAATTAATGAACTTGCGATGGGTTCTTTACGTTATTTTCTGGACTTTGCACTTCTACAATTACAATTTGTTTTATTTTTTCCATATCTGACTCATTTATTTTTGAATTATTTTTATCATCAACACTCACGATAACATTTACTTTGCAGTAATTTGCCTTTTCATCAGCAGGTTCTTGTATTAAGGCATTGAAAGCTCCTAAACATAATATTAAATTCGCCAGTAAAGTAAAGAACGCCATTTTTTTTGCAGTCAAGAATTTTTTGAATCCCCGATTTTATTACACAAAGGTACTGAAATAAATTGTTTTTAACAAGTTTTTTTTGTAAAAATAGAAAGCAATTAGAATTTAATAATTCCATCGAATTCGATGGAATAAAAAAGCGCCACAATTTTCATTGCAGCGCTTTTCTATTTTTTATAAAACTCTAAGTAAATTAAACCCCTAATTTCTTAGCAATTTCGGCAGGAATTCCTCCTTTGTTTACTAATAAAGCAGTAGTTTTATATTTTACGAAGTTCTTAGTTACAAACAAGAAACCTTTGTAATCGTTTGTTTCTCCCCAAGAATTTTTTACGATATAGTATTCTTTTCCAGTTTGATCTTTTGCAAGACCAATAATGTGCATTCCGTGGTCGTCTGTTGTAGTGTAGTTATCAAACGCAGCCTGACGCATTTCTGGAGTAATTTCTGGTTCAGCTTTTGGTCCGTTAAACATGTCAGCTTTTTCTTCAGCCGTCATGTCGTCGAATTTTTTAGTAGCCACGTAAGCCACACCGTTTTTCCAGCTAAAGCTTTTCTCGCTAACATCTGTTGCCCAAGCTACAGTGTATCCTTTTTTAAGCGCGTTGTCGATAACGTCTGTCATATCGTTCAATTTTACGTTGTAAACTTGATCCAATGACCAGTTGTCTGGTACCATCATAGTTGTTTTTTGGTAATAAGGCGCATTTGTAAAAGATGACATTTCTACGTAATCGTCTGGGTTAATTCCTACTACTTCTTTAGCAAAAGATTGTGGCGTATAGCTTTTCCCTTTGTAAGTAAAGTTTTCTGGCACTTTTCCTAAGTAAGAATCAATAACAGCAGAATATGCTTTTTGCCAGTTTGGAGTCAATTCTCCGTTCGGGTTTTTCACCACTGCTGCCAAAACACCTTCGATAAGAGCGCTCATTTCGGCAAATTTGTTTTTGTCTGTTCCGTAGTTTAATCCTGTGTAAACTTCTCTTGGCACAGTTCCGTATTTTTTGTACATATTAATTACATCGTGAAGAGCACCTCCATCTCCAAGCGTAATGGCTCCGTGCATACGAACATAGTTAATCCCTTTTTCTACATACACGTTTCTTGCAGAATAAATTTGAGAAAGCTCAACAGGCTGTTTTCCTAAACGAATCATTTCTGACTCTAAGAATGAGTTTGTTGAGTAGCTCCAGCAAGTTCCAGATGATCCTTGAGATTTTACCGATGTTGTTCCTAGGTTAATTACTTCTGTAAATTTGAAGTTCTCTTTACTTTTGTCGCTTGCATTTAGTTTAAGTGAATTTACTAAAATGTCTTGCGCAAAACAGCCTGCAGTTCCAGCCAAAAATATTGAAGCGGCAAACACTGATTTGAATGAAAATGTATTCATAAGTTATGTTTAAGATTTACTAAAATTAGTCTCAAATGTTTCCAATTTGTTACAAAACAATTAAATATTATACAATTTGTGTAATGTTTAGTTGTTAATATTTTCTTAACGGGTCTGATTATTAAGATATTTAACACAAAAAACCTCGATACAGGAGCATCGAGGTTTTTTATTTTACAAACAACTTCTTACAAGTTTTTTCTGTTTCTGTATTTATCGCATCCAGTTGCTACCAAAAACGATATAGTAAGCCCATTCTTCTGGCCCTTTGGCAACGTCTACTCCCATACGGAGTTTAAATTTTCTGGCAATGAGATATCTAAAACCTGTTCCGTAACTGTACACAACGGGTTTGGCAAAAGCTTGATCCCAATCGTTAAAAGCGCTTGCGAGACCTCCATAGCCCATGAGACTCCATCTTCGGTACAAATCCCATCGAAATTCTAACTCGCTCACAATACTGGTGTTTCCCATATATCTGGCTGCGGGAATTCCTCGCATATTAATTCCTGGTTTTAAATAAAAAGGCGGACTTCCCAACGCCTGCTCCCCTTCAATCCTTAGTCCGCCAATTAGAGTTTTCGCCAACGGATAATATCCAATTGCCGATAAATTGATACGCCATGCCTGATAATCGCTCCCCAATGCTTTATCAGACCAGAAAAAATCGGTTTGGATTCTTATTCCTTTATCTGGCGTAAATATGTTGTCACGTCCGTCAAACTGAAGCGCGGCTCCAAGCTGACTTATGGTGCTCTTAATATCTTTTGGGTCAACAAATGGCGGCGGAAGATTAAAATCGGGCAGATTTATTTTAGAATTTAAAAATAAGTACTGCGGTCCTGCGCTCCATTTTGCATTATTAAATTGTTTGAGCCATTGCGTGTAAAAAATAGTCGATTTAAAATTGAGTTTAAATTCTTCGTCTTTCCGATTCGGAAGATTATTGGCATAAAATGATAAATTCATATCGCCGTAAGCTGCAAAAGCGCGATATAATATTTTTGGCTTTACCAATGTTGCCGAACGAAAAGCTCCTGCCAGCCAGCTTTTATTGGCCGTATACATTCCGATTCCTCCCGTAATGTCTGGATTTATAAATCGTTTTTTACCGTTTTCATCCACAACAGGAGCACGTTTTTTCAGGAAAACTGGCGCAACAGCACCTCCAAATCCTCCAACGGCGGGTTCTGTAATAATGGTGGGCACGACTATGAATCCGTTGGCATAAATTAGAAAGTCGCTCAAATCGAAAGCGCCGTCTAAAGAATCTTTCATAACGGTATGATGCTTCTGTGCATTTAAAACATTAAACGATACTACTATCCAAAGTAAAAACAGGACTTTTTTGTGTATTGTTTTTTTGTTTTCCATAGAATATTATCGTTTATATTCAAACTCACCTCATAAAAAAAAATAGAAACTACCGCTAGTATTAAAACTCATGTATTCCTAAGTATGACTATTTAAAGTAATACGCGTTTGTATGCTCCGGATTTATTCGAATGGTTTTAAAGTATTCTGAAGGAGATTTTCCGGTGTGTTTTATAAATGCTCTAAAACAAGTAGTTCGAGATTTAAAACCAGAACCCCAAGCCATGCCTTCTAAAGACAAATCTTTCCATTCTGGATCGTTTATTTTGTCTTTAAAATACTCAATCCTTTTGAGGTTAACGTAATCCTGAAAGTGAAGCCCAAATTCAGAATTAATCAAATTGGATAAGTGGTGTACAGATATTCCGGTTTCATCTGACAAATCTCTGATTACGAAATCTTTTTTTAAGAATAGATGCTGAGAGTTCAAAACATGATCTAGCTTTAAAAGATATTCTTCTCTTTTTTCGAGCGTCAGTTCGTTTGTTATCGGAATTGTATTCTTCGTTTCTTTTGTTTTTATTTCCAAAGTATTGTCGACAACAAAATCGAATGTTTCTTCTTGATCATGAAAAATCTGCGGTCTGAAATAAAGCCAACCGACTGTAAAAAACAATACCGAAGAAATTAACACATAACAGGAGAGATCTGTTGCATCTGCTTTTCTTAATAGAAAATGATGCACAAAAAGCGCCGAAAACAAGAACAAAATCATGAGATTATATACTCTAATCCAGTTAATTACTTTAATTTGATGAAATTGGTTTCCTTTAAATTTTTTCAGATCATAGTTTAAAATCAACATGGTTTGAAAAAAGACATAGAAAAGCCAAATCGTCAGGGTTAAAACAGAAAATGGATTTTTGATTAATTCTGCAATATAATCGACCGCTTTTATATTGGTATGGCTTCCAACGTAAACAATTAGCGTTAAAAAGAAATAGATCACAAAAGGCATAAAATGCAGCCAATCGTATTTTCTAAAACTTTTATTTAATGATAAAATGTTCCTAACATATAAAAAAGAGCATGGAGCGGTTAAAAATATAAACGCTTTTGTGATAGTAAATAGATCTGGGAAATTTTTAAATAAGTTGGCCGACAGATAAAAATTGTAGATACTTACTACCGCCAAACTCAATAAAAACATTCCTAAAAAGAAACTTTTTGAATAGTTTTTTTTGGAAAACAAAACCATAATTGAAGTTGCCAAACCTGCAATTGTGGCAATAAAAAAGAAAAGTGAGAGTAATATATCGATCATTTTTTTAAGTTTAATTTGCGTGGGTATTATTTTTTCTTAAAATCTTAAAAATAGAATACGATGGGGGCGTATGGAGAAGTAGAAATAATTGTACTTGCCGTACTTTCGGCAAGTACAATTATGTATCAATTATTTTTTAACTGCTCCGGGAGGGAAACCAGCTAATATTTTTTTGATTGCATCGTTGATGAATTGTTCTGGATTATCTGGTTTGCTGTCAATTTCGGCATTTCCGATTCCTTGCCAAACTAGTTTATCGGTTTTTGTAGATACGATATCTATTACCAACGAGCCGTCAACATAATCATAGCTGTTGAATGTTGTGGTACCGCCGCCCATCATGGCACCGCCGCCCCAATATCCGTATGGACGATACATTCCTCCATAACCATAAAAATTAGTATCGGCTGTCACTTGGGTTTTGTTTTTTAATATCGAAACCGCATTTACTTTTAAATCAGGATTGCTAGATTCTGTAAATCCTTTTGCGAGCATTTCGTTTCGAATTGCTTTTGCAACACGATCAACATTTAACTGATTTACTTGGCCTTGCTGTGCTTTTAAATCATACACCGCAAAAGTTTTGTATTCGCTGAAGTTCGCAGCATGATCATAATCAGTTGTAACTTTTACAGTTGGAGAGCAGCTGTAAAACAAACCCAAAAATAAGATTGGGATTATACGAAGACTTGTTCTTTTAATATTCATGTTGTGGTATTTATTAAATTAATAATTAAATCAGTTTAACTCGAATGTATTAAAGTCATAAAAATCTTGAACGAAGAGGAAAGCATCTAAATAATTGTAAAAAATACACAAGTACCTATTAAACAGTCACTTAGACTACTATCAAAGATAAATCATTTTATTTAATTAACAGTATTAAATAAATAAAATCTTACTTTATCCTTTTTCTGAGGTGTTGTAAGCAAGATTTTTACCCTTTTTTTGCCAATTTTTATTCTCTGGCTACCCTAAATTTCACCCGCTATAGGAAGTTTACCATGTTTTATTGCTTCTAGCATTTTATTATAATCCAATTCATTTTGATTAGCATATAAAAGCGAAAATTCCGAAATAGCATCGGCAAATTCGCCTGATTCTCCAATATACCCTGAAATCATGGAAGGGTCTCCCGAACGCGCATGAGCTCTTGCAAGTGCCCATCCGCAAGCTTTGGCATATTCTGCCATGTTTTTGGGTTTCATAACTTCTAGAACCGGCTTTATTTTGGCATCTCTAAGCTGTCTGATATAGAAGAATCTATCTTTACTATCGTTTGTCCAACCTAAAAACATATCAGATGCAGACTGCATAAGCTTTTGTCCCATCACAATACGTTCTCCCTGATGGATATATTTTCCTTTAATTTTTACATTTTCTTCGAGCACACTTTTTCTGGCTTCTTTGAACTGCAAAAAAATAGGTTCGCCTGTAGCAGACATTAGCAAACTGATCCCGCAAAGCGTTCCAACACTTCCTACACCTACCACTTTTATGACAATATCATGAAGTTTATACCTGCTTAGCAAAATCTGCTTTTCTTCTGAAAGAGATTCTATATATCTTTTATGAACAATTTCTCCTTCTTTAGCAACCAGTTTTTCAAGATCTCCGCTCGGGTGAAATATTAAAGGCGGATCGTCTTTTATGCGTGCCCTGGCTCCATCAAAATACGTCATTTTTGCAAACTCCTTTTCGTGAGCGGTATATTCTGAAGCTTTTTTTATTCTCTTTTGGTCAAACTCTTTTAGTTCCTTATCATGCCCTAATTCTATGAGCTCTGCCAAATCGATATCTGCATACCAAATTTGAAGCGCCGATAATTTACTGTAATCCAACATATGGCGCTTATAACTATCAGCAACATGCCAGGCAAACTCTTTACAGTTTTTATTGGAGAATTTTCGCCATCGTCCTGCAATCACAAAACTGGCTGCCAGTCTTTTTACATCCCATTCCCACGGTCCAGGGAAGGTTTCGTCAAAATCATTTATATCAAAAACCAATTTGCGTTCTGGAGTTGCAAATCCGCCGAAATTCATTAAATGGCAATCACCGCAGAGCTGTAAATTTATTCCCGATACAGCAGTATGAGCTAAGTCGGCTGCCATAATCGCGGCAGCTCCTCTATAAAATGCAAAAGGCGATTCCATCATTCTGCTATACCGAATTGGCACCAGACTTTCAACTCTTCCTTTACTGGTTTGAATTAAAATATCTACAGGATCTTTTCGATTTTTAAAAGAGTTCCATTCCTGATGTTTTGCTAAAGGCGTTTTTTTTCTAATCGAAGCGCCTTTTTCATAACGCTGCGCCTTTGATGCAATAGGATCAAACTTAATTTCGTCTGTATTTTTAAGTACATCAGCCATTTTTTTGATAAATATTATGATCCAGGAAACACAAAAGAAATTACAGCTCTCAAGCCCCAATCGGGTTTTATGGCCTGATGTCCCACAATCGGAATAAGTGGTTGAACTGAAAACTGTACCACTTGGTCACCAAATTTGGTAATACCCCCCATCATTGGGTTTAAAGAGATTAAAGTAGTATTTCCTTCCCAGTTTTGGGTAATTTCGGCATTTACGCCCCAGTTGGCACCGCTTTTATAACTGTGCGAAAGAAATATCTGGGTGTAAAACTGATTAAAATCGGCACGGTCAGAGGCTCCAGCTACAGACCAGATCTGATTGGCAATAAAACCAACTGAAAGGCCTTTGCCCTGATGCATTACTAAAACGCTTGGTCCGACACCAAATTTTTCTGTTCCTAATAATTTATCTGTAGCCGTTGGTACTAAAAATGCTGGTCCGACTCCATAGATTATTTTTTCAGTTTTTGGAGCAAAAAATGCTGTCACTGTGGCATCGCTCAAACCAAATTCGTGTGTATTTAATCCAGTTATATTTCGCTGATCTACAACCGGCAAAATCCATCGGCTTATTAAGTTTAGGTTGTCACTCAATTTAAATGGAATAACGGGCTGAACATTAACCGTATATTTGACGCCATTGTATGGTCCGATTCCATAATTCAAATTATTCTGAAGTGGCACACTAATTAAACTCGCCACTGGATTTGCCAATTTATCAGCCAGTTCCTGAGGACTATTTCCTGGTTTATGTTCTTCTTGAGCATAAGAACTATAGCTTACAACGAAAGAGATTGTACCCAATAGTAATCTAATAAATTTATGAAACTCCATAGGCGTTCTTTTTAAATTTTGTAAACATTTTAAAATCAAAATGAAACAGCCAACCAATAAACTGTTTCACTTCAATTTTAACTAACTCAATCTAATTGTCTGCAAAAACTTTTTTCCAGTCTTTCTGCATATCTACCACATGCCATTTGTTTTTTGCAGCGGCATTTAATGAAGCATTATCCTTTTCTTGATATTTGTATTCCCTTATTGAATCATTATGATTTACAAGCAGTTGAAATGACGGATATTTATTTCCTTGCGAATAGGTAAGCATCGCAATATCTCCTGCTCCGCCTTCATTACCGCAGGCAAAAACAGGTCGCTTACCAATATGCAGCTGAATGCCTACTGGTTTTCCTTCTTTATCATTAAAATGGTCTAAAGCTGCTTCTCTCTGTACGACATTTTTGGCTCCATCATATTTGTATTTAAAAGAAGTTCCCACCACTTGATCTTTTGGAATTCCGTAAAAATCTTGAGATATTGCTCTTACCACTTCTATTGTTCCGCCAGTAACGATGTACGTTTTAAATCCGTTTGCGCGTAAATAATTTAGTAATTCCAATTGCGGCTGATAACGTATTTGTTTCACTGGAACATTTTTACCAGGATATTTTGCGCTTTTAAAGAAATCATTAACTGAAGCTTCAAATTCATCTTCGGTCATCCCGGTATGAGTTGTCGCAACCAGTTCTATAAGTGCTTTATCGCCCCCCTTTTCAAAAAAGGTTTTGTCTTTTTCTATTACCGCTTTAAAAGGCTGTTTTTGGGCTAATTCTGGTTTGGCTTCTACCATTTTCTGCACTTTATAAAAAGCAAAAAGTTCCTGTACATAAGGCTTTTCAGCCCATAAAGTTCCATCGTTATCAAAAGTCGCAATTCTATATTCTTCTGGAATAAAATCTGGACTTCCTTCTTTTGTTACTTTTTCAACATAAGCAATTATATCGCTTTTTAAGGCTCCGTCATTCCAGCTTGGCAAAGGGTCTCCGCTTGCAATAGTTTCCGTTTTTTTACTCTCTGTATTTGGAGAAGTTATTGTATCTGATTTTTTACAGGAAAAACAAAACAAAACTGCGAGAGACAAAATGTATATATTTTTTCTCATGGTGTTTATTTTATTAAGAGATTCAGATCTTATTTATCTGAATCTCTTTTTGATTAATTTATTTTTTCTTTTTTGAAGCTGCCTCTTCTTCTTTCACTTTTGGTAAAATATTTTTCTCAACATATTCCCTCGCTTTTATATCTTTTATTGCATCTTCCATGATAGTATAAGCAGAGAAACTTGGCGGGATTGATCTTGGAGGATATTCTTTAAAGGTTTCTGCAAATACCGTTACATCATATATAGCGCCATATACCATCTGTACATGATTCATTACCCAATCCCAATACGTATTTGAGGTTATATCGGCTCTCTCAAATGGGTCTTGGTATAGATTGAATATTTTCTGTAAACGCAATTTAGTAAAAGGCTCACCCCAAACTCCCAATGTTCCTTGCATACGCTGTTCTGCAAAAACATATTTATAATCTCCTTCTCTTAAACCAACCAAAAGACCATCATCATCTGTATAGAAGAATTTGTCTCTGGCGCTTTTTTGTGTTTTTCCTAGTAAAAAACTACTTTGGTCATAACCATCTAAATGCACTTTATAATTTTTACCGTTAGCACTATATCCTTTTAAAAGTTTGTTAACTATATCTGGTTCTCCTGCAATAGAAGCCAAAGTTGGAATCCAATCGTTGTGACTCATCAATTCGTTAGTGATTCCTGGTTTGATATGCCCTGGCCATCTCACGATACAAGGTACACGGAAAGCTCCTTCCCAGTTAGTGTTTTTTTCTGAACGGAATGGAGTCATTGCCCCATCAGGCCATGTGTTCATATGAGGGCCATTGTCTGTTGAATATATTACAATTGTATTATCGGCAATTCCTAAATCATCCAATGCTTTTAAGATACTTCCAATAGTTTCGTCATGTTCGATCATACCATCAATATATTCACTGTCTCCGTGAGTATATCTCCCTCTATGCTCTTTTCTAACGTGCGTGCGAAGGTGCATACGAGTAGCGTTGAACCAGCAGAAAAATGGTTTTCCAGCTGCACTTTGTCTCTTGATATAATCAATTGCTGCTGCTGAAGTTTCATCATCTATCGTTTCCATTCTTTTTTTAGTAAGTGCTCCTGTATCTTCAATTTTTTGTTTGCCTACTCTTCCAAAACGAGGATCTGTTGTTGCATCATCGACATTTGTAGCTGTACATTTCAGAACGCCTCTAGGACCAAATTTTTTCAGATATTCTGGATCTTTAGGATAATCTGGTAATTCTGGTTCTTCTTCAGCATTTAAGTGATACAGATTCCCGAAAAATTCATCAAAACCATTTACTGTTGGAAGATTTTCATTACGATCTCCCACGTGATTTTTACCAAATTGTCCGGTTGCATAACCCAAACTTTTCATGATTCCGCCAATTGAAGGATCTAGCTGGCTCATACCCATTGGCGCACCTGGATATCCCACTTTTGTAAGTCCTGTACGAAGACCATGCTGTCCTGTTAAAAAGGCCGCACGCCCTGCCGTACAGCTTTGTTCTCCATAATAGTGTAAAAAGCGCAATCCTTCATTGGCCAACTTGTCTATATTAGGAGTGGTATACCCCATAAGGCCGTCACTATAAGCACTAATATTAGTTGTTCCAATATCATCGCCCCAAAGCACCAAAATATTGGGTTTCTTACTTTGTGCAGTAACAGAAACACCAGATAAAAATAGTATTGCAAATAACTTTATGGCATTTATAAATCCGCATTTTAATTCGATTTGTTTCATGATAAAAAAAATTCGTTAGTAATTCTTATGTATGAGTTTGAAAATCCAAAAAAATAAATGGGAAATAGTAATTTCCAAAAAAACGCTTCTACATCAATGTTGCATCTTTTCGATATGTTTCAAATTCATTTTATATTAAAAATTTGAAACATGATATTTTAACTTTTTCTTAAGTATCTCAAAATTAACTAATAAAAGAGCGAACAATCGTATTTATTCGGCATGAGCTTGTTTCATTTTATAAAATGAAACAAGAAAATTGGAGAATCTGCAACAAAATGTTTCATTTTAGAAGATGAAACATATCAAACTGCCAGAAAATTAATCAGTTATGCTTTTATTGTAAAACCGGCAAAAAAGAAGTTATTAATCGTCAAAAGATTTTTTTTGAATAGACGATTTTTAAATTTTTAGTAAAATGAAACAAAAAATTCTTTTTTTTGTCTAAAATTTTATCAGATTATTAAAAAATTATAGATCAAAATTTCCACTAAAAGACAAAATATAAATAGCGAAATCAGTTTTAATTTTTAAAGACTCTTTAAAAACAAAAAACCGCTTAAAAAAATTAAGCGGTCTTTTTAAAATTATTTGAAGAAATTGTTATTCGATTTCAGAAACTCTCATCGTATTAACCATCCCTTTATCTTTAATTGGCATTGCAGCAAGGTTAATTAAATAATCACCTTTTTGTGCATAACCTTTGTCAACTGCAATTTGATTTACATCTGTTACAGTATCGTCTGTACTTTCTTCATTATCATAGTAGAATGATTTAACTCCCCATAATAAATTCAATTGTGTTAAGATTCTTCTGTTTGAAGTAAATACTAAAATATGAGCTGTTGATGGTCTCCAAGCTGAAATTTGGAAAGCTGTGTAACCGCTATTTGTCAAGGTACAAATTGCTTTAGCTTCAATTTCATTTGCTAATAAAGCTGCTTGGTGGCAAACCGTTTTAGTAACAAAACGTTTCGTTTTAATTTGCGGTGTATTTTGAGGCACTTGAATAAGCGGAGAGTTTTCTACAGCTTCGCAAATTTGTGCCATTCTTTGAATAACTTGTACTGGATAGTTTCCTGTAGCAGTTTCTCCAGACAACATTACAGCATCTGCACCATCCATTACTGAGTTAGCAACGTCATTTACCTCTGCTCTTGTTGGAGTTAAACTTGTAATCATTGTTTCCATCATTTGAGTAGCAACGATAACTGGAATTCTAGCCGTTTTAGCTCTTCTGATCAAATCTTTTTGAACCAATGGAACTTCGTGAGCTGGAAGCTCAACACCAAGATCTCCACGAGCCACCATTAAACCGTCGCAGTATGCTACAATTTTATCCATGTTCTCAAGAGCTTCTGGCATTTCAATTTTAGCAATGATTGGAATTTTATATTCAGAATGCTTAGCAATTAATTCTTGTAAATCTTGCAAATCGCGAGGAGTTTTCACAAATGAAAGTGCGATCCAGTCTACTTTTTGTTCGATTGCAAAAATAGCATCTGCAATATCTTTCTCTGTTAAAGCTGGTAAAGAGATTTTTGTATTTGGAAGATTAACTCCTTTTTTAGATTTTAATTCTCCGCCTTGAATAACTTTAGCAACAACTTCAGTTTTTTTATCTGTAGAAACAATTTCAAAAATAAGTTTACCGTCATCAAGCAAGATTCGCTCTCCTGGGTTAACATCATTTGGGAAATTCTGATATTTCATGAACACTCTTTTTGATGTTCCGATAATATCTTCAGCAGTTGTAAAAGTGATTTCATCTCCATCGTTTACAACAGTACCTTCTTCCATTACACCAACTCTAAGTTTTGGTCCTTGCAAATCTCCTAAAATTGCTGTCGTGTAACCAAACTCTTCGTTTAAGCCTCTAATGATATTAATTCTTTCTTTTACTCCTTCGTAATCTGCATGCGAAAAATTGATTCTAAACACATTAACACCTGCATCGATCATATCTTTAATGATCTCTCTTGTACTACAAGCGGGGCCAAGTGTAGCAACAATTTTGGTTTTCTTGTTTGTTAGCATTTTTTTTAAAAAATTAGATTGTTTTTTGATTTTATTTTGTCTGTATCAACGGCATAAATAGCCACAATACTTTCTATTGTGTTTAATTTTTGTTGAATTTCTGAAAAATTAAGCGCCTCTTCGCCATTATCAATTTTCAAGAAAAAATCGACTTTTTTGAATTCAGGAAGTAAATGAATTGTTGTCGAAACCTCACTTGTTTCATTAGAAAACAAATTCTGGAAATCATTTGTACTCACAGAAATGATTTCATTTTTATTCTGAATTAAATTCCAGGAAACAGCTTTTTCTTCATCATAATAATAGAATCTCGAAAAATTTGCTTCACCTTCCTTAGTCTGAGCATGGATCTCGTTTTTGCTCTTACTTAAGTTGATCGGAAGGATTTTATTGATAAAATAGGCTAATCTATAATCTTCTAATGAAGTATGAATTGCCATTAAATAATAATCAATTTCGTCAAATTCGTCTAAATCCAATTTATGAATAGCCATGTCTTGAAAAATCAAGTTGTAAATATACTATTTCTAAACGGAGCATCAACAGTTATGACATGCTTGTTTTGTTAAATTATAAACGAAAACGATGTAGCCTTGTGAGAGTTACAACATTTTTGCAGCTATTTCTTGTCAATTTTTTCTTGAAACGCAAAATAAGCTCTCTGCGATGCTTTTACTTCTGCTTTCTTTTTTGAAGTTGCTCGCGCGCTGGCGACAACT
>Ga0307416_100000196_pt1 | contig 32009 bp, 30 predicted proteins | sample DK1Cmetagenome_2_FD_203821 | JGI IMG/M metagenome (GOLD analysis project Ga0307416, IMG submission 203821) | Maize rhizosphere microbial communities from greenhouse at UC Davis, California, United States - DK15-C-3 | ecosystem: Host-associated > Plants > Roots > Rhizosphere > Soil | place...
GGTTGTTGTCTCCAGACATCTTATGCCTGCAGGAAACCAAGGCTTCCGTTGAAGAAACCCGATCCGCATTGGAATTGCTACCCGAATACAAGACGTTCGTCAATTCATGCAAGACGCGAAAAGGGTACTCAGGAACCACGATTATGTCAAAGCTACAACCGCTACAGGTTACGTGTGACATGAACGTCGAAGAGCATGACAAGGAGGGAAGGGTCATGACCGCTGAGTTCGATAACTTTTACCTCGTGACGGTATACGTTCCTAATTCGGGCGACGGCTTGAAGAGGTTGGATTACCGTGAAAAGTGGGATGAGGAGTTCCGCAAGTATCTTGTTGCGCTTAAGACTAAGAAGCCAGTGATACTATGCGGTGACCTCAACGTCGCCCATCAACCCATTGACATCGCGCGGGCAAAAGAGAACTACAACCGGGCCGCGGGCTATACGCAGCGGGAGATCGATGGATTCACGAAACTTCTCGAGAGTGGATTCGTCGATACTTTCAGAAGATTTTATCCGGAAGAAGTGAAGTATACCTATTGGAACGTGATGTTCAACTCGCGTGCACGAAACGTTGGATGGAGGATTGATTATTTCGTGGTGAGTGAGTCTATCATTGGAAATGTAAAGGATTCAATGATCTATGATCACATCCTGGGATCAGATCATTGTCCGGTGGGCATGAAGATTGAGATGTAGAGTCTGCATCCGTTCCATGGTTCGTCAGGTGGAGGTCCGGATTATAACGCAATGCCTATGTTCAGACCTACCTTGGGCAAAATGCCTTTGTATCCGGGATCTGTGACACCACCGATCCTGAAAAATGCCAAGCCCTGTTGTCCGCTGCGGATTATATATGAATACTGAATACCTCCTCCCACAAACGCTTCTAAAAATATGACCTGCCAGAGTGTTTTCTGATAACCGATGGTGAATCCACCTCCCCAATTGTGTATCCCAAAACAGGCAATCGAAATTTCCAATTTGCACGAATTTTGTTTCCCCTTAGGCGTAAGTCGGAAAGTAGCAGAACCGTTCGAAGCGGCCAGTCATTCTACAGAGCAATACCTATGTGCAGCCCGATCTTTGGCAGTATGCCCCTGTAAGATGGATCGGTGATGCCCGAATAATAATAAAAGGGATCTTCAGGTCTATTGCCCGAGATATTGATATCGGAGAACTGGACGCCCCCGCCGACGAACGCTTCAAGAAAGATCACTTGCCACAATGTTTTTTGATATCCGATTGTGAAGCCGACACCCCCGTTTGTAATTCTTTCAGTATACCGATAATATGTTTGTGCGTACGTGCCGGTGTTCGGATCATACACTGAATAGTTGTCTTCGAATCCGCCAGAGTAGGTGCCGCCCTGTATATAAGCTGCCCCATATATGCCTTGATGAAAGGTGTTATTTTTGCGCGAGGTGCGCAGCTTCATCGGACTGATGTACTTTCGGAATTGCACCTCACCCGCCATACCATTATATCCTTCCCGGTCGTATATGTACTCTCTGTTGTTCTCCATCCTGCCAGTAATGAAGACAGCGAAGCTTCCGGAATGATCCGCATTGAAGCGCTCAATTCCAGCCTTCAGCGAGTTATGGATGAAATGTTGAGGAGATAATTTGAAGACTGTTCTTGAAAGCGGTTGTTCGTCCTGTGCGAAAGTTATTGAGGCAGCGAAACAAGTCAATGCTAATAACAGCAGGGTATTTCTCATGGGAAACAGTTTTTTGACTTAAACGGCAATTACCGTCAAAGGTTCTCAACTGAAAATCTTCCCTTTTTCCCTATGCCCTCTGAATGTCCGCCCCTAATGACCTTAGACGTGTGTCGATGTTTTGATATCCCCGATCGATTTGGTCTATATTGGAGATCTCGCTTTCTCCCTGGGCTGACAGCGCCGCGATAAGCAGAGCCACCCCCGCACGTATGTCGGGAGACGACATCTTTATCCCGCGAAGGCGTTGCTTTCTGTCGAGACCAATGACTGTAGCGCGATGCGGATCACAAAGAATGATCTGCGCGCCCATGTCGATCAGCTTGTCCACGAAGAACAAACGACTTTCAAACATCTTCTGATGGATCAGCACGGTGCCCTTTGCCTGTGTTGCAATAACGAGTACAATGCTAAGCAAGTCGGGAGTAAAGCCCGGCCACGGTGCATCAGCGATCGTCAGAATAGATCCGTCGATGAATGATTCTATCTCGTATTTTTCCTGTGAGGGGATGTGGATATCATCACCCCTGAATTCCATCTTGATACCGAGCCTTCGAAAGATCTCCGGGATCATGCCCAGCATATCTATCCGGCAGTTTTTGATGGTGACCTCCGATTGGGTCATGGCAGCAAGGCCGATAAAGCTTCCGATCTCGATCATGTCCGGAAGCAAGGTGTGCTCAGTGCCTTTAAGTTTACTCACACCTTCGATCGTCAGCAGATTTGATCCTATCCCGCTGATCTTTGCGCCCATGCGGTTGAGCATAAGGCAAAGTTGTTGCAGGTAGGGTTCACACGCCGCGTTGTAAATGGTAGTCGTTCCTTTCGCCAGCACCGCTGCCATGACGATGTTAGCCGTTCCCGTTACCGAGGCTTCGTCAAGCAGCATGTAACAACCTTTCAGATGCGACGCGTCGATCGTGAAAAGGTGTTCGGTGGAATCAAAGTTGAATTTTGCGCCGAGCTTTTGGAAGCCGAGAAAATGGGTATCGAGTCTGCGCCGTCCGATCTTGTCCCCGCCGGGTTTGGGCATTGTGGCTTTTCCGAAGCGCGCCAGGATGGGACCGAGCAACATGACCGAGCCTCTAAGTGCGGAGGCCTTTTTTCTGTATTCGTCGCCCTCAAGAAATTTTGTGTTGACATTGGAAGCAGTGAACCTGTAGGATTCGCGACCAACTTTTTCAACCTTGGATCCCAACGCCCCGAGAAGCTCGATCAGCTTGTTGACGTCAACGATGTCGGGAATGTTGTGAATGGTAACGGGTTCTTCCGTCAGCAGGGTGGCGCTCAGGATTTGAAGCGCTTCGTTTTTTGCTCCCTGTGGTATGATCTCTCCTTTTAGTTTCTTTCCTCCTTTGATCTTGAATACACCCATGAATCAATTAGCAGTTGACAGTGGACAATTACAGTGACATTGCATTATTGCATTAGTATATAGAGACAAGGCATGCCTTGTCTCTACGGACCCGGTTTAAAAATTTCGATTACAGGATTATTGGTCTCTTCTTCTGCGGAAGTTTCCCCCTCCGCCACCACCGCCTCCTTTGTGACCTCCCTTGTTGAACTGGCGATGACCGTTGCCGCTGCCCTGGTGGCGTTGCTGATGTCCACCGCCACTCGGCTGTGGTTTGGTCTTCTTGCGTTCCTTATAGAGCTTTTCGAAGAGGTTGTCCTCGCGTACTTTTTCGATGGTCATGTCAAGGGCACCGCCTGACATTTCCTGAATATCTTTGAGAATAACCGAATCGTCAAGGGTCTCTTTATTCCAGTTGCCATAGAAGGTCTTCATCAGCTTGCCCAGGTAGATGATTGCATCCTGGCGCTCCTGGGGATCTTCTTTCTTAAGGGCTTCCTTCACGAGCTTCTCGATGTTCTTGCCATAATGCTTGAAGCGTACCTGACTCTGGGGATATTCAACTCTGTCCGGCTTTTTGAAGAGGATATCTCTTTCCGGTACAGGGTACGGGCTGTTGATGTCGAGATTAAAATCTGCGATGATGTAGAGGTCATCCCAAACACGCTGGGGATTCTCCGGCTGATCCTTAATGGTGGGAGTGAGTTGCTTGATCAGTTCGATGAGGGTATATGCGAGTTCCGTTCTTTTGTCCTTATCGGGCACGGTGCGGATATACTCCACCAGTTTCTGGACGTTTCGGCCATATTCCTTCAAAATAAGGTGCGGCCTTTCGGTATTATATTCTCCTATTGTCATGTATGGATGATTCTATTGTAATTTCAGTGATGGTGACAGCGGGCTGGCGTATGCTGTCTCGTTTCAGGCTTTCAGCAAATCTATGTTTTTAATTGTTATCCTCCAACCGCGCGAATCGCTAGTTATCGATGATTCGCAGTTTTGCAAAGCTCAACAACAGCGTTTTTTCGCCGACTTCATTAAAGTTTATTTTCGCCTTCCGGTCAGCTCCCGAGAGATCCATGTTCACCACCGTGCCAAAGCCGAACTTCGGGTGCTCCACTTTCATGCCTGTTTGAAGGACTGACGTGTCGCTGGGTGTAAAATCCTGGGGCGCCCTGTAGGCGATGGTCTTAGGCGGTGGTGGCGCGGAGGTAATGTTCTTCTTGATGCCGTTCACCAGATTTTTGGCATACTGACTTGGGGGAGGAACAGACTCCATGCCGCCCGAGCGCGTATACAGTTTGATAAAGTTAGTATCCACGTCATCAAGAAAACGGCTCGGTTCACAGTTCTTCAATCGGCCGAAGCGATATCTGGTCAGCGCATAGCTGAAGAACAAACGCTTTTGGGCACGGGTGATCGCCACGTAGAACAGCCTGCGTTCCTCCTCGAGATCCGCCCGACTGCTCAGCATCATCTGCGAAGGGAAAAGGTCTTCTTCCAATCCGCAGATGTAGACGTACTTAAACTCAAGTCCCTTGGCCATGTGTATGGTCATCAGCGTGACCTTCTCCGGATCCTTGTCTTTATCCTCGTCCTGCCCTGTGACAAGGGAGACCTCCTGAAGAAATGCCCCAAGCGATTTGTCTTCCCGTTGTGTGTCATCGGTAAACTCCTTGATCGCGTTAAGCAATTCCTGCACGTTCTCGTATCGGCTGAGACCCTCTACGGTCTTGTCTTCATACAGCTCGCGGAGAAGTCCGGAACCTTTCGCGATCTCGAAGGCTGCGTCATAGGCGTCTTTACGTCCCAGCTCGACATTGAACCTTTTGATCATTGCTACGAAGTCACCGATCGGTCCTGCCGCACGCCCTCCCACGAATGGCGCGGGATTTTGCAGGATCTCCCAGATGGAAGTTCCGTGGTCATTTGCAGCCACTACGATCTTGTCAACTGTGCTGTCACCAATGCCCCGTTTGGGCAAATTGATGATGCGACGGAATGAGGCTTCATCCTGTTGATTCAAAGAAAAGCGCAGATATGCGAGCAGGTCCTTGATCTCTTTACGTTGATAGAAAGAGAGACCGCCGATCACCTTGTATTTGATGTTCATTCTGCGGAGCGCTTCTTCTATCGCGCGCGACTGGCTGTTTGTGCGATAGAGAATGACAAAGTCACTGAACTTGAGCTGATGCTGCATTTTCTCTTCGAAGATCGACGATGCGATCAGTCGTCCTTCCTCGTTATCGGAGACCGCCTTGATGAGCTCTATGAGATGGCCCTCCTCATTTGCAGTCCAGACGTTTTTTGGAATCTGTGCGCGGTTTCGTTTGATAACAGAGTTTGCGGCCTTTACAATGTTTTGTGTAGAACGATAATTCTGCTCGAGCTTGTAAACTTTGAGGTCGGGATAATCACGCTCGAAGTTGAGGATATTCGAAATGTCGGCTCCGCGAAATGCATAGATGCTTTGCGCGTCGTCACCTACCACGCAGATATTTTGTCTCACCGAAGCAAGCTTGCGGATAATGAAGTACTGACACAGGTTGGTATCCTGAAACTCGTCCACAAGGACGTACTGGATACGGTGCTGGTACTTGTTCAGCACTTCGAGGTGGTCCTTGAAAAGTTTATCGGTGTTGAAGAGAAGATCATCAAAGTCCATTGCTCCTGACCTGAAACAACGGAGCGCATACGTCTTGTAGATCTTGCCAAGCTCAGGACGGAGATTAGCGGCATCATCGCCCATGAGTTCGGCGTTCGCCAGATAATCCTGCCAGCCAATCAAACGGTTCTTGGCGGCCGAGATGCGATTATAAACGGTGCTGGGTTTATAAACGTTTTCGTCCAGACCCATTTCCTTCACAATGGATTTAATGAGAGACTTTGCGTCATCTACATCGTAAATGGTAAAGTTATTTGGATAGCCGATGTGATGAGCCTCAGCTCTCAGGATTCGCGCGAACACCGAGTGAAATGTGCCCATCCACAAATTCCGGGCGTCGCTGCCAACCACTGTCTCAATTCGTTCGCGCATTTCCTTAGCGGCCTTATTCGTGAAAGTTAAAGCCATGATGTTGAACGGATCAACGTCTTTGCCTTGGATCAGGTGGGCGATGCGGTAGGTGAGCACTCGCGTCTTGCCCGATCCGGCGCCTGCGATCAGCATGCACGGTCCTTCAGTATTGATCACGCCTTCGCGTTGAGGTTCATTCAGAGTCTCTAAATATTCCATGATTTGCTTTTACCGGATTGACGTACTAGCCGGACTGTGATTTCTTCCAGATTTAACTTACAATTTTATGCATTAATCACCTGAATCGGAACTTCGATTTGTCGGATGGACAAATTAATCGGATGAGCTCTCAACGTTGCACGAACTACTATTTGGTTTTGAGCATCTTAGCGTCGCATCCGGCAAACGTCTTGTCAGATCAATAGATGGACGCGGTGTTTTCCAGACCGTTGTGATTAAATCCCTTCTCCGACTATTAAGTGTAAGGCGCAATGCCAGAATGGATACCGAACATTGTGGAGCAGCCTCCGCTTTGCCTTAGGTTCGCGATTAATGTAACAATATGCTGTTGAAATTAATTTCATTAAGTCGACTTGTGCACGGCCGGTATTTGCCACCAGGAGTTAACAGTATGCCTCTTGTATTTTGTGATGCCGATTAATGCAATTCAGTGGTCAATCTGCGGAATCGTAGTTAAATTTGTATTATGATAAAAGTAGGGGAAGTTTTGGTTTCCGACGACATCCGCGACCGCGAGTTTGTCTGTAATCTGGAAAAATGCAAGGGCGCTTGTTGTGTCGAGGGCGATTTCGGCGCGCCGCTCGAAGAAAGCGAACTCCAGATCCTTGACGAAATCTATCCCATCGTCAAGCCTTACCTGACGCCAAAAGCTATTAAAACAATTGAAAAGGTTGGTAAGCACACCATAGATGATGATGGCGATCTCTGCACACCGGTTGTCGACGGCCGCGAGTGCGTTTACGCCATCTATGATAAAAAAGGAGTTCTTAAGTGCGCCATTGAACAGGCTTACAACGATGGTAAATTGGATTGGAAGAAACCGATCTCCTGCCACCTGTATCCAATCCGCGTTACTTCCAAAAAGAACTTCGAAGCGTTGAACTATCACAAATGGCATATCTGTTCACCGGCCTGCTCACTGGGAAGAGAATTGCAGGTGCCCGTCTATAAATTTCTGAAGGACCCTTTGATCCGGAAATACGGTCCGGAGTGGTATTCCGACCTGGAGAAAGCAATAGAGGAACAGCCGGCGAAGCCGAAGAAGAAAGACCGCCTAGCGTAGTTTAAACTTCCGCGCCACTCGCCCGAAGGTGGAGTCTCAATTCACACGCTCACTCAATCCATTAGCTAAAGAGGCTGTCTAAAAACACAAGTTGTTTCCCCATATCAAGATCTCTCGCTATTTGAAACGCCTGTCCTGAGCGCGGGAAGGTATGCGTGTGGAAAGGGCGAAGGATCCCGAGGAGCGCGAGCGCCGACTCTTCGATCGAAAGCATGCTCCTACCCGGATGTGATCCTGCAGTGGTTCTTAACTCGCATCTCTCGCAGGCGTCCTTGAGTCCCGACACTCGGCATCCGTGCTGTACACGAAGTCCAGTCAACGATCCCCGAGACACTCACCACTCACCACTCACGACTCACGATTTCGGAAGCGTCGAAAAATCAAATGACGTCTCGAGAAACTTCGTCGTGAACTTTCCAGACTTAAAGGTTGGATTGTCCATCAGCGCGATGTGGAATGGAATGGTTGTCTTGATCCCTTCGATGACAAATTCCTGCAGTGCGCGCTTCATCCGGGTCATGACCTCTTCGCGGGACTGACCGCTGACTATCAGCTTCGCGATCATCGAATCATAATTGGGAGGAATTGTGTAACCAGCGTATACGTGGCTATCGATGCGTACACCGTGACCGCCGGGCATGTGAAGGTTTGTGATCTTTCCCGGTGACGGTCTGAAATTGTTGTTGGGATCCTCGGCATTGATACGGCACTCCATCGCGTACAGGTTGGGAAAGTAGTTAGTGCCGGAGATCGGCACTCCTGCTGCAACTTTGATTTGCTCCTTAATGAGATCGTAGTCGGTAACTTCCTCAGTGATCGGATGTTCAACCTGAATGCGGGTGTTCATCTCCATGAAGTAAAAGCTACCGTGTTTGTCGACGAGGAATTCTATCGTTCCGGCGCCCTCGTACTTGATAGCTTTCGCGCCCTTGATGGCGGCTTCTCCCATTTGCTCGCGCAACTCCTGACTTACGGCAGGGGAGGGCGTTTCTTCCACCAGTTTCTGGTGACGGCGCTGGATAGAGCAGTCGCGTTCAGACAGGTGACAAACTTTGCCGTATTGGTCTCCGACGATCTGGATCTCAATGTGGCGCGGTTCCTCGATGAATTTCTCGAGGTAGAGTCCTTCATTTCCGAACGATGCGCCAGCTTCACGACGAGCGTCATCCCATGCCTTTTTGAATTCGGATTCATTATTGATGATCCGCATGCCTTTTCCGCCGCCACCCGCAGTAGCTTTGATGATTACAGGGTAGCCGATTTCCTTCGCGAGCGTTTGTCCTTCCGCAACAGAGCTCAGCAAACCTTCAGAGCCGGGGATGGTGGGAACACCTGCCTTCTTCATGGTGTCCTTCGCCGTAGACTTGTCGCCCATAGCCTGGATCATTGCCGGTGTTGGACCGATAAACTTGATCCCGTACTCATGACAGATGGCAGAGAACTCCGCGCGTTCCGACAAAAAGCCATATCCCGGATGGATGGCGTCGGCGTTCGTGATCTCCGCTGCAGAGATTATGCGCGGGATGTTGAGATAGGAGTCCTTGCTGGGCGCGTCTCCGATGCATACAGCCTCGTCGGCGAACCTCACATGCAGGCTTTCGCGGTCGGCTGTTGAATAGACAGCCACTGTTTGTATATCCATTTCGCGGCAAGTGCGAAGAATGCGCAATGCAATTTCACCACGATTGGCAATGAGTATTTTCTTAAACATAAATTCCATTATCAAACCCCGGGGTTCCGCTTTTTGGCGGGAAAAAATTAAAGAAGAAGATTGTTAGTGTGTGGTTATGAAAATCAATCCGGCTCTACCACAAATAACACCTGGTCATATTCTACCGGGGTGGCATTTTCTACCAGGACTTTCACGATCGTGCCCGAAATTTCAGACTCTATCTCATTGAAGAGTTTCATCGCTTCGATGATGCAAACCGTCTGTCCTTTCGTAACCTTGTCTCCAACCGACGCGAACGGAGGCGAATCAGGACTTGATGAGCGATAAAACGTACCGATCATGGGTGATTTGATGTCAGCGGTTTTCTTTCCCGATGTTTCAGGCGCCGTCTTGGGCGCTGCAGGCGCAGTGTGCTGAGCAAAATGTTCAGCCCCGGTTGAGACCGGAGTCGCCATCGATGCGATGGCTGGCGGGGCACTTACCGGTGAAGACTTGAAGATCTTCTGGTCCGGTTCTCTTTTTACGTGAAGCTTCAGCTCCTTCGTTTCGATGTTTACTTCATTGAGCCCGGACTTGGCGATGAAATCGATCAGGTCACGGATCTCTGTGGTGTTCATTTCAGGTTTGGATGATGATTCCGGTTCAAGGGACATCCGCAGCGCTTTTGATTCTTTCTTTGGTGATGATTTTGACGTGCGATTTTTGCTCATAGTTTTATTTTACACGTTCCACATAGGCACCTGTGCGGGTGTCAATTTTTATTTTTTCTCCTGTATTGATGAACAAAGGTACGCGGATCTCCACGCCGTTCTCCATGGTGGCGGGCTTCAGTGTGCGCGTGGCTGTGTCGCCTTGTACGCCCGGCTCGGTGTACTGCACCTCAAGCACGACATGAGAAGGCGCCTCTGCGGTAATGGGGTTCGTTCCGTTCTCGAATGCAATCAGTAACGTCACGCCCTCCTTGATGTAGTTAGCTGAGTCGCCGAGCAACGTTTTGTCGATATAGACCTGATCAAACGTCTCGTTATCCATGCATACCAGACTCTCTCCGTCCTGGTAAAGGTATTGATACTCCTTTGTTTCTACCCTGAGGATCTCTATTTCGTCGCCGGGTCTGAAGCGGTTCTCGGCTATTTTTCCATTGCGCACATTGCGCATTTTCACCTGGTAAAAAGCCCTCAGGTTTCCGGGCGTTCGGTGCAGCAATTCTTCAATCTGCATGACCTCACCATTGTAACGGACAAAATTCCCTTTGCTGAGATCTGATATGGTTGCCATAAATGATTAAACGACTTTAAGTTACAAATCAATTAAAATAAGCGAAAAGCGCAAAACAGGGGCTTAAAGTTTGAATGTTAGCTATTCGGAAGGTTGCCAACTTAAACCATTGAGTTCTCATGTAAATTTTGAGTATGCCCAATACCTAATCCCCAATGCCCAATGCCTAACGCCCAATCCCAACACCCGCGACCTCTTTCCGAGCTAGTTGCTATTATACGCCCACTTCAAATACATGGCGCCCCACGTGAAACCTCCGCCGAAAGCTGCCATGATAAGGTTATCGCCCTTCTTCAATTTTTTTTCATAGTCCCACAATAGAAGCGGGATTGTTCCCGCTGTGGTGTTTCCATAGCGTTCGATATTCATCATGATCCGGTCTTCGGTGATGCCGATGCGTTGTGCAGTAGCATCTATGATCCGCTTGTTTGCCTGATGGGGAACGAGCCAGGTGATATCGTCAGGTGTGAGGTTGTTGCGTTCAGCAATTTGAGCTGCAGCCTCCGCCATATTGGTGACAGCGAACTTGTAAACCGCGGCACCTTCCTGATACACAAAATGCTGGCGCGCTTCCACCGTCGCAGCAGAAGCAGGTCTTCTGCTTCCTCCCGCCTTCATGTGCAGATAAGTTTCTCCGCTGCCGTCACTGCGGAGAAGAGAGTCGATAACGCCTACGTCTTCAGTTGTAGGTTCAAGAAGAACACATCCGGCGCCGTCGCCGAAGATTATGCACGTCGTGCGATCCGTGTAGTCAATGATTGCGGACATCTTGTCGCCCCCAATGACAACAACTTTTTTGTACCTGCCTGATTCGATGAAGCTGGCGCCTGTAGAGACACCGTAAAGAAATCCGGAGCACGCGGCTCCCATGTCATAACTAAATGCGTTTACTGCGCCGACCGCCGTTGCGACTATGTTGGCTGTTGCGGGAAAGGTCATGTCCGCCGTTACTGTCGCGAAAATGAGCAGATCAATCTCTTTCGGATCTGTTTTCGTTTTGGCCAGCATATTTTTTACCGCCTCAATACCAAGCACCGAAACACCTTTGTTTTCGCCTTTCAATATCCGCCGTTCCTTGATACCGGTGCGCGAGGTGATCCACTCATCGCTCGTGTCCACCATGGTTTCAAGTTCCTTGTTCGTGAGCACATAATCCGGAACGTAACCACCGACGCCCGTGATAGCGGCTCTGATTTTCTTCATATCATTATTTTTGTTTTCAGTTACATCATCGCCTGCGTGCTGCCATCTGCCACGCAGGCACGCCTACCGAATCCCGGCAGATAGACGTCACCGTTAAAATGAAAAATGCCCGAATAACTCGAGCACATTTCGAATATCTTCCTTCAGGAGAAATAAGTGTATTGCCTGGCTGTGCCACCCGCCGAGGGAGCGGCCCATCTATCCTTTGCCGAATATTTCTCCCAAGTCATTTAGGCAAGCACTTCTCTCTCCATCACAACTTTACCCTTGAAGTAAAGTTTGCCTTCATGCCAGTATGCGCGGTGGGGTAGATGATGTTCTCCGGTCGTCGGGCAAACGGCCAATAGTTTCGCCGTAGCTTTATAATGAGTTCTTCTTTTATCTCTCCGGGTTTTCGAGGTTTTCCGTTTTGGATTTGGCATAACTACAACTGTTTATTTTAGTTTCTTTAATACATCCCACCGCGGGTCAATATCTTCGCCGTCGGTGCGGTCGTCTTCAGGCGAGGGTTTAGAGGAATAAATGATCTTTCCTTCCGAGTTATCATCATCGGCTTCTTCGGCCTCAAAACGCGGATGAAGTTTCTTCATCGGGATCTCCAGCGCGATAAACTCAAAAATATATTGTCCTAGCTCGAGACTGTCACTGTCGCGATGGATCATAACTATCTCGTCGCTTAATTCCTGATCTGCGTCTCCGTACTTAAACACCAGGTTCTTTTTTGTATGGATACGGTAATCGAACGGGTCCAGGCTGCGGTCGCATATGAGCTTTACAGAACCATCGATGACGAAAGATGCTCCTATAAAAGTCTCCTTTTTGTCGAGTGTTACGTCTGCCTTTAACGATCCCTCTGACAGCAGTTCGGTTCCGAATTCCGCAAAGAACCTGTCACCGATCTCGAAATCGAAATGGTGGACCTTGTTAGCCAAACCGACGATATTAACTGTATATGCCCTCGCTCCCATAGCCCCTGAGGCCTTAAAAATAAGTCGGCAAATTTAGGATAATTAATGGAATGCGCAAAGGATAGACAATAAAGGTCGACCAGGCTTAAGTCTGAAAACCAGCTATTTTAAGCCAGCACTCGTGGTAACGTCTGCCGCCGGAGCAACTGGATCAGGCGTATTCCTTTAGCGCCGCCTGTTTCAATTCCTCACGGGACTTTTTGCCGTAGTGCTCCACGAAATAGTCGATGATGTTTTTCTTAAAACCGAGCTTGATTGCAATGTTTTTGCAGAAAATGAGCTCGCTCTCAAAGATATTCTGATCGGCAAAAATGAGGTCGATGCTCGACATCAGGTATTCGAACTTCTGCTCCATTGAAAGGGCACCGAGGGTTTCGATGGGCTCGGGGTTGCGGATAAGGTCATTCACAGTTTCTTCTGGAAACTGACGGTCCCGGGCAATTTTAAAAATCATTTCCCGCTCAATCTTGGCAAAATGCTTATCGGCTTCCGCCAGCTGAATGAGAATGTTTAATTGTTTTTTGGTAACGATGTCCATTCGAGAGTTTACTTGGGATCAAAACTAGACAATAATTGCGATTTCACCCCTTTTGCGGGTTAAATGGTTATTTTGAAGCACTCAACCGAGTTTATTTCTCTTTGGATTGTTCAGTGCGATGGCGAAAAATTTCCCCAGCTAGAAGTATGGCTTCACGCATGGAGGTTTCGCTTGCCTGATTCTTCCCTGCGATATTGTATCCGGTTCCATGATCCGGAGATGTCCGCACAACCGACAACCCGCCGGTAAAGTTCACGCCCATTTCGAAAGCAAGGGTCTTGAAAGGTATCAATCCCTGGTCGTGGTACATGGCGAGCGCCGCATCGTATTGCCGGAACTGGGATGTTCCAAAGAATCCATCTGCAGGCAGCGGCCCAAAAACGAGTTTCCCTTTGTTCCGAAAATCCGATACAACGGGTCTGATGATGTCGTCGTCTTCATTACCGATAAGCCCGCCATCTCCGGCGTGCGGGTTTAAGCCCAGCACTGCGATACGCGGTTTGTTAATTCCGAAATCTTTGCGCAGGGAAGCTTCCATCAGCTTCAGCTTCTGCTCAAGTTTTTCGCGTGTGACGAGCGCCGTGACCGACTTGAGCGGCTCGTGATCTGTGACAAGCCCAACGCGAAGTACGTCGCTCACCATGAACATGAGGCTGTCACCACCGCCGAATTCCTTTGCCAGAAATTCCGTGTGCCCCTTGAACGGGAATTCCGCGCTATGAATGGTGTGCTTGTCGACAGGAGCGGTCACCAGGGCATCAATCAAACCTTCCTTCATCTCATCACATGCGCATTGTAAAGCCTTGAGCGCAGCTTTCCCCGTCTCACGTGTGGGTTTTCCCGGGTTTATCTCGACAACTTCTTCCCAGCAATTCACGACATTGATGCTCCTGGAAACGAACTGGCCCTTGCCCTTAACGGGACTAAAGTTGAATTCTTCAAGAGCCAGTAATTTTTTATAAAATGAAAGAGCTTTAGCTGATCCGTAGATCACAGGTGTGACCATGCTCAGAATCCGGTTGTCGGCCAACGCCTTCATGACTACCTCCGGACCCACTCCATTCAGGTCGCCGATTGTTATTCCGACTCGCGGTTTTTCCTGATGTTTTGCCTGATGCGTCATGAATTGGATTTTATTCCATGCGAATTAACAAAAAATACAGAGAAGTCAATGTTCGCACGTTCATAGTCCATAGGGTTATAGTCGGGAAAGTTCCCGTGACATGGACGATCGATCATTCGGCAATCCACTTTTACTACCTTTGATGACATGTCCAGGGGAAACATATCCGGTGTAAGACCGAAGAAGTCGCTGGGTCAGCATTTCCTGCACGACCAGCATACAGCGAGGCGTATTGTCAGCAGCCTGAGGAGGGATCCGGGCGCCACGTTGCGCCTGTTAGAAATCGGGCCGGGTATGGGTGTGCTTACCAAACTGCTGAAGGATGAGGAAAACCTCGACCTTGCCGTCGTTGAGATCGACCGTGAATCAGTGGCTTATTTAAAGGAGCATCAGATCGTTGCCAACGACCGGATATTCGAAGGCGATTTTCTCGAGATGGATCTCCAGCAAATTTTTTCTGGTCACTTTTCAATCATCGGAAATTTCCCCTATAACATCTCTTCACAGATTTTCTTCCGCGTGCTCGACTTGCGCCATCAGGTTGACCAGGTGGCATGCATGCTTCAGAAAGAAGTGGCCGAACGAATCGCGTCAAAACATGGCAGCAAGGTCTACGGTATATTGAGTGTATTACTCCAGGCGTACTATGACATAGAGCTTTTGTTTAAGGTGGCACCAGGAGTGTTCACGCCGCCTCCTAAAGTTACGTCTGCGGTGATCCGATTGTTGAGGAACAAACGACAACGTCTCGAATGTGATGAAGATCTTTTTGTCAGAGTGGTAAAGCAAGGTTTTAATAACCGCCGAAAGACCTTGCGCAATGCCTTAAAAAATCTAAATTTGGCCGGAACAATTTCAGCCCTTCCTATTATGGATAAGCGGGCGGAACAACTTTCGGTAGAGGACTTTATTCATCTCACCCGGTTAATAGAAGAAAGCCGTGCAGGAACCCCAGATTGAGTTTGAATTAACGAAAGAATTCCGCGACCGCTTTCAGCAAGCCCTCGATCTTCATGATGATGCATTCATCAGACAAGCTCTGGAGGGCGTCAAAGCTGCCGACATCACCGCCCTCCTTTATGAATTCAACTCCGAGGAGTCGAAGTACGTCATGGACCTCCTTTCCCTCGAGCTTCAGGCGGAGATCATCAATGACCTGGATACCGACACGCGGAAGAATTATCTGAAAGTTTACGAGCCCCACGAGATCGCTGTGTTTCTGAATCAGCTGGATTCAGACGACGTTGCTGACATTTTGCATGAGTTGCCGGTGAAGGTCCGCGAACAGGTGCTGTCGGGTCTTGGTAAGGAGTTGCGCGCCCAGGTAACCGAGCTTCTTCGCTATGAGGAAAATGTGGCTGGAGGTCTCATGGCCAAGGAGTTGATCAAAGCGCGTGTAGGCTGGACCGTTGTACAATGCATAGAGGAGATCCGAAAGCAGGCGGAGAACGTGACAAAATTCTATGCTGTGTATGTGGTAGATGAGCATGATAACTTGCTGGGCAGGGCGGCGCTCCAGGACCTTATAGTCTCAGATGCACGTACGATCGTAGGCGACATCTGTGAGCGCGACATTGTTTCAGTACAGACTTTCCTCGAGGACTGGGAGGTTGCAGAGATCATGCGCAAATACGACCTTGAATCCGTACCAGTAGTCAACGTGCAGGGCCAGCTTGTCGGCCGCATTACCATTGACGACGTCGTTGATGTGATCACAGAACAGGCGGAAGAAGAACGCCAGCTGATGACCGGTATCAGTGAAGACGTGGAAGAAGACGACAGTGTGTGGAGAAATACACGTGCGCGCTTGCCGTGGTTGCTCATCGGTATTGCCGGAGGTCTTATGAACGCGAAGTTCATGGGTCTGTTCGAAGGCGAGCTTGCGCGTGTTACGGCCATCGCTTTCTTCACGCCTTTGATCCAGGCAACCGGTGGAAATGTCGGCATTCAATCCTCTTCGCTCATCGTACAAAGTCTTGCCAATCCCGATTTTGTCGACGAAGGATTATGGAAACGTCTCCTGAAAGTTTTTTTTGTTGCCCTCCTCAATGGAATTTTTCTCTCAACACTTGTGTTAGCGGCGAACATCGTTCTTTTTGAAGGATATGCGCTGTCGGTAGTTGTCTCCGTCGCCCTTTTCAGTGTGGTAGTGTTTGCCTCCTTCATCGGCACCGTAACACCGCTCATTCTGAACCGGTACGGATATAACCCGGCGTTGGCCGCGGGACCATTTATAACGACCATCAATGACCTGTTAGGGCTGACCATTTATTTTTTCACCATTCACTTGTTGCTGAGTTAAGATGTTGAAGTGTCTAGTCGTTGATCCAATGCATAAGAGTCTGCTTAGTATGCTCCAGCCACTGGGTTGGGAAGCGGATTACCGTCCGGATATCACCCGTGCCGAGATCAGGGAGAGACACCTGGCTTACAACGGTATGATTATCCGCAGCAAGACCACCGTCGATCGCGATCTGCTCGGCGATTCGCCTGCTTTGCGATTTATCGGTCGCGCTGGCGCAGGGCTTGACAATCTTGATCTTGAGTATCTGTCGCAAAAAAACATCCACGTGTTGCACGCGGCCGAGGGAAACAGGGATGCCGTAGGCGAGTTCTGCGTAGGTATTCTGCTCAGTTTGCTCCGCAATATTCCGCGCGCGCACCAGGAAGTCATGAATGGCATCTGGCTGCGAGAGAGTAACCGCGGCGAAGAGATGATGGGAAAGACAGTAAGCATCATTGGTTTCGGAAACATGGGCCAGGCATTTGCCACGCGATTAAGTGGTTTCGGATGTAAGGTTTTAGTGTATGATAAATACAAACACGGATTCGCGAATGAATTGTGTCAGGAAGCTGACATGCAGCGCATCTTCGAAGAGACCGATATCCTCAGTTTACATATCCCGCTGACAGAGGAAACAAGGGCGATGGTGAACACGACATACCTGAGCAAATTCAAAAAAAAGATAATTCTCATCAATACAGCCCGCGGTGAAATCATCCCGCTCTCGGATTTGGCTGAATCTATGTCAATGGGCTTCGTTCGTGGCGCGGCGCTCGATGTTCTGGAGAATGAAAAGATCGGTGAGTTAACACCTTCGCAACGCGAAGGCTTTAGAAACCTGATAAGGGGCGGCAATGTAATATTCACCCCGCATATTGCAGGCTGGACGTTTGAATCCCACATCAAAATTAATGTAGCTTTGGTGGAGAAGATCAAAACGCTGAATATTTCGTAACACGTCTTTGATCCCTTTTTGCCTCCTGAAAAAAACGGAGGTTTAGCGTGCCCCAAGCAGATCACAATACACGAGCCCGTGAAGTTGTCCAGTGATGTGCCGGGCGTTTGTCCGCTCTACGCGCATGATCCTCAAAAAGTGTTTTTAAAAAATGAAACGTTGGACTGAATTTTACAATTCGGTAATAGAGAAACCACTTTTGACCTCCACGATCGTGCTGGTGTGTGTTGCTATGCTCGTCGTCGGCCTTAGCCTTCCTTACTATTTCAGCGACTTCGATTCTTTTATTGCTCAGATCCTGGCCGAAGCCCACGGAATGATCTTCGACATTGCGGTGATTGGTATACTTATCTTCTGGCTTAATCAAAACGGTGAGATCCGTCAGCGCATCCGAACCTACAAAGATGAGATTGATGACTTCCGACTATGGGAATCAGAGGAAGCGGCTTTCCGTACGGTGGGTAACATCAAACGTCTGAACCGTCATGAGATCCATGATATCAATCTTGTCAATTGCTACCTCTCGCGAACCAACCTCAACTACGTAAACCTGACCGGCTCGAACCTCAATTCGTCTGATGTTTCGCAGTCGTCGCTTATCGAGGCCAATCTCGAAAACGCGAGATTGAATCAGACCAACTTTGAGAACTCAAATCTCAATCAAGGTAATCTCAAGGGAGCGTACGCCAGTGGCGCGAATTTCAAGGACGCATTCCTGATCAAGACGCAATTCGAAAATGCGTTCCTCATAAAAGCGAATTTTAGCAACGCGTTCCTGATGGAAGCGAACTTGCAGAATTGTTACGTCATGGGCGCTGACTTCGAAAATGCAAGCTTGTATAAAGCGGACCTCCGAGGCGCAAAAGGTCTGACTGTCGAACAGCTATCGAAGGTGAAGACCTTGTACCTGGCGAAGTTTGACGACGATATCCAGGAACAGATCATGACACACCTGCCGCAATTAGTGGGTACCTGAAATTTTTGACATTAGGGCGGAAAGTATTATCTTTGCAGTATAGCAACGGTCTCAGCCCTGAGGTCGTTGTTTCTTTTTTTGCGTTCTGTGAGAAAATCATGCAATGCGGTGAGTTGAATAATGAACGGATGATTAAGGAGGAATTCGTTATGAGCAAAATATCATATTACACGAAAGACGGTCTGGAGAAGCTGAGGAATGAGTTAAGCTTGCTCAAGTCAAAAGGCCGTGCTGATATTGCCAGGCAAATCGCTGACGCTCGTGACAAGGGCGATCTCAGCGAGAATGCCGAATACGATGCGGCGAAAGACGCGCAAGGACACCTCGAAGCGAAGATCGCTCAACTGGAGGATCTTGTAAGCAACGCGCGATTGCTGGACGAAACCAACATCGACACTTCCAAGGTGTCAATCCTTTCTAAGGTTACCATCAAGAACAAAAAGAACGGCGCTTCAGTGACTTACACACTGGTGTCTGAAGAAGAAGCCGATCTTAAAAGCGGACGCATCTCCACGTTATCGCCAATAGGCAAAGGGTTGCTTGGCAAGAAAAAAGGCGACCTCGCAAAAATAAAAACACCCGCCGGCGAAATGGAGTTTGAGATCGTGAATATCACGGCATAGTAATAACATAACCATATGTAGAGACAAGGCATGCCTTGTCTCTGCGTTGTCAGATCCCACCAGGCGACAACATCAAAAAAACCATGGCTAGCCTTTTCACCAAAATCATTAACCGGGAGATCCCGGCCCAGATTGTCGCCGAGGATGACAGATACATTGCCTTCCTTGATATCAATCCATTGGTAATGGGCCACACACTGGCAGTTCCAAAAAAAGAAGTGGATTATATTTTCGACCTGGATGACGAAACACTGATAGGCCTTCAGCTTTTCTCCAAGAAAGTGGCGAAGGCTATTCGCAAATCATTTCCATGCGATCGGATAGGCATTGCAGTTATCGGTCTGGAAGTCCCTCACACACATGTGCACCTGGTACCGCTCAATTCAATGGACGACCTTAACTTCACTCGCCGCAAGCTCAGGCCTTCACCCGAAGAGCTGGCCGCGGCGGCGGAAAAGATCAGGAAGAATATATAGGATCAAAGAAAGTCGATATCCACATTGAGTGGGTAGCGCATGAGATATTGCAACGCCTGTTTCACCGTAAGATCTTCGAAGAATACCTTGTATAACGTCGCGGTTATCGGTGCTTTTACATTGTAATAGTCTGCACACTTTTTTGCGATCTGTACAGTATTGATACCCTCTGCGATCTCGTCTGTGCTGGCGAGGATCTCGGACAAAGTTTCGCCGTTGGCCAGTCGGTACCCTACAGTGAAGTTGCGGCTAAGAGAACTGTTGCAAGTCGTAACAAGGTCACCTACACCTGCCACTCCAAGGAAGGCCTTTGTGTTGCCGCCTAATGCCCTGCCAAGGTAAACCATTTCAACCATGCCCCGGCTTACGAGCAGACCTTTTGCGTTCTCGCCGTAACCGAGCCCGCTCAGCGCGCCGGCAGCAATGGCAATAATGTTTTTCAGTACGCCGGCCAGCTCAACGCCAACCAGATCGTTGTTCCCGTAAACCTGGAAGTTGTCGTTGCGAAGCAGACGTTTTCCCAACTGTATCACTTCGTTGAAGTGACTGGCTACGACAGTTGCCGCGGGCTGGCCGGCGGCAAGCTCGCGGGAAAGGTTTGGCCCTCCGAGACATCCCACCCGCACTACTACGCTTTCTTCCGCGATCACTTCACTCATGGTTTTAACATGACCGCGGTGCAGGGTTTCCATAGTGTCAATGGTTTGTCCTTCCGGAAGCCGGATATCAAAACCTTTAGTTCCGTGAATGAGGATGTGGTAGGGGTGAAGAAATTCAGAAAGCTCCTGCATCATGGAGCGGAAATGCGCAGAAGGGACAATAGGAAAAATAATATCACACGATTCCGCTACATGCTCGAGGTCGTTCACCGGTAAAACGTTGGCATGCATGCGATGCCCGCGATGCTCACCGCGGTCCCTGATTTGGTGCACAACGCTTTCGTCACGTGCGTAGAGGAGTACCTTGCGTTTTGTGGCCAGGAGATTTGCCACGGCACTGCCGAAGTTTCCGGCTCCTATCACGCCGACTGGTTTATCGTCAGACAAACTTTTCAAGGTCATAGCCTACCAGTCTGTTGTGATAATAGTACAAGGTGTTCAGGTCGCGTGTGATGATGTTGCCCTCCTTATTGAATAATAATGGCCTTTTGAGATGAAAGATGCCTACGTTCTCAAGCCCGTGACGGATAACGAGATCTATGTCGCCCTTCAGGTGTGTTGCGTGATTCACTTTCTTTTCTTCCTTGAGTTCGTAGATCCGCTTCCTCACCTGCTTGCAGGCTGTGCGAAACTCCTCGTAAGGTAACTCAAGATCTTCTTCAGGAAGACGGAGTAGTCCGAAAAGATCCAGCTTAGGGTGATGTTTCTGCCATAGCTCGAAGGCCACGAAAGCAACAAGATGGCTCGCGAATACGCGGTTGATGCGGTGATATTCCGAAATGATCCGCTGGCTGAGCATGCGGGTATATTGATCTTCGCGCTGTTTGTCAATCGCGATCTCGTTATTCGTCAGAAAATAATCACGCGTGTTGACCAGGCGGTCGTGTGTATCCAGGCTGTTGCCGTTGTCATCAACATAATTACCCAAAACGTCCACGCCCCTTCCGATCGAAACAGAAATATTAGAGCCTTTCGTGAAGAACTTGAACAGAAACTGCAGGAGCTGCCAGCTTCCGTATTTGTCCTGTTCGGGAACATAGCGGTCCTGGCCCTTCACGGAAAGGTAGTCATCAATTAGGTCCGGGGCCTCAAGAACAAAATGGTAGTTAAGTGTAACAGGGACTATAAAGATTTTGCGCACTTCTTCGTTTGGTTTCTCCTGCAGAAAAAGATTGCGCTGCGCCTCTATGGTCGAGCTGAGGAGTCCCAGCTTCAGTTGCTTTTCGATGACCCCTGAACGCGAACGTGTGCCGCCGGGAAAAAAAAGACTGTGCGCTCCCTTTTGAATTGCCAGTGTTGAATATGCCTTCAGCGTTTCAAGGTATGGAAGATTCTTTTTCCTCCTGTCGACCTTGTATGCTCCAAGGCTGTTCATGAAATATGCAAAGATCTTGATGTTGAACAAATTCAAGCCAGCGCCATAAATGAACGCAGGCAGTCCCAGCGAGTGGATCACCCATCCGATCAGTACTGAGTCCAGGTTACTGAAGTGGGTGGGCACCATGACGACAGTGCCTATCTTGGCGAGCTTCCTTAATTGCTTTACTTTTCCAACGATGTGGATCTTGTCACGAAGGGTGTACTGGCTCCGGAAAAACGCCCCGAATTTTTTGACGCGTGCGCCGTTGAGCAGTCGTGAAAACCAGAAGCGCAACAGTTCCCGCGTCACGCGGTACGAGCTGGTCTTGAAGTTTCCTGCAATCTCGTCAGAATAGCGGAAGATGATGCGGTAAAGAATATCGTCGGCTTTAACCTGGCTTTGCTCGGTGACGTCCTGGTGGATGGTGCTGAGCTCTTCCTTGATCGCTGCCCAGAAGGAGGGTTCGTCTTTAGGATCGACACGCCACCTGTTGCGTTTCATGCGCTGTTGTTCGCGGTAAACCGTCACCTCGAGCTCGTCGAGTAGTTGTTTGGTCGTAGGGCGGACTTGTTTGATCTGGGAGAAGGCATATTGGGAGACCTCTTCTACAAACTCCTTGCGGTTCTTGCTGAGCCGATACACGGGCCAGTCAGGAATGCCATCCAGTATGGGCTTGTATTGCTTGTTTTTATTTTTCTTCTCCGCGACTTGCATTAGGACGACAAAATAAGGTATTTTTCTATTTCAGGTTAAAACAACTCACACACCGGTTCTTCTTCGTGCATCGTGGAGTGATCGCCCCATGTCCTGGAAGCGCAAGGCGGCTTGATGAAGAAATTCCGCATCGATAACGGTGAGAAGATCTTCGTCACTTGTCAAATCGAACTCAGAGATCTTGTAGGTTTGTTCGAGCAGGCCCTGTTCCAGTTTGATCAGATAACGGTTGTTCCATGAAAAGATGGTGATCTTGCAATCAGGGTGGGAAATCTCACGGACAAGGCGCATAGCACGGGCTTCATTTGCCCAAAGTTAATTCTAACCTTGCGTGAAACGAAATTTATTGTCCTTTCTCGTGGTCGGTAAGCTGACTTTTGAGGCTTTCGAGCTCCTGCTCCAGATTCCGGAAAACCGGACTGGTTTGAAGCTTGTCTGATTTCATTTGTCTTATGATCTTTTGAAGTTCCGCTTCTCGTTTTTTCAGAAGCAACTTCATCGTCGACGGATCAGGTTTCATTCGGTAGGCGTCGGGATTTTGGGGGTTTCTCATGCAATTTATTATTATTTAAATCACATCAAATTGAGCATTCGTTTGAGAAGAGCCATGGCACTTAAACAGACTTTTGCACCAGCAGCATGTAAAATGCTGGTTCTTAAGTATAAATCACGCGAACAAAGAGAGCTGAATTATTTTTTAAAATTTTTAACAGCAAGACCGGTTTGCAACTATAGAATTGATAGTGTGCGGCTCCGTGACATGAGCCGGGGGAGCCAAAGAATTTCCTTGAAAACAGACTAACTATAGGCCCTTTACCGTTACTTTGGAAGCGATTTTCCCGTGTTGGAACGACGTTTTATATCATATCTTATCCTTTATTTGTGCTGACATCTGGTTTATCGCTTTCTCTTTAATTTCCCGAATGAACCGAAAACATTTGCTGCGCTTTCTTTTCCTGTCACTGGTACTGGTTATCGGCTTCGTGTATTCGGCTCACGCCACGCACCTTCGCGCTGGTGAAATTACCGTCGAGAGGGTTAACTGCAGCAGCCTCACCTTCCGCATTACCGTCACTGTTTTCACCAATACCATTAACACAAATGTTTTATTCGGAGGAGAGGACGACTGGCTGGATTTCGGGGATGGCACCCGCATGCTCGTACCTGAGCAGCCTAACGTGGACCGCCTGGACCTTGGAGAAGGCATCGCCACTGCTTCCTTTACTATCATGCATACCTATTCGGGCAATGGCAGGAAGGTTATAAGCTACAGCGAACCAAACCGCAACGCCGGAGTTGTGAACATGGATGGCTCGGTTAACACCCGTTTCTATATCGAAACCCTCATTATCATTGATCCTTTTCTGGGATGTAACAACACTCCCAAGTTGCTGGTGCCCCCGATCGACCGCGCCTGCACAACCATTGCATGGTTTCATAACCCGGGGGCTTATGATCCCGACGGAGACAGCCTTTCATATGAGCTTGTCATTCCGTTCCGCGAACGCAACACTACAGTGGTTAACTACAAGGAGCCCAGCAACCCAGGCTTTTATAACAATTTGAACGAAGGGAACGAAGCTGGCACCGGACCGCCAACCTTCTCCATCAATTCGATAGACGGAACACTAACCTGGGATGCGCCGGGCACTGTCGGGGAATACAACATAGCTTTTGTGATCCGCGAATGGCGACTGGTAAACGGCGTTTGGGTTTCCATCGGCTTTGTCCGGCGCGATATGCAGATAATCGTTGATGACTGCGACAATGAGCGCCCCGAGCTGGAGGTACCCGAAGACGTCTGTGTTGAAGCAGGCTCTACCCTTGACGCCACTATATTCGGTACTGATCCCGACGGTGACAGCGTCAAGATCGAAGCTTTTTCTGAAATACTTAACCTTGCGGACGCCCAGTCGCCTGCTACCGTGTCACCATTCCCGGCACGCTTTGCTGCCCAGCCTGCCGAGCTTCAGTTCCAGTGGAAAACCGATTGCGCGCATATCAAGGATCAGCCTTATCAAGTCGTCTTCAAGATTACAGATAAGTCTCCGACCGGGTCGCGGCTTGTGACCTTCAAAACATGGTTCATCCGGGTGGTGGGACCGGAGCCTGAATGGCAAAGCGCCACCACGGACCTTGCAACCAGATCAGCTACCCTGGAATGGGATCCCTATGTATGCGACAAGGCTGAGACCATCCAGATATGGAGGAGGGTTGATAGCTTCGCATTCGAGCCGGATTCGTGCCAGACGGGCATGCCTGAGGAGCTCGGATATGAACTTATCGCTACTGTCTCGGACTCGGTGAGCACTTACACTGACACTAACGAAGGCGACGGCCTGGCCAGCGGCGCCCAGTATTGTTACAGGCTTGTGGCCACCTTCCCGTTGCCGAAGGGAGGGGAAAGCTACGTCAGCGACGAGATTTGCCTGACGCCCATCCTTGCGGATAAAGCCATCATTACGAACGTAACCGTAGATGTGACTAACAGGGCCGGGGCGACCGATGGGCGCATTACCGTCAAATGGGTGCCGCCGTTCGAAGCGGACCCGGCGCAGTTTCCACCACCCTATCAGTATCGCGTCCTCAGGGGAGAAGGACTTACTGGGGAGGAAAATCTTGTCCTCGTTACCACCACGTCTGCTACAACTTTTGTTGATACCGGGTTGGATACCGATACAAGAGCTTACAATTACCGGATCATTGCAGTTGATAGTCAGAACAAACTCCTGGACCCTTCAGCCACCGCTTCCTCCGTCAGGTTGGATGCTGATTCGGAGGTGAACAGCATCCGGCTTTCATGGAGGGCGGAAGTTCCCTGGTCTAACCAGATACAAACCACTCCTAACGAGCACCTTATTTACCGCGGGCCCGAGGGTGCTGCGGATGATCAGCTGGAATTGATCGCGAGCGTGAATGTTACTTCTTCAGGATTTACCTATCTCGATGAAGGTCCGCTTGATCCCAACTCGGTATATTGCTACAAGGTGATGACGCGGGGAGCATACGGCAATCCGAATATAGCCGAACCGTTACTTAATTTCTCGCAGATGGTATGTGCTCAGCCAGGGGATACGATCCCTCCGTGCAAGCCTGAAGCACCTGTGCCGGTAGATCCGCTGAGCTGTGAGGAGTATCTCGCAGCCACTGAATGCGAAACAAATATTTTCTCCAACACCCTCGAATGGACGCCTGCTGATACAGACTGCGCAAATGATGTTTCTTATTATCGCATCTGGGTGGCTTCCTCCACCACCGGTGAGTATAGCATGTTGCCATTCGAATGGCGTGAGACTGTGTTCACCGATAACAACCTGCCGTCCTTTGCGCGCTGTTACCGTATTCAGGCCGTAGACCGCTCCGGAAATGAAAGCGATCTCAGCGATCCTATTTGTTTTGATAACTGTCCATATTACGAGCTTCCCAATGTCTTTACACCGAATGCTGACGGATGCAACGACTTGTTCAGCGCTTTCAGCAATCGCGAGGAAATTGGCGGCGAGACAGGCTCGTCGGCAGGTCAATGCGAGATCGATCCAGGCGATGCTCAGAGACGTTGCGCGCGTTTTGTTGAAAAAGTATCCGTGCGCATCTACAACCGCTGGGGTAAAGAAGTTTATGCCTACGAATCAGGAGGAGAACGCACCATCTACGTCGACTGGGACGGTCGTGATTTTAACGGTCGCGACTTGAGCACGGGCGTCTATTACTATGTTGCTGACGTGACCTTCGACTCCGTCGATCCTGCAAAAGAAAATCAGATCATCAAAGGCTGGGTGCATTTGCTGAGATGATCGGCTCCGACCGGTCCCTGAGCTTGCCGCCTCACGACTGACGACTGACGACTGACGCCTCACGACTGACGACTGACGCCTCACGATTGACGACTGACGCCTCACGCCTCACGACTGACGCCTCACCATTGATCCCCTCGTCTAAACTTCCCCGCGGCCCTTTGATCTTTCCCCGATATCCTTCTATTTTGCCCGCGAAATAATACTCTCACGTAAACCAGAAAATTTGAAAGCTTACATCTTCCCGGGGCAGGGAGCCCAGTTTCCCGGAATGGCCAAGGATATTTACGAGCAAAACAACAAGGCGAAGGATCTGCTCGATCAGGCAAACGATATTCTGGGATTCAACATTACGGCAATCATGTTCACTGGAACTGCGGATGAATTAAAGCAGACAAAGGTTACACAGCCCGCAATTTTTCTTCACTCGGTCGCCATCGCCCTAACATCTGATTCTTTTGCGCCCGATATGGTTGCCGGCCACTCACTGGGGGAGTTTTCAGCCCTGGTTTCAAACCGATGCCTCTCTTTTCAGGATGGCCTCAGGCTCGTATACAAACGCGCTATGGCGATGCAAAAGGCTTGCGAGACTAACCCCTCAACGATGGCGGCGATCCTCGGACTGGACGATAACGTTGTTGAAGACATCTGCGCCGGCATCGATGAGATCGTCGTGCCCGCAAACTATAATTGTCCGGGTCAACTGGTAATCTCAGGCAGCATCAAAGGAATTGATATTGCCTGCGAGAAGCTGAAGGCTGCGGGAGCGAAACGGGCCCTTCCGCTGCAGGTAGGTGGTGCGTTTCATTCACCCCTGATGGAGCCGGCGCGCGAAGAGCTTGCAGCGGCCATCGAAAGTACAACATTCAACAAGCCAAGCTGTCCTGTTTATCAGAATGTGAATGCGTCTCCTTCCATTGATGTGAACGAGATCAAAAAAAATCTCATCGCACAATTAACAGCCCCGGTGCGCTGGACGCAGTCGGTACGCCGGATGACACAAGATGGCGCGCGCACTTACATCGAATGCGGGCCTGGCAAGGTTTTACAGGGACTGGTAAAGAAAATTTCTCCGGAGGTCGAGGTGTCTAGTCTCTGATCGCTCACGGTTATCGCGTCGAAACCGATCTCGAAGAGAGGATTAATATTTTGATTCTGCTTCTGACAAGCGTGTGACCTCAAGTGTATCGGGACATACGTGCAGCAGATCGCGTACTGTGCGATGCAACACGGGATGTAAAAAGTCTGCAGCGATCTCTGCAAGCGGTACAAGCGTGAATCTCCTTTCCGGGATACCCGGGTGTGGAACAGTCAAACGAGGCGTATTGATAGCTTTGTCCCCGAAGAAAAGCAGATCAATGTCAATGAGACGCTGTCCCCATTTCTCACGGCGTACACGCCCCATCTGCTGCTCGATCTTCAACATCTTTTCCAGCAGATCTTGCGGCGAATAGATAGATTCGATCTCCGTGACCTGGTTAACGAAATCCGGTTGTTCGCGCATCCCCCACGCCGCGCTTCTGTACAGCGCCGAACATGCGATGATTCGTCCACATTGTTTTTCGATAAATTCTCTGGCAGTCTTCAGGTTGATGACAGGGTGGCCCTCATTTGAACCCAGCAATAGAAAAATTCCGTTATACATGCTGTCGCGTCGCCTGCAAACATACTTTTTATTGGACACACTTATGCTTACTTTTGGCCCTAAATAATCCGGAATATGACCTTTGGAAAAACGTTTTTTGCATCGTGCCTTGGCGCACTCGCGGCCCTGGTCGTTTTCTTCTTCTTTTCCATATTCATCATAGGGAGCATGGTTTCGGCGATATCGGAGGATAAAAAAGTAGTGCTGGAGGAAAACTCTGTCCTTCATCTGGAGCTGGATGCGCAGATCCACGAGATGCAGCAGGAGAACCCGCTTGCTGGTCTGCCATTACCAGGGACAGATGTGCGGAAGATCGGGCTGATGCAACTTAAACAGGCCATTGACCATGCAAAAGACGACGACAAGATCAAAGGAATATATGTTGAGGTAAGTCAACCCACGGCGGGCTTCTCTACACTCGAGGAGATACGCCATTCGCTTTTGGAATTCCGCGAAAGCGGCAAGTGGGTGGTGGCATACAATGAAACCATGTCAGAAGGCGCGTACTATCTCAGCAGCGCAGCGAATGAAATTTATCTGAATCCGTATGGAGAGATCGAATTCAATGGTCTCACCGTAACGATCGGTTTTTATAAGAAGTTGTTCGACAAGCTGGAGATACGTCCTCAGATCTTCCGCGTAGGTGAATTTAAAAGCGCGGTCGAGCCGTTCCTCATGGAAAAAATGAGTAAGGAAAACAGGCTTCAGCTCACCGAGATGGCTAATAGCATCTATGACTACATGCTTGGGCGCATCTCGGAATCGAGAAACATCGACAAGCAAAGATTGGAAGAGATTTCCGATCAGATGCTCGTGAGGAACGCGGATGCAGCCGTGGAAGTTGGTTTGGTGGATTCACTCTTGTATCCTGACCAGTTCCTGAATGTGCTGAGAGAGAAGCTCGATGTCGATGAAGACGATGACATCACGTTCATTAAGTATAACCGCTATCGCAAAAGCTTTTCCACTTATAAGGATTCGGACAACGAGATCGCTGTAATTGTCGCAGACGGGACCATCATGCCGGGAGATGGCGATCAGAATGACCAGGTGATCGCGGCGGATAAATTCGTTGAGGAGATCCGCAAGGCGCGCGAAGATGATGATGTGAAGGCAATTGTCCTTCGTGTTAATTCGCCAGGAGGCGAGTTCAAGGCATCAGACATGATTTGGCGCGAGCTTAAGCTTGCCACCAATGAGAAACCAGTCATAGCATCAATGTCTGACTATGCGGCATCCGGGGGCTATTATCTCTCAATGGTCTGCGACACCATCGTCGCCCAGCCTCATACGATCACTGGCTCCATCGGTATCTTTGGCATCATGCTCGACATGAGTGATTTTCTGGGTGATAAACTTGGCATCACCTTCGACGAAGTTCGCACCGGGGCCTATGGAGACACTTACACGGTGACCCGGCCACTGACAGAAGCTGAAAAGAACTTCATCCAGCATAACCTCGACGAATACTACGAGATCTTTACAAAGAAGGCAGCAGAGGGAAGGGACGTTGCGCATGAGGATATCCAGAAGGTAGCTTCCGGACGCGTGTGGACCGGCCAGCAGGCACTGGACAGGAAGCTCGTAGACATACTGGGCAACTTCGATGATGCCGTCGAGATCGCCGCGGAGGCCGCCGGCGTCTCTGACGATTACAAGGTGCGTTTTTATCCCGCGCCTAAGAACTTCCTCGAAGAATTGCTCATCAACTTTGAAGAGAATGCTGAAACAAAGGTTCTCCAACGACAGTTGGGCGACATGCACTCGTGGTATCAGCATTTGCAAAAAATAAAAGAATATCAGGGCGCGCAGGCGCGCATGCCGTTCGAGCTTAAATTCGAATAGTAGCCCAGGTCAAATCGCACACATCATTGCAACATCAAGGAGATGTCGCATCAAGAAATAAAGAATTTAATGACAATCAGGAATAACTGGACACGCGAAGAAATCACCCGAATTTATCGAAAGCCCGTGCTCGAGCTGATCTATCAAGGAGCATCAGTTCACCGGCAATATCACGATCCGTCGGAAGTTCAGGTCTGCACGTTGTTATCCGTCAAGACTGGTGGATGTCCTGAGGATTGTGCTTACTGCCCCCAGGCCGCCCGTTACCACACAGGGGTTGCAGTCCACAAGCTCCTGGAGGTGGAAGAGGTTCTCGGAAAAGCGCGTGAAGCCAAAGATGCAGGAAGCACGCGCTTTTGTATGGGAGCCGCCTGGCGCGAAGTCCGTGATAACCGCGACTTTGATAAAGTTATCGACATGGTTAAAGGGGTGAACAAGCTTGGACTGGAAGTGTGCTGCACGCTTGGAATGCTCAGTCCTGAGCAAGCGCTGAAATTGAAAGAAGCGGGCCTGTATGCATACAACCACAATCTCGACACCAGTGAAGAATTTTACGGTGACATTATCTCAACGCGCACTTATCATGATCGCCTTGAAACATTAGAGAATGTTCGCAGCGCAAAGATATCCGTGTGTTCGGGAGGTATTATAGGAATGGGTGAGAAAGAAGATGATCGCATCGGAATGCTTCACACACTGGCTACGCTTCCTGAACATCCCGAATCTGTTCCGGTAAATGCTCTTGTTCCGGTTGAAGGCACACCACTGGAAGATCAACCACGGGTGTCTGTATGGGAGATGGTACGCATGATTGCCACTGCGCGCATCATCATGCCACGCGCCATGGTGCGGCTATCCGCAGGACGTGTGCGGATGACGCTCGAAGAGCAAGCCTTATGTTTTCTCGCGGGTGCGAACAGCATCTTTGCCGGTGATAAACTTCTGACCACTCCAAACCCTCAGTTCGTTGAAGATCAGCAAATGTTCCAGATGCTTCAGCTGAAGCCGCGTCCCGCAGGGAAGGCTCAACAAGCATGATGAGCTAAAAATTTTGGAGCCAGCAGGTGAAAAGCTGACGCTGTTTTGCACGCAGCTGTTTGAGCATTCGTCATCTTTTTGTCTCAGGTGCATCAATATCAAAGTCTGAACTTCGTTAACTTCAAAACTTTCACAAGTTTCCGACTCCTGACCACACAACTAAGGCCGCTTCATATATCAGAAGCTCTGCCGCTACAGGTTATCGCATCTTTTGGCGAGTGATCTGTTATGCCGCATCGCGTGGCCGGTCGGGTACAGTTTTATACTATTGTAAGAGAACATCTTACAGATCGATCATGCTTTGCTATGGATAGAAGATTCACCGGATTTTTTCTGCTTTATTTCTTTATAAACATCGTTTGTTATTCCCAGGTCGACACTACATACCTCTACAACCCAAATGCACCGTTCGGCCCGCTGGATATTCGCATCGCCAAATCCCCAACAAATTATTATTATCTCCAGGAAGGACAAACATTCAGTTTCCGGGAATCATCGCCAGGAGTAAAAACCAATACTTTCCTTGACATGACTTCGTACTGGGATTCAAGTCCCTTCGAGCAAGGACACCTTCGTGAGAAGAACGGCGGCGATAATTTTATCATGAATTACCGGTTGTTAAAGCCGGTTGATTATAATCCAACCTTTGAACCTGGCTACCCGATCATTATACTCATGCATGGATTTGGCGAGCGGGCCAATTGTGATGATGATCTGTGCTATCATGCGGACCGCTCCTGGACCCCATTTAAGAACACACCCCCGGCGCCAACAGATCCGCAATTCGAATTGCTCAACAATGACCACAACCTTTTGCACGGTGGATTGCGACACCTTTCGGCAGTGCAGCGCGCCAAAGGCAAATTGCCGGGCGATGCATCGCTCGATGACAAATCTTTTCCGGGATTCGTACTGTTTCCTCAAAATCTTAATGGCTGGGATCAGTTTGCTGTGCAGGACGCCATCCGGATACTGAGGCTCCTGATAAAAAAATATAACATCGACGAGGACCGCGTGTACATCGAAGGTCTTTCGAACGGAGGCCACGGCATGTACGAGGCCATCAAGCGCGCTCCCTGGCTCTTCGCATCAGCGATCGGCATGTCCGCTATTGACGATGGCTTCATCAACGTGCAGGGGATGGCTCCGGCCGTGGCTCATATTCCTCTCTGGTTATTTCAGGGGGGCTTTGACGTGTTGCCTTCGCCAGGAAAAACGCAGCGCTACATTCAGCAATTCCGGAGCGCAGGCGCCCATGTGCGGTACACACTGTATCCGGAGCTTGGCCACGGTACATGGAACAAAGCCTTCGGTGAACCTGACTTTTTTACATGGATGCTCGGGCATAATAAGGCAGACGTCCATAGCTTCGGAAACTCTTCGTTCATATGCTCTGGAGAGGGGACACGGCTCGAGGTGGCCAAAGGCTTTAAGGCATACCAATGGCAGTACAATGGGCAGACCAT
>Ga0307416_100000197_pt1 | contig 31839 bp, 27 predicted proteins | sample DK1Cmetagenome_2_FD_203821 | JGI IMG/M metagenome (GOLD analysis project Ga0307416, IMG submission 203821) | Maize rhizosphere microbial communities from greenhouse at UC Davis, California, United States - DK15-C-3 | ecosystem: Host-associated > Plants > Roots > Rhizosphere > Soil | place...
CTCACTCAGCAGTTCTTCGGCACTGCTGCCCGTCCTGCCTTCATGCCGATGGATGCATGGCGTGAGGAAGACACGTTCCACGTTGAGTTCGACCTGCCAGGTGTCAATCCAGACTCGATTGATTTGGACGTTGAGCGGAATGTGCTTACTGTGAGCGCCAATCGGCCAGCTCGTGATGGTAACGTCAAGTATTTCGCAAACGAGCGCCCCAGCGGTGTATTCAGCCGGCAGTTGATCTTGGGCGACAACGTGGATCTGGACAAGATTTCCGCCAGCTACCACGATGGCGTGCTCGCTCTTGAGGTACCTGTCGCGGAGAAGGCGAAGCCACGCAAGATCGCCATCGCGGCAGGCGACGGTCAGCGCAGTATCGAGGGCTGATGATGTAGCCGGCTGGACCGGCAAGCGAAACGGGCGAAGGCTGACCGGATGGGTCGGCGCCAAAGGCTTGTCTGTGAGTCCCGCTGTGAGGTTGCGCTTGCGGGATGTTGATTTGAGTTCCTAGGCTTTGGCGTCGAGGCACCGCTGGTCGCCTTCGCTTTTGTGGCTTCGATTCTGCGAAGTATGTCCGTAACTTAGGCCTCTCCGCTCTCACGCGGTGCGGCGCTGCGCGCCAGCCACCTGTCGCCAACTTCCTGCTGGGTCCGGTAGCCCGCCAGGACCGCAGGTGCCGCCGATTCCTCCAGCTTTCTTCCCAGCAAGGGGATCGCGACCTTCAGGTCGCCGCGAACATCGACCACGCTGCCACGACCTCCTGGTGAAAGCCGTATTCCGCCCTTGAACGTGACCGGTTGACCGAGCACGGTCATCGTGACTGTGGCGCTCCGCGAGCCGTCCGGGGTTGCCTCCGCCCAGACAATTTCGTCATTGATGGTCAGCTGCGGCCCCGTGAATCGCGCCGCCGATTCTGGGGCCGGCAACGTGCGCGAGGTCTGCGTCGTCGCGCCTCCGGCCGACACGTGGTAGCTGATCGAGTCGCTGGCAACGCAGACCTCTTCGAGATACGCCTGATCGGTCATCATGGCGTACACCTCGGCGGGTGGGGCAGCAAAGTCAAGGTGACTAGAGATGTCCATGGCGGACATGATGTCACCGCTATGTCAGTGGTGCTGCGTCCTCGTCTATGACCGGTAGCACGACTCGCGGGCTAAGGTCGAAGGTAGCCGGGCACATCGGGGTGCGACGGCGTAGATCGGATGGTAGACGTGACGACTTTCGAGGTGGAGCTCGAGCAGGAAAAGACTGAGAAGATCGCTCAGGTAGCCGCTCGCGGAGCGAGCATCGCCGCCGAGCTCGGTCATGATCCAGATGCGGTGCAGGTCTTCCTCCGCCATTACTTCCGACATGTTGACGCCGTCGATGTCGATGAGCGGACGGTCTCAAATCTCCTCGGTTTGGTCGAAAGCCATTATCGGGCCGCCATGCAGCGGCCCGCGGCCCGGGCCGTGATCAGTATTCGGACGCCTAACCAGGCCGACGACGGCTGGACCGCCGGCGGCGCAACGGTCGTGCAGATCGTGACCGATGATCGGCCATTCCTCGTCGACTCGGTGACGATGGAGGTGCTGCGTCAGGGCTGGAGCATCCGGGAGGTGTTCCATCCCCAATTCCGGGTGCGGCGTGACCTTGAAGGAAATCTGCTGGGCATCGTACGGTCAAGCGAGGCTGAGCACGATCCAAGCGTCATGCCCGAGTCCTGGATGCACTTGGAGATCATCCCGCCCGCACACCCGGACGGTCGAGAGTCCCTGGCATCGGAGCTAGAACAAGGGTTGTTGGAGGTTCTGCGACTCGTCGAGGAAGCGGTCCAGGACTGGCAGAAGATGATCACCAGGTCCGAGGACACCATTGAGCTGTTGAAGGACCCTCAAGTGGTTCACGCCCACAGCAAGCAAGCCGCGCTGGCCTGCGAGCTGCTCAGTTGGCTCAATGCCAATCACTTCACTTTCCTTGGCTATCGCGAGTACCAGATGCTCACCGATGCCTCCGGGACCCATTTCAAGGTTTGTCCTGGTACCGGCCTGGGAATCCTGCGGGCCGACCAGGATCCACCGGGCACCTTCAACGCGGTCCCGTTGCCGAACGCCGAGTCCGAGTTGATGATCATCACAAAGGACAACCAGAAGTCCCGGATCCATCGGCCGGCCTATCTGGACTACGTCGCTTTTCGCATTTTCGACGCGGCTGGACGGGTTATCGGTGAACGACGGTTTCTCGGCTTGTTCTCGTCCTCGGCGTACTCAGAAAGCGTTGTTCGAGTACCGGTGCTGCGGCAGAAGACCGCTGCGGTCATCAAGCTCTCGGGCTACGGCGAAGACAGCCACGGCGGCAAGGCGATCATGGACGTGCTGGAGACCTATCCGCGGGATGAGCTGTTCCAGACCCCGGTCCCCGAGCTGGCCACCATCGTTGAAAAGGTCGCTCACCTCAAGGAGCGCCGGCAGGTCCGGATGTTCGTGCGGCCCGACCCGTACGGGCGCTATCTGTCTTGCCTGGTCTATTTGCCTCGGGACCGCTACACCACCTCGGTACGCCGGCGGATGGAGGACAACCTGCTGCGGGCTCTCGGCGGTGCCTCGATCGACTACACGGCACGCGTCACCGAGTCCGTGCTGGCCAGACTCCACTTCGTGGTGCGCATGCCGGTTGGCGAGGCGATGGGTGAGATCGACGTGCAGTCACTAGAGAGGCAACTGACGCTTGCCACCCGATCCTGGGATGACGAATTCGCCGATCTGATCATCGACATGGACAACGCGGACCGCTTGGCGACATTGTCGCGTGCCCTTCCGGAGGGCTACAAGGAGGACTACACCTCCCAGCAAGCGGTCAAAGATCTGAGCGCCCTGCTCGCGCTCAAGGGCCAGCACGACATGTCGATGGCGATCTATGTCCCTGACCGTCCCGACGATGAAGCTGAGCTGCGGCTGAAGATCTTCCGACGCGAGGCATCCCTCTCGCTGTCGAGGATCTTGCCTCACCTGTCGCTGCTGGGTGTCGATGTGATCGACGAGCGGCCGTACGAGATCACGATGGGCAAAGATCAACGGGCGTTCATCTACGACTTCGGGGTACAGGTGCCAGGCGGCGCTGAAGCCGTCCATAGCCGCTGGACCCCAGAGGGTCGCCGCCGGTTCATGGAAGCGTTCTCTGCCTCCTATGTCGGCAACAGCGAATCCGATGGTTACAACGCGCTAGTAATGGGGGCCGACCTCGACTGGCGTGACGTCAGCGTATTGCGATCGATCGGCCGCTATCTGCGCCAGGTCGGCGTGACCTACAGTCAGTCCTATTTCGCCCAGGCACTGACCAACAATGTCGACGTTGCCAGGCAGCTGATGCAGCTCTTCCGAACTCGTTTCGATCCCCACACGGGGCTCGACATCAAAGCGCGGACCGCCGCTAGCAGCGAGCTGGTGGACAAGATCAAGAGATCGCTCAACGATGTAGCCAGTCTTGATCATGATCGAATCTTGCGATCGTTCCTGGCCGTCATCCAGGCGGTGGTCAGAACCAACTTCTACGTTGCGAACCGGCAGGCGATCGCCCTGAAGCTGCTGCCGAGGCAGATTCCGGATACGCCTGAGCCGCGTCCGGCGTTCGAGATTTTCGTCTATTCGCCGCGGATGGAAGGGGTTCATCTGCGCTACGGGCTGGTGGCACGCGGCGGCCTGCGCTGGTCGGATCGGGCAGAGGACTTCCGTACCGAGATCCTCGGCTTGGTCAAGGCCCAGATGGTCAAGAACACCGTGATCGTTCCGGTCGGGGCCAAGGGCGGGTTCTATTGCAAGCGCTTGCCCGACCCTAGAGATCGCGAGGGCTGGCAGGCCGAAGGCCTTGCCTGCTACCAGCTCTTCGTATGCAGCCTGCTCGATGTCACCGACAACATCGTCAACGATGCCGTCGTGCCGCCGGCCGACGTAGTCCGTTACGACGGCGATGATCCGTATTTGGTCGTTGCAGCCGACAAGGGCACGGCCACATTCTCTGATGTCGCCAATAAACTCTCGGTGGATTCCGGGTTCTGGCTCGGCGACGCCTTCGCCTCAGGTGGCTCGTCAGGGTATGACCACAAAGGCATGGGCATCACCGCCCGTGGAGCCTGGGAATCGGTACAACGCCATTTCCGCGAGATGGATCTCAACCCACAGACGTCCGACTTCACCTGCGTCGGCATCGGCGACATGGGCGGTGATGTCTTTGGAAACGGAATGCTGCTCAGCAAGCACATCAAACTGCTGGCGGCATTCGATCATCGCCATCTCTTCGTCGATCCAAACCCCGATCCGGCGCGTAGCTGGGAGGAACGCGCGCGGCTCTTTGCGCTGCCGCGCTCCAGCTGGGCCGACTACGACACGGATCTGATCTCCCAGGGTGGGGGCGTATTCCCACGCACGCTCAAGTCGATCGAGATTACCGAGGAGATGCGGCACGCTCTAGGCATCGATAAGTCAGTCCAGGCGCTGACACCGGCGGAGTTGATCCAGGCTTGTCTGCGGGCGCCGGTGGACCTGCTGTGGAACGCCGGCATCGGGACGTTTGTGAAGGCGGTGACAGAGAGTCACGACGACGTCGGTGACAAGACCAATGACGCGCTCCGAGTCGATGGTTGCGAGGTACGGGCTAAGTGTGTCGCAGAAGGTGGAAACCTAGGCTTCACCCAGCTCGGCCGGATCGAGTACGCCGAAGCGGGCGGCCGTATCAACACCGACTTCATTGACAACTCTGCCGGTGTTGACACATCCGATCATGAAGTCAACATCAAGATCTTGCTGATTGGAGAGGTGGCGGCAGGGCGGCTGACCTCGGAAGATCGTGATGAGTTGCTGGCTTCGATGACCGATGAAGTCGCCGGCCAAGTGCTTGCCGATAACTATGACCAGAACCTCGCGCTGGCAAATGCCGTCTATCAGGCGGCTGCGATGGCTGGGGTCCACGCGGACTGGATAGAGCGTCTGGAAGACCGGGGGCTGATCGACCGGGAGATCGAGTTCCTGCCCTCCTCCGAAGCCATGGAGATGCGGCGGGCGAACCACAAAGGATTGACCTCACCGGAGTTGGCGACGTTACTGGCTTACACCAAGATCGTTCTTGAGGACGAGCTTCTGGCCTCCGATATGCCAGACGACCCGTACCTCCTGGATTGGTTGATCAATTACTTCCCCAGCGCGATACGGGATCGCTACGCCGACCGGATGGCCAAGCACCGGCTGCATCGCGAAATCATTGCAACTGTCGTGGTGAACCAGTTTGTGAACCAGTCAGGGATTACCTGCTTCCATCGATTGTCGGCAGAGACCGGAGCCAAGGCGCCGGATCTGATACGGGCGCAGATCGCGGCGCGGGCGATCTTCGGTGCCGCTGAGCTGGACAAAGCTATCGCTGCTCTTGATCACAAGATCACTGCCGATATGCAAACCCGGTTGCGGCTGGAGGTGCGCACCGTGGTAGAGCGCGCTACCCGCTGGTTGATCAACAACCGCCGTCATCCTGTTGATATCGGCGCCGTAGTTCAGGAGTTCTCTGCCGGCGTCGCTCAGGTTCAGCAGGCTTTGCCACAGATCTTGACGGGGCGTGACCTGGAGGCGCTTGAGCAACGGCTGAAGAGCTATCGCGCTGCCGGCGTGCCCGATGAGCTGGCAGCCGCCATCGCGGCTTTACCTAGGGCGTACCCGGGACTGACGATCCAGCAGACCGCAGCGATGTCTGGCGTGGATGTTCTGAAGGTGGCCGAGCTGCACTTTACCCTCGGTCAGCGGCTTGGGCTGGACCGCTTGCTAGGGCGGATTATCGAGCTGCCTCGGGAGGATCGGTGGCAGACCATGGCCCGGGCCGCGCTACGCGACGACCTGCACACGGTGCACGCCCAGCTCACCGCTGAACTGCTCAAGTGGAATGGAGCAACGAGCAAGAGCGCCCGTGATGTGGTCCTCGCCTGGGAGAAGGCGAATGGCGCGGTGCCGGAGTCTGTGCGTACGCTGCGCTCTGTGACCAGCGGCCATGCCGATCTTGCGCGGACGTCCGTTGGTCTTCGCGTCGTCCGCAGTTTGTTGTCCAGGCTTTGACGAACTCCGGCGTGATAGGTCTGAGGTATGCGGATCGACCTGCACACGCACTCGTCGGTGTCTGATGGGACCGACCCTCCAGCCGAGCTGGTCGCAAAGGCACGTGAGGTAGGGCTTGATGTGGTTGGACTTACCGACCACGACACTTTTGACGGACTGGATGAAGCAGTAGCTGCGGGGGAGCGGCTAGGCGTCGAGGTGGTACGCGGAATGGAGCTGTCATGCTCCCGTCACGGCAACAGCGTGCACGTCGTGGCGTACGGGGCTGATCCGGCCAGCCCCGGGCTGGCAGCCGAGATGGTCCGAGTCCGGGATGGCCGGCTGGGCCGGCTGGCTGGCGTGCTCGCGAAGCTGGCCGCTCTTGGTGCGCCGGTCAGCGAGGCGGAGGTCATGGCACAGGTGGGTAACAGCCCCTCGGTCGGTCGGCCGCATATTGCCGATGCATTGATCCGGGCCGGCCATGTTCGTGATCGGCAGGAGGCGTTCGATCGCTTTCTAGCCGACGGAGGTCCAGCACACGTACCCCGCTACACGATCGAAGTCGAACGTGGCATTGGCTTGATTCACCAGGCCGGTGGCCTTGCCGTGATCGCCCATCCCTGGGGTCGAGGGCGTGAGCACATGCTGCCGTCGAGCGCTGTACGAGCCCTGGTCCTTGATCACGGGCTGGATGGCATCGAGGTTGATCATCAAGATCATGATGTGGAGACTCGCCGGCAGCTGCGGGCATTGGCCGATAGCTTGGGTCTGCTGCCCACCGGATCCAGCGACTATCACGGCACCGGCAAGCTTGATCATGATCTGGGCTGCAACACCACAGATCCGGAGGTTTTCTCCGAGATGCGGCGTCGTCTTGGCGACCTGGACTCGTCCACTGCTCGACCCACACCGCGCTCGGGCCGATGATGCAACAACGAGCTCTTAAGGCCACGGTCGTAGCAGTCGCCAATCAGAAAGGTGGCGTCGCGAAGACGACCACAGTCGCATCCCTGGGTGCAGCCTGGTCACAACTCGGCCAGCGTGTGTTAATCGTTGATCTTGACCCGCAAGCATGCCTGACCTTCTCGGTCGGCTACGACCCGGAGTCGATTGGCTGCTCGGTGCATCAGGTACTGACGGGACAGGTCCCGGCGTACCAGGCAGTGATCGAGACCGAAGAAGGATCAGATCTGCTGCCAGCCACGATCGAGCTGGCCACCACAGAGCAATTGCTGCTTACCCGGACCGGTCGGGAGCGCCTTTTGGAGCTGGCGCTGAAACCGCTGCTCAGCTCCTACGACTTCATCGTCATCGACTGCCCTCCCACCCTTGGCATCTTGACCACTCTTGCGCTGACCGCCTCACAAGGCGTCTTGATTCCTTTGCAGTGCGAGACGCTTAGCCATCGTGGTGTCGGTCAGCTGCTGGACACGATCTACGACGTCAAGAAGGTCACCAACCCCCGGCTGACTGTGATCGGGGTTCTTCCCACGCTCTTCGACGGGCGGACCTCGCACGCTCGCACAGTGTTGGAGCGCATCGGTGATGATTACGGTGTGCCGGTCCTGTCTCCGCCGATTCCGAAGTCCGTCCGCTTCGCCGAGGCGCCGGCGGTTGGGCGCACCGTGCTGAGCACGGCGAGGTCGACGAAGGGTGCGGCGGCGTACCGGGACCTCGCCCGAGAGTTGCTTGCGCTGCGCGCGAACTCTTGACCCAGAACGCTGGATCGCTCGGTCCACTCGCTGCGTTCGAAAACTCCGCAGCGGTCGGAAACTTGACACTCGATGACCAGATCAGGGCTCGAAAAGTCCGCAGCGGTCGGAAATTTGAGAAGTGTGCAGTCAGCCGTCAGGCGATGAAGGTGGCCAGTCGATACGCACGGCGTCTAGCTCGCCGAAGCCCTGACCGTCGTTCTCTCATCGGCACTCGATCGCTGCGCCAGCTCTGCATAGAGATGATCAAGCTGAGCGGCCGGCTCACCGAGTCCGTCCAACGCGTCCAGCTGTCGGGCGATCCGCTCTGATCGCCACTCGCAGGCAAGCAGATCCAGCGCAACCCAGATCGCTAGGGCGTGATGGTGCAGTATCGCGTCCAGCTGCGAGCGCAGTGCCTCATCTGCGGGGTCTTCACATGAGGTCGGGAGAAGATCGCGGAGACCGAAGAACCGCCGTATTAGCGGTCCACCGCGCGGCGCCAGAAAGCCAAGACCTTCACGAGCCCGGGCACCGCGGACCACCGCCTCGGCTTCGTCCTGGAGTATTACTGCCTCCGCCGCGATGCGACGCATCGCAGCCCGTGGGTTGCCTGCGGGGTCGCCTTGCCGGATCGGCGCCTGTCCTAGCTCGCCAAGCCGCTCGACTGCTCCACCCGCCGCAGATATGGTCTGCGCCGACCGACGGCGTCGAAAGCCGCGCATGTGCCGACCTTAGCTCCGGCTGCCAATCTTCACGGGCGCGGGCCTCAGGGATGCGGCGCAACCATGACCAGCAGCGAGGTTGTCGACAAGATCACGAACGCGATGCAGAGTTCAGCGCCCATGACAACGGCAAGTGTCGGAATTCCAGCCGCTTTAACCGGCACACCAGGCGGCTGATGCGACTGCCGAAACGCCGCACGGGCCGCATATTTGCGCCCCTCGTTACCCATCAGCAGCATCAAGCCAAAAATGCTGATCTTGATCAATAGCACCAATCCGTAGCGTGACGTGGCAAGCTGGTACGCCCCGCCAGCCACGACGAGAGCATGCACAATCCCGGTGACCACGAGAGTCGCCACGCTCAATTGCGCAACCCGGGAGAATCGCGGGATGAGCCGGTCGAGCTCTTGGACCTTTTCGCCGGGGATGAGCACCGCGGCCAAAGCAACGAGGCCACCAAGCCAGGCACACGTTGCCAACACATGCAGACCGGTCGTCGCAATCTTGGCAACCTCCCAAGGCCCACCAATGGCGTCGGATTGGGCCACCATCGACGCCGCGATCAGCAGCACGAGGCTAAGCGCCACAACGCGACGCAAGCCGACCACGGCACCGCTAATAATGTCCGGCAAGAACAACATCGCGGCCACCAGGGCTGCGAGCCTGACCAGCTGGGCGGCGCCGCCCAGCGGCGTGACGATGTCGCCGAGAAGCCGCCCTCCGACGATCAATTGGATGGCAGGACCGGCGAGCGTACCGATGATCATCGCCGCCGTACCACCCAAGGCCAGAATTACCAGGCGACGATTTTTGCGACCGTCCGGCCAGACGATGCACCAAAAGGTCAAGGTCCCAGCGAGAAGTACATACCCGGCATAAGTCAGTACCCGGTTTGCTCCCAGCGCAAGATCGATCAGGTCTTGGGTCATTCGCCGCCGGCTGTCATTGCGGCCTCGGGACGTCGTACTGTACGACGATCACGGCTTTGGCCCGGGTCAGCCGTGGCTTGACGCGAAGCTGCGGGGGCCGTCCGGTCGAACAGGCCCGATCACGCAGTCGCAGGGCCGGGCACGCGATATTGAGCACCGTGCTTCCGCTGATCATCATTGCGACCTTGAGATTGCTGGGACCGCCTGCCATGACAGGACTTATCGCGGTAACCGCCCGCCCGGCGGGTGATGGCATGCTCCGTACGGTGGCGCCGCTCATGTTGTATCGCAATTCAATATGTTTCACCGGCTCAACCAATGCGATAGTCATCCGGCGGCTAATCTGGCCGTCTGGCACCCTGACGGGCTGATCCCCGGCGCTTACCTGGACTTGAGAGGCGAGTGGCTTGGATTTCGCGAAGCGCTCACCGGCTAGCTTCAATTGTGGTGGTGCGAGCGTTATTGCAGAGATCGCAGCAGGGAGCGACACGATTTCGGCAACGTCGAAGCTACCGTCCCGCAATGGAGCTGCCAGAATTAAAATGCCGGGCTGTGTAGTGCCAAGGCCTTTCGGCAATTTGAATTCTTCCGGCGAAGCGGGAACAACGGGTGATTTTGATGAGGCCGTGGAAGAGGGCGAAGCTGATGGGATTTGGGGTGGTGACGTAGGTGTCGGAGCGCCACTTGCGGCTGCTGGAGCTGAACGGGGCAGCTGTGGACCTTCCCGATAGAAGGTGACTGCCGCGGCACATAATCCGCCTATAAGTACCAAGCCGAGAGCGCGACGTAACCCGGCCGCCCGTGAGCGGCCAACCACGGTCAAATTGCCCAAGGCCGCACCACCCCCCGGTGCCATTCAGCTAACGCTTATTGTCGGGTACTCGACGGCGCCATCATCCGAGGCCCTATATTACGCCTTGGGTCTTCAGACCTGTGGGGACGAAACGACGAGTAGGGGCGGGGGAACAACGTGATCACCAAACGTGCAGCACGCTGGTCAAAGGTGGCTTTAGCGGCTGCGGGAGTTTTGGCGTTGGCGGGCGCGACGATTAGCCCAAGCTACGCGGCAAATGACACCGAGATCTATATCGTGCAGGGTCTGCCTGGCAAGGATCTCGATGTCGATATCGACGGGCAGTCGATCGCACAAGACGTTAAGACCGCCAAGGTGGCCGGTCCGTTCAAGGTCAAGCCCGGAAGCCGTACGGTGACGTTCAGTGAGAACGGTACGAAGGTCCTCGAAAACTCCTTCTCGATCAAGGAAGGCTCAAAGGCCGACATCGTCGTGCATCTGCCTGCCTCCTCATCGGGTGATCCTCTGGTGACGGTGTACAAGTACGACGACGTGAAAGTGTCGAAGGGCAAAGCCCTGCTCGTCGTCTCTCACGTCGCGGCTGTGCCGCCCGCCGATATCCGGGTTAATGATCAAGTCCTATTCGCCAACATCGCCAATGGCGAATCACTGGAGTTGATGGTGCCGGTTGCCACCTACAGCGTGTCGATCGTCCCGACCGGTGAAACCAAGCCCGTCTTCTTCGGCCCGGTAAACCTGACGGTCAAGGGCGGCGCAATCAACCGTGTGTACGCGGTCGGTGATCCGGAAGAGAAGACGATGAACGTTGCCGTCCACGTCCTTACGATGAGCACCACGGGCTCGGGGAAGCCTTCGGAGGTGAACACTGGGACCGGTGGTCAGGCCGTCGGTGACGGCCCGTTGTTGGAGGTGAACCTGGCGCGTTGACGCGACTGGCTCTGCAGTCCCGGACCCGGCGCCGCACAGGAAGCCGACCGGGACTGCGTCGTTTCGTCGTCAGTCTGACTTGTGTGCTGGCGTTCGTTTGCGGCTGCTCAGCACAGGCGATGCCTGGTGGTTCGACGTCAGGGGATGATGCGCCGCGCAGTGAGTCATCGGTTGCTCCTGCCCGTCAGGGTAAGCCGGCCGCAAGTCAGCAGATCGAGTTCACCCCCGAGCAACTGACTCTTCCCGGAAAGGCAACCGCTGAAGTGCTGCCAGCTAGCACGGTCGATGGTGTGCTTAAAGTGCCAGAAAACGTTGATCATGTGGGCTGGTGGGATGGAAGTGCCCGCGCCGGCGAACTTTTCGGTGCGACTGTTATTGCGGGGCATGTCGACTCCGCGACTGAAGGCATCGGATTCTTCGCCCGGTTGCTCAGAGTCAAAGTTGGGGACACGATTATGTTGCAGGGCGACGCACACCGGCTGAAGTATCGCGTGACGTCGGTGAGAAAGGTGGCGAAGAAGGCGCTTGCCACCGACGGCCAGGCCCTTAGGCAAACCGGGCCGCATCGCCTGGTGCTGATTACCTGCACGGGCAATTTCCACCGAGACCGAGGCGGCTATGACAGCAATCTCGTGGTCGTCGCCAAACCGCTTGGACTAGCTCGTTAGCTGCCGCGCTCCGGTGGTGCCTGGCGATGTTCACGTACCGATCGCCTCGTTTCATTGTTCCGCTCGCTGTGCTCGCTCCACGCGGATCGCGCCTTGGAAGCCGCCTCGTTCGTCGTCACTCGGGGACGGAAAGCGTGTCCCCTCGCTCCACCTCACCACGGCGGCGCGCGATCCGTGCAGCATCCCGCTCAACAGGTACGCCGTTGCGGAGTCGTCGCCGAGTCCTGACGGTGTCCGTACGCCGCCGCGTGCTGATTGGTTGTGAGGGCTCCGAGGCGGCTGTTTTGGTGCTTGCTTGAGCAATGCTGCCTTTCGCTGCCGGATCAATGCCAAGATCGTGATAGAAGTGCGATGAGGTGGAGTAGGTCTCCTCAGGCTCCTCGAATGGGAGCCGCAAGGCGTTGTTGATCAGATTCCATCTCGTCTCGTCTACCCAGTCAACGAAGGTGATCGCAATTCCGGAGGCGCCCGCTCTTCCCGTACGGCCAATCCGATGCAGGTACACCTTCTCATCCTCCGGACACTCGTAGTTGATCACATGGGTGACGCCTTCGATGTCGATGCCCCGGGCGGCTACGTCGGTTGCTACCAACACGTCGATTCGTCCTTCCCGAAAGCGCCGCAATGCCTTCTCGCGAGCAAGCTGATTGAGATCGCCGTGAATCGACGCAGCCGCAAAGCCGCGGTCTACAAGATCATCGGCTAGTCGCTGCGCCGACCGCTTGGTGCGGCAAAAGATCATCACTCGGCCGCGGCTTTCGGCTTGCAGAACCCGTGCCATGATCTCGGGCTTGTCCAACTCGTGAACGCGATAAATGAACTGAGCGGTCGTCGGCACGGTGCTGGTTTCGCCAGGTGACTCGGCACGGATATTGACCGGATGACGCATATGGCGTCTCGCCAGCGAGACGATGGCAGCGGGCATGGTCGCTGAGAAGAGCATGGTCTGACGCAGTTCTGGTGTCTGTGCCAAGATTCGCTCGACATCTGGCAGGAATCCGAGATCCAACATTTTGTCGGCTTCATCCAGCACCAGCACCTTAATGTGCGCAAGATCAAGAGCGCCACGTTGAGCAAGATCAAGTAATCGTCCTGGTGTCCCGACAACCACGTCGACGCCCTCTCTCAGTGCGCTCAATTGATCTTGGTAGCCGACGCCGCCGTAGACAGTGATCACTCTGGCATGCCTCTGTATAGAAGCGGCGCTCAGATCCGAACTGACCTGACTGGCGAGCTCCCTGGTCGGTGTTATCACTAGTGCCTGCGGTGCACCTGGCTTCGATAGCTGGTCGTAGTCGCGTTCGTCGGGCAACACAATGCGTTGTAGCAGCGGAATGCCGAAGGCCAGGGTCTTTCCAGTACCGGTACGAGCTTGGCCGATCATGTCCGCGCCGGTCAGGGCAATGGGAATCGCCAATGCTTGGATTCGGAACGGTGTGGTGATGCCAACGTCGTTGAGGGCTCGCGCGATGGGGTCAAGAACGCCCAACTGCCAAAAAGTTGCGCCCTCATTTTGGGTATCAACACTCGGCTGTATACGGTCTTCCGGTGTGGCTTCTGTATTCAGAATTCCGCCTCAATCGAAGTTCAATGGGTGCGGTATGCGCGCCGTTATCGGTGTGATCAATATGGCTAGCGTCGCTGCAAACTCGAGACATTTTACTGACTGCCACGCGGAGTGGAAAAAGTCCCCGCGCGGCGCCGGTGTTGCTTTGGTGGTGGAACAGCCTGAGACTCATTGTGATGGAGGGCGAAACCGGCAGGTGAGACCTGCTTGAAGGATGCCGCTGCTGGGACCGATTCGGCGAAGATCGCACGCCGCTCGGCTCATCGCGCCCAAGATCAGGGCGTGACGGAGGAGGGCGCTGGGTAACGCTGTCTCAACCGCTCAAAAGCAACATCGAGGATTGGAGCACGAAATGGCACAAGAACAGCTTCGTGGCAGGAGGGTGGCCATTCTTGCTGCGGACGGCGTGGAGCGCGTGGAGCTCGAGCAACCACGCGATGCACTGCGGCAGGCAGGCGCGCAAACTGATCTGCTGTCGGTGCACGACGGAGATATCCAAGCACGCAACCATGACCTCGAGCCGGCTGGCACATTTGCAGTCGACGGGCTCGTCGCAGACGCAGCGGTGGAGGACTACGACGCCTTAGTGTTGCCCGGCGGAACCGTGAATCCCGACAAATTGCGGCTCGACAATGACGCGGTCGCCTTCGTCCGAGACTTTGTCAATTCCGGTAGGCCGGTTGCCGCCATCTGCCACGGCCCCTGGACACTCGTGGAAGCGGGCGTCGTGTCTGATCGGACGTTGACTTCCTATCCAAGCATCCGCACTGATCTGCGCAACGCTGGCGCCAATGTGGTGGATGAAGAGGTCGCTAGAGACGGAAACCTCCTGACCAGCCGGTCGCCACGGGACCTGCCTGCATTTTGTGCTGCGGTGATCGAGGCAGTTGCCCGCTCGGATCAGCCAGCCAGTCCTGTCGGGGGCGCTTAGCACCCATTCGGCACTATCCTGCGCCCATGAGCGAAGGGTCGTCGCATGCTGAGGTGGCTCCTCATGCTGCGGCTGAGCCTTGGGTCTCCGAGCCGGAGTACCGGCAAGGTGCGATCGACCTCCTTGGCGTTTTGGCGTACGGCGCTCTGGCGGCCTTCGATCGACTCGCCGAGGACGCACGTCGAGCTCCGACGCTGACGGACAAGGTGTACATGGCCTCCTTAGCTGCGCTGCAGATCGCCCACTTCGACAGAGTGCGTGCGCGGCTTGCCGAGCTGGATGCCGACGCCATGGTGGCGATGAAGCCCTTCCGTGCGCCATTCAATGAGTTTCATGCACATACCAAGCCTAAGGATTGGCTCGAGGGTCTAGTGCTGGCCTTTGTTGGCAACGGCTTCGCCGCCGACTTTTATCGGGAGGTTGCGGCTTTCGTCGATGCGGACACGCGTGCTCTGGTACATGACGTACTGGCCGATGAGGGGCACGCGGATTTCGTCGTCGACAGAGTGCGAGAAGCGATCGTTGCTGATCCGCGGGTAGCTGGGCGGTTGGCTCTTTGGGGCCGCCGTCTTGTGGGAGAGGCGCTGAGCCAGGCTCAGCGCGTCGCGGCGAACCGGGACGCCCTCACTCATCTCCTGACCGGGACCGTGGATCGTCCCGGCATGGATCTCGCCGCGATGAGCAGGATGTTCTCAAGACTTGTGGAGAACCACACGCGCCGGATGGCCAAGCTGGGACTCCAGGCTTAGACCGCTCCGAAGCCCACGTGGCGGGCGTTCTCCTCGCCCAGATCGACGTATGCGATCTTCTTGACGGGTATCAGCACCTTGCGTCCGCGCTCGTCCGACAATGTGAAGACACCGTCCCCGCCGACTGCTATTGAGCTAAGAAGTTCCTTCTCGATGCTGGCAGCCGATTCGGTGCTCTCCACCACGATCTCTCGATTGACGTGCTGAATCCCGACCTTGACCTCCACTGTTCCTCCTGGTGAGAGCTGACGTGCCGCAGGCTGGCACTGGAGTAACGGTGCCACACGCTGCACCGCATAACCTGCGGTGTTCGCGGAGAGCGTTGCAGGAATCGGAGGCTAGCCCAAACTCGTCTTCTCGTCATCGGTTGCCCGCCGAATGACGATCCGAGTCCAGGCGCCGACATAAATCCGATCATCTGCGGCAAGCTCATGCTTGACCCCCACTGGAATGGGATTGCTCGGGATTGGATCTGTGGCGGCGGCGACAAAGGTCCCATTCGCAGAGTCCAAGTCCTCCACCCACCACCGGCTGCCGTCGGTGGTCAGCTGGGTCTGCCGTCGGCTCACTCCCGAATCAGGTTCGCAGTCGATTTGCGGATTGATGTTCCGGCTGCGTGAGGTACGCCCGACCAAGATCGACTTCGAACGCAACGGGACGACGATCGGCAGACCTGGGGAGGGCATGGGATCGGGGCTTTGTTGAGCATCGTACCAGGCGGGATCGATCCATACCTCGGCGACCCAATCAAATGTCTCCGCCGGAGTCTGGTTGCTGCCATTTCCCCTCGTCGGAGCAGCAGCCCAAGCGCCGGACGACTGGTTGGCAGTCGAGGTATTGGAGGGCTGAGAAGCGACAAGAGGCCGGGGCATCGTTCCGGTGGTGAAGTCGTAGCCGCAGTTCTCACAGAACAAGGCATCAATCGAGTTGTCCGCGCCGCAGTTTGGGCAGGCTTGGCGTCCCGGTTGGGATGTGCCTGTGTCAGTTGGGAGAGGGCTGGCCGACGGTGCAGTGCTGGTCGAAGTAGGCGTCGAAGGTGGTGCCATTGCCGAGTCGATGGGAAGCCCGCAGACATCGCAGTAGTCCTGGGCTAAGGAGGAGTGGCCTGCTGGACAGACGGCGATCATCGCCCGATCATCCCCTGATCCTGGTTGTCTTGGTTGACGCGGTGTCCAAGGCCATTTCATCGGCCTTGTCCACGGCACGCTTCAAACGCACGGTACCGGTTTCGGGATCCTCAATGTCGACCACCTTGCGCAGTCGAGTGGTGGCCTCCTCGTTGCCGGTTTCAACGGCGAGCTGTACGGCCCGGCCAAGTTTCTTCGTGGCGGTCTCCTCATCGCCCGCCGCCTTTGCGGCTAGACCGTCCTGGATCGCCTCAGCAAGTTCTGTCTGGCCGGTGTAGTGCGCCACCTCCGGATTGATCCGCGTCGTCAGCCCCTCGTCGTCAGACCACTTCGCCTTGACCAATCCTTGAGCCGCCACCTCGTTGGCCACGGCAAGCTGAACTCGAGCGGCGAGCTGCTCCTGCCCAATGGCTTTAGCTGCGAGCCGCACACTCAAGTGATAGTCCCGCGACTCATCCCCCCAGGATCCGGTCGGATAGCCGCCGGTCAAAGGATTGACTTCAACTCGGCGTGACGTCAGATCTTCAACCGTCGGCGAGACCTGACGGACAAACAGCACCTCGGCGCCCTGTGGCGTCCACACCCGCAGTTGGGCGTCGGCCACGCCGCGGCTCATGGATTGTTGCATAAGCTCGGCAAACACCTGGCTCATCTGATCCGGCTCCGGGATGATGTCAACGCTGCCGAGCAGGGCTTGTGCGATCCGGCGGACCTCGGCGACCTGCCAGTCGACGCCCACACCACGACAGTCGCATTGGAACTTCCCTGTCACGCCCACGATCGCGTTGGACAGCTGCTCAGGCGTTTCGTTGTGGTTCTCGCCATCTGTCAGCAAGATCGCGTGGCGCTGCACCAGTCCGGGAACGGAGTCAAAGAGCCGGCCGGCAAGTGTCAGCCAAGTTCCCATCGCGGTGCCGCCATCGGAGCGGAATTGGCTGATCGCCTGATGTGCAGCCTGCCTGGCGCTGCCGTCCATCTGCACCATGCCCCGCCCAGCGCGTACCAGCGGGAACGCCAGGTACGCCTGGTGGGTGCCGGCCACGACGGCGAACCAGGTGCCGTCAAGGATTTGATCAACCGCGGCGGAGGCCGCCACCTTGGCTGCCTCGAGCTTCGTCCGGCCCATTGAACCGGAGGTATCAACGATGATGATCTCTCCGGCATCGCCGGACCCACTTTGGCCGGCCGATCCTGCTCCGGCGCAGGTGATGGTGACAATGGCGTTGACGTCGGTGCCGCCTTCAGGCAGGAACTCGTTTTGGTACACGTCGGCAGTGAACTCGGCCATGATCAAATTCCTTTCGCATCCTGTCTGCTCGGTTTAGTATGCCCGGAGCTGCGACCGCGATGTTCGCGCCGCCGATCTGCAGGAGGAGCCGACGAAACGACTCGAGAACAGAACTGATCCTCCAACACGTTGTTTCGTCGGATTCGACGAAGACGGCGGCTCCACAGCGAACATTGCAGCGAGCCAAGCGAACCATTGAACAGAGCGAGCGTAGCGAGCGGAGCAATCAAACCCGGATCGCGCGCGCCGCCGTGCTGAGGAGGAGTGAGGGGGACATGCTTTTTCGTCCCCGAGCGACGACGAAGTAGGCGGCTTCCAACGCGCGATCCGCGCGGAGCGAGCGCAGCGAGCGGAGCAATCAAATCCGGGCGAGGGCCACCGAGATATTGTCCTTACCGCCCCGAGCGTTGGCCCAGCCCACCATAGCCTCGGCCAGCGCGAGCGGGCTGGAGTCCTGCGGCCTCAGTTCGGCAACGAGCGATTGGATTGCGGTTGCTTCGGAGGCGTAGTTCCATAGACCGTCCGAACAAACCAGCACCCAGCCAGGTGATGCGACGGTGAGCGAGCCGGTACGCGGCGAGAAATCGGGGCTGTCGCGTCCAAGCCACTTGGTGATCGCATGAGCCTGCGGGCCCCTCTCGGCTTCCTCACGGGGTGTTCCCATCGCTATTCGGGCCTGCGCGACCGAGTCATCAACGCTCAATTCGGCCGGATCATCGCTGGAGCCGTGATCAGGAATCCAGTAGATCCGGCTGTCCCCGACATTGCCGAATACAACGAGGTCACCCTCGACGACAGCCGTCGCGAACGTACAGGAAGCGGCGTTCGGACTTCCATCTGCCGTGCATTCGATCACCGCGGCATTCGCCGCAGCTGCGGCCTTCACTACGGCGTTCGACATCGCAGCCACCCGACTGACCGGTGTACCAAGGCCTGCTGGCCGGTGCGCGAGCAATGCCTCACGTGCCGCACGAGCGGCGGCCAGGCTGGCTACGTCAGAGTCGACTGAGGTGGAGACCCCATCACAAACCACAAGCACGGCGCGCGATCTGGGCGTCGGCTCAGCCGCGACCGCAATCGCATCCTCATTGCGGTGATGCCGTACGCCGCGGTCGCAGCAGGCGGCGACCCACGACGCGGGATGTTCGGTGTAGTGGTCCCGCTCGGTCGGTGCTTTGGTGCCACAGGCTTCGCAATATCCGTCCGCCCCAATGACCCCGCCACAATTCGCGCAAGGCCGAGCTACGACGATGGTTTCTTCATCCTCGACTTCAGTCTGGATCGACCGGGTGATGTCGATAGCTGCCGCCATCTTGTCCGGATTCTCACTTGGCTCAGCCGCCGTTGGCGCAAGACGTCCACCGCACGCTTCACAAAAGGCCTCTTCAGCAGCCACCTCGGCACCACAGTGGGGGCACCTCAGGCTCCCGTCGCTTTGTTTAATCGCAACTGCCGGTCCTGGGGCGGGGGATTGCGTCAGGTTGTCGGTCATCGTAGGGTCCACCTTCGCACGGCATTTGCCTTGTCGACCAGCTCATAGCGGCGCCGCTCATCGGTCTCGATTCCTGCTAGCTGGCGATACGTCGTTTCCAAGCCGTCGCGCAGCGGCCCTTCCTGCGCCTCGTACGCGCCGACCTTGACGTTGGTGTGGGCACCGTTCTTGCCGACCTCCGAAATAGCCCGCTCGAGAATCTGCGCTGTCAGTTCGCCGCGCTCACGCGGATCGAGCCTGACACCGTCGAGGCTGTCCATCGCCTGGGCGAGCGACGGCAGGCCCTGGCCGGATTCATAAAGCTGTAGCGCGCGTAGCCGACGCGACTCGGGGTAGCTGCGGCTGGTGGACGGCACCAGGTCCAGCGCGCGTACGGCGCCGGCCACATCGCCGCGCGCAGCACGGATCCGCGCCAAGCCAAAGGCTGCTGGCGCCACATAGTTGGCATCGGTGCTAGCACAGATCTGGTAGAGCCCTTCGGCGATGTGTCCCTGGTCGCCACGTTCGCAGGCCAGGGCCAACGCCAGCTTGGGTGCCAGCTCTCCTGGGACTTGACCGTAGACGGCGTTGAACGAGGATTGCGCAGCGCCGAAATCGCCGGCATCAAGGGCCGCCAGACCGCCGACCCAGACCGCACGCCATTCCCAAGGGTCTTCGGCCAACATCTCATTGACGATCTGGTCGACTAGGTCACGACGACCCAGCTCCATCGCCGCCCGGGCTTGCGCCAGTCGGACCTCGGCTGTCACTACAGGTGCCGCTCCAAGTTCATCGAGCCGCTCCTGGGGATCCTCGACAGAGACGTTGCTCAGCCAGACGTACTGCGGGTCACTGGTGTCGACCCGCAGCTTCGGCAATTCGTCCCACTCGAGCGCTTCACTGGTGACGGCCGGTGCTTCGAACAGCACCGAGGTGGCCGAGGTCAGTGCGGTGCCGGGCGTCTTCTGACCAACCACCTCGCGCAGCACTCCCAGTAGCTGTACGCGGAACTCATCGATGGAGGCGAATCTGTCCGCTGGGTCAACTGCGCAGGCCTTTGTCAGCAGCCGGTACAGCGAATCATGAGCCGCGAACAGCGGCGCTTCCGCTACCGGCGGGAGGCTTGCCACGTACTTGCTCTGGTAGCCCCGGAACTCCATCATCAACACCAGCAGAGTGCGCCCGATCGTGTAGATATCCGACGCCACACTGGGCCCGACCTGGGGCACCTCAGGCGCCTGATAGCCGACGGTGCCGTAGATCGCGGACTCTTGATCATCAGCGCGCCGTACCCCACCAAGATCGATGAGCTTTACCGCGTCTCCGACCTGGATCAGGTTGTCGGGCTTGAAGTCGCAGTAAATCAGGCCAAGATCATGAAGGTAGCTGAACGCCGGCAAGATCTCCAAGATGTAGGCCAGCGCCTGATCAACCGGAAGTGGATCGAACGTCCCGTTGTTGGCCCGCATCCGATCTTTCAGGATCTGCTTGAGCGATACACCGCCGACGTACTCCATCACGATGTAGCCGGCGTCACCATGGGTGACGAAGTTGTAGATCTCGACGATCAATGGATGTTCGACCTGGGCAAGGAACTGCTTCTCGATGATGGCCACGGCCAAGGCGTCCTTGTCGCCGGTATTGAGCAGGCCCTTCAGCACCACCCAACGATCGGAGACATTGTGGTCTTTTGCGAGATAGATCCAGCCCAGCCCACCATGTGCCAGGCAGCCGACTACCTCGTACTGGTTGGCCACAAGATCACCCGGCTTGAGCTTTGGGGTGAACGAGAATGGGTTACCGCAGTTCGGGCAGAAGCCTTCGGTACGTCCCGGCTGCCCATCCCGAGATCGCCCAACCGGCTTGCCGCAGTTCGGACAGTTCCGTTTGTTCTCCGGGACCTGCGGATTCTTCATGATCGCTTGCGCGGCGTCGATCACCGGTGCCGGTGGGACCCTGGTGAGCCCGGCGCCGAGCCGGGCCGAGCGGAGCCGCTGAGAGTCCGAGCGCACTCGCTTGGTGATCTTGGAGTCACTGCCGGCTACGCGTTGCGAGCCGAGGGCGGTGGACCGCAACTGGCTCGATCCACCGGTCATCGCCGACGCCGGGGCGCTTGTCGATAGTGGAGCTTGATCATCACCAGATACGGCCGCAGGCACTGCTGCCGCCGGCGTGCCACAGACGTCGCAGTAGCCATCGATGATGGTTCCTGTGCAGCCCGGTTGGGTGCATGGCGTGCCTTCAAGGTCTGCCGTCGTGGCCTGCGGAATGACGGTGTCGGGACTCGCGGCGCTGGCCGCGGTCGCCGGTGCGACGTCGGCTGGAAGGTTGGCTGGGCCTGGGCTGCCGCAGACGTCGCAGTAGCCGTCGACGATGGTTCCGGTGCAGCCCGGTTGTGTGCACTTGATCATATTTCCTCAGCGGAGGTGGCTGACTGCGTATGTTGATTGCTTCCCTCGCCAAGGCTCGCTCCGCGCGGATCGCGCCTTGGAGCGCGCCTACTTCGTCGTCGCTCAGAGACGAGAAGCATTGTCTCCTCCCTCCTCCTCAGCACGCCGCGTGGCGCGATCCGACTTGATTGCTTCGCTCATGCGGCGCAGGTGTGGTTTGCAGATAAGTCTGGTAGACGGCGACCAGCTGTTCAGCAAGTGCCGTCCGGCTGGGACGTTCATCGAGGGCGTGCCGCGCCAGCTCGTAGGCCCGTGCTACATCGGTGACTTCCGCGACACCGGTTGCCTCCGCCTTGGCGCGATAGGCCTCGAGTCGGCTGTCGAGCTCGGAATGATCATGCAGCGCCTTCGCGTACGCCGTCTGGGCGATGGTCATCGCCCGGGACACCTGGTCAAGCCGACGCAGATAACTCTCGAGCTCCGCGCGAGTATTCGGCACTGGACCCAGCGCGGCCGTATCCGGCACGGCGTACCGGGGCGCCGGATCCACCCGGCGTACGCAATCCTCGGCGATGGTACGCAGCGCCACCTCTCGTGCCTCAAGGTCGGCCCGTTGCTCCCGGGCTCGCTGCACTAGCGCGGCGGCGTCGCGCCGACGTGCCGCAGTAACGATTAAGTCCCGCTCGAACGTTGCCGCTTCGATCTCCAATGGACCCAACAGTCCACCGACATCCCCGCCGCGGCCGGCTTTCTCAGCTACCTCCTTCAGCCGCCGCGCCAGCCGAGACTGCTGGAGTGCACCCTGCTGTTGCGCGGCGCCCGCTGGTTCGAGATCGATCTGTTCGCGGATTCGTTCCATCTGTGCTCGCAGCTGCCTGATGCGTTCGGTGATCTCCATGCCGGACGGATCAAGGCCAAGCTTGACGCGGAGCTGGGACAGCAACGCATCAGACAATCGGCACGCCTCGGGCAGCGAGACCGAGAGTCCGGAAGCGCTGCTGGTGTCCAGCCGTCCCCAGATCAGCGTCGCCATCCGGGTTAGCTCTGTTGCTCCGACCCGCCCCGAGTCCCAGGTGGCGAGCAGCAGCTCGTAGCGATCCGATACCGCCTTCCACAGCGCCATCGACAACAAGATGTCGCCAGTCGCCGCCGAGCCGGTGGCTGCCTGCAGGGCCGCCTTGTCGAGCTCGTCCAACTCATGGCGCCGCCCGTCCCGCCAGCGGCCGAGCTCGTCCAGATAGACCTGAGCGGCCTGGGCATTGAGGGTGGCACCCATCCGGCCCGGAGCAACCGGCGCGCTGACCTGTCCGGCGGGCGTGATCACGATCATCGCGTCCTGCCGTATACCGCCTTTGGCGGTTCGGGTGCCGGACCCAGTGCGTCTCGCAGCCACCGGTTGTAGATCCTTGTCCACTCACCGTTGTCCCGCATTTCGTCCAGCCGAGCGTTGACGAAGCGGACGAAGTCCACGTCCTTCTCATTGAAGCCCAAGCCATAGGGCTCGTCGGTGAACGCTCGTTGATCAGGCACGACGGCGTAGGGGTCCTGCGCTGCTAACCCGGCTAGCACGGTGTCGTCACCGGTGATCGCTGCGACTTGACCCTCCTGGAACAGCACCAGGCAACCAGTATGAGTATTAGCCCCGACCGGAATGGCCTTGGGCGCCTCCTTGATCAAGTTGTCCATGCTGGAGGTGCCGATCGGGGCGCAGACCTTTTGCCCGGCGAGATCCTTCAACGAATTGGCCTTCGATCCCTTACGGACCAAGATCTTCTGGCCAGACCTGTAGTACTCAGTTGAGAAGGCAATCTGCTTCCAACGATCACAATTGATCGTCATATTGCGAGCCACCATGTCGACGTCGCCCTTTTCCAGCGCAGGGATCCGTTGCGCCGCAGTAATCACTTTCAGCTGATAGCGATTTTCGTTGCCGAAGATCGCTTTGGCGACAGCCTTGACCATGTCAATATCGAAACCCTCGATCTCGCCGGTGAACGGGTTCCGAGAGGCCAGCAGATACGTATCGGCCGAGACCCCGGCAACGAGCCGGCCGCGCTTTTGGATCTTGGCCATCGTAGACCCACTGGGCAGAGTATTGGGGGTAGGCAGCGGACCACTGGGAGGCTCGTACGAGGCAAGCGGGTCGGCGCATCTCGTTGGCTTCGAGGTCGATGCGCTGGAGCTCGGCTGCGACGTTGGTCCCTCTGATGGCAATGGCGTCGGGCTGTAGCTGAACAGAGTGCACGCCGAAAGTGCGGTAAGCGAGGCTGCGGCCGCCATTGCTACCAGCGGCCTACGCGCACGGAACTTCATCGGTACTCCCTCAGCCGCTCGGCCACGCCCCAACGCCCTAAGAGGGCAGCCGCTAGTCCGCCGAGGAGGATGATGATAGCGGCGACGATCATGACCGGTTGTTCATCGGCCAGGGAGTTGGCAGCGTCCTGGCTCACGCCGTCCAGGTAACTGGCGAGATTGTCGTCGAAGGTACCGAATGCGGTGTTGGACGAACTGCGCCCCGAGCCAGTGGCTCTCGCTACCGCCTTGTCCCACTGGCCGCCATCGTCTAGTTCGCGGATTTCGCCATGGACGCCGGTGTAGGCCTGCCACTGGCTTACCAGCTCGGGCTTGTCGGGAAGACGGCCAAGGCCTTCGGTCACCGACTCCGCCGAAGACTTCCAGGCAGTCTCGAAGGCTTGCCCGGAGCCGCGCGCGATGAGTGTCAGGCTTTCGTTCGACTTGGCGTTATTGGCGTTGATTCTGGCGTCGGCCGCCGTATTGACCGCGGCAAGGCTGCCGCTGGAGATCTCGTTGAGCGAACTGCGCAGTTGCTGGACGACGATCAAGCTGCCGACTGCCAACACGAACAACACGATGGAGCTTGCCAGCATCCCGACATTGAAGGTGCGTCTGAATCGGCGCGCGAGCCAAATCTGGGCAATGATCACGGCCCCGAGACCTAGCGCGGCAACGACTGGCACGATGTAGCCCACGTTTGCCTTCATCTCATCCGCGGTTCGCGCCGCGTTGGCGCTGACAAGGTTGTCCAAAATCGGCAGAGCGTCGCTTCGTAGCTGCGCGCTGGCATTGCGCAGGTACTGGGCGCCCACCGGTAGTCCCTGTCTATTGTTCGCCCGTGCCTGTTCGATCATGCCGCTGTAAATCAGCACCTGCTGGTTGAGAGCGGCGAGAGCGTCGCCGTCGGCTGGTTGGGCCTGCGCAGCCTCGGCGATCAAGGAGCTGGTGCTGTTCATCGCCTCCTCGTACGCCGCATGCTGGGCCGGGGGTTCCAGACCACCGACCAAGAACGCGTTGGTCGCGGTGGCATCGGCGCTGAGCAGATTGGATTGGATCTGCTGTACCCGGATGAGCTGTGCGCTGTCGGCCCTGGCCCGGCCCAGCGCGAAGCCGAGATAAGCAAGGGCCAGCGCACCGACGAGACCGATGACTACACCGGCCACGACGACACCAAGACTGAGCAATCGCAGTCGCCGTGGCGTGGTCATCGCCTTTTTCGTTGCGGGCTGTGCCGTCGCGCTGCCGATGGCTGAATCGGATTGCGGCGCGACCTTTGCTGAAGGTGGCATCGGCGGCGCAACCTTCGCCGCTCCAGAAGGAGCTTGCGTTACGGCAGCGGCTGGACCGATCTGCTGGCTAGCCTGGCTCACTGCTGGGCTCCTCGAGTGTTGCGGTGTCAGCTGGCTCTTCATCGACGCCACTGGGTGGTGCCTCGCTTTCGGATGCCTCTTCCACAAAATCTTCGGCGATCAGCGTCCGTAGCTGCTGGACGGTCGGTTCGGCGACCTCACGCAGTCGCCAGGCGTGCCTTCCAATCGCGGCCTCTAAGAGATTGCGCGCGAAGCGCGCGTTACCGAAGATAGGACCGCGTGGCGTCGTGGCAAGGATTGCCCTGAAGCGATCGATGCATGCCAGATCCATGTCGTAATCGGCGGCATGGACCATCTGCTTCAGAATGCTCACAAGCTCCTCGTCGGTGTAGTCGGCGAATTCGATGGTGGTACGAAACCGGCTGGCCAGCCCCGGGTTCTGAGCGATGAAGATCGCCATGGGATCCGGATAGCCCGCCACGATCAGCACGAGGTCGTCGCGACGGTCTTCCATTTCCTTGACCAAGGTGTCGACCGACTCCTGACCGTACTGGTCACCAGCCAGGCTGTATGCCTCATCTATGAAAAGAACTCCGCCAGCTGCCGAGGCCACGACCTCGGCTGTCTTAATTGCGGTCTGCCCGAGATAGCCGGCCACCAGCTCTGAACGGTCCACCTCGACGAGCTGGCCCTTCGACAGCAAGCCGAGAGCCCGGTAAATCCCGCCCACTAGTCGCGCCACGGTTGTCTTGCCTGTCCCGGGATTGCCGACGAATATCAGATGACGCGTGATGGTTGGGGACTTCAAGCCCGCCTTGCTGCGCAGGGTTTCGACGCGAAGCACGGCCGCCTGCCGGTGGATCTCGGCCTTTACGTCGGCGAGGCCAATGAGCGCGTCGAGCTCCGCCAGTAGTTCGTCGAGAGTCTTGGGCTCTGGCTCCTTCTTAGCCGGAGGCTCGGTTTGGTGATCCGTGGCAGCGTCGGCGGTCGGTGATTTGGCGTCGACGTGTCCGGAACCAACGGTGGTGCCTACTGCGGGAAAGCCGCCTGGCAGATCCAGCGAGCTCAGATCCAGTGAATTCAGCTCGAGAGCTTTGAGCATGTCCGCCAGTTCTGGCTGGGTTGTTGCTCGGACTGGCGAAGGGTTGAGCGCTGCGAGCTGCGCGGCCGCTGCAACAGCCGCGTTGCCGGCAGTCCTGGGGTTTGGTGTCCCCAGCGTCTGTGCGGCGCGACAGACCTCTGCCACAGCTTCGGCGTAATTGGCAGCCTTCGGAGAACCATTCATAACGAGCTGTCCGAGCAGCATCGTTGGTGCGGCCCGCCAGCGTCGCCCACGATGTGCGGCGTCGAAGAAGGCCTGCGGGTCGCTATGTCCGGTCTGCTCACCCCAATCGAGATAGGCCTGCTCTGCTGACTCAACGACAGCAGCGGCCAGGGCCTCGCCCTCAAGTACTGCCGCCTCCGGCTCCAGCCCCGCGGCGCGGGCAACCTCACGAAGCCCGTTCAGAGCGTCGGTGAGGGTGCGAGTCGACGGCTCCGTCATGGCAGATCCAGAGTGCTGCGGGGCGCCTCGGGGGCGGGCTGCTCGCCGATATTCAACACTCCGCCGCTCGCAGCATGTCCGAACTTCTCCTGCAGAAACCGGCCGTGCACGATCAGTGCGTCGGCATCTACCCGCACCACGGCATCGAAGATCTTGTCCATGGTGGCGCTCAGCAGGTCCAGTTGGTCGATCAGCAACATCAAGGAGGTCTTACCGTTCTCGATGGGCCGCGAATCGGCCCATTGTCGTGGCAGCCGGGTGTAAGCGCGGATAGCTTCGGGCAGATAGTCGGTAGCCGTTGCCATCACCGAGTACGCGTCGGGACTGCCAAGGCCCAGATTACGAAGCCGTGGCATGGTGTCGCGCACGGTCTGGGCGATGCGGCGGACTCGAGAGTGAACTGGCGCCGGCACCGCGCCACTGGCGACCACATCTTCGACACGGTCAAGCGCGGCCATGATGTCGGACTCGGTGGGTGCTGCCGCCTGCGGCTGGGGTGGCACCGGAGGTGGTTGCGGCCGCCGCCCGGTGAGGGCTGCGATCCACTCCTTGAATCCCATGAGGCACCGAGAATGATCGAGAAGCTGGAACGGAAATCAGCGCAGTCCGCCGCCAGGCGTACCGGGACCGCTCTCGAGGTCCAAGGCGCCAGAGGCTAGCTGCTGATCTTGACGTTGCACCCGATTGAGGTATTCGCGGGATTTGGCGACCTCAGTCTCCAACGTGCCGATGGTGGCTGCCATGGTGTCCAGTGCCTGGAGTTTGAAATTGTCGATGGAATCCATCGTGGCGTAGATGTTCTGGAATGCTGCCTGCAGCTGCGGAAGTCCGATCGTCGATGAGGCTGCCTGCTGCTGGATCTGTGCGGAGGTGTCCCGCATCATCTCCGACGTGCGCTGGATGAGGTCGGAAGTCGTGGTGTTCAGCGCGGTGATTTGATCGAGAACCAGTCTCTGGTTGCCGAGCGCTTGCGCGACGATCACGGCGGTACGGAGGGCCGAAATCGTCGTCGTGGATGCCCGGTCGACGCCCTTGATCAACTCAATGTTGTTCTTGATGATGATGTCGATCGCGAGATAGCTCTGGATCGAGACCGCCAGCTGGGTGAGCAGATCTTGGTGCTTTTGCCGTACGTAAAACAGCACATCTTGGTTCAGCGCCTTGGCCCGCTCCGGGTCGGAGATTTCCAGCTGGGCGATGGTGGATGCGAGCCGGGCGTCGAGCCGCTCGGCAACATAGATATAGGCATTCAAGCGTCCCATCGTCGCCCAGAGATTCTGCTTTTCCAGATTGAGGGCGACGTTGTCTCTGGTCAGTTCGTCCTGGCCGTTTCGGAGAGCATGCAGAATCCCGTTCAAGTGACCTTGGGCGGACTCATAGCGTCGGAAGTAATCGGTGATCTTGTCGCCGAAGGGGATCATTCCGAGAAACTTGCGTGTCCCAGTCGCCCGGCTCGGATCCAAGTCCTCGACCGTACGACGCAGCTCGAGCAGCGTGTTGCCCACCTTGGACCCTTCGGCGATACCGCCTTCCTTGAGCGCGCGCACCGGGGTTTGTAGCAGGCGGTTGGAGGTTTCGGCGGACCGGCGAATGTCAGCGTCTCCCATAGCCCGGACATTCGCTGCCTGCTGCGCGAACTCCGGCGAACGCGTTTGCGCGGTCATCAGAGCGCTCAAGAAGCCGTCAACCTTCGTGTCCAGCTCGGGGACAAGAGCTGGATCGACCTGTGGCGCCATGGCGGGTGCCTGAGTTTCTGCCACAGCTGGCGGCGGGGCAGGTGCCGTGAGCGTCAGGGGCGTGCCCTCGGGCGGTGTAAGGGGCGCCGGGGCAGCGGCGGCGGACGACGTGGGCTCGGTCATCGACTTCCTCTCGGGCGCTGGCTTTGTGCGGACTGCGTTTCCATCGCACGGTCGCAATTCGGGCTTGACCAGCAAATCTACTCGAATGCTGGTTGCCTCAGTCCGAGCGCGGGAGTTGACCTGAGCCCGTCTGGTACTGCAGCGCCAGTCACCAGACCTGCAGCAGCTGCCGCGGCCGTGGCTTGCTGGAGCAGTGCGACAGGGGATAGGTCCTGCTCGGCCGCGGCTTGCTCAAGATCATCGAACTCCGGTGTCACCTGCCAGATCGTGCCGTCGCGGTGGGCGATCTTGATCGACAATTGGCGACCCGCAACCGTGAGATCGATCCATCCTCTTGGCAGCGCCATCTTGCGTACCGCGGTCTCTCGGATACCAATGCTGCTGGTCTTAGCCAGCACTAGCTCACGAAGATCAGGTGCTTGATCAGGTCGGGCCAACACCGTCAGGGTGTGCGCCGGTCGGCCCTTTTTCATAGCGATCGGAACCAGCCATGCGTCGGCCGCGCCGGCGTTGATCAAGCTTATGAGTACGCCTGGCCAAAGCCGCGGATCTAGATCATCGACGTTAGCCTCGATCATCACGGCTGCCTCGGATGCGTCGGGCACGGCGACGAGTTCACCGATGAGGACTCGAGTTAGGTTGGGCCGTCCTGGCGTATCTCGTGTACCAGCGCCGGCGCCGGAGGCCTGCAGCGTCAGCGGCGGAAGGTCTTCACAGCGCTCAGCTAAGGTCGTCACCAGGGCCATTCCGGTGGGCGTGGTGAGCTCGCCGGTACCTCCTGCGAAGATCGCCCAGCCCCTTGCAAGCTCAACAACGGCCGGCACCGGCACGCCAAGATCGCCATGCGCGCTCTGAACCCGTCCGGATCCGACCGCTACGGCACTTGCGCTGATGCTGTCGATCTGCAGCGAGTCCAGGGCTGCAGCGACTCCCACGATGTCGGCAATGGAATCAAGCGCCCCGACTTCATGGAAATGAACCCGATCTTGTGGAACGTCGTGGATTCTGGATTCCGCTTCGGCGAGTCGCTGAAAGCTCGCCAGCGCCCGATCGCGTACGCCAGCGACAAGCTCGGCAGACGCAATGAGACGTTCAACGGTGCGCCAATCCCGCTCGGGGACGTCCCGGGCGATGACCTCGACCGAGAGCTGGTTTGCGTGCTGCCCAGCTCGGGTTACCGACTCGCAGGTCAACCTGACTGAGTCGCTGATGACGGCGTCGACCGCTTCCTGTACGGCGCGAAGATTCGCGCCAGCGTCGATCAAGGCGCCCAACAGCATGTCGCCTGCCACCCCGGCGGACGCGTCGATCCATGCATGCCGCGAGCCACTCATTGTTGATCGGGTGACAAGGGCGCGGCGATTTGGGCAGCCAAGTGACCGGCGCCGTAGCCATTGTCGATATTCACTACGGCCACTCCAGGGGCGCAGGCATTCAGCATGGCAAGCAGGGCGGCCAGTCCGTCGAAGGCTGCGCCGTATCCGATTGAGGTAGGCAGCGCCACCACAGGGGCGGCAATCAGGCCCGCTACGACACTGGGTAGGGCGCCATCCATCCCAGCGGCTACTACCACGACCCGAGCCTGTCGCAGCACCTCCAGACGACCGAGAACTCGGTGCAGCCCAGCCACTCCGACGTCAACGATCAGCTCGGTGGGCCGGCCCAAGTAACTTGCCGTGAGCTGTGCCTCCTTGGCGACCGGCAAATCAGAAGTTCCGGCCGCAAGTACGGCAACGAGTCCGCCGTTAACCTCCGAGGGCTGCGCAGGCCAGGCCAGCAGATTGGCTTCTTGATCATGAAAAGCATCAGGCAGCTCAGAAAGGATGGCCGCGGCATGTTCTTTGCTGGCACGGGTGAACAGTGTCACGTGCGGCTGATCACGAACCGCGGCAGCGATCATGGCAAGCTGTTCCGGCGTCTTTGACGTGCAATAGATCGCTTCCGGATACCCACGTCGGTGGGTCCGGTCATGATCAAGATTGGCAAACGCCTCGAGCGATGGTCCCGAATTGGCCGCTTCAGGCATGATCATGATCTACCAGTGACAAGGTGAACGCGCCGGACTGAATACCGGCAAGATCGACCGCGACAAACCGGAATCCAGCACCTCGTACGGCATTGACGATCTCGGTGCGGAGCGGATCGGCCATCGCTCGCACGAGATCCTCCGGCGGCAGCTCGATCCGTGCGACCTCATCGTGGTGACGTACTCTCAGGTCAGCGATTCCCAGCTGCCGCAGGGCGGACTCGGCGCGTTCGATCTGGCTCAGCTTGGCCGGTGTCACGGCATGGTGATGGGGGATCCGAGACGCCAGGCAAGGAGCAGCCGGTTTGTCGGCTACCTGCAAGTTCAAGCTTCGCGCAACCGTACGCACCGCACGTTTCGTCATGCCGGCCTCAGCGAGTGGTCGCAGCACGTGGTGGTTAGCGGCTGCACGAGCTCCGGGTCGGTCGGATCGCAGCGCGTCATCGGCGTTTTCCCCGTATGCGATGGCATCGAGCTGATACCGGTCGGCGACCACTTGCTCGATCCGGCTGAACAGCTCGTCCTTGCAATAGAAACATCGGTCGACGCCGTTCGCCTGGTACTCGGGGCGGTCATCCTCGTGGGTTTCCACTTCGACGACAGGTACGCCCACCTGGCTAGCGACATCATGCGCCGCAATGCGTTCCGCGGCCGCAAGACTTGGGGACACTCCAAGCAGCCCGACAACCCGATCCGGGCCTAGAGCTCGAGCGGCAAGTGCCAGGAGCAGCGAGGAGTCAACGCCACCGGAGAATGCCACTCCCAACCGGTGAACTCCCTTAAGGCTGGTTGAGACGGCCGTGACCGCCTCTTCGACCGTCCAATGCTCTCTGGGTTGCTCTTTGGGTGTGATGGTCTCTGTGATAGTCACGGCCGGGTTCCCTTTCAGCTGCACGGGTTCACTCGACACTAATTGGGACGTTCTATCGATCGGGCGGTGGGATCTCTCCGGAGCCGCGAGCGATCAGGTTCGCTGGAACGACCACGGTCTGCACGGACGAGATATCGCCGTCCAACCGTGCGAAGATGCGCTCCGCGGCAAGCGTTCCCAACCGGGCGGGGTCCTGTGCCATAACGGTGATCGCCGGACGCACCAAGTCCGCTAGCACGATGTCATCGAAGCCGATCAGCGCAACGCGTTCCGCCAATCCAAGATCATGCAAGGCTCGGATCGCGCCTACGGATATGAGGTAGTGCGAGGTAAAGAAGGCCGTCGGGGGATGGTCCAGCTGCATAAGGCCATGCACAGCGGCATAGGCCTCCTGCTCGGAGCGCACGGCATCTAGCTCACGACACATGTCGGCGAGCCCGGCGGCCGCCATAGCATCGCTGAATCCACGCCTGCGGCCACGGGTCATTGAGCTGGCTGGCTCGTCGGCCAGGTGAGCGATTTGGCGATGACCGTGACTGATCAAGTGATGGGTCGCTTCGACGGCCGCCTCGTAGTTGTTGCTGATCACCGCATCGGCTAGCAAACCGTTCGGT
>Ga0307416_100000198_pt1 | contig 31466 bp, 24 predicted proteins | sample DK1Cmetagenome_2_FD_203821 | JGI IMG/M metagenome (GOLD analysis project Ga0307416, IMG submission 203821) | Maize rhizosphere microbial communities from greenhouse at UC Davis, California, United States - DK15-C-3 | ecosystem: Host-associated > Plants > Roots > Rhizosphere > Soil | place...
TCTACACGATTGTGATCGGCGCGCAGACCTTGCATGCCACCGGCTATGCGATGGGCGTGGAACGCGACGGCCTCGTCGGTACCGGTGATCCCGATCGAGATATGGCAGTGATCGGCTACTTCGGGGATGGCGCCAGCAGCGAGGGCGATGTCAACGAGGCGTTTATCTTCGCCAGCTCGTACAACGCGCCCATTGTGTTCTTCTGCCAGAACAATCAGTGGGCGATCTCCGAACCGATCGAGCGGCAATCGAGAATTCCCTTGTATCGCAGGGCTTCCGGTTTTGGGTTCCCGGGCGTACGCGTCGACGGCAATGATGTGCTCGCAGTTCATGCGGCTACCACAAGAGCTCTCGAGCGAGCCCGGAGCGGTAGTGGCCCGACTCTGATCGAGGCCTACACCTATCGCATGGGTGCCCACACCACCTCCGACGATCCGACGAAATACCGGCTCGCGGATGAGCTTGAGCACTGGCGGCTGAAGGATCCGATCGAACGCCTCAAGGCTTATCTGAGACGCAGTGGCAGCGGCGATGATGCGTTCTTCGCCGACGTGGAGACTGAGGCGTCCGATCTCGCCGCCGACGTCCGAACCCGATGCCTCGCTCTTCCTGATCCGCATCTGCTGGACCTTTTTGATTATGTGTACGCCGAACAGACTCCCTATCTAAATGAGCAGAAGGCTACCTACGCCGAGTATCTGGGGAGCTTTGAGGACACGAGCCCTGCGGGATCTCGACAAGCTCAGCCCGCCTTTGCTGAGAGCTTGCACTGATGACCATGCTGACCATGGCAAAGGCGCTCAATGCGGGGCTACGGCGAGCACTGGAAGCCGATCCCCAGGTAGTGATCGCCGGTGAGGACGTCGGAAAGCTGGGCGGTGTTTTCCGCGTCACCGAAGGCCTGCAGAAGGATTTTGGCGAGCATCGGGTGATCGATTCGCCCCTTGCGGAATCCGGCATCGTCGGTACCGCAGTGGGGATGGCGCTGCGCGGCTACCGCCCGGTGTGCGAGATCCAGTTTGATGGTTTCGTCTTCCCCGCGTTCGACCAAATCGTCACCCAAGCTGCCAAGCTGCATTTCCGATCACGCGGACTGTTACCCATGCCGCTGGTGATTCGGATTCCCTATGGTGGTGGCATCGGCGCGGTCGAGCACCACAGCGAGTCACCGGAGGCCTACTTCTGCCACACTCCGGGGTTAAAGGTCGTTACGTGCTCCAACCCCGCCGATGCCTACTGGATGATTCAACAGGCGATCGCCTCCGATGACCCGATCATTTTTCTCGAACCCAAGCGGCGGTACCACGAGCGTGCCGAGGTCGACGAGAAGGGCACGCCGCCGCCGCTGTATTCCGCACGAGTGGTTCGGCCCGGAACTGACGTGACGCTGGTTGGTTATGGGCCGATGATCAAGATCTGTCTGGACGCGGCCGAGGCGGCTGCCGAAGACGGTCATGATCTTGAAGTGATCGATCTCCGCACGCTGTCGCCGCTCGATATGGCTGTGGTGGTGGAGTCGGTGCAGAAGACCGGTCGAGTGGTTACCGTTCATGAGGCCCAGCTCAATCTCGGCTTAGGTGCCGAGTTGGCGGCCCGCATTTCGGAGCAGTGCTTCTACTCCTTGGAAGCGCCGGTGCTGCGGGTGGCCGGTTTCGACACGCCGTATCCGCCGAGCCGGGTCGAGGAGGACTACCTTCCTGATCTTGACCGGGTTCTTGACCTGGTCGATCGTTCGCTGGCGTACTAAGGGGGAGAGCTCGAATGGCGTTGCAGACCTTCCGACTGCCGGATCCTGGTGAGGGGCTCGTCGAGGCAGACATCGTCACGTGGCGGGTTGCGGTGGGCGATGAGGTCAAGATCAACGACATTCTTGTCGAGGTCGAGACTAGCAAGTCGCTTGTTGAGCTTCCCAGCCCGTACGCCGGCACTGTCTCCGAGCTCTTGGTCAAAGAAGGCGACACCGTCGATGTCGGCACACCGATCATTGCTATCGAGAATAACGTGAAGGAGGCGCCAGCGCCGGAGACCGCCGGAAGTGGCGAAGACCTGGTACCGAACCTAGTTGGGTATGGGCCGCGGACCGGAACCGCCAAGCGTCGTCCACGGCGCGGTGCCGGTGACGGGCCGGTGGAGGCACATGATCAGGTTGCCGACACCTTCTCTGTCCATGCGCCGGTGTCCCGTCGAGCTGACCATCGGGAGTCGCTGCCCGCGGAACAAGATGCCCCGACGGGTGCGCCGCTGCCGCGCCCTGGTGAAGCCGCACCTACGCCCACACCATCTGGTGGCGCAGTGCTAGCCAAACCGCCGGTGCGCAAGCTGGCCAAAGACCTCGGTGTTGATCTTGCAACTCTAGTCGGCAGTGGCCCTGGCGGAGTGATCACCCGTGACGATGTCACCCAGGCAGCAACCATGCAGGCCGAGCCTGTCGAAGCCCGGGAGGGAGTGCGGCCTGAGCCTGTCCAGGTCAGCCGACCAGCCGGCGAAGATATCCGGATCCCGATCAAGGGCGTACGCAAATCGACCGCTGACGCCATGGTCCGCTCGGCGTTCACAGCCCCGCATGTCTCGGTCTGGATGGATTGCGATGTCAGCGCGACCATGGACCTGGTGGAGCGGCTCAAAACTCGGCAGGAGTTTGCTGATCTTCGGATCTCTCCGTTGCTGATCATCGCCAAGGCGGTATGCCTCGCGCTGGGCCGTACGCCGGAACTCAATTCGTTCTGGGACGAGCCGGCGAGTGAGATCGTGCTGAAGAGCTCGATTAATCTGGGGATCGCCACGGCTACTCAGCGGGGACTGATCGTGCCCAATATCAAGAACGCCGGGTCGCTCAGCCTCGCACAGCTGGCTGCTGCGCTTCAAGATGTCGTGGCCACGGCGCGGGACGGCAAGACTCAGCCCGCCGACATGGCCGGCGGCACGTTCACGATCACGAACATCGGGGTGTTCGGCGTTGCTGCCGGGGCTCCCATCTTGAACCCCGGGGAGTCGGGCATTCTCTGCGTCGGTCAGGTCACACGCCGGCCCTGGGTAGTCGGAGCGGGAGCCGAGGAGCGGATTGAACCACGCTGGGTGACCACGTTGTCGGCCTCGTTCGACCATCGGCTCGCCGATGGCGCCCAGGGCTCCACCTTCCTCGCCGATGTGGCCGCCATCCTCCACGACCCAGCCCTCGCCCTCCTGTATTAACGCCGAACTCTTATCGGCGGTGAGGGATGGCAGTTATAGCGAGGCGAGGAGCTCCTGGTCGTGGACCCGGCGTCCGGTATCCACCAAATCTTGGAGGGCGTCTCCGTCGTCCCACTGATTCACATTCATGGCAGCAGCTACGGCACCATCCCGCATCCAGAACGCTGTGAACTCCCGCGAGTTCAGATCGCCCCGCACCACGAGCCGGTCCTTGGCGGGGTCGGCGAACCCGCGATACTCACAGCCCAGGTCATACTGGTCAGAGAAGAAGAACGGCCGCAAGACGTACGGCTCCTCCGCTCCCAGCAGGTTGCGAGCGACATGGTTCCCTTGGTCCTTAGCGTTCGCCCAGTGTTCCACCCGGACGCGATGCGGATACTTCGGATGATCATGGGCCGCAACATCGCCCGCGGCGTAGATGTCGGGATCGGAGCTGCGCAGAGTTGGGTCAACTGCAATGCCGCCATCGGCAAGCTCAAGCCCGGCGACGTCGGCAAGGGCGATGTTCGGGGCGGCGCCAACAGCGACCAGGACGATGTCAGCCGGTACGGATGCGTGGCCCTTGATATGTACTGACGACACCGTTCCATCGCCCGCAAACCCGGTTACCCCAATGCCCAGCCGGAGATCTACGCCATGATCACGATGGAGTGCTGCAAAGGAAGCACCGATCTGCTCACCGACTACATGAAGCAGCGGCTGCGATGCCGGTGCGATCATGGTCACGTTGGCTCCCCGCTGCCGTGCGGCGGACGCAGCCTCACAGCCGATCCAGCCGGCACCCACGATCACGATCTTCGCGCCTTCGGTGAACCGCTCTCGCAGCGCCAGGGATTCCTCGAGGGTTCGCAATGTGAGAAGTCCGTCAAGATCATTACCCGGCAGGTCCAGCCGCCGCGAGCCCGAGCCCGTGGCGATCAACAGTTTGTCGTATGGATACTCAGTGCGACTCGCCACTACGAGCTTGCGGGCTCGATCTATCCGCGTGGCCGTGGTGCCAAGCTTCAGCGAAATGTCCTTGTCTTGGTACGCTGCCTCGTCGGCGACCCAATCCGGTTCATCGGTGTTCCCGATAAGCACGGCCTTGGAGAGCGGAGGGCGCTCGTATGGCAGCTGGCTCTCCTCACCGATCAACGTCAGCTCGCCCTGATAGCCCAGATCTCGAAGCGCGATAGCAGCCGATCCTCCGGCTAATGAAGCTCCGATGATGACGATGCGGGATGGCTGCGAAGTTGGGGACTGAGTCATGTATCCAATGGTCTCTCGGCCAGCGCTCCACTGCGCTAGCGACCCACCGATTTGATTGCCTCGCTCGCCAAGCTCGCTCGGCGCGATCGCGCCCCTGAGGACCGCCCTACTTCGTCGTCGTTCGCCGACGAAAAGCGTGTCGGCTCATTCCTCCTCAGCACGGCCGGAAGGCGCGATCGGGTTTGATTTTCAAGGCAATCAAAACGCTGCTTCGTCGAGATCCATGACTGCAAGATCGGTCGCCTCGGCGATGGCCCGCTCAGCGGACAACTTGGGCAGCACCGTACGCGCAAACCAGCGCCCCGAAGCGACCTTGCCCTCGTAGAACGCCTTCTCGCTTGGGCTGAGCTGCTCATTGAGCCGGTTCAATGCGACTTCCGCGCCCCTGAGTAGCAGCCAGGCGCACATGAGGTCGCCGAGCGCCATCAGCAGTCGGGTAGTGTTCAGGCCCACCTTGTAGACATTCCGAGGGTCGCTGTCCGGCACGCCGGGCACGGTGGTGCCGAGATCGTTGATCATGGTAGCCACGATGGCCCCGACGTCCTCCAACCCCTGCTGCAGCAGCGCACGCTCTTCTTTCAGCTGGCCGTTCCCGCCCTCAGCGGCGATCCACTGGCTGATCTGTGCTGAAAGATCACCCAATGCCCGTCCCCGATCCTTGACGATCTTGCGGAAGAACAGATCCTGCCCTTGGATGGCGGTCGTTCCCTCATACAGGGTGTCGATCTTGGCATCTCTCACGTACTGCTCGATGGGATAGTCGATCAGGAAACCCGAACCGCCGAAGGTCTGCAGCGATTCGGTTCCGAGCAAGACCCAGGAGCGTTCCGACCCATAACCCTTGACGATGGGTAGCAGAAGATCATTGAGCCGCTCCGCAGCAGCATCGGCCGTGCGGTTCGCTCGGGCAATGGCGTTGCGGTCTTGGATGCTCGCCGTATACAGCAGCAGTGCTCGCAATCCTTCGGCGCAGGACTTCTGCGTCATCAACGAGCGCCGCACGTCGGGATGATGAGTGATCGTCACCCGGGGTGCGGTGCGATCGCCAGCTCGGGTCAGATCTGGACCTTGTGCCCGGGTTTTGGCGTATTCCAGCGCATTGAGGTAGCCGCTGGAAAGCGTCGCGATTGCTTTCGTACCAACCAGCATCCGGGCGTGTTCGATCATGCGGAACATCTGCGCGATGCCGTCATGAATCTCGCCCAGCAGCCAGCCTTTGGCAGGCACATCGGTGCCACCGAAGGTCAGCTCGCACGTGCTGGAAGCCTTGATGCCCATCTTCTTCTCGAGATTGGTCGCGAAGACTCCATTGCGCTCGCCAGTGAGTTCACCGGTCTCAAGATCAAAGTGGAACTTCGGCACCACAAAAAGAGAGAGGCCCTTGGTGCCCGGCCCGCCAACTCCCTCGACACTCTGCGGTCGAGCCAGGACCAGGTGGACGATGTTCTCGCTCAAGTCGTGCTCACCTGAGGTAATGAAGCGCTTGACCCCTTGGATGTGCCAGGTCCCATCGGACTGTGGAATCGCCCGGGTCCTGCCAGCCCCTACGTCGGATCCTGCGTCCGGCTCGGTCAGCACCATGGTGGCGCCCCACTGGCGCTCGATCATGATCTTGGCAATGCGCTGGTCACGCTCATTCCCGGTTGCCCACAGCGCGTACGCGAACTTGGGACCCGCCGCATAGAGCATCATCGACGGATTGGCGCCGATATTCAACTCATGAACTGCCCACTGCACCGACGGCGGGGTGACATGCCCACCAAGCTCTGCGGGAAGTTCGAGCTGCCAGGCTCCGGAGTCCATGAGCGCCCGGAAGGATTTCTTGATGTCCTCAGGCACCCTCACGGAGTGAGTCTTGGGATCGAAGATCGGAAGGTCTGCGTCGGTATCGGAGAACGACTCGGCCAGCTTCGTTCTAGCAAGATGATCAACCTCGGCGAGGATGGCAGAAACGGTTTCCCGATCAAGGTCGGCGTACGGCCCGGTGCCTAGGATCTCTTCGCGGCCGAGGACTTCGAAAAGGTTGAATTCGATATCACGAACGTTGGATTTGTAGTGATTCATCTGGGCACCTCGACGGGACAGTGCGGCCCAAGTTACTCTTGAGTAACTTCCATTATGGTACTCGTCAGTAACCAAACCAAGGGTTTACGCCGTAACGGTTTCATTCAGGTGCTCGGGGCAGTCGAACTCGATGCGACTAGCGTTCGGTGACATGGCTGAACACGCTAAGCAGATACTGATCGATGCCTTTGGGCGGGTACGCGAACTGGTGATTAACCTCACCGACACGCTGACCGACGACATCGCAACCTATCGACCAGATCCTGGTGCTAATTCGATTGCCTGGCTGATCTGGCACCTCACCCGAATTCAAGATGATCATGTGGCTGACCTCGCACAGGTGGAGCAGGCCTGGGCACAGTGGCGAGACAGGTTTGGGTTGCCGTTTGGCAAGTGGGCAACCGGTTATGGGCAGGGACCTGATGATGTGGCGGCAGTCCAATCGAGCGGTGAACTGTTAGCCGACTATCACGCCGCAGTTCACGAGCTCACCATGCGTTATCTGGAGGGCATCACCTCCCAGGAACTGGATCGGATCGTCGATACCCGCTGGGATCCGCCAGTGACCGCAGCGGTCAGGCTGGTCAGCGTGATCGGCGACACGATGCAGCATCTAGGTCAAGCGGCCTATGTACGCGGCCTGGCCAAACGACGAGACAGCGCCTGGCATCAAGCCAGCGCCGCCGATCGCTAGTCAGGGCGCGCGCCGCCATAACGCCAACAGCATTAGGCTCGGGCGGGTGACTGAGCCGGTTGATCAAGACCTTGATCGCGACGCCGCGCCGAGACACCGGTTCTACAGTGATCTCGCCGCATGGTGGCCGCTGATTTCTCCGCCCGAGGAGTACGCCGAGGAAGCAGCATTCGCTGCCTCGCTGCTGCGCGGGGCGAATCCGCCGACGCGTACGGTCCTGGAACTGGGGAGCGGAGGAGGGAGCAACGCCTTCTACCTCAAGCGCGAATTTGAGATGACTCTGGTCGACCTGTCCGATGACATGTTGGCCGTTTCCCGCAAGCTCAATCCCGAGTGTGAACACCTGCAGGGGGATATGCGTACGCTGCGACTTGATCGTAAGTTTGATGCCGTCTTTGTACACGATGCCATCGATTACATGACGAGTGAGGCGGATCTGCGCCAGGCGGTCGCTACGGCGTACGAGCACTGTCGTGTGGGTGGCGTCGCGGTGCTCGTGCCGGACAACATCGCCGAGAACTTCTTCCCCGAGACCGACCACGGCGGCCATGATGCCCCCGACGGCCGGGGCGCCCGTTACCTCAGCTGGTCAAGCGATCCCGATCCAGACGACGGTCGTACCCGCGCCGACTACGCCTTCTTGCTGCGAACCGCGGATGGCACCGTCACTGTGGCACACGACACGCATGAGTTCGGCCTCTTTCCACGCAGTCTGTGGCTGCAAGTGCTTGTTGACGCAGGATTCCGTGCCCGCTCGGTTGCCGAGGTGACGAGTGAGGATCGACTGCCGCGAGAGGTCTTTGTCGGTAGTCGCGTTGAAAGTTGCCCCTGAGCCTGTCGAAGGGCGCTCTCATGATGGAGTACCTCCATGACTTCCGCGTACGTCTTGAACGGTCCGAATCTCAATCTGCTAGGGATGCGTGAGCCTGAGATCTACGGCAAGACGACGTTGGCCGATGTCGAGCGGTCTTGCCGAGAAGTGGCCGACGAACTGGGCTGGGCGGTGGAGTTTCGCCAGACCAATCGGGAGGGTGAACTCGTCGATTGGATTCAGGAAGCCGGCGAAGCTCAAGCTGCTGGCCAGGCGGTTGGGGTGGTGCTGAACGCCGGCGCGTACACCCACACCAGCGTCGCGCTGCAGGACGCAATCGTTGGATCGGATGCCCGGGTCATCGAGGTGCATATCTCGAATGTCTTTAGACGTGAGCCATTCCGGCATGTCTCGTACGTGTCGCCGGTCGCGGCGGGAATCATCGTTGGGATGGGCGTGGCCGGATACCCGTTGGCGCTCCGCGCTCTCGCCGAGTTGTCAGACTCCAGATGACCTATCGCCCAACTGCGTTCTGACAAGCGATCAACTCAGCGCGATCTCTCGGCCGCGTCACACGGCCGGCGCGGCTCATTTGTGTAAGAGTGAGAAACAGCGCAACTGCTGGTGTCTTGGAGTCACGAATGCTTGCCCCCCTGCTTGCAACCGAGGACCCATATGGCGCCGCGTCGATCTTCAGCCAAGCCGGCTGGAAAGTCGAGCACGCCGCTGTCCGAGACCAGGAACAACCGCGCGCCTGCCTGTCGTTGGCCCGCTCGCGAATCGAGTTGGTGCCCCCTAGCGATCCCTACATCGTGCCGCGCGGCCTCGGCGTCGAGTTTCAGATCCATGTGCCGCCAACGGAGCTCGGCGGGGTGTTTTTGCTGCACCGGGCCGCCGGCGTGGTGTACAGCGAGCTTCGCGAGCGGCGACCGGGGGAGCGAGGGTTCCGAGCCGAGATCATCGGTTACCACTTCCTCATCCTCGGCGGGGATCCCGACCCCGATTTGGCGCTGATCGCGACCGATCCCAGGATCATCGCACTTGCGGATGGACTGCGCGAGCGTGATCGGGATGATGCTCTGACCGACACCGGACTGCGTCTGGCAGAGAGTTCTGGTGAAAGCCTGAAATGCCTGCGTCGAGCAATGAGCGAAGGACTGGGATTCCGTTCTCCCGACGACGTTGGCGGGCAGCTTGCCGAGGTCGTGATCGCTGCCGCCATTCTCGCTCGGCAGCTTGGAATTGATCTTGACCAGCAGATCGAGGCGAAGCTCGGCAGCCCAACCTGGCAGGCCCAACTCTAAGTCGCCCACACCTGCACTAACGTGAGCAGCGTCCGCCCATATCATGCGCGGACAGGGGACCAGGGGGGTAAATGAGCGAAGTTGATGACGCCGATCGACCGGTGCCTGCAGCATATGGAGCCGGTGAGTCTACTCAAGGTGAGCAGCTGGTGTCTGCAGCGGACGATGCCCAGCAAATCGACACTGATGAGCCGGTACCAGTAGCACACGAAGCAAGCGAGATCAGCTACGCCGAGCAGTTTTATCCTGCACGTCCTACACGGCTCCGCCCGAGGGGCCGTCTCCGTGATCTTTTCACATTGAAACCTCGGGCCGAGCGCATCGGAAAGCCTGGCGGCGATAACCCGGCCTACGTCAGTTGGCTTGTCGAGCGCTCGATGCTTGAGGATGCGAAGAGGTATGCCACATTGTTCTCCGGCCAGGGCAGTATGTGGCAGAACCCCTATGCCAACCCGGATCCGCGGGCGGCGATCGAAAAGGCGTCAGTGTGGTTCACCGCGTACCCGATTTCTATGATCACCAAGCCTGGCACCTCATTCCTGGGAACTCTCGGCGACGACGAACTGTGGGCTGCCTTCGAGGCGATTGGGATCAACGGCGTTCACACGGGTCCTGTGAAAAGGGCCGGTGGACTGGTGGGCTGGGATTACACACCGAGCGTGGATGGGCACTTCGACCGCATCAGTAACTTGATCGATGAGGCGTTCGGAACCGAAGAGGAGTTCCGTGCGATGTGTGAGGTCGCCGCGGGCCACCTCGGGATGGTGATCGACGACATCGTGCCAGGCCACACCGGCAAGGGCTCGGACTTCCGGCTGGCCGAGATGAAGGTTGGCGACTACCCCGGCATTTACCATATGGTCGAGATCGAACCCAAGGATTGGCACCTATTGCCAATCGTGACCAAGGGCGATTCGATCAACCTCGACATCGAGTCCGAAGATCAACTGGCCAAGCACGGTTACATCATCGGGCGCATGCAGCGAGTGATCTTTTATGAACCTGGTGTCAAGGACACCAACTGGAGTGCCACCGCGCCGGTGCTCGGGCCCGACGGTGTGGAGCGCCGCTGGGTCTATCTGCATTACTTCAAGGAGGGCCAGCCCTCGATCAACTGGCTCGACCCCAGCTTCGCGGGCATGCGCCTGGTTATCGGTGATGCGCTGCACTCCCTTGGTGATCTTGGCAGCGGTGCACTTCGGCTCGACGCCAACGGCTTTCTCGGAGTGGAAAAGAGCCCCGAAGACTCCCCAGCCTGGTCCGAAGGCCATCCCTTGTCGGAAGCCGCGAACCAGCTGATCGCCAGCATGGTCCGCAAGGTCGGCGGCTTCACCTTCCAGGAACTCAACCTCACCATCGACGACATTAAGAGCTCCGCCGAGCGTGGAGCTGATCTTTCCTACGACTTTGTCAATCGGCCCGCTTATCATCATGCACTCGCGACTGGCGACACCGAATTCGTTCGCCTCACACTCAACTTGTCCATAGAACATGGAGTCGAGCCGGCCTCTTTGGTGCATGCGCTGCAAAATCACGACGAGATGACCTACGAGCTGGTGCACTTCGAGACCTTGCATGCCCGAGACATCTTCACATTTCGCGGCACGCACCTCACCGGTCACGAGCTAGCGGTCACCGTACGCGAGGATTTACTTGATCATCTGACCGGCGATGCGGCGCCCTACAATGCGACCTTCACCCAAAACGGAATTGCGTCAACTACCGCAACGATCATCGCGGCCTCATTGGGCTTCACCAGTCTCGCCAAGTTGAGTTCGGAGCAGATTGAGCAGATCAAGCAAGCGCATCTCCTGCTCGCCATGTTCAATGCATTACAGCCGGGCGTTTTTGCTTTGTCCGGCTGGGATCTTTGCGGAATGTTGACTCTCGAGCGCAAGCAGGTCAGCCAGCTGCTGGCCGACGGGGACACGCGCTGGATCCATCGTTCGGCGTACGACCTGATGGACTATCGACCGCATGCTCACGAGTCGCTCTCCAAGATGCCTCGTGGCGTCAGTCTGTATGGTTCACTGCCTACTCAGTTGGAGGACAGCTCATCGTTTGCGCGCCGGCTTGCCGAGATTCTTGCGATCCGGAAGCGGTATGGAATCGCCACCGCTGTCCAGCTCGATGTGCCTCACGTCTCCAACAAGGCGATGCTGGTGATGGTGCACCAGCTCACCGATGCCGAGCAGGTTACGGTGCTGAACTTCTCCGCGCACGCGATTACCGGCAGTGTTCACTCCGAGCATTTGGTGCCGGGCAGCGTGCTGGTCGACATGTTCACCGACGAGGAGATCGGTGAAGTCGACGACCTGCACACTTTTCCGATCGCACTGGGACCGCATGAGGGCAAGTCGCTGCTGGTGCTGTGCCCTGGAGACCATTTGGCCGAGGCGCATCCGCTGGCCAGCGAGCACACCAGCGTACGCGGCGAGCGTCGCTGAGTTTGCCCCGCCGGAAGTTAAATCTCCGACCAGTGCGGACTTATCGACATGGCATCTGGCGACTCGTACTCAAATTTCCGACCAGTGACGGTTTTCGGATCGGGTCATCGGGATCACACAGGGTTGAACTGAGAACGCATTGCCGTCGTCCTCATCGGTGGAAGATGAAGGCAGGACGAGGAATTGGCGACGGCAGTCAGCCTGCAAACGACAGCAGGTGGAGAGTTGGGAGGAGGCTCAGTGGGCGCCGGACAGCGTGAGGCCGCGCTGCAAGAGCTGCACGACCGACACGCCGCCGAGCTATGGCGTTTCGCCATGCGGCTGACCCACGATCGCCAGCTCTCCGAGGACGTCGTACAGGAGGTGCTGCTCAAGGCGTGGAAGGATCCCAGTCTTGGCCAGCGTGACGAGGCGGCGGCTCGGGCCTGGCTGTTCACCGCCTGCCGGAACCTAATCATCGACCGCTGGCGTAGTGCCGCTTCACGGCATGAGCAGCGGATCGAGGAGCCGCCGGAGGAAGGTGTCGGCGACGCGACGAGCGTGGTGCTTGATCGGTGGTTGATCGCCGAGGCGTTGAGCAGCCTGTCAGTGGAGCACCGATCCGTGATCAGCGCCGCCTATTACGAGGGCAGGTCGGTCGCAGACATCTCGGCTCGGCTCCGAATCCCGGAGGGCACCGTCAAATCGCGACTGCACTACGGACTCAGAACCCTCAGATTGGCGCTGCAGGAGAAAGGAGTGACTCGGCCGTGAATGCAATCCCTGACAAGTTCGCGCAATGGGACGCCGCTTACGTGCTGGGCGCGCTCTCTCCTGCGGATCGACGGGAATTCGAAGAGCACCTGGCAACTTGTCCGCAGTGCCAGACCGCCGTCTCGGAGCTGGCCGCAATCCCCGGGCTGCTAGCCCAAGTTTCTCCAGCAGACGCGGCGCTGTTGTCGATGGCGGTCGACAACGAGACGGGACCCGGCGAACCTGCAGCTGCGACGGGTGATGCAGAGACTGAGCTGATCGAGCCTGGGCCGCCACCCTCGCTGTTACCAAAGATGATCAAGAAGGCACGCAGCCGGCAACGTCGGATGGTGGCAGCGGTCGCCGGGATTGCGGCAGCCGTGGTGCTGCTGATCGGCGGTGTTGCGATCGCAAGCGGACTGCTCCCGCTGCGCCCGGAGAGCCCCGAGCGCGTCGCCTTCTCGCCGGTCGTGCCGTCTGGCATCACTGCCGTCGCCGATGTCATTCCTGGCAAAGACGGCACCCAGATCAAGGTGGAATGTGTGTACGCCGAGGTCAATGATCCGCGACCGGGGGGCGGCCACGAGACGTATTCGGTCTTTGTCGTCGACCGGTCCGGCAACGCCTCAGAGATCAAGGAGTGGCCGGCGACACCGAACAAGCAAATGCGACCGAGTGGCACGACTCCGCTCAAGCCCTCGGAGATCGCCGGCCTTGAAATCCGCGAGAGCGACACCAACGAGGTTCTGCTCCGCGCTCGTATTTGATTGCTCCGCTCGCTCCGCGCGGATCGCGCTTGGTAGCCACCGACTTCGTCATCACTCGGGGACAAAACAGCGTGTCCCCTCGTTCTCCTCAGACGGCGCCGCGCGATCCGGTTTCGGCTATTCCCCTCATCGGCTTGCAGGCGCTAGCTGCGGGCGATCACGGTCTGGAGCGGCAGATCGCTGACAGACCGGCCGGCATGGAGCCGGTACGTCCCGGGCTCGGTCAGCCAGGTGTGAGCCGAGCTGTCCCAGTGCCGGAAGTTGCGATCGCCGACCGTGATGACCGCATTCACCGTTTCACCGGGCACTGCCTCGACCGCTACACAACCCACCAGCCAGCGGGGCGCTCGTTCGATGGCGCTGTCGGGTCGACTGGCGTACAGCTGCACCACCTCGCGGCCAAGCCGGGAGCCCGAGTTGCGTACGGTGACGACCACGGTGTCGCCGTCGACAGCGATGTCCTCGTGCGCCCAGCTCGTATAGCCCAATCCGTGACCGAACGGGAACGCCGGCGTACGCCCGGTCGCCAGGTACCAGCGGTAACCGATCAACAGGCCCTCCTCGTACGGCAACTCCCCGTCGACCGGCGTAACCGACGGCAGTCCGTCCTCCGACGCTGGCCAACTCACCGGGAGCCGCCCACCTGGCTCGACAGTTCCGGTCAGTACATCGGCCAGGGCATTGCCGAACTCCTGCCCGGGGAACCAAGCGACCATCACTGAGGCCACCTCATCGATCCACGGCAACAGCACGGGTGCGCCCGAGTTGATCACTACCACGGTTCGCGGATTGACGGCCGCTACGGCGCGTACGAGATCGTCTTGCCGGCCGGGTAGCGCCAGACGGCTCCGATCGAAGCCCTCACTCTCAACTTCGGAATTTGTGCCGACCACAACGACGACAACATCGGACTCCGCAGCCAGGCTCACAGCATGATCAAATTCGGCCTGCTCATCGATCATCGGCGCAACGTTGAGCTGCACCGTAAGCATGGTCACCTCGGCGCCACCGAGCTCGGTCCCGCCGCCCGTCGGCCGATACGTCAGCTCGACCAGGACATCGCGATCCGCCTCGAGCTCGACAACTGCTAGCCGCTGCGGGGGCTTCATCATTCCCTCCACCATGTCGGCGCCGAGCGGCAGTGTGATCGCCTCGTCGAACAGCACATCACCATCGACCACAAGCCGAAACTCGCCCAGGCCGGACGTCCCGATCGAGTAACGGCCGGACTCAGGCACTCGCAGCCGAGTGCTCAGCTGCAGATGATCAATGTCACCGGCGTTCAGATCTTCCTGTACCGGTCCCCACCACATCATGCTCCCGGCCTGACGTTGCTCTCGGCCGAGTTCATGATCATGGGCAGCGAAGAAGATCACCTGGACCCCGGGCCCGCTGCCATCGGGAAGGTACAGCAGATCCGGGGGTGCGATGTCGGTGCGATCGCTGCTACGAACGCCAATCGCGTGCACGACCCTCGTCTCGCTGCTGAATGCGACACGCAGACCCTCGAGCGGAGACACCACATAGGGCGGAAAGACGGTGGCACTGCCGCCACCAAGTGTTCGAGCGGTTGCCGTATTGGGCCCGAGCACTGCGACCTGCCTCACGGCATCTGCTGCGAGCGGCAGCAAGTCGTCGTTCTTGATCAACACCATCCCGGCCGCTGAGCTGGCCCGTAGTTCGGAGCTCAACTCTTCATCGCTCCAGCGCCGGGCTGGCGGCCTCGCCGCCTCAAGTCCGTCAAGCGCGCCGACTCGAGCCGCCAACCGCAGGATACGTAGTAGGTGACCGTCGATTGCCGATTCCGAAATCTTGCCAGACTGAACTGCTTCCAGAAGTCCTTCGGTCCACGGACTCTCTGGTCCGGGCATCGCAAGATCGAGTAAGTCCTCGCCAGCCGCAGCCACCGAGCGCGTGGCGTACCAGTCGGACATGATCACGCCGTCAAAGCCCCACTCCCGCTTGAGCACGTCACGCTGCAACTGGTTCTCGGTCATGGTCGTGCCATTGACCTTGTTGTACGCCGCCATGACGGCCCACGCACCCGCAGCGACAATCCGCTCGAAGGGCATCAGATAAAGCTCCCGCAACACCCGTTCATCGACAAGAGCGTTGACGCTGAACCGGTCGGTCTCGGAGTCATTGGCAACAAAGTGCTTGACAGTGGCAGCCACGCCTTCGGCCTGCAGCCCTGTCACGTACCCGATGCCGATCATGGCAGTCAACTCGGGATCTTCGCTGAAGCACTCGAAATGCCGCCCACCGTACGGCGTCCGGTGCAGATTGACCGTCGGTGCCAGCAGGACATCTACGCCCTTGCGGCGTGCCTCGCTCGCAAGCAGGCGCCCCATCCGCTCGACCCGGGCCGGATCCCAGCTCGCTGCCAGGGCAGTCGGGGAAGGCACGTTGACCGATGGGCTTCGCTCATCCCAAGTTTCGCCGCGGACGCCAGCCGGGCCATCGGAGGTCACGAGGCGGCGCAGACCAATCTCAGGAATTGGGTGCAACGCCCAGATGTCGGCACCAGTCATCAGCCGCACCTTCTGCTCCAGACTCAGCTGCGCCAGCCGGTCGACGAGTTCTGCTTCGTGATCAACTGTGCTGGTCTGGGTCATAGAGGTCATGGTCTCAGCCTCGTCCGCCGCCGCTACCGTGAGGGCATGGCCACGCCAGACATCGGAATTCCGACCACCGCACTCGCAAGCGAGTGTGGGCGCCTCCTCGACTTCGGCCGTCATTTCCCGCATCCCTTGGGGGGAGCCGCCTGGCTGGACTCTCAGGGACAACCGGACCTATCTCGCCCGGTCTACACCTGGATCACCGCCCGGATGCTTCACGTGTACGTCTTGGGGCAGTTGCTCGGGCGCGCTGGCGATGTTGATCTTGCAACACAGGCTCTCGCTGGGTTGACCGGCCGGCTGCGAGATGAGCTGAACGGTGGCTGGCCGACAAGCGTCGACGACGCCGGCAACAGTCCCGATGAGAAGGCCTGCTATACCCATGCTTTCGTCGTGCTCGCAGCCTCCTCAGGCGCCGTCGCCGGCTTATCCGGCGCTCGTGATCTGCTCAGCGACGCGCTGGAGGTGTGGGACCTGCGGTTCTTCGACGATATGGCCGGCATGTTCGTCGATTCCTGGAATCGCGATTTCACTCGTCTGCACGGCTACCGAGGCGTCAATGCCAACATGCATGCGGTCGAGGCTCTGCTCGCCGCCGCAGATGTCACCGGTGATCAACAATTGCGCGAACGGGCATTAGGCATCGCACGCCGGGTGGTGTTGGAATTTGCCGAACCTCGAGCCTGGCGGATCCCCGAGCACTTCGACTCTCGTTGGCGTCCGCAGCTTGATCACAACCGGGACCGTCCGGATGATCAATTTCAGCCGTACGGCGCGACTGTTGGGCACGGACTGGAGTGGTCGAGATTGCTGCTCCATCTGGAAGCGTCGCTGGACGACTCGCCCGACTGGCTGCTGCCGGCCGCGGAGGGATTGTTCGATCGTGCAGTCGCTGACGGCTGGGCGGTGGACGGAGCCGAGGGGTTCGTCTACACAACCGATTGGGATGGCACACCGGTGATTCGGGACCGAATGCACTGGGTCGTCGCTGAGGCGATCGCAGCTGCCGCCGCGTTGCGAATCCGGACCGGTGATGATCGTTATGCCGACCTAGCTGCCCGATGGTGGGCCTATGCCGAGCGCTCCTTGTTCGATCGGACGTACGGCTCCTGGCACCATCAGCTCGATGCGGGAAATCATGTGATCGAGACCGTTTGGCCGGGTAAGCCGGATCTCTATCACGCGGTGCAGGCCACCGTAATCCCGCGCTTACGGCTCGCGCCGACCATGGCAACCGCGTTAATGATGGATCAGTCGAGCGCCTCTACCCGGTAAAGGATCGCGTGCTCGGGATGCATGTTGGCAGCCATGACGCCGGTAGCGGCGAGTGCAGCGCCGGAGAGTACGAGGCCGTCGCCGCCGTTCTCCGGTAGCCCCCAACCGACGGCGCGGCGTTCGCCTGACGGTTCGAATTCGTGGGTAATGGCTCCCCACCACCGTGGCGGACTCAAGCCCGACGGCGGGCGGCCCACGGGCATTGGACGAATGCGGTATCGACGCTTGGGATCAAGGCCGGGGAATCGCAGTCGACCAGGCAACATGACGTCCGATATGCCCACTGAAGCCACCGTATAGATTGCCTCGGATCGATCCGGCGCGATGATGCCGTACGCCAGCGTGACGGGGTCGGGGAAGTCCACACGAACCAAGTCGCCGCTCATCAGCAGCCGTCGGTTTGCCTTGTAGAAACTCACCCATTCCCGCAGGTCCGCCAGTTCGTGAGCGCTGGCCGCGGTGAGGTCCCACTCGATGCCGAGATGTCCGTAGACCGCGGTAGCGGCGCGGAAAGACAGATCATGAACGCGGCCCGTGGTGTGGGATCGCGTCGAGGCGATGTGCGAGCCGAGCAGTTCCGGCGGCACCAATTGGGAGGTCCAGCGGTTCATCTGCTGCCGCTCCAGCGGGTCGATGCAGTCGCTCACCCAAATGCGGTCCGTACGCTCCAGCACACCAAGATCAACACGGGCGCCGCCGGACGAACATGTTTCAATTTCCAAGCCCGGATGGGCAGCCTTGATCTCATCGACGAGCCGATAGAACGCCAATGTCTGCTGATGCACGCCGGGACGACCGTCGGGTGCGGTGCCGGCATCGATCAAGTCCCGGTTGTGATCCCACTTGATATAGCTGATCTTGTATTCGGCAAGGATGTCGAAGATCGCGTCCCGGACGTAGGCATAGCATTCCGGGATTCCCAAGTTGATCACCTGTTGATGACGCGATTCCACCGGCAGCCTGTTACCGGTCGCCATAATCCAGTCCGGATGCTCACGCGCCGCGGCGGAGTCAAGGCTGATCATTTCAGGCTCGAACCAGAGCCCAAACTCCATGCCAAGATCGGTTACCTTGTCTACCAGTGGATGCAGTCCGTGCGGCCAGACCTCGGTTGAGACAGTCCAGTCGCCGAGTCCGGCACGATCATGCCGCCTCGCGCCGAACCAGCCGTCATCCAGCACATAGCGCTCAACGCCAACGGTCGCCGCGCACTCGGCAAGTTCAGCAAGATGATCGAGATCATGATCGAAGTACACCGCTTCCCAGACGTTGAGAGTTACCGGACGGGTGGTGGACGGGTGGTTCTCGCGGGCGCGGAGGAAGCGGTGGAAGCGGCCAGCGACCGCATCGAGCCCACGCCCGTACGAGCCGTAAATCCATGGCGTGGTGTACGCCTCGCCGTGCTGCAAGATCACCTCACCAGGCAGCAGCAGCTCTCCGCCACCGATCACCTGTCGGCCGGTGAAGATGCGCTCCGCGTAGTGGATGTGGTTGCCGCTCCACCCGGTATGCGTGGCCCAGATTTCGCCATCCGCGAAAGAAAACCCCGGAACTCCGACGTGCAACAGTGTTGCCGCGTCGGCGCCGGTGCGGCCCTTACGACCCTCCCGGAGGTGCACACCTACCGTCAACGATCGGCGCTGCGGCTCCCTCTCCTTGCCCCAATGCCCCGCGAAATCCAAGATCTCCCGAGCATTTTGGGGAATCGGAAATGCGATCACACAATCATTGACGGCGTACGAGTCGTCGCCAATGTTGATCACACTGGCCCGTGCCCTCATGAGGCCGCCGGCGGTGAGCTGGATGGTGATCAGTAACTGGAGGCCGGCGATCTCATCTACAGCGTCGACTTCCACCGAGGCTAATCCAGTGCCGATCATGCTCGGCTGATCATCGTTCATGATCACGGGTCTGCCGTCGATTCGGACTTCAGTCGCAGTGAATTTTGGTGACCAGGCGCGACCAGCTCGAGATCCGCTCAGGCCAGGGCGGCCGACCCAGCCCGTCCAATGCTCCGGCAGGATCGCGAGGCGTACGGGCTCATCGACGACGTTCGGACCATCGGGATCGATGTTGGAAAGGATCAGCGCCTCGACATCGGCGAGCTCGAGCGTCCCCAGGTCCGCACCCCAATGCACGATGGCAGGCAACTGCCCGTTCGAGACATCGAGTACCAGCGAGACTCCCTCGGACCGGAGGGCGATCACGCAGTTGGCAGGTTCGACCATGGTCTAATCCTTATCTCAAAGCGCGATTGCCGGGCATTCACCCTATCCGGAACCGCAACACCCCCAAAAGACCAGACCGTTCACGCTGGGTCCACCCTCTGGTGGACGCGGATGCCGCCAGCTTAACATTAAGTTGATCTTGATATTCAGCCATCGGAGGCGCGCGAGACGATTTCGCGGCGACGTCAATCGAGAAAGGACCGAACCGATGACGATCACCCTTCCGGCCTTTACCCCCCTTGAAGACAGCCTGTTCCTGACGCTCTGCTGCCGGGCACTCGACAACCGCTCGAAGCAGCCCATCCTTGCCGACGCCATGGCCGACGAGATCGTCCGCAAGCTCGACTATGACTACAGGAAGTTGAACATCAGCAAAGACCTGATGCTCAATGCCACGCTCCGGGCGAAGAAGCTGGATGAGGTGGCCTCGCGGTTCCTGGTCCGACACCCCAACGCGATCGGACTGGACCTAGGCGCGGGGCTGGATACTCGAGCGGTCCGCCTCAACCCGCCGTCCACTGTCGATTGGTACGACGTCGACTTTCCGGCGGTTGCGACTGCTCGCCAACGCCTCATACCGGAACGCCCGCACGCTCATGCCGTCGGAGCAGACGTGAGGGACTCGGAGTGGTTGGACGCCCTGCCCAGTGATCGGCCGGTCATGATCGTCGCCGACGGCTTGATGGGGTTCCTCAGTCGGGACGAGTTCGTTTCCCTGCTGAACCGGCTCATCAGCCACTTCCCGCGTGGAGAAGTGGTCTTCAACAGCTACACGCCGTTCACCATCTGGGTGGCCCATCACGCTCCTGGTACCAAGACCGTCGCCGACCTCGTCAAGTTCCCCGGCTTTTCCGACCCGCGCGAACCCGAAAGCTGGAACCCCAAACTGAAACTGGTCGAGGAAATCCTGCTTAGCAAAGACCTTGCCCAGGTTCCATCGAAGCTTCGCTGGTACTACCGGCTGCAGCAGCACAGCAGGTCGTGGTCACGGAAGGGAACCCTCATCCTGCACTTCAGCTTCTAGTGTCGTGTCGCCCAAGTTCCGTTGCGTTGGGCGGCGCCAAACGTAGCGAGACTTGGGCGACACGACACTAGTGCCCCGAGACGAACAGCCGCAGTGTCTCCGGCAGGACTTATCGTGGCCCTGACTGTCGCCGTCGATTGGGGCAGGAGGGCCATGAAGCGTTCGGAGGCATTGGCGTACCGTATCCATGCCCAACAGCTCGATCGGCCCGAAACTGCGCGACCGATCACCGATGCAGCCGTCTTTGACTTCGGCGTTCAAGACACTGGCCCGGACGGGGCGAGTTGGGCGCTCGCCAACCGCGGTGTTCCGGTCGGAAATACCGCCGAGCTTGAGGCCAGCTCTGAGGTCGCGTTGGCGTGGACCTTGCGCGCCGCGCCGCATTACTACCGTCGTACGGATCTGCCGGAGGTTCTCATAGCAACCTCTCCGCTCTCGGATCGGGACGCGGCCAAGCGAGTGGTTGGTGCCGACAAGCCACTCAAGGAGGCCGGCATTCCAACTCTCGAGGGCCTCACCGAGGTCGCTATCCAGATGCGCCACGTCGTGGCCGGGCCAATGGTCAAGGGCGAGGTCTCCACCCGGCTCACCGGACGACTCGATGCTCCTTATCTTCGCTACTGCGGGTCTTGCAAAACTACCCATTCTTGGGAGGTGCCGTTCCGCGTCGGCGCCCTGTACGCGGGGCTGGAACTGGAGCCCGGCACCTCACCGCCGATGCTGCGTCCCATTCCAAACTGGCCGAAACGTACGCCTGGACCCGCGCCGGATCCGATGGCCGCGTCTGAATCGTTGCAACCGATCCGTAACTACCTCAGATTTCTCGGCCCGGCAACGCCGAATGATGTCGCAGCCTTCCTGGATTCGCCGGTCGCCGAGATCAAAAAGCATTGGCCGGAGGATGCGATCCAGGTGCAGCTGGATGGCCGAGAGGGTTGGCTGCTCGGTGCGCCGGGCGACATCGAACAAGATCAAGAGCTGCTTCGGCTGCTCGGTGGCTTCGATCTGTTTCTGCAGGGCAAGGATCGAGATCTGATCGTGCCCGATGCCAGCAAACACAAAGAGCTTTGGCCGGTTCTCGGCCGGCCGGGTGCGGTGCTCCATGGGACTGACATTGTTGGCACCTGGCGACCCAAGGCGTCCGGCAAGCAGTTCACGCTTCGGCTCTCGCCTTGGACCACTGTTTCCAAGCGTGCCCGGAAACAGCTTGAGATCCAGGCAGAGCGGCTGGCGGCGCATCGAGGCGCCACGTTTGCCGGCATCGTCGAGGAGTGATGATCATGTCGCCCAAGCCAGAGAATGCGGCTGAGGTAAAGGAATTCCGTGATGCTGCCGAATTTGAGGCGTGGCTCTCCGAGCACGTCGACCACAGCCCTGGAGTCTGGCTCAAGATCGCCAAAAGGGGCACTGGTATCGCCTCATTGAATGACGACGAAGCGGTTGATGTCGGCCTGTGCTATGGCTGGATCTCCGGCCAGCGGAAGGCATTCGATGAGCTGTACTACTTGCAGAAGTACGTCCCACGCCGGCCTCGGAGCCGTTGGTCTCAGGTGAACGTACGCAAGGTCTCCGAGCTCATGGCTGCGGGTCGGATGCGCCCGCCCGGCCTAGCCGAGGTGGAGGCCGCCAAGGCTGACGGCCGATGGGAGGCCGCGTACGAGTCACAGAAGGTGGCCACTGTCCCGACTGATCTTGCCGCTGCGCTGGCTGCAAGCCCGCAAGCGAGTTCGGCCTTTGAATCGCTCGGCAAGACCGACCGCTACGCCGTGATCTTAGACATTGTGACCGCCCGTCATCCGACGACACGGGCCGCTCACGTCAGCAGGGCCATAGCTGCGCTGGAAGCCGGAAGTGGCTAGATAGCGGTCTCCTAGGCGCCGGCTGGACGCTCCCACACGACCTCGTTTACTGATTTGTCGGTTCGCAGTCCGCGCCAGACCGGGTGCCGCAGCCGACCGGGCTCGGTGAGTTCCCCGTAGGTCACCTCGCCAACCAGCGATGGTGTGACCCAATGCGCATCACGCGCGTCCTCCCGCGGCACGTCGATGAACGGCGAAGTCTTGCGGCTGAGCTTGTCTAGCCTGGCCTGCATGTCGTCGAGTTGGCGATCATTGAACCCCGATCCCACCCGGCCGACGTAGTGCAGTCCGGCCTCCGTCGGGATTCCCATGAGCAGCGAACCCACTCCACCGCTACGGCGGCCCTGGCCAGGTCGCCAGCCGCCGATGACGACCTCCTGCGCGCGATGGAGTTTGATCTTGAGCCAGGTATGGGTGCGCCGCCCTGGCTGGTAGGTCGAGTTGCGGCGTTTCGCAACCACGCCTTCCAGCCGTAGTTGATCAGCGGTTGTCCTTGCCGCCTCTAGGTCACCGTCAAAGATTGGCGGCATCTGGATCCGCGAGCCACCCTTTGCGGGCACCAAGTCCTCCAAAATGGCGCGACGTTCCTCGTAAGTCCTCTTGATCAACGACTGCCCGTTGAGCTCCAGAATGTCGAACAGCATGAGCTGCGCCGGATAGGACTTTGCAACGCGCTCGATGTCAGCTGGTTTGGTGAGGTTGATCCGATGCTGCAGCAGTCCAAAGTTGGGACGCCCCGCTGAATCCGTGACCACGACTTCACCGTCCAAGATCGCTGTCTTGACGTTGATCTTGGTGAGCTCATCGGCCACGTCGAAGTAGGCTCTGGTGTCGTCGCGGCCTTTCCTGCTGAGGAGCTTGACGCGGCCACCGGCCAAGTAGGCGATGGTGCGTACGCCGTCCCATTTCATCTCGAATGCCCAACCCTCCTCATCCCCGAAGTGGGCGGCGTCGACCAGGGTCGCGAGCATGGGCTCGACCTGTTCTGGAAAGTTGATTTCTTCTGAATCGCGCTCTTCGATGGCAACGGTCGAGGGTCCCGGTAGATCCTCGGGATCGGTCTCCATCAGGTGCATCAGCCAGTTCTTCTCAGGCTGCGAATCTCCGCTGCCGGTATGGATCAACGCATACTTGCGCACTCCGCCCAGCCCGCCCTGCGGCTGACCAAAGAGAGTGACGATGACCTCTTTTCCCTCGCGCCACTTGTGCAATCGATAGCTGCCGGTGTCCCAGATCCGCATCGCGCCGGCACCGTACTGACCCTTGGGAATCGTGCCGTGGAACGTCAAATACTCCATCGGATGATCTTCGGTCCGCACTGCGAGGTGATTGATCTTGGGATCGGTCGGGGGCGCCTTGGGTACTGCCCAGCTCGCTAGCACGCCGTCGTGCTCGAGCCGGACGTCGTAGTGCAGCCGGCGGGCATGGTGCTCCTGAATGACGAATCGGAAGCCGTCGGCTTGTTGGTCGGGCGGCTCAGCCGGTACGGGCTCTGGCGTCTTGGCCCGGTCGCGCATGCTCCGGTAGGTCGCGAGGCGATCTCCAAGACTGGGGGCCAACGGCGCGAGTGGGTCGCCAAGATCGGCAATTCGGGCGACCACTTCTTCGTACTCCAGCTGCCGCAGGTCCGGATCTTCCAGTTCCTTCCAGGTTCGCGGCGCGGCAACCCAAGGGCGCTCGCGACCGCGCAGCGAGTAAGGCGAGACGGTGGTTTTGGCGCCGTTGTTCTGGCTCCAATCGATGAACACCTTTCCGTCCCGCTCGGAGCGTTTCATCGAACTGATCACCAGATCAGGATGATCAGATTCCAGCGCCCGGGCGAGCTCGCGCGCTACCTCGGTTGCCTGCTGCGTGGTTTGCGAGCCATCCAGCGGCGCGTACAAGTGAATGCCCTTGCTGCCACTGGTCACCGGCACCGGGTCGTGTCCGATGTCGCGCAAAATATCGCGGACGAGCTGTGCAATCCAGGCACATGTTGCCAGGTCCACGCCGGGGCCCGGATCGAGATCAAGAACTAGCCGGTCGGGGTTTTGTGGCTGCCCGTTTGGTCCGAACCGCCACTGCGGCACATGGATCTCGAGTGCAGCGAGCTGAGCCAGCCAGGTAAGGGTCGCAAGATCGTTGATCACTGGGTAGTCATTGTCGTGATCTTTATGCTTGATCGTCTGGCGCGGCACCCAATCCGGCGTGCCAGCGGCCAGATCTTTGGCGAAGAAGACCGTCGGTTTCTTACCCTTGATCTCCGCGACCCCGTCAGGCCAGCGCTTCCGCGTCGCGGGCCGATCACGCAGGTGTGGCAGCATCGTCGGACCGACCTGCGCGTAATAGGACAAGACATCGGCCTTCGTCGTTTGCGTCGTGGGATAAAGCACCTTGTCAAGGTTGCTGAGCTTGATCGTGTGACCCTCGACGGTCACCACCTGATCTCTCGACGCCTTGGCCATAGAGCCAGTATCGACTTATGAATCTGAAGTCGAAATGCACCTGCGCGGATTCCGGCAGGACGGAATGGGGTAGTAGACCATCATGAGGGCCATCTGGAAGGGAGCCATCACCTTTGGTCTGGTCAACGTGCCGATCAAGCTCTATCCGGCGACCGAAGACCACGACGTCAGCCTGCATCAGGTACACGATAAGGACGGGGGACGGATCCGTTACGAACGCCGCTGTGAAGTCTGCGGCAAGGTGGTCGAGTACGCCCACATCGACAAGGCGTACGCCGAGGGCAAGACCACTGTCGTGCTAACCGATGAGGACCTCAAGGCACTCCCGGAGGAGCGCAGTCACGAGATCGAGGTTGTTGAGTTCGTGCCGTCGGAGCAGATCGACGAGATCATGTTCGACCGCAGCTACTTCTTGGAGCCGGACAAGGGTGCTGCCAAGCCCTACGCGCTGCTGCGGCGAGCCCTTGAGGAGACCGATCGGACCGCGATAGCACAGTTTTCGCTGCGTCAGAAGACCCGGCTCGGCGCCTTGCGATCTCGTGGCAAGATCTTGATGCTGCAATCCCTGCTGTGGGACGACGAGGTACGCGAGGCTGACTTCGTAAGTCTCAAAGAGGACGTGCCGGTGTCGCCACAGGAGCTGAAAATGGCGTCGTCTCTAGTCGACAACATGTCGACCGATTTCAGCCCCGAAAAGTTCAGCGACGAGTACCAAGATCAGCTACGGCAGTTGATAGCCGCCAAGCTTGAGAAGGGCGACGCCGTGGACACTGCGGCCACCTTTGGGGAGCAGGAAGAAGATCAAGCCGATCGCGGTGAGGTGGTCGATCTTCTGGAGGCGTTGCGACGCAGCGTTGAGCAGAATCGCGCGGTGCGCAAGGGGTCCGGAAAGAAGACAGCAGCCAAGAAGACATCCGCCTCAAAGACGGCGGCAAAGAAGACTCCGGCTAAGAAGACGCCGGCGAAGAAGGCTCCCGCCAAAAAGGCGGGGGCCAAGAGAACAACCGCGGGGAGGTCAGCCAAGAAAGCTAGTTGATCGGTTGAAAAAGGAACCACTCCAACTACTAACCGGGGGTATAGAAACAGATGGGTATCGGAGTTGGCATTGCATTGATCGTCATTGGTGCGATCTTTCTCTTTGCGCTCAATGTCGATTTGCCATTCGTCACCGACGACACGCTCGGCATCATCCTGATTGTGGCTGGTGCCTTGGCACTGGTCATGGCGCTGGTGCTGCAGGCGCAGCGCAGCAGAACGCGACACGTGGAGGAGAAGCGTTACGACGGCGCTCCGCCAGCTGTCTGAGGTCTCTCTGGGACACACACCGTAAGCGCGCCGGGGCAGACCTCGGCGCGCAAACGGCGGCAGTCACCGATCACATCACCGTCGAGCTGATAAGGGTCTGGGTGCCTCAGCCGCACTTCGACAGACCTTCCGCGCCACTGATCAACGCGGTCGTCACGCCGCGGGCGCAAGGTGATCAGCCGGAGCAAGACGCGCAACCAATGAATCAGGCGACGGGGTGACGCCACGTAGACGTCCAACTGGCCGTCGTCGGGACTGGCACCGGGCATCAAGATCAGGTTTCCGGCCAGCTTGCCGACATTCCCGATGGCACAGATCATCGCGTAGCGGTGCTGCGGGCGATGATCATCGAGAGTAATCCACATATGAATCGGCGTACGACCGAGCGCCTTCGCCGCTGCGATGAAATAGGCGCCCGCACCGATAGTGTCCTTCAGATCGGGGCTCGTCTCATCCATGATCATGGCGTCGACTCCCAAGCCGGCGATAACCGCAAAGTGCTCGCTCGGTACACCGTCGACGGTCAGCTTGATCAAGTCGATGTCTCGGGTCTGCTCGCCGAATGCGACCGTGATCGCCTCAGCCTCGGTCAGCGGTACGTCCAGGTTCCGGGCGAGCAAATTGCCCGTGCCGACGGGCACCAGCGCCATCGGAATGCCGGATCCCGCCAGTTGGTCGGCAACGATACGGATTGTACCGTCGCCACCGGCGGCGATCACTCGATCGACGTTTGTCGATACCACCTCCGCTGCGATTGCCGGTCCAGGATTCTCCTCAGGAGTTGCCAACCAGACTGTGTCGTTCCAGCCCGTCGCAATAGCTTGCTGCTTGATCGCGTCACGAAGATCTTCCGACACCTTGATCGGGTTGTAGACGACCGCGCAGCGGCGTCCGAAAGCCTCATTCACTCCCCGTCGCTCCCATCGCTTCGAACCAGCGGCCTATCACACCGCCACAGCGGCTGGAAAACTCAGCCGACACGCGGCTTCGCGTCGCCCTAGCGTGATGAGCATGCCATCTACGATGGTCCAGATCTGAGGGCTGCTTCGATTTCCGATAAGCTTTTGCGCTCAGCGGAGAAATCTCATTCTTGGGGGAAAATCTCATGTCGGTAGAGGATGCGGCAGCGACCGTGTTCTCGGCCGATCGCGACGCGGGCGTAGCGCTCCTGCATATGCGAGCGCAGGGTGTCAGTCTCCTGCTGCAGCTCAATTCCACGGGTTTGCCGGTGATCTTGCATTGGGGTGCAAACCTGGGTGATCTTGATGGGCTGTCCACCCAGGCGCTGCTAGCCGCGTTCGGCCCGACCAGCACCGATCCGGTGCCGTCAATCATGTCCTCGGTGGTTCCAGAATCCTCGACAGGCTGGAATTCCCGCGCAGCTCTGGCCGGATCCCACGATGGACACACGTCGGCGGCTTCCTTTACCCGCAGTCACGCGCGGCTGATCAGCGACACTCCAGTCTTACCTGGACTTACCGAAGTGGGTGCTGACACCGTGATCATCCAAGCGGACGATCCGGTCAACGCGCTGACTCTTGATCTCGCTATTCAGCTCACCAGCATTGGCTTGGTGCGTTGTCGTGTCGGTGTGACCAATAAAAACTCGATGGACTTTCGACTCGAAGGACTGGAGCTCTTCCTGCCGGTCAGTGACCTTGCTACGCACCGGGTCGAGTTCGACGGACCGGTGCTATCGACGGTCGCCTTGCGATCGGGGTCCTGGTCTGTTGATCATGGAGTATTTGATGATCGACCGGCGCACCTAGCCCTGGCCGAGGCGGGAACCGGATTTCGCCGTGGTCAGGTATGGCAGGTACATGTTGCCTTCAGTGGCGCCGTACGACATCGCGTAGAACGAACCGCATACGGCAGGACCTACCTAGGCGGCGGCGAGTTGCTACAGGCCGGCGAGATTGTCCTCCGCACTCGCGACTCGTACCACTCGCCGTGGGTGATCTGGACTTGGGGCGATGGATTAGATGCAGCGGCTGCTCGGTTGCATCGGCATCTGCAACCAGAAGCACCGCACGAGAACCGGGTGATCTTTGACGCCGCCGCTGCTACGTTCGCGCATCATGATCGACAGTCGATGCTCGGCCTTGCCGAGTACGCGGCGGCAGTCGGGGCTGAGACGTTCCTGCTGGACATCGGATGGTGTTCGAGGATGGGCCTGGATCCGTACGCTGACAGTGCCGGAGGAGCCCCTGCCGGTTCGCCCGGTGATCTTGACGGGCTGTTGGCCCGAATTCGCGATTTTGATCTTGAAATCGGATTCGCGGTGCAGCTAGAATCGATTGAGACCGACTCCGCTATCGCCCGCGATCATCCAGACTGGTTATTGGTGGTGGAACGCAATGGCGTCATGCGGCAGGTGCTCGACCTTTCGGTACGCCCAGCGATGGTCTACGTCTGGGAGCGATTGACCAAGCTGCTGGACCGCCATCAGGTTTCCTTGCTGAGCTGGTCCATTACTCACGGTGCGCACCGACCAGGCGCGACGGCGACCCAACACAGCAACACGCTGGCCGCGTACCGGTTGCTCGATGCGTTGCGTGAGCGCTATCCGCAGCTCACCGTCCAGACCACGAGTCTCGACTTGGCGATGGCAGTACGCGCGGTTAGTGCCGACCTTGCTGGTGACTCGACTGCTCGGCATGCCGACTTTGCCGGTCTCGTGCAGCTGCTGCCGCCAGGACTGGTATGGCAGTCGGCGCTGGACGAGCCTGAGGAGGCGACCTCCACCGCGTACCGAGCAGTCTCTGCCTTCTTCGGTCGACTTGGCTTGGGTATTGATCTTCGAAAGCAGCCGCCGGCGAACCTGCGCTCCATTCATCGTTGGCTGGCGCTACACAAGCGTTTTCGCTCGCTGCTGCACTCGGGCACCACCGTGCGATCGGACGAGAGTGATCGAGGTTTCGTCGCCCACGGCGTGGTGGCTGATGATCGCGATGAAGCGCTGTTTGTGCTGGTCTGGCTGGAACGGGCCGGGGCTAGCAGACGGGTCCGCCTCGACGGGCTTGACCCGGCAACTTCGTACCGAATCGAGGACATTGGCGTCCGCCCCGGAGAGCCGCAGGCCATGACACCATCCTGGGCTCGGGGCACTCCGGTGCTGACCGGCCAGGCACTTCGCGCGGCCGGCATCCCACTGCCGCCGGCCCGCCGCGGGTCCGCACTGCTGCTGCACCTCGAGGCTGTCGCCTGACCTCTTGACACCCGGTACGAACGTCGTCCGCTGTGGGAGTCAGCGTCAGGTTGCTACTCCTCGAGCGCTTGCTCCGCTGCGGTCGCCGCTTGTTCGGCCGAGAGCGCAGTCTGGCGTAGCTCTTGATAGGCCTTGCGCGCGGCTCGCGCCTCATCGCGTGCCTCTCGCTCAGCGGCTTCGGTCTGCCGCAGCTGAGTGCGCAACGACTCCACCTGATCAGCAAGATCATCTGCGCGCTGCGTAGCAGCTTCGGCCGCATCTTCGGCTGATTCAGCAGCCTGGCGCGCTTCCGTCGCTCGCTCTCGGGCTTCGGCGGCAGCCTGCTCCGCCTCCCGGCGCTGCTTTGCATCGCGCTTCGGTGCTGGTGCCGGCGCCTCGGCTGGCTTCTCGGCTCGCCCGGCCGCCTTCGTTGGGAGCGTGCCCAAAGCGGCGGCAAGATCAGTTGAACCGAAACCCCCGTACGTCACGGCCTGCGTCAAGCGTCCGGCGCGTACCAGATCGGCAATCTGAAGATCGCCCAGCGCTGTCTGCAGGGTTTGGCTCACCTCCTGCAACGCAGCGTCGGGCGCCTCGTATCCCTGCGCTTGGCCAAGCTGCACGGCACGACGTGCCATCGCGTCCACCGTTTTACGACGCTCGGTAGAAAGCTGACGCAGTTCGTCGCCAGCCATTCGTTGCTGGGCCTGTTGAAGCGCGGCGCCGAGTTCGAGGAGCGCCGCGATGTTGTCCGGCTCCTCCCGAGCAAGAAGATTGATCAACCAGGCACTGCGAGTCGGTCGCCGCAGTTTGCCAAGCTCCGTCGCAAGCTCGCGGTTCTTCTGCTGCTTCGCCTCCGTAACCAACTGTTGCCGCCGCTCAATGAAGTCATCGGGCGACATGGCGTAGAGCTCATCGGCGGCGCTGTCGAGATCCACTTCGGATGCGCTTAGTTGATCTCCGACCACGGCGTCGGCGCGAAGTTGATCACGGTGTTGTCGATCAGCCGGGTTCCGCCGACCCGGGCCGCGACCACAAAGGTGGCCGGCCCGACATGATCATCTCCTACCTCGGCAAACGTCGCGGAATTGACGATGGTTGCGTAATCGAGCTCGAAGCAGGGCTCTGCTTCAGCACGATCCAAGACCTCGTAGGCCGCGGCTCGGGCCGAGGGAACCGAGCTTTGGGTTGCAGCTTTCTCCAATGCGGCCGAGAGGCTACGAGCGACGGCGCGCTCGGGAGCGGTAAGGAAGACGTTGCGGCTGGAGATCGCCAGCCCGTCGGGTTCTCGGATAATCGGTCCAGGAACGATGTTGATGGGGATGTTCAGATCCGCCACCATCCGCTGGATGCACGCGAGTTGCTGGGCATCCTTCTCGCCGAAGACCGCCAGCTGTGGCCGAATGATGTTGAACAGCTTCAGCACGACGGTAAGTACCCCGTTGAAATGACCCGGTCTGGACCTCCCTTCCAGCACCGAACCGAGAGCGCCCGCGTTTAGCGTCACCTGGCGTCCGGGCGGGTACAGGTCGGTGACGCTCGGCACGAAGATGACGTCGACCCCGTCCTCCTCGCACACCTGAAGATCATCATCGAGCGGCCGAGGGTAGCGCGCATAGTCCTCGCCGGGCCCAAACTGCAGCGGATTGACGAAGATACTGACCGCCACCAGGTCGCCAAGCGATCTTGCTAGTTTGATCAACGAACGATGGCCCTCGTGCAAGGCGCCCATCGTAGGAACGAAGGCCAGCCGCGGATCGGGAGATCTATCGAGTGTGCGGCGGAAATCCGCATACTCGGCGGTGCTATTGGTGATCTTCATGACTTGGCCTCAGTGCTAGGAAGCGTCGCAGCGAACGTGTGCTCTTCGCTCGGGAAGATACCCATTCTGACCTCGTCGACGTAGCTTGTGGCCGCGTCGCCGATGATCTTTGCCAAATTGGCATATTGCTTGACGAAGCGCTGCAGCCGGCCACGCCGCAATCCGAGCATGTCCTGCCAAACCAGGACCTGAGCGTCGCAGTCCGGACCGGCGCCGATGCCGACGGTCGGAATGTCGAGTTCGGCTGTGACTTGTCGCGCGAGGTCACCGGGAACCATCTCCAGAACGACGCCGAATGCCCCTGCTTCCTCGACGGCACGAGCGTCGGCGAGCAGCCGCTGTGCGTCATCGCCGCGACCCTGCACTCGATAGCCGCCCAGCTGATGCTCGCTTTGCGGAGTGAATCCGATGTGGCCCATGACCGGGATGCCGGCATCGGTCACCTTGC